>ERZ780178.211-NODE-211-length-47423-cov-67.257452_pt1 | contig 47423 bp, 46 predicted proteins | sample MGYA00511018_ERZ780178 | MGnify/ENA primary metagenome ERZ780178 (study PRJEB29588, sample SAMEA2151439) | human gut metagenome | biome: human gut; feature: human-associated habitat; material: faeces | place: Denmark | collected 2008/2010 ...
AAGGGAGGACTGGTGGGTTTTCGAAAGACCCTTCTTTAATGGGAAAAAGCGGTGCAAATGAGCGCAATGAAAGTTCACTTTCAAATTGCCGAATGCAGCCCGCTTTATCAAAAAAAGAAGGACGGGTTGATTTTAGAAAAAACTTAAGGTTCAAGGGAGGATTGGCAGCTTTTCGAAAGAACCCTTATTATAAACAAAAAAAACTAATATAATATATAATGTAAGCACACATACGTGCTTACTTTATATATTATATTAGCTTCTTCACAATATACATTGTATCAAACCACATTTGACCAATCGTTTCCAACACTCCGAATCTCAAGAGTTTCAGAAATCTCTTGCGACGCAGCACAGCCTTCAAGAGGAAAGCCTCCTCATTATCAAAAAGATAATGCCCGAAATTACCACCCTTGAACACTTCACCCAACAACACTTTACCAAGACTCTCGTCAGGAGAACACAGCATCCATTCAGCATCCATGAGGAACACCTCCTTCAGCACCCACATTAGAGCAGCCGCCGTTTTCCTCATCCCCATTTTCCTGATGAGCGCCATAGCCTCTACCCTCTCATCCTTCGAAGAAGACATCAGCACATAGTAAAAGTCGTTCATCTGTCGCAGACCAATACCCCCACTAAAGAAATGACAATGGATATGAGCAAGTTGCATCAGCAAGTTAAACATCGCCGAAGGAATTCTGAATCCCCTGTCACACATGACCGAGTTTCTCACCTCACTCTGCAAGAACCTCTGCAGCCGATGACGATGAGTGGGGAAGAAAAGACCCGAAGAAGGCAGGAAATGCACTTCGATATCAATACCACTCGCCCCAGGCAACAGATGCACATGATGATATGTAGCCTTCTCCGCCCTGTCGGCCAGTCCATGTCGGTCTATCCAGTCCACGACAAATTCCTTACCCCCATCCACAAAGATGTCGATATCACCAGGAATTCTGCATCCCCTTACAGGATAAAGCAGTTCATTGCCCTGTCCTTTCAATATCACGGTAAAGATACCATTCTCATCAAACAGCTGTGTCAGCCTTTTCGCCTCCTCATCAAACTTCACATTCTTTCGCTTGATAACCTGCGAGATACCCATCCATTTCAGCACCAAGGCTGTAGGCGGTTTAGTACCACCGAGGTTCACATTCCTGTTGACACCCTCGAATACCACTCCCAGCATCGACTGCCTTTCAGCCTCCTTATACAGTCCCTTCCAGGCCTCCATAGGAATCCCCACAGCCTCATCCGAAATCCCCAGTCCCAACCTTATCAGTTGAAAGAAAATACTATAGTCCTTTTCCATGCGCATTCATCTCCAAGTTCTCCAGTTTCTCCATCATTTTACGCTTGATTTCCTTAGAAGCCTTCCAGCGGCGTAGAGCCTCTTCTCTTGTTAACTTTGTTTTATCCATTATATTCGTTTTTACGTTTGGCAGAGTACTAACGTTTATGTGAAATCCTAAAGGCCATTATCTATAAATGAATCTAACTCCTTACATTGTTTATAATATGTATGAATCCCCTTTATAGAACTGATTTTTGACAACATGTATTTATTGCATAACACTTCAAGAGAAGAAGATGTTTGCGCCAAAGCCATCAAGTTACCCTGCAAAGTCTGTAGAGGTTGCTCTTTGATATCAATATCAGTTACAATAATATACGCAAGATGATCAGCATTACAAAATTTTGGGTTGGATGCATAATCATTACATATATCAATACTATCTTTCAACTTTTTGACAAAATCATAGCCTGTCACCTGTTTTTCTATCTTTTTCTCTACATTTTTCTTTTGATACTGCAGAAAATCAACCCACCCCTTTATTTCAACAAACAACAGCTTGTCGTTCTTTTCAGACAATCCATCTACCGAAGCACAAGAAATCACCTGATGTTCCTTGCAGTAGGCGGTCTTTACATCATCAAAATTCACGAATCGTTTAGCAGGCTCCCAAGAACACCTGCGCATCGTAGCACAAGGCTTATGCAGCTCACAAACAGAACAAAGAGAGAAATGCTTATCCTTCACCAAAAACGATATTAATTCACTGGCAGTTTTCATTTCATTCTTCCCCTTACTTCATCCACGTTCATGATTTTATTCAAAGGCTCAGCCAAGGTAAGAAAAACCTGATTTAAGTCATTAGTAACCTCTTTCATAGTTACCATATCATCATTACCACACTCTGCCATGTAGTAGTTCACATACTTTTCAATGTTATACATAGCAGAATAATACCTCACGGCTTGCAGGAAATACGGACTATGAGTACTGATCATCACCGGAATACCAGAATTAACAATCTGTACGATAACCTTAGCAAACTCCACTTGCCACTGCGGATGCAGATGATTCTCTGGTTCATCCCATATCAAAGGACGATTATTGGAGATACAATAACCATCAAGCAGAAGCTGCAAGGCACCAAAACTTTTGATACCAGAAGCCACATTGATAGGCTTGATTTTCATACCATCTTTTTGATATACGATGCTACGTGAACTCTTATCATATGCAAACGTACCATGAATGATATCCGCTGTATGAAAATCCTTCGATTGAGGCTCAAACAAACTTAGCTGAGTATCAAAATTCTGGAAATTTAAGACCTTGTCAACAAAGTCTTTCACGTGTGCAGGAACCATTGGTTTATATCCCAAAGTCCTCTTCATTTCCCGATAAGCAACAGAAGATTTTAAGCTATCAAGAAGATGGAAGTACAGTGGCGACTCAACATAAGTGATATCCTCATAGAATCCTCTTTCAGAAAAGAAAACATTGGTCACTTGATTATCCTTTGCCTTAAACGACAGCCTCCCCTCTTCTTCTGTATCAAGCATAACATAAGTAAGTTCAGACTTAGAAGAACAGAACTGCCCCATAAACTCAGATTCAACGAGATAAGCCAACTCCGTTTTCAATACAGCAGCTGGATTATTCACCTGATCATAGCAAATCCGAATATTCACAATATCCTCCTTGAGCAAGGACTTTTGGCGAGGAGACAAATCTATTTCATCGATTTTAGCATTCAGATGCTCCAAGAAAGCATTTCGTTCCGCTTCATCCAGACATATTCTTTCCATATCCGATTTGACACGAGGCAACAGATCCATAGTACCATCTATGATTTTTTTTCCATAGAAGTGCTTATACAAAGAATCTATATGCTTAGAAGCTTTGTTGGCAGAACTTTCATTACTCAAGCTTCTCATATTAGAGACCGCCTTGATAATAGAAAAGAATGCTCTACCAATGGTACTTTTTCCCATATCATTCTCTCCCACAATCACAGTCAAGCCATTCAAGGCAATATCAGCTTCCTTGATTTTATTGATATTTTGTATCTCTAATCTCATTGGTCTATCAATTTTTCTGCAAAACTAAACAAAAAACATTATATATACAAAGAATTGGAACACTTTTTCATTTCGCATACCTTTTCAGCAGTCATTTCCACAATAAAAAACTCAATAAAACCAGATATCAGCTATAGACTCAGAATCTGTGAATTCTGTGAGATTTGTGGGAGTCCACCATATATCGATACATTTATATGAATACGATGGTACCGATACAACGCTATCGATAACTAACGCACAATAAATTTAACCTTCCAAGGACCTTTTGCTGCAGGTTCCTTCCAATTTTCCTTTACAACCATCGAATCGTGAACAACTTTACGAACAGCCTTAGCAAATTCACCTTTAACCAATGGCTTTAGAGCATTAATACCTAACATCATAATATAGTCTTATATAGTTCAAATATCTGCTGCAAAAATATGCTTTTTAATTGAAACCACCAAGTTAATAGCAGAAAATCTGCAAGTTATCAGCAAATTACGCAATGCGCCATCCACCCGTCCACAACACCCCCATACGGACATATTGGTATACAAGCCTCCAGCCCCCGAACTGCCGAAAGCGAGTAATCATTCTATCAAAATCTACCATTTACACCCACACTGTTTATGACAAACACACCATTTATATAATTTGTCTTCAGCATCATTATCTTGAAATACGCATATGCTCCTCTCCCCACTTTTCAATGGTATCAATAGTTATTGTACCATTTTCACATAACATGTCCAGCCCCCCGTCTGCTTTCTTAGCAAAGTATTGGGATATAGCATTTTCATGATTTTCCATTTTTTTTCAAGATATTAATGTGTTTTTGAACTAACATGAGTACCCCTCGAATAGGACACCCTATCTCCTACGAATCATACCATAGAAGAAAATGCCCCTGCATTTCGATGCACAACAAACCTATATTTAATCTAACCTCGATGTTTACGTTTGTACGTCTTTACTATCTTCCCAAAATTCACCAAAGTTTGAGTTCTTTCGGCATCAGATAAAGGTAATGATGATAGCAAAGACAGTAACTGAGAACGAACGGAATCAGGATTTTCCTTTTCCATTCTTTCCTTTGCCCGTTCTAAAGCCAAATCAGGCCTATAGAGTTTGCAAGTATCAATTGTAAAACGCCCTTTCTTTGTTCTCCCAACATATATGATCCCATCCTTAAGTTCTATATGGTCTGAATATTTATCGAGAAATGGATTAACAATCAAGAAATCTTTGCTATCTGTTGGATAAGCAACTGCATATTGATTTCTCAACACTTCTTCATCCCCCTTAAAGTTATTGCATCTATCACAAGCAAAGCACAGATTGCGAGGTTCGAACATCCACTTAGGATGTGGAGCTTTAGGAATAATATGTTCACGCTGCAAGAAACAACATGCTATAGGTAACTCTATACGACAATAAGCACACCTGCAATTCTGTTCATAGTACATATACTCACGCATATGATCCTTGAAATCCGTTATACCAGCTTTTTGGGAATTCCAATCCTCAGAATCAAGTCCTTTGTTTGTAAGTTCCTCAATAGCAAGTCTTTCTTTCTCAGTAGGATGATATGGATTTTGCACAATATAGTCTTCCTCTTCTGTCATAGCTCATCGTTTATATGCGTCTATAATTGTGTTCAGAACCATTTTCATCGGATCCACGTCACTTAAATGCAGTGAAATCTCCTGAAGTTCATCCAATTCATCTGCTACAGCCTCTCGACTTATCGTATCATTACCCATCTGTTCTAAGAGTTTAGCTATACGCTCACCGAAATATCGGTTTCTATCTGTAGCCGTCTTGAAAACTTTAAGAAGCACTTCCTCTGCCGACCACCCGTAAGTATTTTCTCCTATTTGATCTGCTATAAGATTACCATCTTTATCCTTTTCCCACTGAGAAACAGAAGATCTGTTCATTGGCAAATCAGATACAAGCATATGACTATGTGTGGCTATCAACAGATGACAGACCTGATCTTTCAACGCCCTATCAAGATTATCTATAAATGTCATTTGCCAGTTGGGGTGAAGACTAAGTTCTGGCTCATCTATAAGAATTAACGTATGCGAATCACTTGCTGCCGTAGAAATACTAAGCACCATAGAAAGCATTGCAAATTCACCAGAGCTCATCTCTTCAGAAGCTATCTGTTTTCCATTTTTATAGAAAACAACACTTGCTGCTTGAATCAGATCATATTGCTTCAACTTATAGATATAATCCAAATCTTTATCTCCAACCAATAAATTTTGATCAATATCTATTTCATAGCAATATGTAGCTTGCTGGGCAAACTCCTTTTTCTTGTAAAAATTATAGAGTTCTTTAACTTTATTACTTCTTTGTGCAGGTGTAAGTTTGCTGTATTCTTTATCTTTTTGCACATGTTGAAGAACATGATCATGTACGCTACCATTTTTCTTCGATTTTAACACTATGGAGTAATTCAAAGATATAAGGTGATCATATCCTATAAAATCTAAGATGGAAGATAAATTTTGCCGCTGCCTATCGTCAATATTCTCTTTCAAAGCGAATAATAATCGAAAGGCAATAGCTGAGGATGAAATAATATTTCCATTAACATGAGCTCCTACATATTTATAATATGGTACATCATATCTGGTTTGAGAAGAGCCATTTACCCTTTGAACAGGAAATTTATCAAAAGCACCAAAATTGCATGCAACGACAGAAGGAACTCGCAGCTTCTTTGAAGGTAGTAACCTGTTATCAATCTTGGCAAGAAAAGTTCTACCTAATCTTATCACCTCACAACAGACACCATCAATATGATACTTAACCCCCTTGAGACTCGCCTTAGTAGCAGATGACATATTCGGCTTTAATTTACCTATATAAGCATGAAGGTCTACAAAGAAATCCACCATTTCCTTTAATAAGGTACTCTTACCTACACCATTACAACCTATCAATACAGAGTAAAGAGGCGCTTTATCTTGGCTATCAAAAGAGGCTATCGGCAAACGTGTGGCTTTCCCTTGTGATGTTACCAATATTAGCTCCTCAATCCAAAAGTTTTTGATGTCCTCTTTATATTGAGGTTCTTCAAGAGTAGTATAGTTTTCTACCGTTTTCGTGAAACTATTACCAGAAGGGTTCATACCTCTTTTCGCACAATCAGGAGAACTATATTCGTTTAAAGCTAAATTTCCAAGAATTTTCAGAGGAGTTTTGGGGGCACTATCAGATACTTTCTTCTCAACACTCTTTTCTATCAACTTAATAAAATCAAGATCTTCAGACCGTAGATTTAATATCAGATTTGCCAATTCATCCGATATTTTGGCACTTGGCTCAAGATTGGGTTCATCAATATCTAATGCCTTTAGAATTGCGCTAAATGCTTGCAGCCCAATATTTGCTTCCCTTAATATTTTATTTAATCTCACTGACATAAGTTATGTTCTTTTTAATATTCTACAAAACTCCTTGTTGCATCTCCAAGACTTTTGTAAACAATCAGTTTAAAAGTAATCCAACATTGTCAACCTAACATCTTTTTGGTACCGATTACACCGCTACCCATAGTACCGATACAGCGCTATCGTCATCATAGTCTTTATTGTTAAGGCATTTTAGTTATATAATATTTTCGAGATTTTCATAAGCAGATAAATCCATACGATATTTCATTAAAATACCGATAAGAAGTTGACATTCTTAGGTTTAAATCAAAAGCATTTCCCAAAATCAACAATAGTTCAGAATCCAATATTTACAACTGATTATTTTATCGCAATATGTTCGTTCTGTTTTGTTTACACCATTTTTCTAAGCTTTTAAAAAGTTTTGTCTTCTTAGCTTCATTTTCCGTAAAGTACTGGCAAAAGCATGCTCGCAAGTCCTTATCACTAATTTGCTTTTTATATTTATGTCGAAAGATACCCGCTAATCTAGTAACCAAATCGTGCCCATTCGTCAATTGAGTTGAATTGGGATTAGCATGTTTATTTTTAAATTTTTTGAATGTTTTTATTGGAAAAACACGATAATTATTTTTGGAGGGTTTAAAGTACTGCAATGCAAGAGCTTCTGATATTGGTTTTCCTGGACATAAATTTATAAGATCCAATTCTTCAAATACAAAAGCTAATTTTCGATACATATTAAACCATTTTATTATAGAAACATGGTATAATTCTTTTTTTGCTTGTTTTCTAAAATCAGTAAAGGCAGAAGAAGGTTGAACGTACTTAAAAACTTTTTTCCATACATTGTTGTTTTCAATAAGCATCAACTCAGAATCATGCCCATCAGTATAAAAAACATTTGTGTCGAAAGGATCAATACCATCTAAACGTTTAAAGTCACTATCCAATATAGATAAAAATCTATAGTTTGTCTCTTTTTTTATTGTTTCATGAACTGTTTTAACGTGTTCACAACCATTACAATCTTTGATATCCACTTCATCCATATTGAAAAACTTATTATATATAGCAACATCATCAATACCTTCTACCAAAACTAAAAATTTACTTATAGTTAATGGCATCTTATGAGCCAAGATGATAGAGCGTGCTATTCTTTTCTGTCCGCTTTCAGTTTCCCTTAAACTTCTGAATTTTCCCATTTTCACAAAGATCATATGTTAAATTCCAAAATCCATGAATAAATGTTGGTGAATGTGTAGCAATAATCATCTGGCATCCTGTTACCTTAGCTATTTTCAAATAATCTGCCAAAAGGTTGTCCAACCATGCCATATGCAAAGAGTTTTCAGGTTCATCAATTAATAGAATCTTACTATTTGATAATTCAAAAACCAATTTATAGCACAAGACTAGCAGATTCTGCTCACCACTAGATAAATTATGAGGAGGAATTTCATGACCAGATTCACTTATAACATACATTTTTCCGTATTAAAAACTAAATGTTTGTATGCTAAACCTTTAGAAGAGACAAGCTGGTCAAATGTAGATAGCCTATCATAGAAAGGTGATAAAGTTTTAAGTTTAGTATCCAAGTCATTTAGATATAGTTTCAAAACTTCTTCATAATGAATACCTAATTCTCTACTATTTCGAGTTCACCAACCAAACCGTACTTTTTAAATTTTGCAATTTTATCTAAGACTTGCTTGTGAATAATATCTCTTTTGATATGTTTAATTGTTTTATTCTCAGCAAGATTCGACAATCTTTTCACAAAGGAACCATCCACTTTCAAGCTCATCAAATTATAAGCCTTTTGCGCAGTCAAGAAAAGCCGTTCTATGTATTCCTGTATATCATCTACTGTTTTAACTGGTAATTTATCGACTGTCCTACGCAAATAATTTACAAGGCGTTGTTCCTTTATCATTATACACTCTCTACCCTTCAAAAAATCTAATATTTTTGGAAAGTTATTCATAACAAAAGTATCATTTTGATACAGATACTCCCAATCTAACTTTTCATCAATTCGTGAATAATCATAGTCTCCATTTGGTTGAATTCCATAATATTTCAACAAATTAGATATATAAACAATATCTAAATCAGCTACCTCTATTTTATTCCCATCTTTGTTCATTTCTATACAAACAGTAGCATCGATCAACCCTCCATTAATGCTCATTCTGTTTACCTTTCGATTCATACAGCAAATAACATTTGAATCAAACAGGATTTTTATAGTAGAGAAAGGAAGAAAATAGAAATACCAAAACTGTCTAGAACAAAAATGATTGATAATTTGCAAAATAGTTGTCTTACCAAAGCCATTTGGTCCAGTAACAATCTGTACATTAGGCTCATTATCAAATTTAATATCATACGAATACAAATCATATAAGCCTTCTATTATAAGTTGTTTAAACATATATTTATATAAAAAGATTTATTATTTTCCCAATTTTTTAATCCTCTTTCAAATACTTACATTCTATATAATGCACATGCTCTGCAGCTGAATATTGGGACATTCTCCCAAGAAAACTATTGCCACATTGTTCAACAACCTTACCATCATATCAAAAATAAAGTTCTTGCCACTTCTATTTCTGCCAACAATGGCACTGATGCTTACACTGTGTGAACTATATAGTATGGCCTCATCAAAAAACATGTGGGACAAAGACAGTCCGTCCGTCTCAAGAAAAGATACTTTATTATAAAAGATATTCCATCTGTTCACTTTGTATAAAGAACGTTACATACGACTAACATAATGTTGTACACCACCAAGAGGATTGGTAGGGTCTAAACATCTTAATGCAAGTATTCTAAAAGTTGATTATGACATGTGCAAATTATATATGATTAATCTTCAATATTCCACACTTTGGAGATAATTTTAGTTCCCCAGTCATCAATTTTTGATTTCTCAACAGAATTAGCATCCTTAAATCTGCACATACCATTCATATATAGGTTTAGCATCATCAGAACGTCACTATTTGTTGGCAATACATCAAGATCAAACGCCTCAAAGTCATCTTCAGGCTTGAATTCTCCTATCAACTCATTGATGTGAGCTAACACTTTGTTGATTACCTTCAATTTGAACTCATTGACTGTTTCATTTGGCTTCTTTGCTGAAAGCAGAGCGATGTCTCCTTTCAGTGACACGAGTTTTGAATTTAACTCGTCGTATAGCTCAACTTCTTTAATATGCATGATCTGCCAATTTGTCTACGTATAAACTCAACATCATCAGGACGTCGCTATTGGTGGGAAGTTCTTCATCACAAAACAGGTCAAAATCTTTGTATGGCTTATCCTCACCAAGAACAGCATTAGCGTCAGCCAATGTTTGGTTTACATACTTCACTTTAAACTCATTTACAACATCATTGGGTTTCTTGCCCGAAAGGGCTTGAAACTCAAGCTTTAATGTTCTTACTTGGTTTAATACTTTTTCTGCTTCCATTCTCTCATATTTATTTTAAGTTGGACATTTTCTCATAAACTCACAATATTTCTTTTTAATGACTTCATACGGCAAACGTTGTTTGTTCTCAAATATGTCAGTCATCATTTGTAGGTCTGTGTCATCAAGTACAATAATACACTTCCGCTGACCAGACCAAATATCTATCAAATGTTTTTGGATATTTCTTGGCGGCTTGTGACGTGTGACGAACACACCAAACTTTCCTAAGTTGTCATTCAAATACCGATTCAATTGGTTCACGTTATCTCTATTTAAGGAATCTACATTCTTCAGTTCAAAAACAATTTGTCTTGAGCCATAAGTATCATACAACTCTTGAAAGAAAGGGATAGACTGATTATTGTAAAATATCAAGTCTCTTATTTGTGCGCCAGAATCTGTACGGCTCTGTCCTTGTGCAAAATCCAAATGGGGATATAAAAAAGAAGCTAATAGTTGAACTACATATTCTTCGTATTTTTTGTCTGCATTGTTTTCCTTTCCAGTTGGTAGTTTGGTAATCTCATGCATTTTACGTTTCGCAGAAGTCAACGGAAGTTGCATAAATAAAGGATCGTTATGGCAATCCGCAAATGAACGCTCTTTAACTTCAATATATCCTTTCACGAAATCATAATTTCGCCTATTGTAATCTATAATTCTTATCCTGTCTTTGAAATACGCCCCTTTATCAACATTTTCCAAATAGTAGTTTGAATAGTAATCATCCATTCCTATCCATGATGAAAAACGTAACCAACGTTTGGGAACAAGCAAAATGGGCTGTTTCGTATTTGGATTAACCGGAAGAAATGCCGTTTCTGCTTTTAAAGCATGCGACCTCGGATCATATACAGACACTGCGGCTACATGTTCCATTGGAATATTGTTTTCCTCACATCTTTGTATTGTGTAATCAATGAGAAAAGAAGAAATAAGATTGCAAGAAATGTCGCTGATTCTGTCTTTTGCGACTTGTCCAACCAACAGTTGTACTTCTTCTATGTGAGTAAATCCATTGGTCTTTAGCTGAGGAATGTCACTAAATAATTTTAGAATATTATTGGCAACCTTTTCCCCAATACGAGTTCCTTTTCTCGTTTTAGATATACCAAGTCCCACAGCTTCACATTCCGATAGTCCAATGAGAAGTTCTGATGCTTCTTTCTCTTTTCCTTGGTTTACCAAATATCCTAAATGATTGAAACTTTGTATGATTGAATCATGCAATCCATTATCCATTTGAGATGGAGATTTCCATAATAAAAAAGGATCAACATACAATGGAATATCTTCATCCAAGAATGGTATAGCAAAATCAACCTTATCTTGGAGCAGCAAAATTCCGTAATAGTCATTCAACCGAGGTCTAACAATATTTTCCATATTTAAAATGAATGTAAGTATTTTTTTTCGTTCATCATCAGAAATGAAAAAAATCACTCCCTGCTCAAACTATTAACGAAATACCAAAATGGAGGAAAGTTCACATCAATACCACAACGTCTTATACATAGGCCAGACATCAAATTGTGGAACAGGGGTTAGCTTAGCAAAATGATTCTTCTCATAAAATGATACTGCACTATAAGCCGGTGTATACAAAGCATTAACCGTCAGAAATATACAGCCTGACACTTTCTGGTTTCTAGCTATATTAGCTATAAAATCAATAAGAGTAGAACCGATTTTCATGTTTTGATAATTCTTGTTCACCGCTAAATAAGCAATTTCCAAAGAAGGATATGTACATTTTTACTCAAACCGCTCACGAAATGTATATTCTACAAGGGGTAATTCTGTACCAGCAGCTCCTATTCTCATATCATCTATATCATCGAATAAACTTTCATATTCATCAGCTACCTCTATGATTAGTTATGAATCTAGATTCATAACTAACGCACAACAAATTTAACCTTCCAAGGACCTTTTGTTGCAGGTTCCTTCCAATTTTCCTTTGCAACCATCGAATCGCGAACAGCTTTACGAACAGCCTTAGCAAATTCACCTTTAACCAATGGCTTTGGAGCATTAATACCTAACATCATAATATAATCTTATATAGTTCAAATATCTGCTGCAAAAATACACTTCTCAAGATAATAGCAGTAAGATTTACCAAACAAGTTTTCGGAATAAGACGCTGCATCATTATGGAAGAATCCATCCAAGTCTTCATTGCCACATGAAAATGAAATAGATTCTTCCAATATTTCTTTTGTCAATGGTGAAAACACTGTTTTGTCTGCAAGAAATCCCATAATACAAACTTTAAAATCTTGCTTTTGCCAAAATAGCCTTCATCTCAACACGTTGCTTTGAGAAATCTATGCTACCACGCTTTTTCAATGTTTCTTCAGCTTTTTCTCTGAAAGCTAAAGCCTCATCACCTGTAAGCATAGGGATACCACTAATTGCTAATGCCATAATCTTATCTCCTATTATTTAGTTCAAATATCTGCTGCAAAAATACGCTTTTTAATTGAAACCACCAAGAAAAAACAGAAAATCTGCAAATTATCAGCAAATTACGCAATGCGCCATCCACCTTGTCTGCAGTCCCATCAAACAGCAATCCCAACAATGCGGTTCCAAAGTAGTAAGTATTTATTTGTGTCCATGCGTTCCCATAAGAAGTTTTTCAGCAAGGCGGGTTCATCCCCGCACAAAAAACCGCAGCTCCGCTGCTGGCGTAGGCCTCTGATGGTCCGCCAACCATATAGCGAAGCGGTTTGAGCACCGAGTAGGGCGGTTTCCTCTTTTCCCCTGAGGGGAGAAGACCGAGATGAGAGGTGGAGCCTTCTTTAATGGTAAAGAAGGACGGGTTGATTTTAGAAAAAACTTAAGGGTAAGGTAGGACTGGTGGTTTTTCGAAATATCCAAGTCATTTTACATCCAACATTCTTTCATGCTCCTTGATCTCCTCTTCCGTAAATCTCATTTTGAGCAGTTTAGCAGGAATACCACCGATGATACTGTATGGAGGAAAGGATTTGGTGACAACAGCACCGGCAGCCACTACCGAACCATGCCCGATAGTCACACCTTTCAGGATTGTCACATTCGCACCACACCACACATCATCCTCGATGACGACGGGCTGGTCATATACATTCACCCCATCCACAAACTTATCCTCCACGGTAACATCCGCGATATATTTGCCCAAGATATCAATACGATGATCACCAGTGATAATCGTAGGATTCGGACCGAAGAGTACCTTCTGACCAATAGTACACGGTGCATCCGTACAATAGATAGTACTCCCTTTAGGAATCGAAGTACCATCCCCTACCGACAGGTTCCACAATCCCTTGAAATCCGACGACATCGGACGAATATATACCCCTTTACCACAGTGCTTCATGCACCGCTTCCATACAGGAGCACACATCTTGTCCCACAAATACGAAGGAACAAGACTTATCTTTTGTAATATCTGAAAAATGTTCATGATTTCTAAAATGAGATAAAGAGCCTAATTGGCAAGATGATAAATCGAATTCAATTTCTCAACATACTTTTCCGGACTGAACTGATTGAAAATAGTTTCTCTGGCAGCCACGCCCAACTTTCTCAAAATACTTCTGTCCTCATCCAGTCGTTTGATGGCAGAAACAATAGAATCGCTGTCATGGTCAGTGATAAACATACCATTCACACCATCTTTCACCACTTGCGGAATACTGCCTACAGGAGTCACAACAGGAGTCACACCATAGCTCATAGTTTCCAAAAGCGACATCGGCAATCCTTCAAAGTAAGTAGGAAGGATGAAAGCATCCAGACTTCTGAGGAAATCACACTTTGATTTACCCGAAACCAAACCAGCATATTCAAAGCTGTCCCCCAAGCACTGGTCAAATTGCGGAAGATACTCCCCTTCCGATTGTTCCTTGCCAGCGATAACGAGTTTAAAAGGATATTTTTCCTTTTTCAGTTTTTGGCAAGCCACCAAGAGTTCCGTCATCCCCTTATTAGGTTCTATACGACCCAGATAACCGATACGTAGCGGTTTTGATTCATCATGAAGGACCTGTTCTTTTTCAAAAGCAGCAGCATCACTCAGATCTACGCAATTAGGTAACACGGCAACCTTCTTAGCCCCAAATCTCTCAGTCAGGATATCCTTTTCCATATCACTCAATACGATGAAAGGCAAATCCTGCCCAAACACCCATTTCATGATACGCATGAGAATACCAGGTATATGAGGAGCCGTCAGGAACAGACCTCCATGCACATGTACCACCATCTTTCTGCCATTCTTCCAGGCATATCTCATAAACCATGGGTCACGCAACAAAGAAGCTTTTGACAGCGGGAAGTTATAGTGCACAATCGCATCAGGATGCAGAGCAAGCACATTCTTCCACTCCCTATATTTCTTTATCAAGGCAGGAATGCGATGCCATCCCCCCTTTTCCTTATCCTTCTTACCAAGTTCAAAATGCAAGTAGTTTTGCTTCCGATTATTACTGATAATAAATTGCGTTACAGAAGAAATGCCACTTACATTCACCTTCGGATTCAACGAAGGAGAAGTTATGATTATGTTCATCATTATTTTTCTATCTTAGAGATCTTTTGCTGCTATTCATTTGTTGCCTTCCAGAATTCAGACACAAGGCAAGAACCATAAAGTATCCCATACCCTTACCCGAAAGATAAGAAGAATCAGCAGTACTTTCCAAAGCCAATGCCAAAATGGCCATCAGCGCCATTCGATAATATACGATGTTTGGAATCTTATTACACTCCCACAAACGTCGCTTCCAGAACCAAAGGAAGAAGAACAATCCCACAATACCATACTCTGCCAAGGTAGGATAAAACGCATCCGCCAAGAACATTGGATTTTCAGGAGTCAATCCCCAAACATTATTTAATTGATAATCATAATACAAAGGAGAATATTCTTTTGCTGCAGCTGATGTTCCAAAAGAACCAAGACCACTACCAAAGGGAATATAATCCTTAAACATAATCTTCACTCCTGTTTCATAGGTTAGAGGACGCGCCATTTCTTGAGCATCATCTTGAAATCCCTCGACATAGTAAGCATTAAATTTCGTCCATGTAAAAAATATAACAACACATCCCAATGCTGCCACTTTCAACAAAGTAGAAACAGAAGCAAAATTGATTTTACTTTTCACAAACATCACCAGTGCAATAAACACTACGCACTCACCAAAGTACTTTGATTTACCAGAAACCAAGCCTAATAACATAATGAGTATAGCTATATTTCTATTTCGCTTTGTCTGTTTGGAAAACAAGTAGAAAATCATGGCACAAGTGAGGGCTATCTGTCCCAACTGAGCAGAAGATTCTCCACCATACGGAGTCACAACAGAAGGTTTTATCTTAAATAATATCAAATAGCCGAAGAACGAAAACAGCATGACCCATTTAATACGTTTCTTTTGCTTAGGAGAAAAATCAGGAGCCATCATCCATGTCAGATAAAACACAGCATAAGGTCGCAACTGCTGTAAAAGATCAAGATATACCCCTCGGAATGTAGTCACTTGTATTAAGAGTGAATAAACCAGATAGAATATCATCAACCCTATATAAATATTAATTTCCGTCGTTCTTCCTTTGTCTTTGACCAGGAACCGCTGCTTCATAAAAGCATAACCCAAAAGTGCCACAGTCAGGATTTCATCACTCCAGTCAAATTTAACAACATTCGTGAATGCTATACACACAGGAAAATATATAATCCAGAACCAAGTATAAAATTTAGAAATCGCTCTCATATTTTTTATAATTGCATTATTATCTTCTTATCTCCAATAAATCACATTAAAATCATGTTTAGGCACTTGTTGCTCTTTAGGCGGCAGTTTCATATAGTCACCATATTCACTACGCAAGTATGCATCTATCCCATTGACAGCCATGAATTCACGACCTTCAAATGTGATTAGTTGAAAGCTATCCCATATAGAACGTTCCATAATTTCTCCTACTGTGACATTCACATCACATAACAATCCTACATATATAGATTGCGGATTTGAATGTTTGATGGCTTTCTCTATATTTTTAAGTGTGAGAGAATGAGCAGAAAAAGGCAGACAAACAATCTTGAGCAAAGAAACTGCCATCTTCTTTGTCCAGGTCTTGACAATAGAAAGTTCTCTGTATTTCACCTTTCTAAATAACCAGTTCCACTTAAAGCTTTTAAAATACACTACGCTGTCCTCATAAGTATCACATAAATCATCTATTGGAAACACATCGATGCTCACACCCAAGTTTTTCGTATTGCCACCCTCCACAACAAGAGTTCTGGTATCCTCCACTTTACCAAATCCTATATGAACATCCTTGTCCAATCGGCATTCAGTAAACCTGTAAATATCATTCTTATACTCATTCAAGAACTTTTCATAATCTGGGCGAAGCATAGCGATGTCAATATCATCATCCCAGGGTATATATCCCCCATGACGTACTGCACCCAATAAGGTACCGTATGCTAAAGTATATTTTATGTCATGTTTCATACAGAAATCATGCACGTTTTGCAAAATATCCAGTTGAATAGTTCGCAATTCATCATTTTTAATTTCTTTCATGATTTTGACTTAATTTGTTTTCTACTTCCTTTAATTCTTCAGGTGTATCTATCTCATAGATATCCTCTATCTCCTTCACATGAATGTCCAACGTCGGGTAAATATCAAGAACCATATTGTCCCAATACAAATTGGTATAATCCTTGGTTGCATACACATCCTCCATGTGTGAGATTATCTTCTGGCAATCCTCTTTTTTCCAATAAGAGATGCCGCTCATCAGAAAGCCGTCACCCGCACCGATGTTGATTTTCATAAGGCGGTTGTTTTCATCGACTTCCAATCCCCATTCATTCTCATATTTCTTTTTACGGGCAAAATAGGTAGATTGAGATACATCAGACAAAAGAACATTCTTGTCCATATACACATCGCCTTCCAAGACGTAGGTATCATGGAAACGCTCTTTCACAATATAGAGAGAATTGATATTGTTGCAGGTATCATATCTGTCATTAAATACGATATCCACCCCATATCTATCTTTCAGATATTCTAAAGATTCAGCCTTATATCCAGAAATCAAAGTGATATCATCTATCCCCTTTTCTTTCAGGAACTGAATTTGTCGTTCCACCATCGGAACACCATTCACCGCTACCAGACATTTCGGGCGGTCATTGGTTAAAGGGCGCAGGCGTGTTCCCATGCCTGCAGCCAATATAATTGCATTCATATTCAGATTATTTTTTCTTTCGAGATACCAAAGTAGCCACAGCTACACCTGCAACCACTAAGATGGAACCCACGATAATATTCACAGATAATGTACTGCCTACTATGATGAAGGTAAATACCACTGCCCAGAACGAATAGGTAACATTCAGACAAAGCGCCTTTGCAGCACCTATCAGGTCAATGGCTGTGTACCAGCAGAAGAATGAAATCATACCAATCAGAGCAGTAAAAAGCAGAGTCAGCCAACAAGCAGTATCAGAGAACACAGCACTTGTACCCATCACCATATTTCCATATCCACCCACCATGATAGGTGCTACCAATAAGATATAGACAATACCAGAAGTCAACTCTCGGATAAGCAAAGCCATCTGTGGGTCCACATTACCAGCCTTCATACCATAGCCACAGACCACACCTTCAGTAGCCCAACCGATAGCAGCGACTGCTGCCAGCATAATACCACCGACAATGTTGACATCTGTATCACCAGCTGGTGTATAACCGATATAGATAATACCCATAATACAGATCAGCAATCCGAGCCAGCCACGAAGACGCACCTTTTCTTTCAGTATCACCATTGCCATGGCAGAGCCTAAAAGCGGATAGCAGGCAGTCACTGTTGCTGTCAATGCAGCACCGCCCTTAGCTATCGCCAACATATAGAAAGTCATGGCAAGCGGACCACCAAACAAAGCGCCCAAAGCACAGTACAATCCGTCTTTCGATTTAAATGCCGGCCACAGTTCCTTCAGTCTTCCCTTATAGCCCATGATAATCAGCATCCATAATGCAGCAAATGCATCATGAAGCATACTGCAGATAAAAGTTCCGCCAACGAGGAGTACAGGATTATCTACAAAAGGAGCCATTGCCATAGCCACACCTATCAGTACGGTGTCCAAGCCCCATGTCATACCAGAGAGAACTCCCGTAGTATAACCCTTGCGCATCAGCGCAGATGTGTTTGCTTTCATTATAAATCTATTTTCTTTAAGTTTTCTATTGCACGATTGTATCTGTCTTTTCCGTATGTACCAAAGTCGTCACCTTGAGCTTCCTTGATCACCGTCCACACTGCCCAAAGATAGTCCATCAGTATCTGGTAAACCAAAATCTTTCTTCTGGCATTTTTAGGTTCTTTACCTTCAAAGTAATGGTTGAGGAAATAATCTTGATTCTCATCCGTAAAGTTATTCTCTAAGAACAAGGCTGCAATATCCCACATCGGATCATTCATGCCCGAGTACTCCCAGTCTATAAGATAGATAGTGCCATCCTCAGCCTTCAGGAAGTTCTCTGCCACGAGGTCATTATGACAAGGTTTAACCGACACGCCCAACTGGTTGAGGTAATCTTCCAGCCGGAACACCTTTTCTCTTATGGGTTCAAAACCATCATACATCTTTCCACCAGCTTGCTTAAGAAGAACCTCATAATTGAGAATTTCCTTGAACACATTAAACTCGTTACCAAAGCGTATATGCGAATGATGCAAAGTATGGAATATCGCAGCTATCTTTTTCATGTTAGCAGGGCGCTGGATAGTAGCCCCGTTAAGCGTTTCTGCGTTCTTCACATAATCAGCCAACTTAATACCATTCTCAGCATTAAAGTATCTCACTGGAGGATTGATGCCCATCTTACATGCTTGCATAGAGTTCTGTTCCTCGTTGCTTCTTACCACCATACCTTCCGAACCATTTCCTGGCACACGCAACACGTACTCCTTCTGTCCTTTGCATACCTTGAAGTTCTTGTTCGACATACCTCCTATCTGTATAATCTTCACCTCATTCTCTATTTGCTCATGAGGGAAGATGGTGGTCAGATAAGAAATCAGGTTATCATAGTCAAAAGGATTTTCCTTTCTTCTTAACTTTGGATAGATGTAATTGCAAAGCTTATTGAAATCATCCTCACAATCCACATCTCCCCATATCAGATTGGTAAAACGGATATAAGGTCGGTCGAGCACATCAGCCGAATCCAACAACAAATATTCATAGTTGAGATAAGGATTATTACTACTCTTCCATTTCAGCATCATTCTGTCAAATGTCTGCTTCGATATCTTGACGATGCCCAACAGCTCACCCTCAAAGTTGCATATCTGATGGCGGTCTTTGCTCACCTTGGTGATATATCCGTTCTTGGTTTCCACAAAAGCCTCATCACCACTACCCGACTCCTCTGTGATGGCAAAACAGTTTTCATTCTTGGTTTCCGACAATGCCTTCAGCACCTTGTACTCATAGAAGGTATCGCCCTCTACCAGCAGGAAGTCCTCCTTGATATATGGAGCAGCGCATGCTAAGGAGCCCATGGAAGAAGTAAACTTATAATCAGGATTCAAAACGAGATGAACATGATCCGAAGCATACTTATGGTACATCTGAGCTTGCCCCCCTACTATGAGATAAATGTCAGTATAATCAAGGGCAGTCAGCGCCTCGATGGTTCTGTCCATTAGGCACATATCTTTATGATATGGTTTCAGTGGATAAGGTATTTGAGTATCCTTATCCTGTCTTGCAGATAAGATAACGGCTGTTTTCATTATATTCCGAAATAAAGTGAAAGGGTGAAGAAAGACTTGTTCTTATAAGGATTCAGAATATAGCTGGCACTTACCGGAAGTCGGAAACTTCCAAACTTGAATGCCGTGCTGTATTTGGCATTAATGTTTACCACATTAAATCCACTCTGACAGTCAGTATAGAATCCCTTGTTCAGATTGGCTCCCACACATAGAGCCAGACTGTTGTTGTCGTTAAAAGAATAGGTATATCCCACCTCAGCGTAAGAGGAATACATTTGCTTTCCGTCCTCATTCTTGTCAGCACCAAAGACATAAGTAGAAAGTGTTACCCATAATGGAATCTTCTCACCAGTCCATGTGGCATAAGCTTCCACCCAATGCCCGGTACTGCGATTACTCAACTTAAAATATCCATCCTTCTCACCTACCGCAGAAGGATAATAGTAATCAGAAACACCCACAGTAAACTCGCTCACGGTATAAGACACACCTAAATCTACCTCCTGATGGCTTCCATTCACCGCATAGGCACCCATAGCAAAGGCATTAAATCCCTTGTAGCCATAGCCCAACATTGGGAACGCCACAGGTGCAGTACCATATTCAATACCTCGCCACATATACTTAGTGGTAAGTTCCATTGATACAGAGAAAGGCGATGCCACCTTCGTACTGTCATTGGCAAACAAACTTGGCATCCACGCTACCAAGCAAACTATTAATACAATATATCTTTTCATTCTTTTAAAATTGACTTATAAACTTCTATGTATTTTCGTGCAGTGACAGAAACATCATAATGCGATTTCACATATTGATAGGCATCTTCCACCTGTTTGTCATTTCTTCCATTTAGAATGAACTGCTTTATCTTTTCTGCGCAACCTTTCACCATTTTATTTTCAAACGACATTCCTAATCTCCCTCCATCAATAATCTCAAGAGGTCCCTCAATATTGCTAACTAAAACAGGAACCTTTGCTGCAATTGCTTCCGCCACAGTTAACCCAAATCCTTCATATCTCGAGGGTTGAATGAAGAGGTCATAATTACACAAGTTTTGATATACCCACGATTGATCTTTTAAACCCTCAAAAACAACTTCATTTTCAAGATGTAAATTTTGTACCATACTTTTTAGCATAGCCTCACTTTCACCATTCCCAACAAAATGCATCTTGAAATTCGTAAAACCGTCATTGTTTTTCAAGACACCTAATGCGTTAAGAAGGATATCCTGCCCTTTTTGTTCAATATACAAACGACTCACTTGTATAAAATGAAGCTTGCCATCAGTAAAAGGAGCAGCTTTGGAATGAGCTATTCGGCTCACAGGAATACCATTATCAGCAACAACAGAGTCAAAACCTTGCTTCTGTGTAAACTCATAAACAGCCTTAGATATAGAAATCAGTTGATCATACTTCGGATACTCATCGCTTGCATTATGAGTGTTATGTATAGTCCTTACTCGCTTACCGAAAGGATAAATCACAAGATTAATCAAATGATGAGCATGAGTATGGATGACATCAGGTCTAAACTTCATCAAGAACAGATTCAGTTTGATGATAGGCCAAGGATTCTTACTCCCTTCATGCCTATTTAGCAATACGACCTTTACTCTTTCTTGATTCACCTTTGCAAGAATCGAAGGTTCCACCCAATCATTGATAATGACCAATGCCACTTCGTTATTTTTTGCCTGTTCGTTGGCAATATCTGGAAGCATCGTTTCTATACCTCCCGTCCCAAGCGACCAGTGGATATGCGCTATTTTCATTGTTCGTAAAATAAATCTTAGAATTAACAAAATCTTGTCGTTTTCGCCTATTTCCCGTTTCCGCTTATATTTGTTCTCAGCCTATCTTACGAAAAGGCAATAACATAAGGTGCAGACAAGGCTCATCACCCTATTTGCCTAACGTATAATAAATCAGTTATTTTTCTACAAAGAAATTTGTTTTAGATCAAAATTTGGATATTCTTCTGCAAATAAATTTAAACAATCTATAGTTTCCTCCTCCATAGTATCTTTACGTTGAATTATCTTGTCCCAAATACTCTTTAAAAAATTAATAATCAACAAAGATTCTTGAGGTGAGGAATACCATTTATAATATTCTTGTCCCCACCTATCCAATTGGTCGTATAAATCCTCAAATGATTGGTTATCCAACAACCTCAAAAATTTAACTTTTTCTGAATCAAAATCATGTTCTGGAACATAGGGAAGATCAGACTCACAAAGATATATCTTCGCAAACCTTTCTGGACTCATTGCCAACCATTCCTTTCCACTATTATTGGAACATTTATTGTCACGCATCCATCTTATAGCTTGCTGCAATATCCTATTATCGAAAATAAAAAGAACATAATCCGCAAGAGTACAAGAGCTACAGCTCAGCAATTGAATAGTATGGGAAACTTTTTTATTTAGGCTAGAAGTTTTCAGATGATGTGGCGTTTGGTAATTCATCCTTAGTTCTATCATCAATAACTTTCGATTTTGTTTCCTGTTATTATTATGCTCTGCTATGCCAATGACACCATCCATCGTGCTATCACTTTCATTTTGAGGCAAAGATGTCTCATAAGAGTCCATATCCAAGCATTCTATGCGAGAATCAAAACAAGGCTTTCCATAATCTCTATCAGCTAATTGAGCCAAATAAGATTTAGCTGTTTGATAGATTGGATGAACCTGAACTATTTCATTGTCAAAAATCTGTGTCACCATATTGCTGTATTCTAGTCAAAGCCAAATTAAAAGACTCAAAAATAGGATTGATATTGTTACCTAAAGGTTCAAAGTCATATTCATAAGACGAGCCATCTATCTTTTTAGACAGATAAAAGTTTGTCTTGTCTGCAACTTTTTCTTTCTTAGAAATCGCATGAATCGCAGCAACGAAATCAGGATTATGACTAGCCAAAACAATCTTCACCCCTAACATCTTGTGTAGAAGGACAACTATATGGGCATATTGCACCACCCATTGAGGGTGCAAATGTACTTCTGGCTCATCTACCATTAATACGGTTTTGTCGTTGAGACAACCATTTTTCAATAGTTGAAACAAATAAGCAAAAGTCTTCATACCTGTAGCCAACTTGTCCAAAGGCAAGGACAATTTTCCATCCTTACGCTCATAGTACAACTTGTCATCTTCAAAAAGATTTTTCCTCAAAGCTATTTGACCACTCAAAATCAAAGAGATTCGTTGCAGAAGTTTCTTTTGAGCTGGCGCCAATGCCTTTGATGGAACTGTCATTCTATCATACAACCTTTTCAAGAAAATATTATTCTTGATGTCACTTAATTCAAATGGCATAGGCGTATCTATATAAATAACTTGAGCAATACCCAATAAAGTACCTAGCCGTTTATCCCAAACATTTACATTGTCCTCACTTAATTCCACATTTGCAGGAACGTTGTCCTCTTCGTTTAGAATATCATGAATAAAGCTGACAGCATCTTCTCTATTGCGCAAATAACTACGAGCCACAACATGTTTCTGTAATAAATCTAGCTTCTGATTGAGAGAAACGGAAAAGCCTTCTACTGCAGTATATATGTCACTTTGAGAATCATCCTTGCTTAAGAAACGCAATATGCGATTTTTCTTTGCATCAGATATTCGATCAGACTGAAAATAATCCAAGATAACTTTAGAATAATCAGAAACTAAGACATGGAGTCGTTCTACGATTAATGGAATCTGATCTATATCATTAACAGAAGAAATAGCATCCATATCTATTTGCGGAAGTGGCAAGACATCTGACGAAGTGCGTCTTCCCAAAGAGACTTCCATACGAATCCGATATAGAGTAATCAAAAGTTCTTTGATATTTTCACGAAAATCTGTCAAAAGATAACCATCAAAATCTGTAATTGTATCAATAACATAATATAGCCATCGTGAAAGTGTACTTTTTCCACTTCCATTAGGACCAGCAATTACAGTTATACCATCAATAGCAATATCTGCTTTTTTTATTGCATGGTAATTCTGTATTTTAAATCTATATTTACTCATTTGGTTATTATCGAGAGAGTTTCAACATCCGACAAGTTTAAATCATATTCTTATCGACTTCCTTATTAAATAATGCAAATATAAAAATAAATATACGTTCTTGCAAGGTTTTTAATAACTTTCCGACGATATTTAACGTCTGCAACTACTAAATTCACACTTCTTAAGGTTTCACTATTGCCTTTAGAACGGAAATATCAGCTATTCTTTAGGCGAGACATTTCTCAATCCATCCAATAGACTTTTCTTTATAGCCATTTAAACGCCCAGCCACTCCTTCATAAGAAATTGGCGAGAAAGACAGCGCAGTCCCAGCATCAACAAGTCTATTTTCTAAGCCTGACACTTTCAATATAGTCTTTGCCCTATCATTGTTGTTTTTACGCAGCAAAGTATAGAAGTTCTTCTGCATGATGAGAGAGAAAGATGTTGCATGGAAAGAATTGGTAACGATACAATCTGCATACTGAATATAACCAAGGAACTCTGCAGGAGATAACTCTGCACGTACTTCACTATGATAACGATGGAACGGATTCTGCACGGCGCCTATGCGAATAACCTTCTTACCCAATTGGTTGGCTATTCTATTGGCAAATCCTAATGCATCAGGATTTCCATCAAGGATAAATAAGAGTACATATCCCTCATCCTTTGGCTTTACAGCCATAGCCTCGCACTCCTCCTTGGTAATCAGCAAAGAAGGATCGCAAACCACGTCAGAATCTCTGCCCAGCTTCTTCTTGAGAAAAGACTGCATAGTCGTTTCTCTCACAGACAGTCCATCAAAAGAAGATATATACTTACGATATTCCTCTTCCACTTTACCCTGGAATAAATCCAGCCGTCCCATACTCACCGCATAAGTATAAAACTTGGCATGACCCTTTGGCATCTGACCAAGATAGATTTGATCTACTCCTTCATTAATAGCAGGATTCCAAATCTGGTCACTCCCAAAGAAAACAACATCATAATACTTAGGTGCATCATTCACAGAAGATACAACCGAAGACAGTTTGATGTTATCTTTTAGAAAGCGATTAAACTTACTGACTGTTTTAAATCTTGAAACAATCAGCGTCATGCAGGAAAACAAATATCGCAACTGGGCTACGATACCCCTGCATTTCTTAAAATCCTTCCATCTGAAATACATTCTGTATGCCTCTATCGCCTCTGGACGATAATCGACAACTTCGACATCATGCCCTAATCTTTTCAGAGCCGAATACAAAGACATACACTGCAATACAGCTCCATAATTCAACGCACGATGATAGGTTACTATTCCTATTTTCATAATTACCAAACTTCTATTTCTAATCTTGGTTTAACATATAATTGATTGATGACATCTACATAATTATCAAAACATAGATGGGCAGCAGAATCCAACCACATATAGCGATTAAGACCGAAAAGATATTTTGCCAACCCTGGCTTACCCAACAACGCCATGATTAATTTTGTTTTAACATCATTTCTTTTCTTTGAAGGAACAAACAATCCTACAAGACTTGCCAGACAACGCAATGCCATTCCTAACAATGTTCTGTCAGCAATAGACAACAAGGAAGTGGTTCCTAAATTTCTCGCAGCTCCAGGCTGGTTGACCTTTCTCCATGCATGAGCCATCTGTGCCTCATCTTCTATCTTCTGTTGATCTCCCTTAGTTCTTTTCAAGCGACATGACAGGATAATACCATCCCATTCTTTTCTTTTTAAAGAAGAGGAACGGAAAGAGAATTTTAATTCATCAGGAGAAAAAGTTCTCACACTACCATCCCTCAGCAATATTTTCACGTCAACAAGCTGCTGAACAATACTATCTGTAGAGACACTGGCATTGCCATAGATGGCACCTCCAACCGTACCCGGCAAGTCAATCATACAAGAGTACCCTTTCATACCATCCTTTACCATTTTTCGCACAATCTGTTTCACACTTGCACCACATTCGCAATACATGAAATCATCTTCTACATAAAATTGATGAAGCAACTTCACAGAAATCAGATGCTCAATGTTGGTATTCGGACGAATATAGATGTTTGAGGTACTTCCTACTACATAAAACTTTTCTTTCCTGTCATATAAGTCTCTACACAACTCTGTCATTTCTTCCATCGTCTCAGGAAGATAGTAATTAGCAATGATACCTTGCGAACTACTTTGATCGTATGTATTTGCCAGCCATGTAACTGAATAAGACTTGATATTCGTATATGATTTCATATCCAAGCTTTCCATTTCACTTGGATTTCAAAAGAATAAGATATTAGGTTAAAAGAGAGATAAACTTTTAATCTACAAAATGTAACACTTGCTCTATGGACAATCGTCTGCTCTTAGCAATTCTCATTTTCTCTGTAGGCATGCCGATACCTATAAAGCAAACAGGTATCTCTGAAACTTTCATACCCGTGATTTCCCTTAACTTTTTCTGTTTCTTAATAGACAGATGGGCATTCAGGGTACAAGCACAGATATGATAGTAATGCAATGCATAAAGGAGATTCATGGTAAAAATACCACCATCCAAATAGGCTGAGGTCCTAAAATCTGCATCCCAATCTATTTGGTTGGATGTAACAACCAACATTTGGCCGATATCCTCACCAAAGCCTCTATTACCATTCTGTAGACCTATTACCGCATCTTTCTTCTCCCCAGAGACAGCATACACCTTAATACTTTGCCTGTTACAAGCAGAAGGTGATGTTCGTGCTAAATCTATTGCCTTAGAAATAAGTTCCTTATCTACAGGCTCTCCACTGTACCAGCGGCAAGTATGGCGACTATGTGCAAATTCCTTGAAATCCGAAGTTTGTTTGAATAATTCTTCTTTGTTTAACTCTAAACAATCAACTTTGCCAAGAGAACTTTGCCCCCCCATATCGATTGTCCTCTCTATTTTCGCTACCATATCAGCAGGCAGTTCATAGCCGTTATCTTGATGGATTTGCAGGTATTCACGAAGGTCATCTATAGCAAATTGCAATTGTTCATTATTCGAACCATACTTTGCCATATATTTGTCGCACATAGATTGAATCAACCTCACAACACCTATACCAAAGCCATATCTTCTGTTAGGCATGGTAATGCCCTTTTCGATGATATGTCCGCCCACTAACAGGCGGTTTTCCAAATCATCCCGATTACGGCATATCATTCCATATTTGATATCACGAATAAACCAAATCCAATGGTTATATGTTGTAGAACACATCAACTGAATAACATGAGCTACTTTCTGAAACACCCGTATCATACGCTATATCCTTTATTTTTTAAATATATCATTATATCTTTCATTCTCATCTCCCAGGATGCCATTTTCTTAGCAGTTTCGTAATTACGATTGACCAGATCCTGATATTTCCCGATATTCTCTAAAATATCTGAAACCAAAGGAGAAGCATCATTCCCATCCCAATCAATGACAGGATTGTAACCGATCAAATTGATGAGTTCTTTCGGTGCACGGCCTACCATCACAATACGAGACAACATACATTCCCAATACCTTTGAGTCAGCGTTTCTATGTTACCAGCAGTCTTCTTGTCTACATCACATCTGGGCACAGTAACTGTCACTTTAGTATCAGCAAGTGCTGCTCTAAACTCCTCGTCACTTTGGAAAGTCCGTGCAAAGTTTCCTGTCTTAATATGATTGATCCCCTCAGGAAGAGGACTCTTGAAGAAATTACCATCCTTACGTCCTATCTCAAGAATATCTATTTTCCTATCTGATAATACATTTCCAGGAGAATACAAATCTATTTTAATTCCTTCCGTTATTGTCAGGATATTCATTTGGGGAAATAAATTCCTAAACACATCAGCAGTTTGAGAAGAAGTAAATATCGCTGTTTTTACCTGATGCTTACGGAAAAACGCAGCAACACTCTCCACCTGCTTAGGCCAACAATCCCAGACAAGAGGAATCACCTCATAGAAAGCATAATCTGAGAATGTATCAAACTGGATACTATATCCAGAAACAAACCTCAACCTTGCCTCCCTCTTATTTTTAAAGATAGAAGGCAAAGTTATTCTATATATCAAGCTATGAAGAAACTGAGGAGGATAAAAGTTTCTTGAAACCTTACCCCCTATTTTTTCCCATGCTTCACAAGGATAATATTTAAAATTACTAGCACCTTTATATATATAAGGTGGAATGGCTTTTACAATTTTCATTATTTGAAACATTATTTTAATCTATGAACCCACTAATAAGTATATTCGATTTAAATTAAACAAATGTCTATCAAGTCACAACTATTTAGTTGGAACAATATTATTTAATTGCTCAAAACACGCATTCTTATCTTCCTCAGAAATCACATCATCAGAACAATTTTTCAAGCAAGATACCAACAAATTGAAATTCTTTTTATTACAATAATGAAGTTTTTTAATAAGGGAAACTGCAATTGCCTCTTGTCCTTTAGTCATTAACTTTTTTGTTATCACTTTGACAAGCTCTTTCACATTGGATTTGGTTCCATGAGATGCAATAAGTTCTAATACACCAATGTTGGCTTCAAAGTCACCCAAATGTTCTGCAAATTTTTCAAGCATCATTGCTTTCAACTCAGTTGGCAATTTTATAAGATAATCAATAGGTTTAGAACTCAATTTATCTGTCATTATCGATTGCAATTGAGGTACAGAAGCAAGTCGTACCGCACAGCTTTCAACCATATCATCAGTATCATTTGACAAGAAATCCAACATCTCAGAAATCTTATCATTAACAAGATCAATACTTATACGGAAATTACCTTCTGTATCTAAAGCCAATAAGTTTTCTAAAACCTTCAAATAGGCATCATCATATATCGTATACTGTACAAGTTCCTTGGCGTAATCTGCGATTTCAATTTCATTAACCACAAGTTCACTAAAGATTTCCATTGCGACAGCTTTTACTTCCTTCGAAGCAATAAGAGTTTCTACCATTTTATTCGGAACAAATATCTTTCCGCACCTTAAAGAAGTATATTTTAAGAAATCACACAATATCCTCAACGACTCTTTAGAAGAAGCTATTTCTGAATATAAATTATGTTGCTCAGTAGTATATCTTATTATTTGTACTGTTACTGTATTGCTAATTCGATTACAAAATTCAGATAAAGCAGAAGCATCGGTAATATTTATATTTGGAAGCTGCTTCATGTAATCTATTACATGAGCAGTTATTTCAAGAATTTCATCACTATTATTAGGATCAAAAGAATATGAAGGAGTAAATGATAAGACTTGCTTAATATAAGATTGAAAAATAACATCCGATTTTTCATCTATTTGTTTATTTATTTCAATCAATTGATATTGAGAGCCAGTCTTTTCTACTATATCTTCATAAGATAGTTTTGCAACAACTTCATTGACTAATGTTGAACTAAACAGAGATGATGGTTTCAGATATTTATATTTAAATAAAATTTGAGGATTACCGATATAAGCATCATAGAAACATTTTATCAGTGTATTATCATAATCACTATCTATTGCCCTTGACGCTATATAACCGATATTATCTATAACTCTGTCAGAATATGTTTTGCCATCAGTATTAAGACTTGAATAGTATTCTACAATCTCATTAAAAAAGATTCCAAACGATTCATCACGAAGTTTGCATGCAAAATCTACGACTGGATGAAAATCAACATCTTGTAAATAAGCAATTTGCTTTTCCCACTTTATATTTTCATTGAGCAAATCTATAAGAATTTTATAATCAGCTATACTTAAAAAGCCTAAACTATCTATTCCTATAATAGAACGTAAAAGACATGGTAAATCTGTATCAGACAAACCTCTTGAAAGAACTTTGTTGACTTTATCCTTCAAACAGTCCAAAACTAAATTTTTCTTCTTATCATTATCTCCTATAAAATCAGAAATCTTTGAAATATTTGATGTTTCCAAAGCTTCAGACACATCAACCGGCAAGCACTGGAATACGGCTGAATTTGATATAATTCGATCTATTATTCCTATAGTATCCTTATAAGGCAGCATCGTTGCTTTAGTTCTCTGCAAAAATAACTCTATTTTCAGATTATCATCTTTATCTACATCACTCAATTCTTTATAAAGTAAATATGGATTTGTTACCAGTTTAGAATAAAATGCCTGAAATTCCTCACGAATAATGGCTAAAACACAAATTGCAGACTCATTAGCTTGAACAAACTCATTCTCATAAAGAGAAAACTCAATAATAAGATTATTCAACAATTGGATAATACGCCTCGGATTTGTAGCATATTCACGAGAAATGTTACTAACACTTGTTTTACTTAGATGAAGATTATACTCATCGTTTAACCGTTGTGTAAAGTCAAACATCTCATCATTTTGAAAAGGTTTTATCCATACTGATACATTAAAGAACTTACGCAAGTATTCATTGGCTTCATTCTCATTATCCTCTCCACAAGAAGATTTAACCAGATGATGTTTTAGGGAGTTTACTGCCAATGGAATTATGAATATAACATTAGAGCGCTTACCTAAAAACGACTTTATCGCAGTCAACATCTCTTGTGCCTGTAGAGCAGAGCATCTATCTAAATTGTCAACCACAATAATCAGCTTATCATATTTTGGTGAATCATCTTTCTTTACCCATTTCAACAATTTGTCCAGTACATTGTCTTTTAATGAGGCATCTACTAATTCATCGAAACATTCTTCAAATTGTTCTGGAGCAAACAATCTTGATTTTTGACAAGTTACCTTTAAGTCATCAGTTGAATGCTTCAAATAAATAATGATTAATGTAATTATAGATGTTGCTGTTGTAAAACCAAAGCTCCATGATATATTTTCTTTGGGGATAATCAACAAAATTAATGCAATAATCAACGCTGCAATTAAAATTGCAATCCCATACGATGGATTGCTTTTGTGTTTTACCTCTATATCTTCATTTATGTTATCATAGAACCTGTCCATCTTTTCTGTCCTCTTCACACCAAGTTGCTTTTGAAGTTCAAAAAGAAACATACGACGGAAAGAGTCATTTGCATATTTCCAAGCATCATAAGTTACAAACTTATATTTTTTTGCTTGAGAACTCTCATATCTCTTTTCTAAGGTTCTTATGATAGAAGATTTACCTGTTCCCCAATCACCATAAAGACCAATAGTAAATGATTTTCCTTTAGGAACACACTCTATACTTTTTTCCAAAGCATCAGCATAAACCTTAGTGTTTAGGAAGTCCATAGATGTGCCATCTTCGAGCACTTCTAAAACTTTCTCTTCATCTATTATAAAATTCTGCGATTCCATACTATCTATCTCATTAAACTATAAAGATTGCTATTTGATTATCCACCTATTATTAATAGAGTGATGCAAAGACCTATACTTAATGTGTTAAAACCTTACGCTGTAATGGTGATATACTTTTTCTTTCCCACAAATGTACTTTTTAAAGTAAGTTTTCACAGAACTCCGTATTGTATAAATAAAGCTGTAACTTTTTCCAAACATTTTATTCGGACACTATCAATACGAATTTCATTGAAACTATTTCACGTACAAGATACTCTATAATTTATACTCATTTAATAGTGCATATGCCATATAGGATGGAGAAATTTGATTAAATAAGATTTTTCCAATAGTTCCTTGACAAAGGAAAGCACGATCACCATATTTGATGGCTTGATTATCAAATATACAAAGCATTTTTGACTTAAACATTTCAGTAGCCTTTGCCGTTTCCTTTCTTGAAGCAAACTGACATGTATCACCAACCAATTCCATAAACTTATCCATATCAAGCATTAACAACATCAATGTTCTCCCCATCAAGATATCCAGAATTAACTCTTTAGAAAATGGCCAAAAGAACAGAGGCGTTCCCAATGCCTTAAAACACACTCTTGCATCAATCAGATATTTGTGCTTTATATCTTGTGATAAATAATCGAAGATATAAGACCCCATTGACCTCATTTTCCCTCGATATAACCCAACATGCAAACAACCATCAATCACATCGTAAGCCCATCGCTTTCGCATTTTAAGCTGCTCTTCTAATTTTCGTAAATCCTCATTATAATAGACAGTATTAATTTTAGGGGTAGCTATAGTAATGTTTCTTCCACTAACAGGGTCTTTGCCTTTGTCAAAATTCATAATTGCCATTTCGGCATGGGCCGTTCCTATTTGCTTCAGCATTCTCTGCATCTGTTTTATTGATTTTGGATCATCACAATACTTCCCAACTACATTTTTTATTTGCGACTGTTCTGACTCTGAGCTTAACACGAAACTTATATCATCAAGAAGTTCATGATTTCTCTTACCTTCCTTAACTTCAATAATTTCATGTTTACCATCAACGATACCCACTAAATCACCAAGTTGCACATAATTGGTTATATCCGTCAATAAAACAAAGTTCAAGGGATTTGAATTGATTTCCTTGGCAACCTCCACGACCGAAAGATAATTAGTTTCTACCAAATCCTTTTCCCCAGGAACATCTTGGAAGAAACGGCGTGCCAAATGAAGTTTGCCACCAATCAACTGCCAAAATATCGTATCAGCCAAATGCTTATATACATCCAGCATATATGAGTATGCTTGTAGCTCACGATTGAGAATGTTTCTAACTTCTTTATTTTTTGACTTTCTAATATCGGCTTTCATTTTTCGTCTCTTTGCCTGAACAAATACAATTAGCCCCACCAATGTGTTTTGGGCTTTTTGAAACCCCTTATGGATTTTTCTCATTTCAGAATTTGCAATTTCTTTTTCAACATCACCTTTTGGACTTTTCAAGACAATTTGCAATATATCCCAATTTACTTTTGGAAAGATTTGGGACAACACAAGAGTCACATTGCGTTCGAATTGCATCCAGACCGATTCAAACTTATTACTATTTCGCCGTTTAGATTTATGCTTAGCGCAATAAAAACCTCGATGATGTTTCTTATATTTTTTTGCAACATGAAAACGCTTAAACCTTTTCTTATACAAATGATTCTTACTCATAATATAAAACCAAATAAAAGAATACTAATGAGACAAGGCTATAGCTTGAAGCTTTGTGGGGAGGTTTAGGAATTTTATGAGAAATTGTTTCATTATATCAAATATCTTTCCACAACTTCATCACCTGCTCTATCACAGGTGCCATATCATAATATTTATATTGCGCCAGTCTGCCGCCAAACACTACATTATCCTCATTTGCAGCCAATTTGCGATATTGGTCTGCAAGCTGGTTGTTGCGTTCGTCGTTCACTGGATAGTATGGCTCCATGCCGTCTTTATACTCTGTAGAATATTCCTCCGACACAACCGACTTCGGACAGTCGTAAACCTCTTGACCGAACATTTCAAAGTGCTTGTGCTCTATCACACGTGTGTATGGCTTCTCATGACTGGTATAATTAACAACAGCATTTCCCTGATAATTTGGAGTATTCTCAATACGCGTCTTAAAACTAACAGTTCGCCAGTCCAACTTTCCTAAAGAATAGCCGAAATACTCATCAATTGCCCCAGTATAAACCAGCTTATCTGCATAATTCTTCCAATCCTTATACGCTGAATGGAAGAAATCTATGCCAGTCTTACATTCTATACCTTCCAGTAAACCATCAATTAATTGATTATATCCTCCCACAGGGATACCCTGATATTTATCATTGAAATAGTTATTATCAAATACCAATCTCACAGGCAATCGCTTAATGATAAATGCAGGCAATTCCGTACACTTCCTTCCCCATTGTTTCTCAGTATATTCCTTGATCAATTTCTCAAAGATATCTTTGCCCACCAAACACAGGGCTTGTTCTTCCAGATTCTGAGGCTCACGCCCATTCAATGCTGCTAAAGCTTCTTTCTTCTGCTCTTCTATCTTAGCTTTTGCCTCTTCTGGGGTCAATACTCCCCACATCTGGTAGAAAGTATTCATATTAAAAGGAAGGTTATAGAGCTTACCTTTATAATTAGCTACAGGGCAATTGGTATAGCGATTAAATTCCACAATAGAATTAACGAAATCCCAAACTTTTTTGTTAGAAGTATGGAAGATATGAGCACCATACTGGTGAACATTGATACCCTCCACTTTTTCACAATAGACATTACCTCCCAAATGAGATCTCTTATCAATTACCAAACAAGTTTTGCCTAACTGCTTTGCACGATAAGCAAAGGTGGCTCCGAACAAACCGGAACCCACAATTAAATAATTGTATTTTTCTGTCATAACTTTATACCATCAGATGAGTTTACAAAAAGTATCAACAATAGCGTTATTATCATATTTAAAATTATCTATCGTTTTTTTAACGTTTGAATATATACAATTTTTATCCTCAATAATGTCTTTTAAAATGAAAGCCATATCTTTAACATTGCATATCCATCCTTCATTGGGTGAAACTACTTCATTAGCGACAGGAAAATCATTAGTCAGAACTGGTACATGTAATGTTTTAGACTCAGCTATTGTATATGAGAAACTTTCAGATAATGATGTACATACATATAAATCTGATTGTTTGAAATAAGGATACGGATTATCTTTTGCGCCAAGTATTTTTATATTCTTATCAAGACCCATTGAAGAAATTACGCTTTCCACCATATTTCTTTCATTTCCATCTCCCACAATATACCAACAAAAGGATTTTTTTGTTAATAATTTGAGTTTTTGAACAATTTGCGGGATTAAGTCAAATTGCTTAACTGCCACAAAACGGCCTACAGAAATAAGATTAAAACAATTGCCCTGTTTTTCAAAATTTATATCTTGAGAACTCTGTCTTAGAATATAACTACAATCTATTAAATTATAAATACATTTAGTTCGATCTTTTAGCTCAGGGTATATTGAATTAAAAGAATGTACCGCTGAATAAGATACAGATACTATATGATTATATAAACAATATAATGACAATTCTGACTTTTTTTCTATAGCAGCAAACCTATTTGCATAATCACAATGAACCCATGCAATTCTATTTACTGGATAATTAATTAAAGACACGAATTGTGTTGCACTACCTTCCTGAAATGCAATAACTGTATCAAATTTATATTTATGCTGTAACCGATTAGCTTCATAGCGATACAACCAATTAAATGATAGATTCTTAAACAATTTCATAGCTACACCCATCACTTTTCTAGTTATAACATTATCATGAGCTAAGACATATAAGAGGCTCTTTGCTATGATATAGGGGTTAAATATATTTTTGTAAAAGACACCACCATCTTCATATAAACTGAATATTGATATTTCATAACGTTTTTCATCAATAGCAGACAACAAACTTTCTAAAGATTTATTCGTCCCGCCATGAGAATACTCAGGAATTACAAATAGTATTTTCTTTTTCATACATCTATATTTTCGTCTTCAACCAATCATCATAGTTCTTTTGCAACATTTCAAAAGGAATACGTTTATCCTCTGAATAAAGTTTAGCCTCATGTTCTACGATTTCTTCTGGTGTAAAGACAAATTTTACAATTCTCCATGGATTACCTACAACAACTGAATATGGGGGTGTATTACCCGATACCACACAACCTGCGCCCACAATACAACCACGTCCGATATGAGCTCCATTCAACAGCGTGACATTAATTCCAATCCAAACATCTTCTTCTACTATAATATCTTGATCAAAATGCCCATTTTTATCTAATTTATCTTTTATAGCATCTGTTACATTATACTTCCAGATTCCCTTTACTACCATATGGTTACCAGGACATACACATAGATTATAAGAGGAAAAGCTACCTTTCTTCATGATAAACTTAGATCGGGGGTTTAAAATCATTGCCCCGCCTGGAATACTTGTATGTTCCTCCATATACAGATTCTTCTTGTTAAAAAGGATTGTATCTGGAGCAAGGTAAGCTGTTCTATCCATTAATCCATATTCTGCACGTCTATCAATTTTAAACAACCGATCAACAAACATGCAAATTTTTTTCTTTAAACCAATTGGATTCATAACAATTAGATTTTATTGCAAACTTTATATATTAGAAACAAAGGATGAAATGACATAAGTTTTTTAGAACCGAGACTTCTCCAAACCTTCACTAAAGGGAAAGATAAATTTGTATGCTTTATAGGAAGTTTTATTCCATTTACATAATTTGCCAGTTGGGGATAATTCTTTTTAAAATTATCATCAAATTCCTTCAAGTCAAAATTTATGCATTTATAAAGAAGATTTTCCTTGTATAAGGATTTAAGTCTAAATTTAAACCAATAATCCAAATAAGCATAATGCTTATTGTTTGAATCAAATTTATTTATGATATTCAATTCTGTTAAGATACCTTTTGCAGCATGACTTTGCCGTTTCAAAATTGCAGAAAAATCCATAGTTTGGCCATCTCTTCCAACAAGGTAACGATAAATCTCCTTATTATAATAATAAACTGTATTAACCTGTGACATAGGATAAAATATCCACTCCATATCAGTATACGATACACCTTCTGTTTGATGATATTCTATTTTATCAAAGATAGAAGACTTATATGTAACAGAGTGCATTGGAAGAAATGTGCCAAGAGGAATATCTTGAAAGTCAAATGACTGATTTAATGGCAGATTAAATTTTTTAAAAGATAACATTTTCCCATCCATATTATAATGAGAAAAATCGGAAAGTACAAGATCTACATCTATATCTGACAAAAAATCTATAAACTGATTTAAATTTTCAGTATTATAAGAATCATCCGCATCTAATATTCTCACATATTTACCATTAACTAAAGGTAATGCAGCATTGATACAGGAACCATAATTACCATTCGCTTTGTCTATTACTCGAAAACTATTAGGATATTCAACCTCATACTGATGTGCAATTTGTGATGATTTATCTGTACTACCATCATTAATAACAAGAACTTCTAACATATCTAAATTCTTGGAAACCAATAACGAATTTAAACATTGAGTTAATAATGATTCCATGTTATATGTTGGAATAATTATAGAAAGTATTTTTTTCATATTATGTATTTATTATATGTTTTAACCAATTTCCAACTTCTAACTCATCCATATTAATGGGCACAATTTCACTTTTAATAAAATCTGGATCTATATATGGATTATTTTCATCTATAATTAGAATATTATTTGGATGATAAAATAATTCATTAGCTATCTTTGAATTTGTGGTAATTAACTTTTTCCCGCTTACTATTGCAGTAACAGCATTTAAAGTCATTCCCTGTCGATTCGAATAATTTAAATCTACAATAATAGAAGAGTCTCTTAGAATTGAATTACATTTTATGGGAGGCAAACTATTTGTATGTAGAAAATCTTCATTCTTATATTGCTCAATAATCCTTTGGTAATTGCCTGGGAATAGTTTGTTATATATCCTTTTTATTAAACTTTTACTCCTATAGATGTTTTCTCTTTTAATATAAAAGAATGATTTCATACCAAGATTATCGCACTGGCTCTTTATTTTTGCTAACGCAGGAATTCTATATGATGTTACTTTGCTATTAGCAGAACCAACAAAACAGATATCGTATTTCTTTATCGGCTTTCCTTCTGGTTTTACATAAAAATCTGGATAATACGATAAACCATATTTATATGCATCTTCGCGATCAAAAGAATAAACTTTATCAAACAGCCCAATATAATCTTTATGATATTTTTGCTGAACCTTAAAAGTATCCCATAAGAACCATATTGTTTTAATTTTTGGATTTTGCTTGCGCAAATAAGCCATAAAACTCTTTTTAAAAGAAGTATTTTCAATAACTAAGAATACATCAAACTTCAAATTTACAATTTCTTTTTTAAATTGCTCAGTCCAATTAGTTCGTGCCTTAGGGTTCTTCAAATAATATAAAGGAGCTTTATACCATGGAGACCAAAACATATCATCTCTTGGACTACTAGCAAAATAGGCTGCATTCTTTAGATATACATTTTTAGCCCCCAAATTATAAAGCTCTTGTTGCAGTACCTTATCATAATCAAAGAAATTATAACATAATAATAAAATGTTTTTTCCTGTTATATAATCCATATTCTTTAAATTCTATTTGCCCACTTTAATAACCTTTTCTTGAATAATATTTTCATTATGTAAAACCAAGAGGGCTTTTTATAATATTGTGCAAAATACCAATCAATCTCTTTTAAATTTATATTAAAGCTTTTGAAAATATCTAAGCATTTATTATAGTTTACAGTATCCATATTCTTTCTAAAAGTATTTAGACCACTTGCAGCCAATCCTTCTAACTTATATGGAACACCTCTTGTAGTTAGCCATTCGTATTTTTTACAAAAGACTTTAGTTCTTGTAAGTAATCGTTCTACAGATACAGTTTTGGAAACACTATTTGCCCTATCTGTAATACAATAAATAGCATGCTTATCTGCAAAAATCTTATCTGCATAGAAACCAATTTGATATGAAAATTGAGTATCGTTATGGATTATTGTTTCTTCAAACTTTATATCATGTTTTCGTACTAAGTTATGTTTTATCATCTTACCCCATGGCTCTCCATATAAATATCGCAAATGATATTCAAAAGATAAAGGATCTTCCTGATAACCATCAATCCAAGAATTTATATAACTGCTTCTTTTAGTATTAATACATGTTTCAGTATCTTGTGAACTTGCATTAAAATACACTACATCATAATCAGAATCAACGTAATTATTAAGCATATCCTCAAAGCAAGGATTGAAGTAGTCATCAGAATCCGCAAAAATCAGCCATTTCCCTTTTGCTTGCTTCAATCCAATATTTCTTGCACAACCAGCACCGCTATTTTTGTCTGTCTGATAAAACTCAACTCCTAACTTACTATAATCTGAAACTATTTCAGAATAAGCCTCACTGATAGGCGAACAATCATCTACAACAATAATTTGCAAATCATTTTTTAAAGGAATACTTTTTAAACAACGCTTCAGAAGATATGGAGAATTGAAATAAGGTATTATTATAGTATAATTGACTTTCATATGCTACTTATATGCTTTAATCCATTGATGAATAGTAGAATCCCATGAAGCTATATCAAGAAGTTTATCATGATTTCCAAGCGTTTTTGCTTTAAATTTTGGATATTCATCAATTACTTCTGATATATTTTTCGCCAAATTTTCAGAATTTGTTTTTATATAAAAAATATCTCGAGAATCAAATGGTTTATATTCTAACCATTCACCAACAATCAAAACATTTCCACAATAAAGGTGTTGAACTAAAGCAGCAGCAAGTGCATCTGTAGTCTGAGTATTAACTACGATACCTGTTTTTAATCTAACAGTTGCTAATTCCTCCTCAGAAAGAAATTTATCTAATATTAAATAATCAATTCCGGTTTTTTCTAACAAATAATTTATTTTATCTAAATATTTCTCTGACTTTTCATAAGTCATAGGAAATACTAAATATATTTGTTGCTTTTGTTCACTACTAAGTTGATTTAAAGCTTCTATTATCATTTCATGCTGTTGGGCCGGCATTGCATTATATCCGCAGGTTACGATAATTCGCTCTTTTACTCTTTCAAATAATTTCAGATTTAATTTATTAACAGTAGAAGAATCTATGTTATCTATAACATCACACATTGCATCTCCAAAATATGCTACAAGAAGTTTATTGTCATATGCATGAGAGTAACTATCTGAAACCTTATCCAATAATTTATCAATTCCTTTTATATACTCACAATGGTCAAAACCATATTTCATTTGATTAAGCATATTATTGTCAACTCTCAGAATATCTGACCCCCATAAAGTGATATCATAAGGAATATGGGATTTTACACAATTCGACATTAAATCATATAAATCAATATAATAAGATTGAAAATCAATTTTATCATATTGAGTAATCATCAATGGCAATATATGATTCCTAAATAATTTAAGGAGTATGTTACGTAACCTATAAGGGCGTATTTTAGGTATACCTGTAAACATAAAACCTCCAATTTTTCCCCACCAAATTTTAGAATTATTTGTAAACTCGAATGTCTTTAAGCACAAGACATCTGCTTTAATTCCTTCTTTAGATAATAAAGATGCCATCCTTTTCATCATTACATGATGATGAGGAAACCGATAAATAATTAATGTTCTCATAAATTATAAGACTTTAATCATTCTCAAATATTCAGGCCATTCACCCATATCTTTCCATGCATGCTCACTAACAGGGAAACAACCAATTCGTCCACCTTTTGACTTAACTTTATCCATTAAGTGAGTAATGTGGAAAAATTCTCCATCAGGAATCTCTTCTATAAGTTCTGGATTAAGAATATAAACACCAGTATTCACCATATAGGTATGTTCTGGTTTTTCCATTAAATTAACCATTAAACCATTTTCACCAGTTTCTATAACTCCATAAGGTATTGTAAATGTTTTAACCATTGTTACGATGGTCATATCATTTTTATTATGGATGTGATAATCATATACATCACGATAATCCTGTTCATTGATACTATCACAATTAGAAACGAAAAATGGAGTTTTTATTTTACCCTTCAGCAAAGATACACTACCTATCGTTCCTAATGGCTTAGGCTCTTCAAAGAATTCTATTTGATATTTATGAGGCAATTGATCGAGATAATATCGAATCATATCACTTTTATAGTTTACTGACATATAAAAATTATTGCAGCCTATATTTTCAAATTGATCCATAATAACCTCTAAAATTGTTTTATCCCCAACTGGAACTAATGGCTTTGGAATTACATTTGTTATTGGTTTCAATCGCGTACCTTTTCCACCAGCCATAATAACAACTGGAAGATTTATTTTGGGACGATTATCTGAAATTGAATCTTTAAAAACATCATTCCAAAATAAGACATCAACAATTTCGCCATTTTTATTTAAGACAGGCATACAATCAATCAATTCTCTAAACATGACCTCTTTTATATGGTCAATAGAATCTTTTTCAGAAGCATATATCTTATTAGTATCCAAAATTGTAGATACCGCATCTGATAATTTAGACTGTCTTATGATTGCACGCTGAATATCACCAATTGTAACTATACAGATAAACTTTTCCTTATCGAAAACAAAAAGTAATTTTGTTCGATGTCCGTCCATTTTTTTTAATGCACAAAGAATCGTTTCTTTTATATCTATGATTTTATCTCTAATTTTTGAAATATTATTCATACTAATATTGTTATAGTCTAACACTACTTGGTATATTCACTACTCTATCTGCAAACCAGATTGTATTCTCCAAACCATCATTCTCACAATTCTCAAACATTGGCAGGCGATTCATCAACTCCCAGATTGGGCGAGTCATTACACCATTATCATTAGTTTGAGTGAGGAAGTCAATCTGTGCTTCCTTATCCTTTAAAATAACTGCATTGAGCCAATAGTTGGAAACAGTATTTGGAGAATCCACGAAGAACTCGATATCTGGTACATTCTTGAAATACTCCTCATATTCAGCAGCAACCTTACGCTTGCTTGCTACATACTTGTCAATGTTCTCCAACTGGGCGCATCCCATAGCTGCATTGATATTTGGCATACGGTAGTTGTAACCTACATGGTCGTGACGGAACTCCCAACGATGTGGAATCTTCGCCTGTGTTGTAATATGCTTTGCGTATGCACCCAACTCCTCATCATTGAAGAGCATCATACCGCCACCACCAGTAGTGATGGTCTTGTTACCATTGAAACTAATCGCACCAATCTTACCAAATGTACCTGTATGTTGTCCCTTGAAAGTAGAGCCAATGCTCTCAGCTGCATCCTCAACCAATTCGATATGCCACTCTTTACAGATAGCAGCAATCTCATCAATGCGGACAGGATGACCAAAAGAATGCATAGGAACACATGCCTTGACACGACGACCGGTATTCTTGTTATAGCAAGCCAAGTCATCCTCTTCAAAAGCAAAATCTCTACTTTTTGGAAGTTCTCCCTTACGAGTATTCTTGCGTATCTCGGCATTTTTCTGAAGCCATGCCTTCAAAGAATCAGGAGAAAGGCCCATTGTTGATCGGTCTACATCAATGAATACAGCATGTGCACCAATATAGCTCAATGCATTGCAGGTTGCAATGAAAGTAAGAGCCTGAGTCAACACCTCATCATCTTGCTTTACACCAACGAGCAACAAGCTCATGTGAAGGGCATTAGTTCCACTAACACATACCACTGCCTTCTTTGCACCTGTATATTTTGCCATATCTTCCTCAAAGCGATCCACAAACTTTCCCACAGAAGAAACAAAAGTCGTATCAATACACTCGTTGAGATATTTCTTTTCATTACCTGCAAAAACAGGAACAGCCAGAGGAGTAAACTCCTGGTTGCCATAAACAGACTTGATAAAGTCTATCGTTTTCTTAAAATCTGCCATTTTATTGAGAATTACATTTTTTGATCCAAATTCTTACCTTTTTCCTCATGTTCGAAGTTAGGTATAAACTTCTTGATAGATGTAACGATTTCAGCCTTGGTGAAGTCTGGCTCAGCAAAGATGCCCTCCAATTCGTCAAAGAACTGATTAATCTCTGACATCGGACGACGGGTCGTTTCCTCTACTACGCCGAGTGCAGAGAATCGAGTCATGTTAATTTTCTCACCAGGGACATAGAATTCCTCGTAAGCCTTCTCGCCAGTGGTATCACTTTTGAAGTAAACAACAGGATAGTTGTCACTCTCATAATCCATATCTGCAGCATACTTCTTTGCCTCAGGATCATTCTTACACTCCACCTTTTTGAATCCCTCTGCCTTTACGAAATCATCACAGATAGATGAGAAGGTAAGCATCTGCTCTTCACCCAACTTAGGGAAGAACACCTCACCGCCATTACCAAGGATACAAGCCAACATACAAATCTGACCAGACTCCTCTGGAGATACAAAATAGCGCTTCACATCAGATGGTGCAGCCAATGGCTGCTTCTTCTGCAAACGATGAATCCAACCATCAGGCAAGGAGCCGTTAGAGAATGCGACATTAGCAAAACGAGCTGTGGTTACTTTGAAGTGCTCATTATAAGCCATCACCAGGTCTTCCATAATACGCTTACTGGCACCCATGATATTAACAGGGTTAGCAGCTTTATCTGTAGAAACGCAGAAGAAATGCTTTGGTGGGAACACGCAAAGCAAATCCATCAGTTTCTTTGCCTTGATGTCATTGTTCTCTATAAGAGCCTGCACACTATATTTATCTTTCTCTGAACGTACATGCTTATGAGCAGAGAAATTAGCTACAATATCAAAGCCCTTCTCCTCACGGAATATACGTTCGAAGATTGGATCTGCAAAATTGAGGGTGTAGCAACGGAACTCATCAGGTACATAAAGTCCTTCTGTGCTTCGCACATCACGAACCAATTCTGCCAATCCGTTCTCATTCAAGTCTACAACAACTACGCTCTGTGGTTCAAAGCGAAGAACTGCCTTGATGAATGAAGAACCGATAGAACCAGCACCTCCAATCACACAAACTTTCTTGCCTTTTATTTCAGCTGAAAGTTTTTCCTTGTTTGCCTCAATATCTTGTGCAAACATACTCTTTTCACGTCGGGTCACATACTGACCGATGAATTTACTGAGATTAAACATCTTTATCTTTGTTAAATTTTATTTTTACAAATTCTATTATATTAAAAGTATGGGTCATCCTTAGATAGATTAATAAAATTAATACACCAAGTCCTAATTTTATAATCAAATTAAATAAAGTACATAAAGATATGCCTATAACATCATAAATTAAATAAAAGAATACGAGAAGTACAGCACTTCCTAATGGTTTAATCAACTGCTTGAAAACAACTAATAAAGAGCTATTAAGTACCTTATGATATAAAATCGTATAGGAAAATAAGAAAGCAAATAAACTAGGTCCTGTCCAGCCCCAAGCAATAGCTTCAATAGTTCCTCCAAAATATGCACCAGCAGTAAAACCGATTATATCCATCGCAGTATTAACTATTCCCACCCAAAACATTTGTTTAGAGGCATTAGCTGCCAAATAAACGGGTCCAACCGGGTTAAGGATTAAAGTAGTAGGTATTGAAAGAGCTAATACCTTAAATGCGGGTATGGCTGCATCCCATTTATCGCCATACATTACATTTATAATATCTGAAGCATTAAAATATAACAAAACAGCTATCGGGAAACTCGCTGTTGAGATAATAAAAATAATCTTATTAAATTTACGCGCCATTTCCTGTAGATTATCCTGAAGTTTTGACATAACAGGCTGCATCACAGGATATATTACAGATGTAATATTATTCATTGGCATTTGCATCATTCTGTATGACTTTTCATAATATCCTAAAGCTTCTGCTGATAAAAATTTACCTATTATCAATTTATCCAAATTTCTTGAGAAATAATTGAATAGCTCAAACAAAAAAACATAAAGTGAAAAAGAATATATTTTTTTAATTGGAGTTAAAGAAATTTTTCTTCGAAAACGCACAGGATAAAAATGATTATTATACAAAAAGGTACATAAAGAAGAGATGATTTGCGGACAAATTAACGCATAGACACCAGCACCATAAAATGCAGCTATAATTCCAATTAATCCAAAAAAGACTTGAAAAGCCAAACTTCTTGTTGCAGCTTCCTTAAATCTTAAATTTTTAGACATTAAAGATCCTGGTACCATGTTTAAAGTTCCCAAGAACATACCAACAGATAAAATTTGTACGATTGGACATAATTGAGGATTTTTATAGAAATCAGCTATAAACCAAGAAGTAGAAAAAGAAACTGCCCCTAAACATAATCCCAGAAAAACAGTAAAGGAAAAAATATTGTCCAAATCTTCTTGAGATAAATCATTTCGCTGAATGATTGCTGGACCAATACCTATACTACTAAAGATACCCAAAAATCCCAATAATACCGAGGCTGTTGCTACTACTCCAAAATCATATGGAGTGAGCAAACGTGCTAATATCATTGAAATAACAATAGAAACAACCTGCCCAGAATATTTATCTATAGCTGTCCAAAACAGCCCTTTTTTCATTTGATTTTTAAACTCTGACATAAAGAATTATTTTGAAAAACTATAAATCTTATCAACAATAAACAGAAAGCATATACTAACTATACTGTAAACAAACAATAATACAATCTGCTCATTTATTAAGAGATATCTATTATTTAAAAATTGAAATATCACCAAAGGTATCCAATGCCAAACATAGAAAATAAGACTACGTTCACCTATATAAGACAGAATTTTACTGTTTACATTTAGCTTCTTAAACCAATAATTAATGGCTACAATACCTGTCAAAGCAGAAAACGGCCATAATATATATTTACCCCACTCTAAACTATTCCCTCTCATATCTACTACAACAGGGCATAAAAAAGTAATTATTAAATATAATATTAAAGAAAGTGCCCCCCCATGCAAAGATTTAAATTGAATATCACGTAATAAATACCCCATTAAAAAAAAGAAATATCCAGAAGCACTATTTTGAATTGTTAATGGTACTATTTTACCTTTTAGAAAATAGGCAATCATAAGAGAAAGCAAAGCCAAACTAAAGATAACCTTTTGTTCAATAGTGCCTATTTTTCTCGATATTTTTAATGTATAAGATCCTAGTATTCTAACAACGCCTAAAGTCAATAAAAACCATAATGGTTGATTTGAAGAAAAGGAGCCATTCCAAAATAAGAATCGCACGTTATCTATCAAATACTGACCTAAGTTAAAATCCTGCTTATCAAATAATTCAATACAAATATCAATACATAATCCAAGAAATGAAAATTTAATTAAAGGAAGTATTAATGATTTTAGTGACGATTCAATAGTTTTCAAACAATCAGAATGTAGAAACATTCCTGATTTGAAAAAGAACCATGGCATAAAGAAAGATAGCAAAATAGAAGTATAATGATACAAATCAGTATCAATACAATGTGCAAATCTCATTATATGCCCAAATATCATATGAATGATTAAAATACCTGTTATTATATCTAAAGATACTATTCTTTTCATAAAAATCTAATTATTTATATCATGGAAATATATATTTAGAACCAGGAACTAATTTAAGAGCCTTTATGATTAGTATGCAAATAATATATGTTAGAATAAAACCAAAAAAATAGTTTTTACAAGGTATGCCGATATCATAACAAACCTCTTTTACACCCCAATGTAGTAAATACACTCCAAAACTATAAGAACTTAATTTCCGTATAAAAGAAACTTTAACTTTTAATACATTAAGAACACTATACCAATTGATATTTTTAAACCACAAGAATACAGCTATAGGAACTACTACACTGTAAGGAGCATAATAATCTAATCCTTCCATATAGAATTTAGCATCTGATACTGTATGATAGTAAATCAATACATAATGTAGTAATGCAGTAAGTACCCCAATAGCATAGATTAAGTATCGCTGCTTTTTGGATAACTCATTAATTAAAATTAAATATCCTGCAATACATACCATTATAAAGGAACCGCCCAACGGAAACAAATTAGGCGATTCCATACCTATATTTTTACACACCCAAGGTAAAAGCGAATTACAAGTAAATCCCAATATCACAAAATATAGTAAAGATTTACAAGAGCAATGATTTATTAGAACTCTTAAAAATGGAATACTTAAATATAAGGCAAATAAAGGAATAAAAAACCACATATTACCATTAAACTGACCATTCATAAAATTAAAAGCATACTCACTAAATGTAAAATCTTGTTTCAAATAAAATATGCAAAAAAATGAATACAACAAACTCCATATTAGATATGGTATTACAACTCGACTAAATCTTCTTTTATAAAAAGCTTTTACGCCATTCTTGTAATTCACATTATTGCAAAAACTTAGCATCAGAAATATAGGAACAGGCCAATAAAATAATGTATATACAGCAATTCCATATAATAAATATAAAGATGCATGATCCTGACATTTAACATCATGATTACAATGCAATAATACTACGGAAAGACATGCTGTTATATTTAGCATATCCATCCATAGCTTATATTGAGGTATCGGGGGGGTAAATTGTGTTATTTTATCACTCATATATACTTATCTGCAGGATTCATTATATTAACAGTTACTATTTTATATTATTCTACCGTTACACTCTTTGCCAGATTTCTTGGCATATCTACATTCAATCCC
>ERZ780178.217-NODE-217-length-46424-cov-3.024240_pt1 | contig 46424 bp, 43 predicted proteins | sample MGYA00511018_ERZ780178 | MGnify/ENA primary metagenome ERZ780178 (study PRJEB29588, sample SAMEA2151439) | human gut metagenome | biome: human gut; feature: human-associated habitat; material: faeces | place: Denmark | collected 2008/2010 ...
AGGCGGAGCTTCGCCGTAACTGGATCGAAGACAATGTTGTATTTACTCTAGAAGATGATTATAAGGAGGTAAATGCGTGAAAGAAAAAGAAGTAAAACATAATGTTTTAAAGAATTCTTTAGAAGATATCATGGCCGATCGTTTCGCCAGATATTCTAAATATATTATTCAAGAGCGTGCTTTACCAGATGCAAGAGATGGCTTAAAGCCAGTACAAAGACGTATTTTATATGCGATGTATGAAGATGGGAATACTTACAACAAGCCATATCATAAATCCGCAAAAACAGTCGGTAACGTCATTGGTAATTATCACCCTCATGGGGATAGCTCTGTATATGATGCGATGGTTCGTATGTCACAAAATTGGAAGATTACTAATCCTTTAATTGACATGCAAGGAAACAATGGATCTATCGATGACGATCCGGCGGCTGCGATGCGTTATACAGAAGCGCGTTTAGCCAAAATCAGTGATTTCTTGTTGCAGGACATTGATAAAGATACAGTGGAATGGGCACCCAACTTTTCCGATGAAAAGATGGAACCCACTGTACTTCCAGCACGCTTTCCTAACTTATTAGTCAATGGTATTACAGGTATTGCGGCTGGATATGCCACAAATATTCCACCTCACAATTTAAATGAGGTGGTTCAAGCAAGTATTTATCGTATTTCACACCCCGATTGTTCATTAGAAGAATTGATGCAGTTTGTGAAAGGCCCTGACTTTCCTACAGGCGGCATCGTGATGGGACTTGACGGAATCAAACAAGCCTTTCAAACAGGACGTGGACGTATTTTAATTCGTTCGAAAGTGGAAATTGTACCAACACGTACAATTAAACAAATTGTGATTCATGAGATTCCTTATGAAGTAATCAAGTCGAACTTGGTAAAGAAAATTGATGAGATTCGTTTAAACAAAAAAATCGATGGCATTTTAGATGTGCGTGATGAAAGTGATCGTACGGGATTAAGAATTGTCGTGGATCTTAAAAAAGATAGTAATGATGAACAGATCTTAAACTATTTATATAAAAATACAGATCTTCAAATATCATACAATTACAACGTCATTGCGATTGTGAATAAGGCACCTGTACAAATGTCATTAGCCATGATGTTAGATGCCTTTATCAACCACAGAGAAGATGTAGTGATTCGTAGAAGTAAATATGATTTAGCCTCTAAAAAAGATCGTGCACACATATTAGAAGGCTTGATCAAAGCTGTAAGTGTAATGGATGAGATCATTCGTATCATTCGTAAATCAAAAGATAAGGCCCATGCCAAAAAGAATTTGATTGAACGTTTTGACTTTACAGAAAAACAAGCAGAAGCCATTGTCGTAATGCGCTTATATCGTTTAACAAATACAGATGTTAAAGAATTAAAGGCAGAATTTAAACAACTACAATGCGACATTGCCGAATTAGAGAAGATTATTTCCGACAAAAATGAACTTCATAAAGTCATGGTGGAAGAATTAGAAAAGGTGAATGAAGAATTTAATACACCTCGTCTTTCGGATATTGTACATGAAGTGAAAGAAATCGTAATTGATGAAAAGGCTATGATTTCCAAAGAAGAATGTATGATCACAATTACGCGTGATGGCTATATCAAGCGTGTATCTATGAGAAGCTATAATGCTTCTAGTGACTCCATGACACAACGAAAAGATACAGATTCATTAGTTTGTTACGGAGCGAGTCATACATTACAGACATTAGTTTTCTTCACAAACCGTGGTACATATGGATATATTCCGGTTTACCAGATTGAAGAGGCAAAATGGAAAGATTTGGGTGGTCATATCTCAAATTATATTAAGATGGATTCAAGTGAAAAAATTATCGCAGCCTATGTATTGGATTCCTTTAAAACAGGAGTTCATGTCATAAGTGCAAGTCGTCATGGTATGATCAAGCGTACCGAATTAAAAGAATTTGAAGTTTCACGTTCTAATAAAACAATGGCTTGTATGAAGATTGGGGCTATGGACGAAATGATTAGTGTATCTTTATCTTATAAACCAGATGATCAAGTCATTCTAGTAAGTGAACAAGGCTATGGCTTGATGTATCCGGTTGAACAAATTCCGTTGGTTTCAAATAAATCCAAAGGTGTGAAGGCGATGAATCTATCAAAGGATGATTGCGTAGCTTCTATTTGTGTCAGTCAAAATCGTGAGGAACAAGTCTTAATTTCTACGACAACCCTTTCTTTAAAGCGTATGAAACAAACGGAGATTGCGCCATTAAATCGTCCGGCGAAAGGAAATCGTATTTGTAAGTTAGTGAAGTCCAATCCGAATGTGATATTAAATGTACATGTGGTCGATTTAAATACACCATTTGAAATTTATGCAGAAGATATTATGCGTTTTGAGGCAAAAGAAATCAGTTTGATGAATGCCCAAGCTACATTCTCTTCACCACTAGGCAAGGTGGACAAGTTTGAGTGGGTCTCACCACTTGAAAATGTTACGGATGGTTCTTGGGTCAAACAAGATGATTTTGAACAACCATCTTTATTTGATGAGGAAAAAGCATGAGTAAACAACAGGCTAATTTAGTATGCCTTTTAGTTGCGGCCATTTGGGGTGGCGGTTTTATCGCGACCGATGCAGCTTTGCAGACATTTGATCCTTTTACTGTTTTAATGATTCGCTTTATTGGCGCTAGCATCGTTAGTATTATTGTATGTTTAGTCAGTCGTGTAAAGATTTCTAGGGAAGCCTTATTTCGTGGAAGTATTTCAGGTGTTTTAATGTACTTAGCTTTTGCGTTTCAAACCTTCGGCTTATTCTTTACGAATACAGGTCAAAATGCCTTTTTAACAGCTGTCAACGTCGTTCTTGTACCCTATATTGTATGGCTGTTATGGAAAAAGAAACCGAGCAATCATCAACTTGCGGCAAGTGTTGTTTGTCTTGTAGGAATTGCCTGTCTAAGCTTATCTAAAGGGTATTTCTCATTTAGTTTTGGCGATAGTTTATCTTTATCATGTGCCTTTTTCTTTGCGTGTCACATCATATCTTTAGAGTATGCGACAGAAAATTCGAATTCAATTGCGATCAATGCTGTACAAATGAGTGTTGCGGCTATCTTTTCGATTCCACTGGCCTTAAGTTTAGAAACGATACCACAAACAATCACTGCACATGCGTACATGAGTTGTGCTTATATGATCATAGTGGCAACGTTCTTGGCATTTCAACTTCAGACTTTGGCACAAAAATATACAGATGCATCGAGTGCGAGTGTTCTTTTATGTACAGAATCCTTATTTGCGAATGTATTTGGATTCTTATTGTTGCATGAAGAGAAAAGTCCAATTATGATTTTAGGGGGACTTTTGATCTTTGTTTCCATCATTTTAACGGAATATAGTGGTCAATTCATATTGTCAAAAACCCAAAAAGATAGTAGAATAGATGAGTAGATAGTGAGGTTGACTAAAACATGGTTGCATCAATTTTATATACGATAGTGGGAGCCATCATTGGTGGCTTGGTTACTTTCTACTTCACTCGTAAGAAGTTTGAAAAAGAAATTAAAGAAAATCCACCAATTAATGAAAAGATGATTCGTGCAATGTTCTTACAAATGGGACGTAAACCTAGTGAAGCACAGATTCGTCAAATCATGAAATCGGTAAACGCAAACCGTAAATAATGATAAAGTGTCTTATGACACTTTTTTTCTTTTCTTAGGTTGTTTGCGTAATGAAAGTTTTGGTTATATAATAGTAATAAATAAGTTATTGTTTTAGAAGAGGTTTTTATGAAAGATTTTGATTCCAATCGCATCTATCAAACACTAGGCGATGAATTTAAAAACATCTATATTGTGGATTGTGAAGATCAACAAATTCATACTTTTAAGGAAACATTGAAGTTGCCTGGTTTTTCGTCATGTACGAGTTATAACGATGCGATGAATCAATATATTGATGATCGTGTTTACGAAAAGAATCGTGACATGTTACGAATGGCTCTTTCGTTTAACTCTTTATTTTCTAGGTTAGAAAAAACGGAACGTTTTAATATTCATTACCAATCTAAAAATGATTCGGAAGTTCATTTTATGTACTCACACTTTGGGCGTGTAATGGAAGATGGTCGATTAAGTCAAATCATCATTGGTTTTGCGAATGAAGATTTGGATATTCGTAGAAACAATATTGATATGTTTAATAATGCATTGCCTAGTAATGTGGTTAAAAGAAAAGTACTGATTGTCGAAGATAATGAAATCAACCGGGAAATTTTAAAGGAAACTTTAGAAGATGATTATGATGTGCTTGAAGCTGTAAATGGAGAAGAAGGATTAAATATCTTATCTCAATACTATAAAGATATATCACTTATCTTATTGGATGTGGTGATGCCTGTTTGTGATGGTTTTGAATTCTTATCACGCCAAAAATCCGATTCCTTGTTGGCAAGTGTTCCTGTTATTGTGACAACTGGAAATAACTCGCAAGAAGATGAATTAAAATGTTTAGGTCTAGGTGCTGTGGATTTTATCACGAAGCCCTATAACGCGCGAATTGTGAAGAGTCGAATCGATAGTGTAATCAAACTTAGAGAATCAAGTATGACTTTGGCCGCTATTGAAAAGGATGAATTGACAGGTCTATATACAAGACAAGCCTTTTATCATCATGCAAGAACATTTACACATTTTATGACGGAAGAAAAGTTTAATGTGGTTATCCTAGATGTTGCGGATTTTAAATTGATCAATGGTACATATGGCACAAAGAAAGGAAACGAAGTATTGGTTTACCTTTCAAATGCCTTTAGATATTATGTGAAGAATGGCTTGTTGACGCGTTATGAAGGAGATCAGTTGTTAGGGTTGTTCCACAGTAAAGTTAAGATGGATGTTGAAAGAATCAACAGGAACATAAATAAAATTGCTGAAGAAGCACCTATACCCAATATTCGTATTAAGGTGGGTATTTATGAAGATATAGATACAAGCCTTTCTATTCCCATTATTTGTGACCGTGCATTGATGGCAGAAAAGAGTATCTCCAAAGATTTTAAGACCAATGTGGCCTTTTATACAGATGAAATGAATCAAAAGCAGTTAGCACAAAGACAGATGGAAAATGACTTTAAATCTGCGATTGCGAATAGAGAATTCAAAGTGTATTATCAGCCAAAGTATGATGTGAATACAGAAAATATTGTGGGTGCTGAAGCTTTGGTTCGTTGGCAAAAACCCGATGGTACATTGATTTCACCTGGAGCCTTTATTCCATTGTTTGAAAGTGATGGATTAGTTGTTCATTTGGATGAATATGTATTTGAGAATGTTTGTCAGTTCCAAAAAGAAAGAATGGAAAACAAACTTCCTATGGTTCCTATTTCGGTTAACCTTTCTCGTGCCAGTATTCATTTTAATGATGTCGTGGAGCATTATGTGGATATTGTGAATCAGAAACAAATTCCGTTTGAATGTGTTCCAATTGAATTAACGGAATCTGCGACATTGTATTCAGAGAAGATTCTTGAAATTACAGATCAATTGGTAAAAGCAGGATTCAAACTTCACATGGATGATTTTGGCTCAGGCTATTCTTCACTGACGTCATTAAATGAGTTGAACTTTAGCACTGTAAAATTAGACAAGAGCCTGATTGATTATATAGACCAAATGCGTGGAAAGAAAATTGTGCAACAAGCCATTGATTTAGGTCATGGACTGGATATGAAGGTTGTTGCCGAAGGTGTTGAAAGTAAAGAACAAAAGGATTGTTTAAAAGAAATGCATTGTGATATGATTCAAGGCTTCTATTATTCAAAGCCTTTAAAACAAGAAGATTTTATTGAGAAACTAAGAGCTTGATCAAGCTCTTTTCTTGTTTAAAAGATTATGCCATTAAAAATCATACGTTAAGATATCACAAAATTAAAAGTAGACGCGATTGTGAATACCACAAACCAATGTTTTGGATTAATGGTATAACATATGTATATAATTAAAGTACTATATTTATTTTTTAATTATTTATCTAACATCTACCAATTTAATTCATCTCATGACTTTAGTCATGAGTGTTCTTAGATTGCTTTATATGTCGCTTTCTTGACAATCATTTTGGTTGTGATAAAAGCTATACTGTAGCCAAGTGATGAAAAAATTGTGCAGAAATTGTTTTTATTATCGATTGAAGTGGATCGATGCATGGTTTAGAAAAGGATACGATTGGTGGATTTAACTCAATGATTGAGTTTGAGAAAAAATATGGGTGGCAATTCTTGTTTCTTGGCACAAATATGAATGCAATCGATGTTGCCCTCAAAAGTGTTCGAACTTGTGGTGTTGTTGATCGGTTATGGAAATTAAAATAGAAAAGCGTAAGTAAGAACCATTATGTGTGGTTCTTTTCTTTATGGGTTAGATTTGTTACAATTACAATTAGTGAGAAAAAGGCTAGAATTATGACAAATAATATAGTAGCAGATATCAATCATATTTTAGATGTGATCGCAATCATCAATCAGGCAACGAGTGAAGAAGAAATACGCAAATGTATTCCTGATTTATTAGAATATCTAGGCATGTGTTCTTTGGCAAGTCATGTCTGCCTGTTTGAGTTGTCGAATGGCTTTAAAAAGACATATGAACGGACCGATTCTGTACCTATATTAGCGATGACAGCCAATGCATTTGGGGATGATATTGAACGTACAAAAAGGTGGGGATGACTGAGCATTTTTCTAAGCCTTTGGCGATGGAAAAAGTAATTGAAGCGATTGGTAATTATTCGAAAAAAATAACTAAAATATAACCAAGTTAAAGATATAATTGAATAAATGAAAGGTAGGTCCTATATGCAGGCAATCATACGATATGAATTGGTCATCAATGAAGCATTGCGTTCTGCGCTTATGTTGGATACACCGGATGAACAGATCGATGAGTTTATTCGTTTTTTTGGAAAACATATTGGATGTGATCGAATTTATATTTTTGAAGATAATAAAAAAGAACATGTGACCGATAATACATATGAATGGTGCCGTCAAGGCATTGAAAGTGAAATTGATTATCTACAAGGCGTTGATATGGATATCATCGATTGGTGGTACAAAGCTTTTGATAAGAAAGAAAATGTGATCATTCGTGATGTTGAAACGATAAAAAATGAGCACGTGTATACATATAATACGTTAAAGATTCAAAATGTTAAGCGTCTTGTGGTATGTCCAATTCGCTATAAAAATGAAATCAGTGGTTTCTTTGGCGTGGACAATCCACCGATTGATGATCATTTGGGTTTAACTACATTCTTAGATATGATCGCAACGTTAGTCATCTCTTTTTTAAAGATTCGTAATTCACAAAATAAGTCCAAACGTGAGGCAAAATTAAGTGGCTATTCAGCCTTGGGACAAATCTATACTTCTATGCATTATATCAATGTGAAAACCAATCGCTTTCATATTGTGAAAATGGAGCCGCAAATTCTAACGTATTTAGGAAAACATGAAATTTATGATATAGAAGATAATTTTACGGATCATATTTGTAAGATTCATCGAAAATTCTGTCAAGCTGATTATGTAGATCGAGAAGTTGAATTTATGGATCTTGAGACATTAGAAGAAAGACTTCAAGGCAAAAAATCCATAGATAGTGTTTTCTATGGTAAGCTTTCTGGCTGGTGTCGATCCCGTTTTATTCCGGTTGATTATGATGAGGATGGAAGTTTACTCCATGTTCTATACTGTGTGGAGTGTATTGATGATCAAAAGAAGCGAGAAGACAAATTATTATATTTAGCTCAAACAGATACAATGACGGGAATTTCAAATCGTCGTAGTGGAGAGAAGATGATTGAGCGTGTTTTAAACAACAAAGTCAGTGGCATGATGTGTTTAGTGGATTGTGACAAATTTAAATCCATTAATGATACGTATGGACACATGGCTGGGGATGAGGTCATTGTTGCGATTGCGCATACGCTACAAAAATCGTGTCGTGATAAAGATGTAGTCATGCGTCTTGGTGGAGATGAGTTTGCGTTATTTATTCCAGGTGTTACGGATCGTAAGTGTGCCAATGCTTTCTTTAAACGTTTGTTTGAGAATTTGAAACAAATCCAAATTGAATCTATAAAAGATCATCCGATTATAATGAGTTTAGGCGCTTGCATTTACGATGGAAAAGAAGAATTGACCTTTGATGAATTATACTGCAGAGCCGATATGGCAATGTATCAAAGTAAAAAAGTGGAAGGATACAGCGCAACAATATATAAGAAAAAATAGCCTCTTGATGAACAAAGAGGCTATTGATGTATTCAAAATGTATACATGTGTTAAAAAAGTATAAACAAATTATATTTTTTGTGGTATTATACCCAAAACGGAGGGAAATATATGCAGAAGTACGTAGAAATTAAGCGGGATGGACTGACACTGCGAGGTATGCTTCATGTGCCAGACAATGTAAGTTCTAAAGTGCCTATGGTCATTCTACTTCATGGATTTTGTGATGATCGCAATGAAATAAATTTTGTGCATAATGAGTTATCTCAAAGATTGTGTGATGCTGGTATTGCGAGTGTTCGCTTTGACATGAATGGCAGCGGCGAAAGCGATGGACGCTTTGAAGATATGACTATTTCAAGTGAGATTCTGGATGCGAAAGCCATGTTGAATTATGTGGAATCGTTAGATTTTGTCGATTCTAAAAAGATTGCGCTTCACGGATGTAGTCTAGGAGGATGCGTAGCGAGTATGGTGGCGGGACAATGTAAAGAAAGAGTTCAAGCATTGTCGTTATGGTGTCCTGCACCAGATTTAGTTTACAACTTGAAAAAACATTTGACTTTGTGTGGCCAGGATGTTTCAAACATTGAAAAAGATGGATGTGCGGATGTGGAAGGATTGAAGTTGAGCCTTAAATTTTACCAAGATGCCTGTACACTTGATCCTTATAAAGAGGCTTCATTGTTTGATAAAAATGTTTGTACCATTCATGGAGATCAAGACATTACAGCTTCGTGTGAGTGTAGTTACAAGTATAAAGAAATTTTTAAGGAAAGAGCAAAATGTATTATTGTCAAAGGAGCAGAGCATCGCTTTAAATCATTTGTGTTTAGAGAAGCAAGAATGAAAGGGGCTCTAGACTTTTTGAAGGATGAATTGTTATAGATGAAAGAGAAGGAAATTTGATATGAATAAAGAAAGAAAACAGCCAACAACCCTATTTGCGGTGGTTTCATTTTTGGCTATTATTGCCGTATTGATCATTATGATCAACTTAGGATGCAATACAACACTATCTGTATTTGCGGGTGTGATCGTTGCGGTTATTACCACAAAACTTTTAAATATTCCATGGAGTGAAGTGGAACAGAATATTATTAAAACAGCGGCTGAATGTATGCCGACATTCTTGATTGTCATTATGGTCGGTATGCTTGTAGGAATCTGGATGGCCGGTGGAACTGTTCCATCATTGATGTATTATGGTATGCAAGTGATTTCACCGAAGATCTTAGTACCTCTAGCCTTTGTCCTTTGTGCCCTAACGAGTGAATTTACAGGAACATCCTTTGGTTCTGTGGCAACTATGGGTCTTGCGATGGTGGGAATTGCCGCAACTACAAGTATTCCCGTACCATTAGTTGTGGGGGCCGTCGTTTCTGGAGCGTGGTTAGGAGATAAGATGTCGCCCTTATCAGATACAACCAATTTAGCGAGTGGTGTAAGTAAAGTACCTTTATATGATCACATTCATTCTATGCAGTATACAACACTTCCTGCAGCTGTAGTCGCTTTGATCTTATTTACAATTGCCGGCTTGTATTATAGTGGTGGAAGTATGGATCTTGCCCAACAAAAATTGATTTTAGACACATTATCTAAACATTTCAATATCAATATTCTATTGATTTTACCTGCCATTCTAGTTATTTTGATTTCTGTATTTAAATTACCTTCCTTATTAGGAATGGGCTTAGCTGTAGTTGTATCTGCTGCTTTTGCGATGGTATTTCAAGGGGTAAACTTTGTCGACTTAATGAACTATGCCTTTAATGGTTTCAGCATTGAAACAGGTGTATCCATTGTTGATCCTATGTTGAATCGTGGTGGTGTGCTTTCTATGTCTGAATTATTAGTGACATTTATGGTTGCCAGTGTTATGGGCGCTGTCATTACGTCTACTGGTATTTTGGATGTTTTGGCAAAAAATGTTCTTTTAAAATTTATCAAGAATCGTACAGTACTCGTATTTGTCACTTTAGTATATTGTTATGTCGTGAACTTCTTAACAGCTGGCGGACAAACAGTATCTATCATTGTAACTGAACAAACGTTTGAATCGACTTATGAAGATATGAATATTTCTCGTAAAGTATTATCTAGAACACTCGAAGATTCTGGTACATTATCTGCACCAATCGTTCCTTGGGGTGTTGCGACAATTTATGTCATGGGCGTACTTGGATGCTCAACAGCTTATATTCCATACGCATGGTTTATCTTTATCGTTCCTATTTTCTCAATGATTTGTGCCATTACTGGGATTGGAATTTGGGATAAAGAAGAAAAGCCAGTTCGAAAATAAATGTCATATTCCTTTACTATCTTTTAGAATTAGTGTATAACTTAGATGTAAATAAAAAAAGGGAGCTTGTAGTACAGGCTGAGAGGAAAGTGTGACTTTCGACCTATAACCTGATTTGGATAATGCCAACGTAGGGAAATACTTTGTCTTTTTAGTGTGAGTATACCTATATTGGTTGCTCACTTTTTTTGGTGGCAAAATGGGAGCACCACTTTTTGTCACGTTAAATAATCATTTGGAAAAGGAGATTTTAAAATGAACACAAATGAAAGTACAGTAAGTACAGGCGCTACATATACCACTCAGATGGATGCTGCGCGTAAGGGAATTATTACGCCAGAAATGAAGATTGTAGCCCAAAAAGAAAAAATGACAGAAGAAGAACTAAGAGAGTTAGTCGCATGTGGTAAGGTCGTAATTCCGGCCAATAAAAACCATAAATCTTTAAATCCTGAAGGTGTGGGAAGTATGTTACGCACAAAGATTAATGTAAACTTAGGGGTTTCTAGAGATTGTAAAGATTATGATGTCGAAATGGAAAAAGTTATGCCAGCCGTAAATCTTGGTGCAGAATCAATTATGGATTTATCAAGTCATGGAAATACACAACCATTCCGCCAAAAATTAACAGCTGAATGTCCAGCTATGATTGGTACTGTACCTGTATATGATAGTGTGATTCACTACCAAAGAGATTTAAATACATTAACCGCAAAGGATTTCTTAGATGTAGTCGAGTTACATGCCAAAGATGGTGTGGACTTTATGACTTTGCATTGTGGAATCACAAGAAAGACGATTGATCAAATCAAAAAACACAAACGTAAAATGAATATTGTTTCTCGTGGAGGAAGTTTAGTCTTTGCGTGGATGTCTATGACAGGAGAAGAAAATCCATTCTATGAATATTATGATGAAATTTTGAATATCTGTGAAAAATATGATGTGACGATTTCTTTAGGAGATGCTTGTCGTCCTGGATGTTTAGCAGATGCCACAGATGTATGTCAAATCGAAGAATTGGTTCGTTTAGGAGAACTTACAAAACGTGCTTGGGAACATAACGTACAAGTGATTGTCGAAGGACCTGGACATGTTCCATTAGATCAGGTTGCGGCCAATATGCAGGTTCAGCAACAAATCTGTATGGGCGCCCCATTCTATGTGTTAGGCCCATTAGTTACAGATATTGCGCCAGGCTATGATCATATTACAGCGGCTATTGGTGGTGCGGTTGCAGCTATGTCAGGAGCAGCCTTCTTATGTTATGTAACACCGGCAGAACACTTGGCTTTACCAAATGTCGAAGATACAAAACAAGGAATCATTGCTTCTAAGATTGCAGCACATGCGGCTGATATTGCCAAAGGTGTTAAAGGAGCACGAGATATCGATGACAAGATGGCTGACGCAAGAAAGAATCTAGATTGGGATGCACAATTTGAGTGTGCGCTAGATCCAGAAACCGCAAAAGCAATTCGTCAATCTCGTATGCCAGAAGATGATCATAGTGATACTTGTAGTATGTGTGGTAAATTTTGTGCTGTAAGAAGTATGAATAAAGCTCTATCTGGGGAGAATATTGATATTTTATAATTGTATTGTTTTACATCGTTTATATTTTTTAACAATTATTTGCAGAAATTAGTTGATGTTGTGTGTTGTTTATAAAAGTATGATATATTAAGTGTGTAACGTTTAAATGTTATATTCTCTCATAGCATATGTTACTAAATTGGGCTTAGTGAGTATGTTATAATTAGACGTGTTGAGAAGGGGTTATTTATGAGTGAGTCAGTTTTAAATTTTCTTGAAGAAAAGAATCTTCCTGAAGTCACAAAAAAGAAACATACATATTTGATGATGGATGGACACGACCAAGAAGATATTTACGTATTAAAAGATGGTGTTGTGAAAGTGAGTATTGTTTTATGTGATGGGCGTGAATTCAATATCACTTATTTAAAAGGTTTGGATATGATTTCTTTGTTGAAAGATGAAATCAATAAAATGACTACGGCATCATTTCATGCTCGTATCGAAAGTGATACGGCAACTTTCTATCGAATCAACAGAAAATTGTTTGAACAATATGTGAAAGAAAACGAAGAATTACAGGCATATATAGATTCGTATTATCGTAAAAAGATGACCGAAGCTATTTATCGCCAGCAACTCATGACAATGAATGGGAAAAATGGAGCTGTGTGTGCATTTATCTATCATTTGATTCCATTATTTGGTAGACAAGTTAAAAAAGGTGTATTTATTGATCTGCAAATCACGAACGATGATATTGCCAATTTCTGTGGGGTATCCACAAGAAACAGTGTCAATCGTATCTTGCGTGGGTTAAGAGAAGAAAACGTTATTACGATGGTATATCATAAAATCTTAATTTTAGATGTAGATTATTTAAAGCGCTATGTACAGTAAAAGGAGCTAATTTAGCTCCTTTTGTTGTTTAATAATGTCATGTACATCAACAATTGTTTTCTTGATTTTACACCAAGCTTACTATAAATATTACGATTGTGATACTTTAATGTATTGTCTGTAATATTTAATGTTTCTAGAATATCCTTACTTGAATATCCCTTCACATAGAGATCTAAGATCTCTTTTTCTTTGCGTGTCAGTGTCGCAAGACATTCAAGGAAACGTTTATATTCTTCTTCATCTACATCGGCTTCACGTTTTTTTGCCAGACGCTCAACTTCCACTCTTGCCTTATCATATTCTCTTTGAATGAGTTCATGTTCATTTTCAATTTGTTCAAGCTTCTTGCGATTTTCCTGCATTTCTAGCTCAAGCGTCAACATTTTATTCTCAACTTCATAGTCTTTTGAAGATAAGAAATCCAAAAGATCATCAATTTCTTGTACATCATAGCGCATACTGTTTTTATTGTCTTTACGCAGCTGTTCTAATCCTTTTAGAATTGGGGACAGGTATCTTTGACTGAAGAAGGAACATCCTAAAAATACAAATAATAATAGGACAATGGTAAAGAAGAATAATTCAATATTACTTTTTACGATGGCTCGATTGTAGTCAGAATCCAAAATCATAACATATGTTGAATAGGTTTGATTCTTAGAAATTTTGACAGTATTCTTAACCCCAATATAATTACGATTTTTACTTATGATTCTCAATAAGTTGTTGCCAATAGGCTTAATGGAAAGATCTCCATTTGGCATATAATAGAATCCGTTTTGGCTTCCCGTACTAAAGCCTTCATTTGTGATGATTGAATCGGAGTCTGGCACTAAAAGACACGTTAAATGGTTGAGAGTTGAGGGCTGGGGATGTGCAAATTTAAACCAGCTTTGTGAAATTTCAAAACCACAAAGACCATAGAAGGTACCATCCTTTCCAACTAAAGGAACACGTAATAGGGCGATTCTTTCACCTGTGTATGGCAATTGAATAATATTTGATAGGGAATAATCAAAGTTCCCTTTTTTTAATTCTTCATAATCGGGTACAAGTGTAATATCAAATTCCTGTCTCCATTTACGATGTGGCATGATGCCATGTTTTTTGCCGATATTGGCAATTCCACGATATAAAATCAAGTCTTCCTTTGAATAGGACATTGTCGTTTTTTGAAGATACACACCACTTCGTTGTGTCTGCGCATTATCCAAAGTGGAATTGATTGTCGTATCTAGTTGTACATAAGCTCCTGAACAATTAGATCGTTCAAGATATTGTCCTAAAGGCTGAATCATATCGTTTTCTAAAGAATAGATGGCATTGGGATTGTCCTGCAGCTGTTGAAAGGTTAATCCTTGATTCGCTAGGGTTGTTTCTAATATAGCTTCCATATTATCAGCCAGTGCGATATTCATAGAGGCCAAGTCATCCCAATAATTTTCCATATTCTTTGTGAAGTATTCACTTTGAATGGATAGTTTTTTATGAAAATCTTGTTCGGTCGTTCCAAGTCTTCCAAATAGGAAGAGTCCCATTAATAAAGTAATACTGATGGTAGTCACTAGAAAGAACATATATACGAAAAGCTTTCGTTTCATGGATCTTTCTTTTGATTTAAAACTTAATTGCATAGGCTAACCTCAAGAAAGACTTTTTAAAATATTCATTGCTTCATCTACAATTTCATCAATATCTTCACCGGCATTAGCTCGTGCTTGCCATTCTTGTTGGTGGCTTCTTACTTGATCATAAAATGCATAGGCCTTTCTAGAAATCGCATTTGGAACCTCTCTAGAAATAACGGTATAGTCGGATTTCATTTCGGTGATTGTATTGTATAAAGATTGTGTTTCTTCATCTTCAAACTTTTCATTTTTTAAGTTTTTAAATGCTTTTTTTGTGACTGGCATGTAACCTGCTTGGATCACAAAGTCCATGTTTCGTTTTGGTTCCACAAGCCAATGTGCAAAGACACTAGCGGCTTCTTGTTTTTGTTCTGTAGTCTTATAGGCACATAATCCAACACCAGCTTGTGTCATGAGGGCATGGTCTTTATCGGCCTTTGGATAAGGCAGGGCAATCGCGTTTAATGGTTCCGTTGTATTATCTGGATATGTAACGATGTCATTTAAATAGAGATAGGCTGCACTGCTGGATACACCAATGAGTGTTTCTCCGGTTGTAAGTTCTGTGCTTGAATAAAAGTCAGAAGCAGAAATATGGCCTTTGATCAATGGTTCTAGAAAGGTTCTAAAGGCTTCTTTAAAAGCAGGATCCTCCGTATTGTACCAGCCATTCTCTGTAAACATATTCTTTGTTCCTAATGCGATCGCATAAGATTCAATGGAATTTAATAGATAATCAAAGCATAATAACGGCTTTCCATTTGACCATTCATAATATTTTTCGGCTACATCAAACGTTTGATTCCAAGTGTCAAAATCATTTAATGAAACAGCGGTATCGTTAGAAAACTTTTCAAATTGTGTACCATTCATAAATAAAACGATTGTTGATTTTGATAATGGAAGATCCACAAGCTTATCTTCTAGCATTCCAGCATCTAAAAACTCATCAACAAAATTTGAAATTTCCTTCTCTGTAAATACATCATTCCATACAACACTCTTATCTAAGCCTACCTGTTTGGCATTATGAATATGTCCTGTATAAAGATCTGGCATTGGATCTGCACCTGGTTCTTTAGATAAACTTTCTTCAAGCTCAGAACCAATTTTACTCGCATTGGTTATTTTTGTGACATTAATTATAATGCCCTTGTCCTTGCCTTCTGTTTCATTGAATTCAGCAATCAATTGATTCATTGGAGAATTGGCTTGTTCTCCATAAACATGCCACATTGTCAGGGTCACGGGGTTATCTTTATCGAGTAAAGATTTTGATGAACACCCATATGGATTGCATAGGCCTAGACCAAATACTAATAAATATTTTATAACTTTTTTCATGATTTTCCCCTTTATTTACCGCAGTTCCCACCCTTTTTAAGTTTTGGGGTGGGGTAAATTTTATAATACTTTCTATAATGAAAATGTAAGTTGATTACATAAGTTTTGAAAGTGCTTTCTAAATACAATATAGCACAAGTAAACAAGTCAATCAAATGAAGAAAGGAGGGAAATGAAATGGGGTTGTTTTCTAAAAAGGAATGTGATGTGTGTAAAAAGAAGATGGCATTGATGGAAGGTTATAAATGTGCGGATGGTACGATCTGTAATGACTGTAAGAAAAAAATGTCACCATTATTTACAGACTACAAAAACACAACAATAACACAGATCAAAGGGCAGCTAACATATCGTGAAGAAAACGCACAAAGAGTCAAAGCGTTTGTGGCAGCTGAAACGTTTGGTGAGTATCCAAAGGTAATGGTTGATCGAAAGCACAACTGGTTTGTCGTGACAAAGGCAACAAAGCTTAGTGATGAAAATCCAGATGTGTTTGACTTAAGTGACATTCAAAATGTTTTGGTAGAAATTGAAGAGAATAAGCGAGAACTTCATTTCACAAATAAGAAAGGGAAGACATGTTCCTATAAACCAGCAAGATACGAATTTACGTACCAATTCAAGGTAAATATTCAAACGAATCATCCATTCATCAAAATGATTTCTTTGAAGATTACCAAAGAGGATGTCAAGATCATTTCAGAAATGCAGGATAAAGAAGTAATGGTACAGTCAAACGAAAAGTATCAGGAATCGTTACAGGTGGCAAACGCATTAAAGGATGCGCTTGAATCATAATAATGCACAGAAAAGGAGGAATCATATATGGCGAATACATGTGCAATTTGTGGTGCAACAATTAATGTTTTACAATCACAGAAATTAATGGATGGAAATTATATTTGTACAAAGGGTTGTCGTGCAAAGGGATTAAAATATTACGACTATGTTCATTCTGATTTAGATAATGTTAAGGATCATATTCATCAAACTGAGGTGGGTACAAAGGTTTGGCAAGATTTAATGGAACCTTTGAAAAAAACACGTGATAAAAATCAAAAGATGCAGTCTTTCCACCCTATTTATATTGCACCAAGTCTAGGTTTGATTGCGGTTATTGAAGCTCGTGGAGGTTTGTTTAATACAAAAATATATGCGTGTGTATATCGTCTAGAAAATCTTCAGATTTATAGAACCGAAAATATGCCAGCTAGAACGAGTGGTTCGGACAAAGATAAAAAGTGTGTTCACTTAGGCTTTGTACATACAAAAGGTTTAAATGATGTCTATATTCCATTTGATGATGAAACAAGATGCCATCAATGTGTGGATTATCTAAATAAATTGTTTGGCTTAGATGATTCATTTAGAAGTGGCATTAAAAAGTCTGTAACTCAATTTAAGGCAACAAAGAGTATGTGGGATTTAGCGAAAGCCAAAAAGAATGGAGAAAATTTAGAAGAAAAAGCGAAAGCGACAGTGGATGCGTTTGGGGCAACGATCATTGGAGATCGTACGCAATTTAAAGATGCAGCCGATCAAGCTCTAGCTGGATATGACTTGGATTAAGCTTTGTTCGGTCTTGTTTCTTAGTTTGAATCTAATGTTTACAGGTTGTAAATCACAACCTAATGAAGAGGTATATATTTCAGATTTCTACAATATTCATGAAGAATATAAGGATGCATGGGGAAATGTTGGTAAGTATGACATTTCCTTACCTTATATTCATTGTGATTCAAAGAGCGCAAAGAAATTGAATCAGACAATCAAAAATGAATACAAGGATTTGGTAGATTCTTTAGATGAGGCAAAAGAAGAAGGGTATACGTTGCCGGACACAAAGGTTAGTTATGATGTGTATACACATTCAAATCTATTGAGTTTAGTTATTAAGGAAGAAGTAGAGACGGAATATCCTAGGTATAAGGTGTATCATTTTGATTCTAAAACGAAGAAGCGTGTTTCGAATAAAAAGTTGTATAAGAAATATAAAATCAGTCAAAAAGATATGAAGGTATGGGCTGCACAGGCTTTTGATCAGGAATATGCCAATGAATATTATGACAATGTAAAGGAATTAAGAGCTCAAACAATTGGTTTGTTGCCTTCAAATCTGGATGTGTTTTACCACAAAGGAAAATTGAATGTATTGATTCCTGTCGCCACAAATTTTGGTTCTGGAACAAAGATGGTTTTGTATAGGCCAAGTCGCAAGAAGTCTTATAAGATAGAAGATTCTTCCACGTTTGACCAGATGACTATGACATTAAAGGATAATAAACTATCGCTTTACTATAGTGGAACGGATAAAACGTATAAGGTGCATGGTTGTTTTAATGAGTATAAACAAGTTCATGTGTATGAAATAGGTCCTGGTATCACTTATGGTTTTGCGCTAACGACAAATGGTTTGGTGGAAGTGATTGCGATTGAGGATGGTTTGCCGATTGAGCGTGTTTGTAGTCAAGGACCATTATATGGGTTAGATAAAGTAAAAAGCCTTCGTAGTGGGCAGGCACTGACAGAAAATGATCAGTTGATTGATTTATTTGATGCATTGAGAAATCAGCCGTTTAAAAGTCTTGAAGGTACGTATACAAATGAGAGTGTAACACTTCAAATCGATGAGAATGGTTTGTATGCAATGCAGGATCAAGAGAATTCGCATTCTGGCCTATTGTTTAGTGTAGGTATGGAAGAAGATGGATTTGTGTATGGATATGATGACTATAATCAACAAGTCTTATCGTATTGTAAAGTAATGCCGTTATATGAAAAATTAGAGATCAAAAATTTGTTTGATCATGACAAATTAGAATTGGAGTATCAATATGAATAATAAAAAATTGTTTGCGAGTGCACTAGCACTAAGTATGTTTTTTGGATTAACAGCTTGTTCAAGTGAAAAGCCGGAAGATACAAAGGTTGTAGAAAAGAAGGAAGAGAAAAAAGAAGAGAAGAAAGAAGAAAAGAAGGAAGAAAAGAAAGAAGAAAAGAAAGAAGAAAGTACGGATGCTGTATTAGTAAGAGAAATTTCGAGTAAGACATATACAGTCACAATTCCTGAGCTTACTTCATTCTATACACCAAGTAGAGATGGTTTAGAAGTTAAAACAGAAGTAAATGAACAACAAATCTCATATACGCTTGAAGATGAATTTGGTGATTTTAAAATGGCTATTTATGTAAACCCAATCAGTGCTGAGAGTGCAGAAGCCTATGCGAATCGTATTAATGAAGGATTCAAGGATGATGAATCGAAACAATATAAGCCTAGCACGGTGGGTGATTTCAATGGTTTTAGAAAAGTGACTACAAGTGAAAATCCTAGCTTCAAATGTAAAGATAACTTGTTGTTGGATTTTGAAAGTGTGGATGGTTCTGCTGTAGTGATGTCTGTAACGGTTGAACAATTCAATGATACGGATACAGCGGATATGGAAGTAGCGATGAAAGCTATTTTGGGCAATATGAAAGTTGAGGTTAAGTAGTCATGAACACAAACTTTGTGAAGAGTTTATTAGTAATCGGAATGGGCTTGAGTTTAGCTGCTTGTTCATCGAATGATCCAGAGCCTAAAAAGGAAGATACAAAGGTTGTCGAAGCTAAAAAGGAAGAAAAGAAAGAGGAAAAGAAGGAAGAGAAAACAACGGATTTTGTGGTGAGTAAAAACTACAACAAGAAGTATGAGATCATCATCACAATGCCTCAAGATTTCACAACGATTTATACGCCAGCAGATGGTGTAGAGGTTACAGGAGAGATTGTCAATGATTCCTTTATTCGCTATAGTTTTGAAAATAAAGAAGCCGATACGAAAAAGATTGCGGCAGTTGAAGCAAATGCAGATGCGACAGCGGATGAAGTGGCTGAAACCTTCAATAAAGGTGAGGAAGATGAGAGTAAGCTTTATAAGCCTTATCAGGTTGGAAACTATACAGGTGTAAATAAGATTTCGGATTATTCTTATGATGATTATGTAACGTACAATATGTATTTCAATTTGGATCGAGATGGTTTTAAAGGAACAATTAAGGTTGTTGTTGAAAAGCTAAAAGCGGAAGCGGATGATTCGGATACAGAAGCTATTATTACTGCAATTTTAGATAATGTAAAAGTTGAAAAGAAGAAATGTGAGTAAGCCTATGAATCATAAGCTAGCTAAGATCTTGCTTGCGCTAGGTATAGGCTTAAGCCTAGTTTCTTGTGCAAAAAAGCCAGAAGAACCAAGGTCTTCACAAGTGAAAAAAGAAGAAAAGGTAGAAATTGGTGAAATGACTGGAGTCGCACAAATGAATGGCTATTTCATTAAGATGACAATGCCAGATTTATTGTCGGTTTATACACCGAAACAAGAGGGCTTAGATATATCGGGTAAGCTAGAGGGTGGTCGTATTCTTAAATATGATTTACATTCGGATGATCGTACGTATATCACGCGAATTTCAATTGATTGTGATTATCGTAATACAGCCAAGGAAACGGCGGATGTCTTGAATGCAGGTTTTGAAGATGAGGCGGATCAATATAAGGCATTTACGATTGGTAAGTATTCGGGTTATAAGAAAACGACGGTATATGATTCGTCTGATAAAACCTATTCTAAGATGTTGATCGATTATCCGGTTGGTGAAGATAATGTTGTCTTACAAATTTATGTAGAACAAGAAAAAGCCAATGATTTGGATGAGGTAACACTTGCTGTATTGGATAATATCGTTGTTGAAATTTGTATGGAAGAGTAGGTGATAAGAGTGAAAAGGAATAAGTTATTAACTGGCTTCTTAGTTTTGGGTATGGGACTAAGTTTAGTGGCTTGTTCATCAAATGAGCCAGAGACTAAGGTAGCTGAAGAAAAGAAAATAGAAGAGACTAAGGCAATTGAAGAAAAAGAAGAAAAGGTAAAAGAAGAGAAGAAGGAAGAAGAAAAGGCTAAGGCAGCTGAGGAAGAAAAAGAAAAGGATAGTACGATTATTAGTTATGCGAATAAAAAGGTAAGAGTTACTTTACCTAAAGATTTGACTTCTTTTCATACGCCTGCTAGAGAAATTTCTAGATATAGCTATATGGAAGAATCGAATGTTCTTGGTTATTCATTGTATGCGAAAGATCGTACGTTTACCATTCATTTCTCAATTGGAACGGATGGCTGGGATTCAGCAGAGGCTGCCAGTATTTCTCACAACAAGGTTTGTAAGGATGAATCAAAAATGTATGAGCCATGTACTGTAGGTGAATATTCTGGATATAAGTATGTGGTGTCAAGTGATAAATCGATTGAATATCATTATGTGCTTGATTATCTAGTGGATGGTCAAGATGTCGTACTAACCATTCGTGAAGAATTACGTGATGATGACGATACTTCCTTGTTAGAGCCATTGTTGCTGGATGTGGTACATAATTTAAAGATTGAATTAATAGGAGAATAATATGAATGGGAATAAGTTATTAACCGGCTTCTTAGTTTTGGGTATGGGACTGAGTTTAGTGGCTTGTTCAAGTGATAAACCCGAGCCTAAAAAAGAAGAGGCTAAGGTAGCAGAAAAGAAGAAAGAAAAGAAAAAAGAAGAGAAGCAAATCGATACGCAGGATCGAACGGCTAAATTGAGTGTTCCCGAAGATCTATCTCCTTATTTTACTTCATCTAGGGAGGGTGTAGGTAAAATGGAGAGTATGTTAAAGGATAATGGTTCGATTGTCTATAAGTGTTTAAATGAAGAGAATAAGTATGAGTTGAATGCTGAAATTAAATTGTTGTCGTCTAGCTCTGCTGAAAAGAGTGCGGATCTACAGAATTCAATGTATGGTGAAAATGACGAGGATAAAAAGTATAAGCCTTGTACGTTTGAGGGTTTTGATGCGTATAGTCACACTATCAATCTGGGGACGGTTGAAAATACTAGACTTCACTATTATATAGATTATCCAGTCGAGGATATCAATAAGGTCGTTTCTATTGAAATCAACCAGAAGAATGATAAGGAAAAGGATACTTCTGATTTAGAACCTTTTGCGAAGGCCATCATTAAGAATATGAAGCTAGAAAAGGTGAAGGAAGAAAAGAAAGAGGAAGTCAAGAAGGAAGTTAAAGAAGAGAAGGTGGATGAAAACAGCAAGGAAATTGTTGGCGAATCGTCTCGTGCAAAATTAACTTTACCAAGGGATTTGACTTCGTTCTATACGCCAAGTGAAAAGTATGACACGATCAAGGGTGAGCAAGATAAGGGAAACATTGGTTATAACTTAAGTCGAAAAGATCCAGATCGTTCAATCTACGTAAACATATGTACGGATTCAAGTGATACGCTTGAAGAGGCTATCGTTTTCCATAATGAGCATTTAAGTAAAGGAGAAGAGCCATTCACAGAGTATACATTGGGTGAATATTCTGGGTATCGTTCTATGAGCTACACGAATTATTGGAATAGTGCCAATGATACAACGTATAGGTATAAGTTAAATTATCCAGTAGGCGATAAAAATGTAATATTGTCATGTTTTGTAAAACTTCGTGATAATTCGGATGATACGACAGGATTAGAAGATATATTATTGGCGGCTTTGCAGCAATTGAAGGTAGAAATTAAATAATAATAGGAGAACATAATATGAAAAATAATAAGTTATTAACAAGTCTGTTTGTGCTTGGTATGGGTTTGAGTCTAGTTGCGTGTGGTGCAAGTGATGGTGGTACGACTACAAAGACGGATGGTACAAAAACGGTAGAGAAGAAAGAGGAGCAGAAGTTTGCGGATCGAAAAGAGTATGAATCGGAGGGTCTAGCTTGTAATTTTAAATTGCCAAACTTGGATTCTTTCTATTTGGTGAAGGGTTTAGAAAAGCCTGTTTACAATACGGAATTATCACTTGGAAGCATAAAATATGAAGTTCGTGATGATTATCTTCCGGCTCTTCTAGTATATGTAGGAGACGATGCATTCGCAGAATGGAGTGATGGATATACTATTGAAGAGCTTGCGACAAAAGATTTGAATGGGGAAGCTGAATATACAGAGACAAAAGTCGGTGGCTATAGAGCTTTAGTTGCAGATTTATCGGATGAGGATAATTTAAAGAAAGAATACTATATTGAACATCCAGATCTTCCAAATGGAATCGTTTGTATTGAAGTCTGTGAATATGATGATAAAGATATTTCCGATGAACTTGCAGAAGCAATCATTAAAGAGTTCAAAGTTGTTGAACTTTTAGATGTTGAATAATTGTACTTTATGTCGAATCCGAATGATGGATATGCCAAAAGAAAAGAGATGAGTGTACAAGGATTGGCTTGTACATTCACTCTTTCAAATATTGATGCTTATTTTCTTGTAGAGGATGAGCAAGTTTCGTATAAAAGTAAAGTGGTTGCGTCTGGTATGATGTATCGCATTTTTGGTCAGAATACGGATATTTTAGTGTTTGTGGATACTATTCCTTATATTCGAAACAATGCGATGTCTTATGATGAAGTGGTTCGTGTTGAGTTTGAAAATCTAGATTATAAAGATTTAGAGATACTTGCTTATAAGACATGTATATATGAGGAAGAGGATGGTAATTATATAAAACGTACATATCTTGTGGACTATCCAGATATATCAAGTGGTGTATTGAGAATCGAAATTCTGAGTAAATCGAATGAATTTGATTCTTTAGTAAGAGCGATTGTAAAAGAAATACAAGTAAAAACAATAGAAGAATGGTAGGTAAATAATATGGGATTAATTAAAGCAGGTGCTGGAGCTGTTGGTTCTGTTTTTGGCGATCAATGGAAGGAGTACTTTTATTGTGATGCATTAGAGCAGGATGTGTTGGTTCGTAAGGGTTCTAAAAGGACGGGTAAAAAGTCGAGTAATAAAGGAAGTGACAATATCATTTCAAATGGTAGTGTGATTGCGGTTGCGGATGGTCAATGTATGTTGATTGTTGATCAGGGTCGTGTTGTTGAGCTTTGTGCAACGCCAGGAGAATTTGTGTATGATTCTTCAAGTGAACCTTCTATCTTTGCGGGAAGCTTAGGCCAGAGTATTAAGGATTCTTTCTCAACAATGGCTAAGCGTTTCACTTTTGGTGGAGATACGGCTAAGGATCAAAGAGTGTATTATGTGAACACAAAGGAAATGGGTGAAGTTCTATATGGAACAGCAACTCCAATTCCATTTAGAGTGGTTGTGAATGAAGAATTGGGTTTCAAGTTGTCTGTGAAATTGCGTTGTAACGGTAACTTTACATATCGTGTGGCCGATCCAATCTTATTCTATACAAATGTATGTGGAAATGTGGCAGAGGATTTTGAGTCTGAAACCATTGAGGGCAAACTTAAGGGTGAATTGATGACGGCTTTGCAGCCTGCCTTGGCAAAATTAAGTGCGGATCGTGTGATGTATTATGAGATTCCAGCTCACACAATGGATGTTGCGGCAGCTTTAAATGATGAGTTGAGTGATATTTGGCGTGCTAAGCGTGGCTTGGAAGTTGTATCTTTCAATATTAACTCTTTGAGTATTCCTGAGGATCAAGAAAAGAAGATCACAGAGTGGGAAGAAAATGCGATGACGATGAATCAAACGGTTGCGGCAAGTCGTTTGGTTGGTGCCCAAGCTACAGCTATGAAGGATGCTGCAAATAATGCGTCAGGTGCCATGACTGGATTTATGGGCATGGGTATGGCCATGAATCAGGGTGGTATTAATGCGCAAAACTTATATGCGGCGGGTGCTCAACCAGCTCCTGATCCAACTCCAACACCGACTCCTGCACCTACGCCTGAGGCAAAGGCAGATGGCTGGACTTGTCCAACTTGTGGACATCTAGCAAGTGGTAAATTCTGTCCGGAGTGTGGAACGCCTAAGCCTAGTGTTGAGGGTTGGGCTTGTCCGACTTGTGGTACTGTAAATAAGGGTAAATTCTGTACAGAGTGTGGTGCAAAAAAACCGGCACATGAACCGTTGTATCGTTGTGATAAGTGTGGTTGGCAACCTGAGGATCCGCATCATCCACCTAAATTCTGTCCGGAGTGTGGTGACCCATTTGATGATAATGACATAGAAAAGTAGAGGGTTTTAATTATGAGTGCTTTACAAGAGTTTAAATGTCCTTGTTGTAATGGTTCCATTTCGTTTGATACAAAACTTCAGAAGATGAAGTGTCCTTATTGTGATACAGAATTTTCTCTGGAAACACTTCAGCAATATGATTCTGTAAAGATTGAGGAAGAAGATCAATTTGAGTGGGATGTGAAGCCAGGTCAAGAGTGGGCAGAAAATGAAACTGATGGATTATTGACCTATGTTTGTAATTCGTGTGGTGGTGAAATTGTTGCGGATGAAAATATGGCGGCTGCATCTTGTCCGTTTTGTGGAAGTCCGATTGTCGTAAAGGAAAAATTGGGTGGTATCTTAAAGCCGGATTTAGTGATTCCGTTTAAATTGGATAAAAAGGCGGCTAAGGAAGGTTTGAAACAGCACTATAAGGGTAAGACTTTATTGCCTAAAGAATTCAAATCAGAAAATCATATTGAAGAAATTAAAGGTGTATATGTTCCTTTCTGGTTGTTTGATGCGGATGCCGATGGTGAGGTTCGTTATAATGCGACAAAGGTTAATATGTGGTCGGATTCAGAATATGATTATACGGAAACCAAATACTATCGTTTATATCGTAAAGGACATGTAAGATTTGAAAACATTCCGGTAGATGGTTCGAGCAAGATGCCAGATGATATGATGGAGTCTATTGAGCCTTATGACTTAAAAGATGCGGTGGATTTTCAGACGGCTTATCTAGCAGGTTTTTTAGCCGATAAATATGATGTGGATGCCGATTCAAGTATTGAGCGTGCCAATACCCGTGTAAAGAAGTCTACGGAAGATGCGTTTATGACTAATTGCGGTAAGTATGACACGGTTACTTGTGAGGATAGTGCAGTTCAGATTCAGAATGGTACGGCAAAATATGCGTTGTATCCAGTGTGGATCTTAAATACGAAGTGGAAGGGTGAAAACTACAGTTTTGCGATGAATGGTCAAACGGGTAAATTTGTAGGGAATCTTCCAGAAAATAAGAGCCTAGTTTACTTGTACTATGTAGTGGTTACGCTTCTTGGAAGTGTTTTAGCTTATATCGTAATATTGATTATGAGTTGGGGAAAGTAGGAGGTTGTATATGAAAAAACTTAGTATTTTATGTTCATCTCTTCTACTTGCACTTATGATGTGCTTCCCGGTTTTTGCGAGTGAAGATCTAAGATATGTAGAGGATAATGCAGGCTTATTAACTGCAAGTGAACAGCAGGAATTAAATGATACTTTAACTGAGATCAGTGAAAGACAAGGTGTAGATGTTGCCGTAATCACTGCGGATGATATGGGTGATCAATCGATAGAAGACTACGCAAAAGCGAAATATGATGAGCGTGGCTATGGTGATGATGGTGCTTTATTGGTTGTCAACATGGAAGCTCGCAAGTGGTGGATGTCTACTTATGGAAAAGGTACTTCAGCTATTTCATCAGATGCGATTCAAACGATTGGTAGTGAGTTTGCGCCTTATTTAAGTAGTGGAAAATATGTGGATGCGTTTGAAACATACGCAAGACTTTGCGATGACTATATTACTAGAGCGCCAAATCTTGCCGAAGAGTATGCGCAAGCTTTAAGTGGTCTTGCTTCATTACAAGATGGACTAAGATTTGTGAATGATGATGCGCGTTTATTAACTGAGGATGAAAGAAAAGAGTTAAATGATACTTTAACCCAAATTGGTAAGCGTCAAGGTTTAGATATTGCGATATTGACTACAAAAGATACGGGTGGTAAGGCACTTCTTGATTATGCGATGACGATGTATGAAGCGCTTGAGTATGGTCAGGGTAAAAATAAAGATGGAATTCTTTTAGTTGTCAACATGGAAACACGTAAGTTCTGGATGGCCACTCATGGTTATGGTATTACAGCCTTTACGGATGCTGGAATTAGTTATATTAGTGAAAAGCTAGGTCCTTCTTTAAAGAAGGAGAAGTACATGAAGGCTTTTACAACGTTTGGTAGTCTTTGCGAAAAGTTTGTAGAAAAGGCACATAATGGTAGCCCTTATGATGTTGGAAATATGCCTTTTAAATGGCTTCCATGGTATTGTGTACCAATTTCTCTTTTAGTAGGTTTTATTTGTGCAGTCTTTGTGGTTAGTAAAAAGCGTGAACAACTTCATTCTGTCAGCTTTGAAGACAAGGCACATAACTATATGAAGAAAAATACGTTGAAGATGAAAGAGTCTCATGACTACTTCTTGTATCACACAATATCTCGTCATCGAATTAAATCTGACGATGATGATAGTTCGAGCGGAGGAAGTAGTACATATTCTAGTAGTAGTGGCGACACGTATGGTGGTGGTGGCGGTAGCTTCTAATGCCGCAAAATGCAGGATCAAACCCTGTATTTTCCACTTGGTTCAATAAAAAAAGGAGGAAACACAAATGATGAAGCAATGTATGAGTGTTGGTCTAGCTTTAAGTATGTTGTTGTCTTTAACTCCGATAACAGCAATACATGCAGATGAAACGCAAGAATTAGATGTACAAGATACAGAAGAAAGAAAAGAAGATTTAGAGTTAGTGCCATCGGTAAGTGTGGCTGGTTTAAAGGCTGTAGCTACTGAAAAAGAATCAATTACAATCACGTTTAAAAATGTAGGCCAACAAGTCAATAATGATAATGAGAATAATTCGTTTTGGGGAGAAATATATTTTACAGATTCTGCTGGGAAGCCTATCCCAAACTTGGATTTTGAACTTCATTGCGATGATGTGACAACTCAATTTGTAAAATCAGATGCAAACGGGAAATATACATTTAAATATGTTTATAGTAAACCTATGTATACTCATAGAAATCCTGTTAGAGTATATGCCATGGTACGAGAAAACGATAAGTATGTTCTTAGTTATGGGGAACAATATTATCATAATCCAATTAAATGGTTTCATTTTATAACACATGAAGATGAAAAGTATAAAACTGCCACTTCCATTACATATCCATTTAATGTCACAGGTGGAAAAATTGTTGAAGAAATTGAAGTTTTGAAAACATATGAGGATGGAACGATTGTATTTGATGCTTGGTATGATGATGAAGCACGTACGATTAAGCATGATTTTACTAAGCCAATCATAAGCGATGTAAATATTTATGCGAAGTGGAAAAAGATTGAAAAACCAGTTGTTCCTCCTGAACCAGAAGTAGAAAGAGTCAAAATAACATACTCTCCGGGTGAAGGAAAAGGGCCTAATGCAGTTATGAAGATACCAAAATCGGATGAGGATTATAAAGTGCGTGATTTTGAATATTCACCAATAGGAAAAACATGTTCACCTCCTTCTGATAAGTATTACTTTAAAGAGTGGCTTGTAAAATATGCGGATGGTACCGAAACAAGAGTAACACCTGGTACTAAGATCAAGATTACTCAAGATACAGCTTTTATAGCGCAATGGGCAAGACTATATGAAGTAAAGGTTGCGGATACAATAACGAATGGAACGGTTGTCTTGATGAATAATGATAGAGAGGAAGGACAGGTTGTTACGGCAAAAGAAGGGGAAACTATTCTTGCGACTTTAACAGCTGATAAGGGTTACTACAATAAAAATATCATAATTCAGCAAGCAAATGGTATTTATCTTCCGTGGAAAAGAAATGAATTTAATCCTTATCTTGTAACTTTTAAAGTAGAGAATCATGATATTACATTTAATGCAAATTTTGCATCTTTAACGGCAGATCCTGAAAAGCCAATAATTAAAGCTCGTAACTTGAAGTATAACGGTAAAGAACAAGAAGTAGAAGTCTTTGGTTATGATTCAGTTATGATGAAAATTGAAGGTAATAAGGCAAAAGATGCTGGTACATATACAGTGAAGGTAACATCAAAAACTGGTAAATGGGATGATGGTTCAACGGATGCTGTGACAACGAAATGGAAAATTGAAACAGTACAAAGACCAGCTCCTACTGGATTAAAGGGTTTTGATACTTCATATCCTGGTGCAAATGATGGAAGGATTACGGGTGTAACGGATGAAATGGAGTATATTGAAGATACGGATACAAAGTTTTATCCTTGTACAGGTACAGAAATTACAGGCCTTAAACCGGGATTGTATAATGTGAAATATAAAGATGATAAAAATCATACATTAAATATCTCTGCCCAAATTGAAATTAAAGATGGTACAGGAACAGTTCCAACACATACACATACTTATGGTAAATGGACAAGTGATACTACATCTCATTGGCATGAATGTACAGATGCTTCTTGTACAGATAAGACTGGTAGCATAAAAGATAAAGCGGCTCATCTTTATGATAATGATGTGGATGATACTTGTAATATTTGCGGTTACAAGCGAACTCTTCCAACATATAACTTTATTGATGGCGCAAATGGAGAGTGGATCAAGAATAGTGGTAAGGATCTTGGCTTCAAAGCGGATGGTGAAATCTCTAAATTTACAGGTGTTAAGGTGGACGGCACTTTAATTGGTGCAGATAAGTATACAGCGGTTACTGGTTCTACTCTTGTCACATTGAAGAAGGATTATCTTGAAACGTTGTCTGTTGGTAAACATACATTGACAGTGGTTTATATTGATGGTGAATGTACGACTAACTTTGAAATCAAGGCTGCAAATGCTGAAAAACCAGGAACAGAGGAAGATACTAAGCCTGGTACGGATACAGAAAAGCCGACAACGCCAGAAGAGGGTAAGAACCCTGGAACAGATGCTGAAAAGCCAGGGAAAGAGGATACTAAGCCTGGTACGGATACAGAAAAGCCGGCAAAGCCAGAAGAAGATAAAAAGCCTGGTACAGATGCTGAAAAACCAGGGAAAGAAGATACTAAGCCTAGTACGAATACAGAAAAGCCAACAACTTCAAAGGTAGATAAGAAGAAAAATGTTAAGTCGGATAAGAAGAAGTCTTTGAATACGGCATACTCATATAATATGGGTCAATGGATGGCTTTATTATTGATGAGTGGATTTGTGTTGGCATTAACTGTGTTTAAGAAAAAGAGAAATTAATGAATGAAGGCCAGTGATCATTGGCCTTCTTTGTCTATATTCTGGTAAATTTAGTGAGTTGTTTGAGATGGATTTGTGGGCTTGTTAATATGGGAGTGAAGGGAGATGAATGGTATGGGTAAAAGATTGTTGTCAATACTAGGATTGTTGATTGCGATAGTGGGTATTGCGTTTGGCGGTAATCTTGTTTTAGTTATTATTGGATGTGTGATTCTTGGCTTAGGACAGATGATCAAGGATAAAGAGGAAAGTACTACATCTGGTATGGATATGATTATAAAAGAATTCTTTGAGGACGTACAATTTAATCCAAATACTCATATGCTTAATGTTAGTGATACGAATATTCCTTTGCCTAAACATGATTATTGTAGTGGCAATGGATATGTACAAGGTAAATATAAAGGTCTAGATGTAGAGTTTTGTATCATTAAACTTACAGATGTGACTGAAATCTTGCGTGATGAGACTGGTTTGTGGGAAAAGAATGAAAATACAGTTTATACGGGTGAATGGATGTTGTGTAAGCTTGATCAAAGGTTTAATACATGGTTAACTATATATCCTCGTAGCTTATTGGATAAACAAAGTAGTAAAACTGGAAATGAGACATTTGATAAGAAGTTTAATTTGTGTTGTGGGGATGAGAAATTAGTTCTTGAGATATTGGATTCGAATCAATTAGAGAGAATTATTGCTTTATCAAATCGTAAATTTTCAATAAACTTGAATGAGGATGGAAGACTCTATATCGCAGTTCATGATGGACATGGTTTTAATTCAGAGAATTTACAATGGTTTGTGGATATGATTGGTGTGTTTAGAGAATAAAGGGGAATATTTTCATAAACTATATAGTTTTGATTCTCCTTGATTATAAAAAAAGTTTGCCAAATTGTTTGCCAAAAAATAGTTTCTTATAAATAAAAAAGTTCTGAACTCCTTTATATAAAGTGAATTCAGAACTTTGAGTTTCAAACTGGCAGGGGTAGTAGGACTCGAACCCACATCAACGGTTTTGGAGACCGCTATCTTAGCCTTTGGACGATACCCCTAAGTGCCCGTTAATGATATCATGAATTAAATGGTTGTGCAAGCTCTTTTTTTAAAAAATCTCAATTGACAATAATATGAGGGTTACTTATAATTAATTAGGTATTGTAAAGAACATACCTAAAAGGAGGCTCTTATGTCAAGCCAAGTAGTTGTAGGTACCCAATGGGGCGATGAGGGTAAAGGAAAAATCGTCGATGTTTTAGCAGAAAAGGCGGATATGATTGTTCGTTTCCAAGGTGGAGATAACGCAGGTCATACAGTCATTGTAAATGGTAAGAAACATGTATTGCACTTATTACCAAGTGGTGTTCTACATGAAGAAGCAACTTGTATTATTGGTCCAGGAGTTGTTTGTAACCCATTCATATTATTAAAAGAAATGGAACAATTAGAAAAAGATGGTTTATCAACTGAACACATCATTATTAGTGACCGTGCACAGATGTTAATGCCATATCATCAATATCAAGATGAATTAGAAGAGCAAGCAGCATCTAATAAAATCGGAACTACAAAACGTGGAATTGGTCCATGTTATGCAGATAAGTATGCTCGTCACGGTATTCGTTACCATGAATTTAAAGATTTTGAACATTTTAAAGTTCGTTTAAAAGACTGTTTAGATTTCAAAAACAAATTATTTACTGCCGTATATGGTGGAAAAGCAATGGATTACGATAAGATGGTAGCTGATTTTGAAGCTATTTATGATCGTATTGTCCCTATGATCCAAGAAACAACACACTTAGTAAATGAAGCTTTAGATGAAGATAAGACAGTATTGTTTGAAGGGGCTCAGGCAGCTATGCTTGATATCAACTATGGAACATATCCATATGTAACTTCTTCAAGTCCAACAAGTGCTGGTGTTACTACAGGTGCTTGTATTGCACCAAGTCGTATTCAGACTGTTGTAGGTGTTGTTAAAGCATACTCAACACGTGTAGGAGAAGGACCATTCGTTACTGAATTATTAGATGAACAAGGTGAATGGATTCGTGAACACGGTGGAGAATATGGAGCTACTACAGGTCGTCCTCGTCGTTGTGGATGGTTGGATCTATTAACTGTAAAACACGCAAACTTAATGAGTGGATTAACAGATATCGTTATCACTAAGATTGACGTATTAGACGGTTTAGATGAAATCAAGGTTTGTGTTGGATACGAAATTGATGGTAAAGAATATAATTATATTCCTAGTGATCAGGCAGATGTTGCCAAAGCTAAACCAATCTATAAGACTTTCAAAGGTTGGAAGACAGATATCACTAAGATGTCTACAGTCGATCAATTGCCTCAGGAATGTTTAGACTATGTACACTTCATTGAAGAATTCACAGGCGTACGTGTTTCTATGATTTCTGTAGGGCCAGATCGTGTTAATAATATTTACGTACATGAGATCAAGTAATTTGATCTCTTTTTTTGTGTTATAATTGAGGTGGTGATTTTATGGTACTCGATACAATTTATGGACATTATAATTCTTTCTTTGATTCAAAATGCCAAACACGTACTAGTGTGTGCCGTAAGAAATACGATTCCGGTAGCGCTTGATTGTATGTTTAAATTTAACGAGATTGGTATTTTAACCTTTACTTCAACAATTTGGGAAAATCAGGTCTCTTATGCGCTAGGACTAGATGCAAGTGATGTCGTGATTACCATCTCAAATAGTGGAGAGAGTAGCCAAGTTTTAGCGGTTTGCAGGGAAATGAAAAAGCATTGTGTACATATGATTGGAATTACGAATACTTTAGAAAATAGTTATAATCAAATTAGTCAATGTGAAGAATTATATGCTTCTTTGAAGGTGTAGTTCTTCTTTTTTTTGCGTGAATTAAAATTACATGTTATATTGAAGAAGGTGATGATTATGAAAAAGAAATGTGCATTGTATGCATCTAAATTAGTAAAGGATGGTATGGTTGTAGGCCTTGGTGGAGGTAGTACCATATCATATTTAGTTGATTATGTGAAGGATAAAGATATCAAGGTGGTATCTCCTTCTTCTAAGACGGTATTATTAGCTCAAAAGGCAGGCTTGACTGTATTGAATACGCAATATGTGGATCATGTTGATATTGCCTTTGATGGTTGTGATGAAGTGGATTCGCATTTAAATGCCTTAAAAAGCGGTGGTGGTATTCATACACAAGAAAAGATCATTGCGTCTATGGCCGATGAGTATATTGTATTGGTGGATGAAACTAAATTTCATGATACTTTAGCTTTTCAAGTACCTGTTGTAGTGGAAGTGTTGCCTAAAGCATTTAGTATTGTGAAAAAGAAATTAGAAGAATTAAATGGGAATGTAGAATTACGTACAGCATCGAATAAAGATGGATTTTTAATAAGTGATGAAGGAAATATCTTATTGGATGTTTATTTCAATGATGTACAAGATATTGGCTTATTGAATCAAACATTATTGATGATGCCTGGTATTGTGGATACAAGTCTATTTGTCGATATCCTTACGGGAATGATTCTAGTCAATGAGAAGGGTGTGTTTAAAAAGAAAAAAAATGGAGAATTCTGTGCATTATAATTGGGGAATTGTTGGTTCTGGATGGATTGCGCATGATATGGCAAATGCCTTTATTTAAAGAGTTGAAAAACTAATTTCATCCAATTCTTTAGGTCCAGTAAAGATGATTCAAGCTAATTTTGGAAGTTTTAAAGAATATGATGTCAACAATCGTTTCTTTAATCCAGACTTAGCTGGTGGAGCACTACTTGATATTGGTGTGTATGCCGTAAGTTCTGCGCGTTGGTTTATGTCGAGTAAACCAAATACCGTATTAACAACGATGACACCATTTGAAACGGATGTTGATGAATCAAGTGGTATCTTACTTCAAAATAAAGAGATGGAGATTGCGACAATTTCTTTAACGATGCGTGCTAAGCAGCCAAAAAGAGGTTTGATCGCATGTGAAAATGGGTATATTGAAATATATAATTTTCCTAGAGCTGATAAGGCTACAATCACATACGCAAGAGATAACTTGTCAAGAAAGTGGTTTAGCGCTAAATTACGAGATTCGTGATATGGAAGAATATATTTCTTGTTTAAATGGACAAACAAATTTAGAAAATATTCAAGATGTGATGGATGTATTGACAAGGGTACAAGAAAGTTGGAAGGTACATGAATAAAAAATATTTTTTCTTTGACATTGATGGAACACTTACAGATAGGGCGACTGGTAAAATCGTGCCAAGTGCCCAAGTCGCATTAAATAAGCTTCAAGAAGCAGGTCACTTTGTAGCTATTGCGACAGGTCGTGCTCACTATAAAGCACGTAACTTTATGGAAAGTGTGGGTCTTCATGATATGGTTTGTTGCGGTGGTGGCGGATTAGTCATTCATGATGAATTGGTTCAAAATATTCCTTTAGATTTAGAAAAATCAAAGGCAATTGCCAAGCAAGCATTATCTTTAGGGTATGGTGTTTTATTTGCGCTAGACGATTCAATTAAGGTATATACTCAAGATCACACATTCCAGAATCAAGTTGGAGATCGTAAGGAGCCTACGGAATATATTTATGATGAGAACTTAGATGTAGATGCATTGGATGTAATCTATAAAATGTATATCTCAATCCCTAAAGAGAAAGAATCCGAATTGACTTTAAAGGATACATTAGGAAATATGCGTTTTGTACCTGATTATCTAATGTTTCAATATGATGCCAAACACCAAGGCATCTTGGATATGATGCAGCATGTTGGCGGTGAATTAAAAGATGTGGTTGTCTTTGGGGATGACACCAATGATATGGTTATGTTTGATCCACAATGGACAAGTGTAGCGATGGGAAATGCGTGCCAGGAATTAAAGGATATCGCAACTTTAGTCACAGATACCAATGGGGATGATGGAATTTATAAGATTTGTAAGAAAATGGAGTGGATTTAAGGCTCTAAAAGGCACTTTTTTTAATTTTTATTAGAAAAAGTGTCTTTTTTTTCGTATAAGAGTATGTAGGAAACTTCCTACTAGAAATGAGGTGCTTATGAGAAGCGCTAATTTATTAAATGATTTCGCCTTTAAGTATGTGTTTGGCGAAGATTGTAAAGAGGCGAATGATGCCTTAAAATCATTACTCACGGTATTTTTGGAAAGGAAGGTGGTGAATGTACATGTAACGAATGTGGGAGTTGATCCAATACTTGAAGTTTTTGTAGAATTTGAAGACAACACCAAGATGAAACTAGCTATTCTGATAGATCAAAATATAATCAAATTACATCGCTTATCTGAATATTATCTTATGAGGTTGTTTGGATCACAGGAAGAATATGATTTAAACCCATGTCAAGTCATTGCGTTCTATGATGGTAAGGAATGTGAATTTGAAATAGATCTTCAATTTAGAAATGATAATGGTATTTTGTTTTTTCCGGATGGCATGTTGAAAATATCTGTGTATTCAACACAAAATTTAGATAAGTCTTATGATCAGATGAATGATAAAGAAAAAATGGTATATTACTTTTTGAATTGTCGTGATAATGGTAAAACTAAGATGATAGAAAATGATGAAGTAATTCAAACGGTAGAAAAACGAGTAGAAACCATATCGAATGATTGTTGGACAAAATGGATTGAAGACTTTAGAATACAACAAGAAAATGAACTAAAACTTGAATTTGAAGAAGTTCATAAATGATTAAAGAAAGCGAATAAACGATTAGAGGAGGCTCAAAAACGATTAGAGGAAGCAAATAAAAAAGTACAAGAAGCAAATAAACGTGCAAACGAATCAGATTAAAAGATTGCGCAAATGAATCAAGAAATGACATTGATGATCCAAACTATGCTTTCAAATGGTATGAGTGTATCTCAAATTGCGAAGTGTGTATCTAAAAGTGAAGAAGAAATTATGAAATGGATATCGTAGCCACCTGTATGGTGGCTTTTTTATTTCCGCTTTAAGTGGAAAAAGAAGATTTGAGAATTATAGCGTGAACATTTAATATATAGATAACAATTTGGTCGACAAAAATTGTATACGAGGAGAGCGAAAATGGAAAAAATTCAAAACGTACTGATGAAGTATTTGATGCCAATTGCGAACAAGCTTGAACAACAAAAACACATTCAAGCAATCAAAGATGGTATCGTTGCTTCAATACCTATTATTATCATTGGTTCATTCTGTACTATTTTCTTAGGTATTGCCAACCTTTTGGGAAGTGGACCTGTTTATGATTTCTTAAGTGCGAATATGGGCGTGTTGACATATGCATCTGCATTCACAAACGATATGCTTGCAGTATATGCAACATACTTTATTGCGAAGACTTTGTCTGAAAAATATGATTTAAAAGGAAGTCAACCTGCTGTTACAGCTTTAGTTGTATTCTTTATTCTTTGTGCTGTAGTTAAAGATGGTCAATTAAATACATCTTATTTAGGATCTACTGGATTATTTACTGGTATTGTTGCAGCTTTATTTACAGTTGAAATTTATCACCTTTGTTACGAACGTAAATGGTATATTAAAATGCCAGAAAGTGTACCACCAATGGTACAAGATAGCTTTGCGGCATTAGTACCATTAGTATTGAACACAATTATTGCCGTTGCGATTGCGAATCTTTCATTGACTTTTGGAAAGGTTGCCTTCCCACAATTGATTATGAATGTATTAGCACCAGCTGTAACAGGTATGGATACACTACCAGCTTTATTGATTGTGATGTTCTTTACGCAATTATTATGGTTCTTTGGATTACATGGACCAAGTATTACATCTGCTGTATGGGCATCTTTTGCGATTGCGTATGCCGCTGAAAATATTGCAGCATATACAGCAGGACAACCTGTTCAACATATTTTTACGTTTGGATTATTCTATGGTATATTATGTGTATCAGGATCTGGTTTAACATTAGGATTAAATATTTTAATGATGAGATCAAAGGCAAAATCATTGAATTCAGTAGGTAAAGTATCTATTATCCCTGGCTTGTTTGGAATCAATGAACCATTAATTTTTGGTACACCAATTATCTTGAATCCATTTATGTTTATTCCATTTGTGTTCGGACCATTGATCTGTACAACAATTGTATATTTAACAATGAATTTAGGCCTAGTCGGTAAACCAATTGCCAATCCTCCAGGATTCTTGCCTCCAGGAGTAAGTGCATTCTTAATGACATTAGATTGGAAGGCTGTAGTCCTAGTATTTGTATTGTTGATTCTACAAACTGTGTTCTATTATCCATTCTTTAAGATGATGGAAAAAGAAGAGTTACAAAAAGAACAAGCTTTAGAAAAATAGGAAGAGAAACATGTTAACAGCTAGACAATTAAAAATTATTAAATTGATTATGAATAATCCGGGGATTCATGGAAAAGAAATATCAGAAAATCTAAATGTGTCAACACGAACTATACGTAATGAAATCACATTTATGAATGATGTGACAAACTGTATATTAATACGTTCGAGTACCAAACAAGGATATATGATCAATGATGAGCACCTAGATATTATTCGTAACATAGTCGATCAGGATAATGAAAATATGGATCTAGCTGTCTATCGTATTTACAAAATTATAGGTAAAATACTATTCTTTGAGGATTGCAGTATATATGATTTATCTGAATTATTAGGTTTATCCGATTCTGTAATCCGCAAAGAAATCAATAAAGTGATTCAGTTTTTGTTGAAAAACTACAATGTGGAATTGTTCAAACTAAAAAAAGATGAGTGTGTCATTTTATTAGAAGAAAGTGAAATTCGTGAACTTCTTTTTAAAATCGTAAAAGATATGGCACTCGAAAATCCAGATGCATTAATGGACATTCTTTATATGCTTCTAAGTGATTCGTGGGTTATGAAATATTATAAATCCACAAAGGAAGATGTAATCAAAATCATGAATGGAGAACAAGTCTATTTATCAGAAACAGACTTATCCATTTTTGCAGCATGCATCTTGATATGTCGAGTACGAAATTTAAATGGATACAACCTAGAGGATAATCAAATAAGTTCTCCGGACGATCTTTCCACTCGTGTCATTACTAAATTAGGTATGCAGTCACCTTATTTAGAGCAGGTTGATATTCCAATTCTATATAATCTTTTACATACATTTAAAATGAAATCAACGGATGAAGTACCTGAAATCACAGATTTTACAATGCTTGTATTTGATGAATTCTGTAATGAAGTATTTGATAAATATTCAATCAACTTAAAGGAGTCGGAAGCTTTATCTAGTAAAATGCTTTTGCACATAGAATTTATGAATCGACGAGTTATTGGCGGATATGAATTAAAAAACCCCATTGTGGATGATGTTAAGACAAAGTTTCCATTTGCGTTTGAAATCAGTATGATGATTGTTCCGATTCTTTTCAAATACAAACGTGTTTATGTTACAGAAGATGAAATTTCATATCTAACTGTATATGTGGCACAATTTTTAGAGAATGAAAATGTAAAACTTAAAACAATCGTTATCACAAGTCAGCGCCATAGTGTTAAACAATTGTTGACACAATGGCTTGAAATGTATTTTAAAAACCAGATTGCGATTGTGGATATCATAAATAAGGAAGCTTTGAAAAAGATGGATCTTACATCCATTGATTTAGTAATCACGTTGGATTCATTTCTGATCTTAAAAGATGTAGAAGTATTCAGTATGGATAAGCTGCCAGAAATCAAAGATATTGAACGATTGAATTCAATGATTCACATGATTCGTATGAATAAACGTGTTTCTAAGATATTAGATTGTTATATTCAAAAAGAACATGTAAAGGTATATCCAGACACAAAAGAGCTACCTGAACTTTTGCTAGAGATGTCTAAAAAGTTACATGAATCAGGATTCATATCGGACACAAAAGGATTCTATGAAGATGTTTTGTTGAGAGAAAAGAATTATCCAACCAATTTAGGATCAGAGATGATGGTTCCACATGCCCTGTTTACATTTGCCGATAAGACAGGTATAGAAGTGGCTTTGTTGAAAAAACCATTTGAACATCATGGAAATCAAGTGCAGCTCGTATTCTTGTTGGCGCTCGAAAAGAAACGAAACGATGAAATGAACTTGTTGTTTCAATTCTTTAACCAAATTGTTTCACACAAAAAATATATGCATGAACTTCTTCAAAGTGAAGATAGTGATGCCTTCATTAAAAACTTATATAGTTTTAAATTGTTAGAGTGAAAAAACAATAAAACCAAACATAATATATGTATCAATTTATTGTCTTATGAAAAGAAAGTGAGATAGTAAAATGAAGAAATTTTCAATTGTTATTGCAGGTGGAGGAAGTACATATACTCCAGAAATTATTTTAATGTTGTTAGACAACTTAGATCGTTTACCATTAAGAAGTATTAAATTATATGATAACGATGAAGAACGTCAAAATCATGTCGCAAAGGCGTGCGAAATCTTAATCAAAGAAAAAGATCCTACTATTGAATATGTCGCAACAACAGATCCAGAAGTAGCCTATACAGATGTTGATTTTGTATTAGCACACATTCGTGTAGGTAAACTTGGAATGCGATCTTTAGATGAAAAAATTCCATTGAAGTATGGTGTTGTTGGACAAGAAACATGTGGTCCTGGTGGAATGGCTTATGGTTTACGTAGTATTCCGGGTGTATTGGAAAACATTGAATATATGGAAAAATATTCACCAAATGCGTGGATGTTAAATTATTCCAATCCGGCTAGTATTGTAGCAGAGGCATGTCGTCGTTTTAAACCAAACTCAAGAGTTATTAATATTTGCGATATGCCAATTGGTATGGAGCATACAATAGCACGTATTCTAGGTTTCAAAAGCCGTAAAGAAATGTGCATCCGTTATTATGGATTGAATCATTTCGGATGGTGGACATCAATCAAGGATAAGGATGGAAAAGAATATATTCAAGACTTGATTAAACACCAGTTAAAATATGGAAACTGTTTAGCCGATGATGATGCATCAAATTATACAGACAGCTCATGGTTTGATACAGCTAAAAAGGTAAAAGATATTATTGCGATTGATCCTACGATGTGTCCAAATTCATATTTCCAATACTATTTATTTGGAGATGATATGGTGGCACATACAGATCCAAATTATACTCGTGCAGATCAAGTTGTGGATACAAGAGAAAAACGTGTATTTGGTGAATGCGCTCGTATTGAAAAAGTAGGTACCGCAAAGGATACAACACTACAAATCGGTATCCATGCTGAATTTATTGTGGATCTAGCAACGGCCTTAGCATTTAATACGCATGAAAGAATGTTGTTGATTGTTCCAAATAACGGAGCGATTTCAAACTTTGAAAATGATGCTATGGTTGAAATTCCTTGTATTGTTGGAAAAGATGGATATGAACCATTGACTGTGGGTGAAATTCCACATTTCCAAAAGGGATTGATGGAACAACAAGTAAATTGTGAAAAGCTTGTTGTCGATGCGTATGAGCAGCACAGTTATTTAAAAATGTTGCAGGCATTAACTTTAAATAAATGTGTTCCAAATGCCAATGTGGCAAGAAAAATTTTAGATGATTTTATTGAGGCGAATAAAGCATATTGGCCAGAACTAAAATAGAAAGAGGAAATCAAAATGAAAATATTGTTATGCTGTAATGCAGGAATGTCAAGTTCAATTCTTGTGAAAAAAATTAGAGATGTTGCTGAAAAAACAGGTGAAGATATTGAAGTGAGTGCAGTAGCTAATGCTTCAATTAAGAACGAAGTGGGTAAATGGGATGTATGCTTAGTAGGTCCACAATTGGTTTTTGCGGTTGATTCAATTCATCAACAATTAAATATTCCAGTTGCAAGTATTGAACCTAGAGCATACGCGATGGCAGATGGAGCTGCTGCTATTGAATTGGCAAAAAAATTATTGGGGTAATATGGCTAACGTTGAACAAATATCACAAGTTGCTATGCAGGTCATCACATATTCCGGTTTAGCAAAGTCAAATTATTTAGAAGCTCTTAAATATTATCGTGAAAACGATCAAACAGCTTACGAACAATCAATGTCAAATGGAGATGAAAGTTTTTCACAAGCCCACGAAGCCCATCTTCAATTGTTACAGCAGGAAATGAATACGCAAGAACCACAAATCACAATGTTGATGGCGCATGCGGAAGATCAGCTTATGTCAGCAGAAACAATAAAGACTTTGATTCAGGAAATAATTTTATTAATAGAAAGTAGAGGTAAATAAAATGACAATTTGGGCAGACATTCAGACAAAGAATGGCTTTGCATCGGACGAAGTACAATCTTCATTACAGAAGTATATTCGTCGTGCAAAAGTTGAAGAAGCTTGTCAAGCAGCCTATGAATTATATACTTCAGGACCAGTTTTCTTAGACAAAATGTGGTCTCGTCTAGAAACGATTGCAGTTGAAGATGTTGGATTTGGAGATTTAAATGTTCCAGTTTTAATTCATGCACTAGATCAGATGCGTAAAAACTTCCCATACAATGATGGAGATCAACCTATGTATTTTATTCATGCGATTCGCGTGCTTTGTACATGTACAAAGGACCGTTCAAGTGATTATTTGAAAAATATCATTATTAAGGAATCCGCTATGGGAAAAGTGGTGGAAGTACCAGATATCGCGTTGGATAAACACACAAAACGTGGACAAGAAATGGGGCGTGGATCAAAACACTTCTTTGAAGAAGCTACAAAGGTGATTCCACAATTAGAAATTGATAATGATTATCGTGAACGCTATGGAAAGATTCTTGAAACATATGATCCTGATCATGTTGTTGAGAATGCATTCAAATATAGTTCAGAACAATATTAATGGAAAGTGAGTGTAAGAGAATATGTCATATAATATTTGGGCTGCCGCAAAAACAAGAAATGGCTTAGCCGCAGATGAAGTGATTTCTACACTTCAAAAAAGCATTCGACGCAATAAAGTTGAAGAAGCATGTCAAGCTGCTTATGAATTATATATCACAGGACCTTTGTTTTTAGATAAGCTATGGCGTCGATTACTAACAATTTCAGTTGAAGATATTGGTTTTGGAAATTTACAAGCTGCTGTACAAGTCAACACATTAAATGAAGTACGTAAATCGTATGCATATGATGATGGGGATCAGCCAATGTATTTTATCCATGCGATTCGTTTACTTTGTGCAAGTACAAAAGATCGTTCAAGTGATTATTTGAAAAATATTATTATTAAAGAAGCAGCCATGGGAAAAGTCATGGAAGTTCCAGATATTGCTTTGGATAAACACACTAGACGAGGACAAGAAATGGGACGTGGATCAAAACACTTCTTTGAAGAGGGAACAAAGGTCATTCCTCAGTTGAAAATTGATAATGATTATCGTGAAAGATATGGTAAGATTTTAGAGAAGTATGATCCAAATCATGTTGTACCGAATGCATTTAAGTATAACCCAGGACAATATTAAGATGGAAAGACCAGCTTTGACTGGTCTTTATTTTTAGGAGGAAATTATGTCAACAGCACACAATAACGCAAATATAGAAGATGTCGCAAAAGTTGTTTTAATGCCAGGCGATCCTTTAAGAGCCAAATTGATTGCCGAGAATTTTTTAGAAAATCCTGTTTTGTTTAATGACGTACGAGGTATGCTTGGATATACAGGAATATATAAAGGACACCGTGTATCTGTCATGGGAAGCGGTATGGGAATGGCCAGCATGGGAATTTATTCGTATGAACTTTTTAAATTCTATGATGTAGATGCCATTATACGAGTTGGTAGTACAGGAAGTTATTCTGAAAAATTACCAATGAAGTCTGTAGCTTTAGTCAAGGGAAGCTATTCAGAATCTACCTATGCCTTAGCACAAAGTGGCGATACGGATACAATGCAATATCCAGATGAAGATTTAAATAAGTTGATTGAAAGTGTAAGTCAAGAAGTTTCAATTCCTGTTGTAAAGACAAATACACATTCTAGTGATGTGTTCTACTATGAAGGGGACTATGAACAACCAGAAAAAATGGTTGAAGAGCAAGATGCGCTTTGCGTCGAAATGGAGAGCTTTGCCCTATTCCACAATGCTAAGGTATTGAATAAAAAGGCAGCTTGTTTATTAACTGTATCTGATTCTTTATGCACAAATGAACATTTAAGTACTGAAGAAAGACAAACATCTTTTAATGAAATGATTACGCTTGCCTTAGAAAGTGCGATTCGTTTATGAAATACAAAAAGATAGTTTGTGTCGTTATTGATTCTTTTGGGATTGGACAAGCTACAGATGCCAAAGAATTTGATGATGCAGGTGCCGATACTTTTGGACATATCCTAGAATATCGTCCGAATCTAAAGATAGAGAATCTTTATAAATTAGGTTTGGGAAATCTTCATCCAAGTGGTAAAGCTTTACAATCAAAAGGCTATGCATATAAGATGCATGAGGCAAGTTGTTCCAAAGATACAATGACAGGTCATTGGGAAATGATGGGGATTCATACGACAAAACCTTTTAAAACATTTACTGAAAATGGTTTTCCTGATGAATTGGTTCAGGAATTAGAAAGATTAACTGACCATGTCTTTATTGGAAATAAAAGCGCAAGTGGAACGGAAATCTTAGATGAATTGGCCATGGAAGAGATTCAATCGAACGGAAAGAAATTGATACTTTATACATCTGCTGATAGTGTTCTACAAATTTGTGGTCATGAAGAAGTAACTGGATTAGATGAGCTATATCGAGTATGTCAGATTGCTCGAGAAATAACTCTAAAACCAGAATACAAGGTAGGAAGAGTCATTGCTCGTCCTTATGTAGGAAATTCGGTGGGTCACTTTACACGCACTAGCAATCGTCATGATTATGCATTGTCTCCATCGAGTGAAACTGTTTTAGATGTGTTAAAATCTCATTCATTGGATGTGATTGGCATTGGTAAGATTCGTGATATCTTTAATGGGCAGGGAATCACAAAAAGTATTCATTCGACTTCAAGTCATGAGGGTATGCTTCAAACGATTGAAGAAATGAAAAAAGATTTTACAGGGTTATTATTTACGAACCTTGTGGATTTTGATGCCAAGTGGGGTCATCGAAGAAATGTTTCTGGATATGCTGATGAGCTTGAAGATTTTGATCTTTTATTAGGCCAGCTACTTGGTGTTATTGATTCAGATACACTGTTGATTATTACGGCCGATCATGGAAATGATCCAACCTATAAAGGAACGGATCATACTCGAGAGTGTGTACCATGTTTAATGTATTCACCTAGTATGAAAGAACACGGAATATTGGACGATTCAAGTTCGTTTGGCGTTCTTGGTGCAAGTGTTTTAGATAACTTTGATTTATCAAAACCATCAGATTTGATTGGTGAGTCTATTCTTGATTTGACAAAATAGAAAAAATATATTAATTTATTTTAGCGTTTTATTTTCGTTTTGGTATCCCCTATGAAACTGCCAAAACATAGGGGAGGTAATTTTTTATGAATAAAATGGAAAATATGGAAATCAAACAATTGGTGGTTTCTATGAGTTTGCCCATCATCATCTCGATGGTGATACAAGCTTTATATAATATTGTCGATAGTATCTTTGTTGCCAAAATTTCAAGTGATGCCTTAACCGCTGTATCTTTATGTTATCCAGTACAAACCATTATGATTGCGATTGCATGTGGTACAGCCGTTGGCTTTAATACATTGCTTGCACGATACTTAGGTGAAAAGAAATTTGATTATGCGAATAATACAATGATGCATGGAATCTTGTTAGGATTTGTGAATGGACTAGTCTTTTTAGTTTTAGGTTTACTATTTTCTAATGTATTCTTATCTTTGTTTACATCTGATCAGAATGTAATTCCATTAGCCAATACGTATATTCGTATTTGTACGATGTTTTCATTTAGCGTCTTTGTACAAATCATTTTCGAAAGAATCATGCAGGCAACAGGAAATGCCATCTACAACATGGTTATGCAAGGAGCAGGAGCCATTATTAATATTATTCTAGATCCAATCTTGATCTTTGGATGGTTTGGTCTACCTGAAATGGGTGTTGCCGGAGCTGCCATTGCGACCGTTATTGGACAGTTTTGTGCCATGCTTATTGGATATGTTATTACGAAGGTAAAAATAAAAGAATTGGATATTCATATGCATAATTTTTCCTTTTCGATACCTATCCTGTGTAAAATCTATAAAGTAGGAGTACCTGCCATCTTAATGCAGTCTGTATTAAGTTTTATGACTGTTTTTATGAATATGATTCTAGCACCAATCTCAGCTATGGCGATTACTGTCTTTAGCGTTTACTATAAATTACAGAATTTCTTGAATATGGCAGTGCTTGGAATTACCAATGCCTTGATTCCAATTGTTGCCTATAATAATGGGGCTAACAGAAAAGATCGAGCAATTGAAGCTATACAATTTTCTATGATTTTATCGATTTTCATTATGGCTGTAGGAACGATTGTATTTCAATTATTCCCTAAACAATTATTAGCCATGTTTAGTGCGAATGATCAAATGTATGGATTAGGAATACCCGCATTAAAAATCATTAGCTTAAGCTTTGTATTTGCGGGTATCAGTATGGTTTTATGTGCTGCCTTCCAGGCTTTAAATAAGGCAAATACTTCGTTAGTGATCACTTTGGCTAGACAACTAGTCATCTTAATTCCATTGACATATGGCTTAATGAAGTGTTTTGGCATTCATGTAGGTTGGTATGCCTTTGTCGTTACGGAATTTATATGTACCATGTATTCATTATTTGAATGGAGAAAAATAAAAAGGTAGCATTTGCTACCTTTTTGCGTATTTAAATGTATACATACAAATGGATGTGGCAATGGCCACGTTTAGACTTTCAAAAGTTTCCATTTCAATTTTGACAATATGATTACTTAAATCAATTAATTCCTTACGAACACCCTGACCTTCATTACCAACTAGAATTGCGTATTTTTCACTTGGTTTAATATCTTGAAGATCCTTGTGATTGTCATGTAAAGCTGTGGCATACACTTCAATATTTCTTTCTTGAAGCTTTTTAATTTCTTCTACTAAATCCGTTTGGATAACAGGAATATAGAATAGGGCTCCTTGACTGGACTGAATCGTTTTTGGATTGTAGATATCGGCACAACCCTTTGACATATAAATGCAGTCAATGCCAAAAGAATGAGCGGTTCTTAAAATCGTACCTACATTTCCTGGATCTTGTACATTATC
>ERZ780178.224-NODE-224-length-45038-cov-4.224018_pt1 | contig 45038 bp, 53 predicted proteins | sample MGYA00511018_ERZ780178 | MGnify/ENA primary metagenome ERZ780178 (study PRJEB29588, sample SAMEA2151439) | human gut metagenome | biome: human gut; feature: human-associated habitat; material: faeces | place: Denmark | collected 2008/2010 ...
AAAATCAACCTTCTCATCCTCGACGAGCCGACGAACCATCTGGATCTTGCTTCCCGCGAGTGGGTCGAAGACGCGCTGGAGGAGTACGAGGGCGCGCTGCTGTTCGTCTCGCACGACCGCTATTTTGTGGACAAATTTGCCACCCGCATCTGGGAACTCGAGAACCAGACGATTCGCGATTTCCCATGCGGGTACGAAAAATACCGCTCCATCAAGGCCTTCGAGGCCATGCAGGCAGTCGCGCCTACGAAAGAAAAGCGCGAGAAGAAGGAAAAGCCGAAGCAGACCGGCGGCAGCAAGGCGATTGAGAAGAAGATCAAGAGCCTCGAGCGCGAGATCGAAAAGCAGGAGACGCTGGTTGCGGAATTTGACGAAAAAATCGCGGCGGCAAGCGCGGACTATCAGGAGCTTGCGCGGCTGATGGAGGAAAAGCAGGCCGAGGAGGAAAAGCTCACCGGCATGATGGACGAGTGGGAAGCTTTGAGCTTGCAGCTGGAGGAGGGCGTATGATGCTTGTCATTCTGGCGGCGGTTTTCGCCGTGCTCGGAATCGCGCTGATTGTGATTCCCTTCCACGTCGCGATGACGGGGATCTGTTTTCTGGGACTTTCCGCGGTGTGCATTCTGCTGCGGCTTCTGCGCGGGAAAAAACACGAAAGGACGTGGCGCGTGATTTTACTGACGCTGACAGGAGCGTGCATGCTGACAGTCTTCGGTGCGATGGCTTATATTGACCGAAGCGGCCGCTCGGATACGTTTGAGGCGGATGGCGCGCCGGAATTTGTCGTCGTGCTCGGCGCGCAGGTACAGGGCGACCAGCCGTCACTGACGCTCAAAAAGCGGCTCGATCTGGCGCTGGAGTATTTAACCGGGCATCCGCAGGCAAGCGTCGTCGTCTCCGGCGGGCAGGGCGCGGACGAAGCGTATACGGAGGCGTCCGTCATGGCAAAGTATCTCACCGCGCGCGGTGTGGACGAAAGCCGGGTTCTGCTCGAAGAGCAGGCGAGCGACACGCGCGAGAATCTGGAATTTTCCCGGACGCTTGCGCAGACGCACGGCATGCGGACCGACCGCGTGCTGATCATCACGAGTGATTTTCATCTCTGCCGGGCAAAATATCTGGCGAAGAAGCTCGGCATGGAGGAGGTTCCCTGTGTGGTGCAGAACCTTTCCGAGGAAGATGCGAAGCTGGCCCGTATCATCGACAACAAGAGCCACGAGTATTCCACGTGGGATGTCGGCAAGCTGCACAAGGAACTGAGCGGCATCGGCCTTGACTTCAAGACCACGTTCTTCACCCCGAACAGGGACCGTAAATTCTTCACGGACCACAAGCTCCTCATCTTCGGCAACACCGAATTGCCCCTCACGGATGACGAGTACAACCGGCTGAAAGCAGTTTACGATGACTACATCGACAGGAACAAAACCTACCTCGGTTTTGTCCTGTTCCTGACGGGAGGTAAAGAGGAATGAATATCAGAGAAGTTTCCATCGCGCGGCTGAAGGAGTATGAAAATAACCCGCGCAACAACGACCTCGCCGTTGAAAAGGTGAAGTACAGCATCGAGCGTTTCGGGTTCCTGTTCCCCATTGTCGTGGACATGAATTACGTCATCGTCTGCGGGCATACGCGGGTTCGGGCTTGCCGGGAGATGGGCATCCAAACTGTACCTTGTATCATCGCCGACGAGCTGACCGAGGAGCAGATCAACCTGTTCCGTCTTGTCGATAACAAAACCAGCGAGTACAGTGACTGGGACTTTGAGAAGCTGAAATCCGAGCTGTCCCGGGTTGATCTCACGCTGGAAAAGAACCAGCTGCTGCTTGACCGCTTCGAGTTGAGCGCCGAGGTCTTCGACATCGAGCCTGAGCAGGCTGAAATCAAGATCCCGTCGTTCAATTTCATGCACTCGGATGACCGGCCCAAACAGAAAAAGCCCACTGTGAGCACAATCTACGGCAATGAGGAAGTTGGTGCCGCTGATGATGAAATTGAAAACCCCGCTACCCCGGAGCCGGAGTATTCCGGGGTCGCAGAGGTCGAGCAAATCCCCAGCCAAAACTTCACTGCGGAAGTCACCCCCGAGGGTACAGACATCGAAATTCTGCATGAGCCGGAGGCCGAGGAACCGAAGAAAAAGGAATCGAGAGCTGTCCTTCAGTTCTGCCAGTTCCGATTTGGAGACGTGTCGTTCTTCATCTCGCAGGTGGAGTTGGAGCGGCTGAACGAGAAATACGCTGAGTACATCGATTCCGGCGCGATTCTGTCCGGCAGTTTCGCGGACTATCTGCTGAAGGGAGTGGAAAACCGTGATTGATTTCGTGGAGCGGGTTCCTATTGGCGAAGTCACGGGGTCTGAGTACAACCCGCGCTCTATCACCCCCGAGGCGTTGGAGGCTTTGCAGTACAGCATCCGGCGGTTCGGTATGGTGAAGCCGCTGATTGTCAACGCCACCAACAACGTCATTACCGCCGGGCATCAGCGTAAAAAGGCGGCCACCGCCATCGGGCTGGAATACCTGCCGTGCATCAGAATCAATAGCCCGAACTTGCAGGACGAGATTCTGTTCAACCTGATGCACAACTCGATTGAAACGAGCAAGACCACCGTTCGCATCGAGGAGTTCACGGTGGGCGGCTACCACTACTGCCCGTCTGACAAAATCAAAATCGAGAGCGAGCCGAAGAACGTCCTCATCTGCTCGGAGATCACCAAGCTGATGTCTCGTTACGGCGAGTGGGGCAGCATCGTCACGGATGGGGACGGAAATGTCATCCTCAATTCCGAATATGCCTACTGTTCCAAGAAGCTGGGCTACGGCGTCCTGTGTTACGCCATCCCGAACGAAGATGTCCCGGAGTTTTTGCAGTGCATGGGCGTCGAATATGGCAAGTACAACTTCGACAACCTCGGCGTGAAGACGTACCACCAGTTCCTAGCTCAGCCCAAGCGCCTGAGTACCGATGGCCGGCAGTCCAATTCTTCTGTCCTGTACGAGAAATATTTGATTCCTCGGTTGCAGAAGACGGACAGCATCATCGACATCGGCGCGGGCCGCATGGCCTATGTCAAGCTGCTGAAATCCAAGGGCTACGACATCCACGCTTACGAGCCGTCCCTTATGGTGAAAGGCGCGAACAAGCTGGATATGAAGGGCATCATCGCAAATATTCTGGGGGCCGAGCGCCACGTCAGAACCGAGGGCCTGTTTGACTACTGCGTTTTGGAAGCCGTAATCAATTCTGTCGTGGATGACGAGTTTGAGAAAGCCGTTCTCACGGCCTGCAACGCCGTCCTCAAAGCGAGCGGGACGCTCGTCACTTGCACGAGAAACCTCGCCTATGTCGAAAAGGCTTACGACAAGACCAAGCTATCCGCCGGTGCTGGTGATTGCCTGTGGTATCTCGATGACAAGAATTACACGCTCGGCGTGACGAATGGCATCGTGTTCAAGCAGAAGTTCCACACCCGCGAGAGCTACGTTGCGCTTCTCGAAAACTATTTCGACGAGGTGGGCGTTCTCGCGTGTAATGCGGGCTATATCTACTGTGCCTGCATGAAGCCCAAGCAGCTCCCCCGCGAGGTCTATGAGGAGTATTTGGAGAAAGAGCTGAACATCGAGTACCCCGGCGGCTTCAAGCACAACAAGCACGTGGGTCTTATGACCGCCTTAATCGAAAAGGTAGCGGAGAGGTATGGCTAATGAGACGAAAAGAAAGGACTTGTTTGAGCAGTGGATAGAATCAGGTGAGGTCGAAAACAATCTCGCCATCGTTCAGTCCTTGTCGATGCAGGGGAAGTCTATGGAGGAAATCGCGAGTGCGTTCGGCATCACTCGGCGCACTTTGCAGAAACTCCAAAAGGAACATCCCGCGCTGAAGAAAGCCATCGATTCCGGCAGGCTGTCCGTGGTGGCGATGTGCCAAAACAAGCTGATGGAGCGGGTTGTCAGCGGTGATACCACCGCGATAATTTACGCTCTGAAAGTGTACGGAGGCGATTTCTTCAACGACAGAAAGGCTGTGGAGGCCAAAATCACCGGCGGCCCCATCGCTGTTCAGCCACAAGTCCAGATTTATCTGCCCGAAAGGGATTCGGAGGTCGGCGACAGTGGCAAGAAGAAAGACTGAACCCGAGAATAAGCCCATCATCATTCGACCCCAGAAAGGCAAGCAGGAATTGTTTCTCCGCTCCCCAGCCGATATTTGCATTTACGGCGGCGCGGCGGGCGGTGGCAAAACCTATGCCCTTCTGCTCGAATGTCTCAGGCACATCGACAACAAGCTGTTTGAGGCCGTGATTTTCCGTCAGTCCAGACCGCAGATTATGAGCGCCGGCGGCCTGTACGCAACGAGCCAAGAGATTTACCCTTATCTCGGCGCGACGAGCGTTCTGACGCCGAATGTACAGTGGCGGTTCCAGTCTGGTGCGAAAGTCACGTTCGCTCATATGTTCTACGAGAAAGAGAAATATAACTGGCAGGGTTCTCAGATTCCGCTCCTGATGTTCGATGAACTCGTGCATTTCACGGAGAGCCAGTTTTTCTATATGTTCTCGCGAAACCGTTCCACCTGCGGCGTAAAGCCGTATATCCGGGCAACGTGCAACCCCGACGGTGAGAGCTGGGTGGCAAAGTTCATTGACTGGTGGATAGACCCGGAAACAGGGTACGCCGATGAGAGCCGCTGCGGTAAGCTGCGGTATTTCGTGCGGCGCAACAATATTCTCCACTGGGCTGACACCCCGCAGGAACTGTACGAGACCTTCAACCTGTACACGCCGGAGGACCAAGAGGACGTAAAATCTGTCTCCTTCATCAGCGCAAAGCTGTCCGACAACAAAGCGATGATGAAACACGACCCCGGGTACATGGGTGCTCTGCGAGCCATGTCCGAGTTCGATCAGGAGCAGCTGCTGAACGGCAACTGGAAAATTCGGCGGTCGGCGGGCCACTACTTCAAGCGGTCCAAGATAGGTCAGATGTTTCACGCCACCCCGACTGACGTTGTTCGGTGGGTTCGGGCATGGGACTTGGCCGCCACTTCCCCCGAAGAAGCTGATGAGCTTGATGGACTGCCGCAGGCCCTCCGCAAGAACAGCAGGAGCGACAGCAGCGCATATACCGCTGGCGTTCTGCTCGGGAAGCGGAGAAATGGCCGTATATTCGTGGCTGATGTGATAAACGTCCGCGAAAACGGTGCAGATGTCCGCAAACTCATTCTCAATACCGCGCAAAGCGATAACGCGCTTTACGGAAACGTAACCGTCAGGTTGCCGCAGGACCCCGGGCAGGCCGGTAAGGACCAAGCCCAGAGCTTCGTGCGGATGCTTGGCGGTTTTACTGTAACCACATCTCTTGAAAGCGGAGATAAAGTCACGAGGGCTGAACCGTTTTCCTCACAGTGGCTCGCAGGAAATGTCGATGTGAAGATAGCTGAGTGGAACGATGATTACTTCCGCCAACTCGAAAACTTCCCCGTCGGCAAGCTGAAAGATATGGTGGATGCTTCTGCAAACGCCTATTTGGAACTGGAAAACGGAAAGCCGGAGTTTGGCTTCTCCTTCAGTTGAGGTGAAATATGAGATTCTTTAACATCGAAATCACGAGGCGAAAAAAGCTGCGGGACGAGTACATGGATTCCTCAAACCGCAGCTTCGTCTCTCGCTGGGCCAGACCGCCCACAATGAACACAGCCGAGTGGCTTCATATGTTCTCGAAAAGCCCCCGGCTTGCGGTCGTAGACCGCATTGCGAGCGACATCGCGAACGTCAGCGGCAAGCTGCTCCGTGTGAATGAGGATGGCACCGAGACTGAGATCACAAACCACCGCTTTCTCGATTTTATGGAGCAGCCGAACCCACTGTACGAGATGACAAGCTCGGCAATGTGGCGGCTGCATGAAATCTACCTGCTGCTGGTAGGCGAGAGCTTTTTCCTCATCGAGCGGGACGAAAACAACCGACCCATCGAGCTGTGGAATGTTCCTCCGCACTGGGTAAAAATGACGCCCTACCTCGGCAGCCCGTCATACACGATTGTGTCCACCAGCGGCCTGACCATGACCGTTCCAGTAGACGATATGTTCGTGATGAAGCAGCTCAACCCGCTCGACCCGTTCCTGCGGGGGCTGGGTATCGCGGAAAGTATCGCAGACGAAGTGGAAATCGACGAGTATGCCGCCAAGTTCCAGAAGCGATTCTTCTACAACGACGCCACGCCGCCAGTGGTGTTCCTCATGCCCGATGCCACATCGGACCAGCGAGATGCTTTTCTGGCTCGCTGGAACCAGAAACATAAGGGCGTGGAAAACAGCCATCGCGTGGCTGCGCTCTCGGGCAATGTGGACGTAAAGGAGCTGGGCAGCAGCGACGGCAAGAACCTCGGCTTTATCGAAAGCCGGATTGCCATTCGGGACGCTGTGTTGGAACACTTCGGGGTGCCTCGCGAAATCATGGGCATCACCGAGAACAGCAACCGCTCCACCGCCGATGCCGCACAGTATATCTACGCCAAGAACGTCCTCATGCCGAAGATTCGGGCGCGGGAGGAAGCGATCAACAAGCAGCTCCTCCCGCTATTCGGGGACAATCTAGTGTGGCGCTTCGACCCCGTTGTTCCTTACGATAAGGATTTTGACAAGGCCAAGGCTCTCGACGCATACAATGCGGGCCTCATCACCAAAAACGAGGCCCGCGAGCTGCTCGACCTGCCCGATACCGAGGGCGGAAACGTCTTCAAGGTCTCCATCAACGACTTGTTCCTCAGCGAATCGGATGACCCCGCAGAGGTGTCGCAGTCGCTGGTGCAAGAGGATTTGGCCGCTCTCAATGAGGCCACTCAGGGCGAGAAGAAAAGCCGCCGGATAAACACGGCCATTCTTGCTCGGCAGGAGGCCATCGCCGAGCGGGAAAATACGAGGCTTTTTGCGGCTGCGGTGTCAAAGCACTTCGACAGTCAGCAATCCGCCCTGTCAGCTGTCCTCGGGCTGACAGAAAAGGCGGAACTTCCAAACTCACTTTCAGAGCTGGAAGATTACCTGCTGCCGGGCGGCTCTTTTGACCCCGAATTGTGGGCGCTCCTCCCGGAAGCGGAGCAGCAGCGGCTCTCCGAGGCCATCGCATCCGGGCTGCTTGACTGGCAGGCGGAGGCTGAAAAGCTGATGAAGCTGTTTAATCCGCTGTGGAAACACGCCTATGATGACGGCGCGAAGATAAGCGAGACTGTGTATGCCCTCTCTGGCGTAGACCGGCCAGAGTTTGTGTCTTCGGCCAAAGTGAATGGGGCAAAGCGCATCGTGGGCATCGAACAAAGTACGATGCGGAGCATTGCTGAAATCATCGCCCGAGGTGTTTCGGAAGGCATGAGCCAACAGACACTTCGGAAGTCCATCCAAACCGAGTTGAAAGACGCCTCTACCGCCCGGGTAAAAACCATTGCCCGGCAAGAGACCATGACGGCCCTTGCCACCGGTCAATTCGACATGATGAAAGCGGCGGGGGCGAAAACCAAGACGTGGCATCACAGGCCGCAGAAAAATCCCCGTGATGGCTCGAACGGTCCGAACCACGTCATTTTGAACGGCGAGACGGTGGCGATTGACGCCAAGTTCTCAAACGGGCTGCGCTATCCGCGTGACCCGAATGACCCTCGCCCGGAAGAGCTTATTAACTGCCGGTGTTACCTGACATACGGTGGTTTTTAAGATTGCCCTAATCTCTGAGGAAAGGAGGAAACGTATGGCAAATAAGGGAAAACGAGCTGCCGGTGCAACGCCGGAGCCGAAAGCCTCTACACGTGAGTACAAAGCGTTCAAGTTTGAACTGGAAAGCTCTGATGAGAGTGGCGAGTTCTCTGGTTATGCTGCTGTTTTCGGAAACCGTGACAGCGGGGATGACATCATCGAGAAAGGCGCGTTCTCCAAAACCATCAGGGAGGATTTTGACCGTATCAAAATCCTTGCTCTGCACAATGACTGCTGGCTCCCTGTCGGCAAACCGATTGAGCTGCGCGAGGATGGAAAGGGTCTTTACATCCGGGGCAAAATCAGTGATACCTCGATGGGCCGGGACATTCGGACGCTGTTAAGAGATGGTGTTCTGAATGAGCTGTCCATCGGCTATGACGCGGTTGCTTTCGACTTCGACGCAGACACCGGCGTCCGGCATCTGAAAGAAATCAGATTGTGGGAGGTATCGGTCGTGACTTGGGCCATGAATGACCAAGCCAAGATTGATGAGGTCAAGTCCCTCGCAGATGCTCTCAAATCTGAGGCCAAGGCCGGGAGAATGACCCGCGCAAGGCTGGACGCCTTGAAGCCCTTCATCGCAGTGGTACGTGAGCTGGCCGAAATTCTCGGCCCGTTCCTGGACCCGCCTGCGACGGAGGAACCCACCGTGCAGAATAACATCCAGAAGGCCGGCAACGGCCCCGCACAGACCAAAACAACCGGACGGGTGTTTGAAATCATCCCGACCCAAAACAGGAGGTAACAGACTATGAAACTCACTCAGGAACAGCTCGCCGAACTGATTGCGAAGGTGTTCGCGAATCTCGACGAGAAGCGCAGAACTAATGCCGAGGGCGACAGCCCTGCCGGCGGTTTCAGCATCGAGGACATCCTTTCCGAGATTTCCGCCATTTTCGATGGCGCGGAAGGCTCCGAGCCTTCTGGCGGCTTCGGTTCCGTCACTGAGCCTACCGGCACCACCGAGCCTACCAACGAGGGCGGTGAGGGCGACAAGGGTGACGGCGAGGGCGAGGGCGGCATTGCCGTGACCCCCGAGCTGATTGCCCGCATCATCAGCGCGCTGAATGGGCAGAAAGCCGCCGAGGGCGCAGCTACCGAGACGAAGGCCGCAGCCCCCGCCTTTGCCCCCTCTGGCGAGCGCAAGAGCGCCCCGCAGCGCAAGTACGCCAGCCTTTTCCTGTCCACCGGCGCTGACCGCGATGGCGGCAACACCAGCGGCTTCAAGGCTCGCATGGCGTCTCTGCCCGCTCCCGAGCGCCGCAAAGCTGCCTACGGTATGTTTGGCCGCTCCGTGAAGTGCATCCACGCCTCTGGCGGCGATGTCGAGCGGGCTGCCTACATCGCCGAGCACAAGTTCGATGACGCGGAGATGGCCCGGGAGTTCAAGGCTCTGGCCGTCACTTCTCCTTCCGACGGCGGCTATCTGGTCCCCGAGGTGTACGCCAACGAGATCATCGAGCTGCTGTACCCCGCCACCGTCATTTACAGCCTTGGCGCTCGCCGGCTGGGTATGGCGAATGGCAACCTGAACATCCCCAAGATCAAGACCGGCTCCCGCGCTCTGTTCACCGGTGAGAGCCGCTCCATCCCCAAGACCGCTCCTCGGTTCGGCAACCTGAAGCTGTCTGCCAAGAAGCTGACCGCCCTCATCCCCATGAGCAACGACCTGCTGCGGTCCACCAACTTTGACAACGATGTCATCGTCGGTCAGGACATCACCAAGCAGATGGCGCTGGGCGTGGACTGGGGCGCTCTGCTCGGCACTGGCGGCGAGTTCCAGCCTCTGGGCATCACCAAGAACAAGGGCGTTCTGAACATCGACGTAACCTCTCTGGACGCCGAGTATTCCAGCTCCGCCGGTATTCTGACCGCCGCCTTCCCCAACTACCTCGTGGCTTCCGTCCTGAAGAACAACGTGTACGCTGATGGCCTGGGCTTCGTGTTCAACACCAGCGTGGAGCAGTTCTTCAAGTCCATCCGCGACAACGTGGGCAGCTTCATCTTCGCCAAGGAGATGAACGAGAGCGGCACTCTGGTGGGCTATCCCTACAAGACCACCAACCTGCTGGAAACCACCGGTGGCAAGACCTCCATCATCTTCGGCAACTGGAATGACCTCGTGATCGGCGAGCAGGGCGCTCTCGAAATCGAGACCAGCCGCGAGGGTACGTGGACCGATGACGCCGGCAACCTGATTTCCGCGTTCGAGAACGACCAGACCCTGATTCGTGCCATCAACAACGTGGACACCGGCCTGCGCCATGACGAGAGCTTCGCTGTGGCCTCCAAGGTCTCTGTCCCTGTCTAAATCATCACGGGAGGTAGCCTAAGATGAAAAGAGAACTGATTCAGAACGTCAAGGTTCTGCCCTACACTTCCGGTAGCGCCATCGACAGGACTGGCTTCCTGTCCGGCGTCATCGGCGCGGTCATCGGCACCGCCGGTGCTCTGACCCTGACCGTCACCCACAGCGATGACAACACCTCCTACGAGGCTGTCACCGACAAGCTGGTGTTCCCCGAGAAACAGACCGAGGGTGGCACCTTCACCACCGAGGAGCTGGCGAAGGGTGATGTCGTGAACATCGACATCGACCTTCTGGGCCTGAAGAACTTCGTGAAGATCACTGCCTCGGGCGCTGCCGCCACCAGCACCACGCTGGCTATCGCGCTGGGCGATAAGCACGTCCAGCCTGTGTAAGGAGGGCTGCACGATGCCGAGGATATATAAACCCGTGGGGCCGACCAGCAATAAGGCTACCGGCCCCACCAGCACCAAAGCCCCGGCTCCCGCTCCCGAGACCAAGAAGCCGGAAGGCACAGCGAAGAAGGATGATGGCAGCGGCAAGTAAGCCGCTGCCTCTCCGCTAAGGAGGTCTTTATGCTTGCAGAAAATGCGCTGACAACCCTCGAAAGAATGAAGCTGATGCTGGGTCTGGCGGACATCGCCGATGAGCGAACGGACGAGATAATCACGCTGATGATAAACAGGGCTTCCTCGTGGATTGAGCGTCAGATCGGCAGGCATTTAGGCAAGCGTTCGTATCGGCAATTCTACGATGCGGACGGCCAGCAAGAACTCGTCACGATAGAGTACCCGATTATCAGTGTTGAGTATGTCAAGGAAGACGGCAGGTTAGTTGACCCGAAATGCTATGACTTCTCTCAGACTGCGGAAATCGGGGTTATCTATCGTGACGAGGGCTGGCTTAAAGCCGGCCACCGCCGGGGTCTGGCCTACGACATTGTAGCGCCCAAGAGGGTCATCGAGGTGAGCTACACGGCTGGTTATGTCCTGCCGAAAGATGCTACGGAAGATGACCCTCAGACCCTACCGGCGGACCTCGAAGGTCTCCTGTGGGACATTGTTTCCCAGACCTACACGAACCTGCAAAACGGCTCGCAGGGCCTGACATCGTTCTCCATCTCTGACGTGACGTGGAACTTCGATAAGTCCACACCGGAGGCTTGGACGCAGCTCATCAACCTGTATAGGAGGTACTGATATGGCGAATGTCGGTGACATCCTTGCAGATTTCCAGCGGCTTCAGAAAGCCTGCAAAGCGATGGAGGGCAAGAAAATCATCGTTGGAATTGTGGGAGATGGAGTGGATTCAGAAGTGCTGAAGATCGCCCACGCCCACGAGTACGGGACTGAAACACTGCCGGAACGCTCTTTTATCCGGGCCAGTTTCGACCAAGACCAAGCAAAGCTCGGCGCAATCGTCTCTGAGCAGGTCGGCAAGGTCATCGATGGGAAAGTCTCAGCCGACGCCGCCGCGAACGCCATCGGCGCTCAGGCAGCGCAGCTGGTGCAGAGCTTCATCGATGATAACCGGGTCAAGCCCCCGTCTGATTTTTCCAAGAAGACACAGCATACCACTCTGTACGAAACCGGTACGCATATCCGGGACAGGTTGGCCTTCAAAGTGGAGGAGGACTGAGCCATGTTCTACAACACACCTCGGCTTCCGAGGGCGCTGCTTCACATCCTCACGGTCACAAACCGCACCTTCGTGCGGGGACCCGGCGGGCAATCCAAACCCGTGGATGAGCCTGTGAAATCCTTTTGGGGCGTCGTACTCCCCCTATCCAACCTCGACTGGAAGCAGCTGCCGGAAGGAACCTACACGCACAATTCTCAAAAGCTCTACACGGATGAGGCCGTTGACATCGAGCCGGGGCAAATCATCCGTGATACGTATGACGGGCAGCAATATACCGTCACGCAGAAGTTGTCTCACAACTCCATCCACCCCATGCACAGATACCTCGTGGAAGGGGTGGTGAAATGACGTTTGAGCAGGCGCGTAATGCGATTGCCGCCGGGCTGGAAGCCCATCTCGGCTGCCCGGTGGTTCTATCTGAACGAATCGCCGAGAGGCCCGATTTTCCGTATTGCTATTACAGCGTTTTGGCTCCGCGCATTTCAGATCATGCGTTCGGACTGCGAGAACTGGTAGAGGGCGGTGCCGAATTTAAGTTGGTTCGCTCTGAGCCGGTGTTCGCCACCATGTCCTTCACCTTTTGCAGCGAGAACCGTGACACAGATGACGGTGGCTATATTTTCGGTGAAGACGAGGCGCTTTCGTTGTGCGAGAAAGCCAACGGCTATTTCCTGCTCAACGGGCACGTTCTCGCAACCGAGCATGGCGACATCGTTATCAACAACGTGGGCGCTGTCGTAAACCGCACCAGTTTCCTCGTGGAAGATTACGTTCGCCGCTACGGATTCGATATCCGCATTTCTTATGTGAGAACAGATGAGATGCCGACCACAACCGTGCTGCGGCCTGTAATCGGCTCGGGAGACATCAAAACCTAAAAAGGAGGAACGCCTTATGGCAAGAGACGTAATCGTCGTGGTGCAGCGGGACGCGCTGCCCACCGAGAAAGAGAGCCTCGACATCTTGCTCGTGTCCACCACCGGCGAATATCCGGTCGGCACGTATCGGGATGTGGCGAGCGTTGAGGCGGTCTACGGGCCGGACGGCCCCTGCCCCAACGCCAAGATCGTTCGCAAGGCAACCACCCTGCTCAATCAGGGCAAGACCACCCTTGCGGAAACCCTGCTGGACAAGTTCAAAATCGTGAGCTTCGAGCCACCCAGCTCGTCCCCCGCGCTGCCGGCCACGTTCTCCATCACGTTCGCCGCTGTGCAGTCTATCGAGGCTGCGAAGGACCTATGGGTTCGCATCGGCGGGAATGATAACACCGTCGTAGACATCAGGACTGACACGGAGGTAACGACCGGCGCACAGCTTGCCGCACTGTTTGCCGGCACCAGTTTCACCGTGGGCGGCAAAACCTACACCGCTGCCGCCGTGGATAACGCTGTGGTCTACACGGCCACGGTGGGCGGCGAAGCGGACACCATTCCCGAGAGAGTTGAGTTCTTCGGAGACGAAGACCTCATCACTCCTGTTGCCGCCGAGCTGACTGCTGAGTTCGTGAACGGTACGGATTTCGTGAGCGCGGCAGATAACCTCGTGAACGCCATCAAGGAGTTCCAGTCCAATGTGGACAACGACTGGTACTATCTGCTGACTGACCGGGACGAGGACGAGTACGTCATCGCCCTTGCCAAGTTCGCGGAGGCCAGCGAGCCTTCTGAGGCAGAGCTGGGAGGCGGCGTGGAGGACCACCGCAAGTTCTACATGGGGCAGACCTGCAACAAGGCTTTCGCCAACACGACTGCCCGCGCTGCCGTCATCTACACTGACGAGCAGTACCTGAATGAGGAGCCTGACGCCTCCTACACCGGCAATGTCGGCCCGTTCTACCCGAAGTCCGTGACGTGGAAGTTCAAGCGCCCGCAGGACGGCAACGCCGCCACCAGCGAGGGCGAGAAGCTCATTTCTCTGCCCAAGCTGACCGAGGGCGAGCGGGATGCACTGCTGGAAAATCACGTCAACTTCTTGACCGAGGAGTACAAGCGGCAGTACGTCAAGGACGGCACCTGCCTCGATGGTGAGTTCATCGACATCGTTCTCGGTGCCGACTGGATCGCCAAGCGTATGCGCGACCTGCTCTATGATCTGCTGCTGGCAAACGCCAATATCAACTACGGCGACGATGGCTTTGGTTTCATCGCTACTGCGCCGGCACAGGCTCTGGCGGAGGCCGCTGACGAGGATCACAACATCATCGCCCGGGACGCCGAGACCAAGGCCGGGGTGTTCACCATCAACATCCCGAAGTATGCGGAGACCACTGAGGAGCAGCGCCGCAACCGTGTGATGCCCGACATCACCTGGGAGGCTCTGCTGTCCGGCGCGGTTCATCAGGTCAAGACCAAGGGCGTCCTCCGTGTGTCGCTGTAAGGAAGGAGTGAGAAACCATGTTGCAGACCTATGACCCCACGAAGGTGAACGTCACCTTCAACAGCCGACAGCTCCGTATGTTCGGCGACAGCCTGTTCACGCTGGCCCGCGATGAGGATAACGTCACGCTGAAGAAAGGCGTGAAGGGCGACAGCACCTACATTCTGAACGCGAATAAGGCCGGCAAGCTCACCATCACGCTTCAGCAGGATTCTCCTGACGTGGCCTTCATCGAGCAGTGCGCGGAGCGCAACGTGATGGCAAACCTCGCCGTCACGGACGCCAACGACAATGGCACCATGTTCTTCGCACAGAATGTCATGGTGTCCAAGCTACCCGACCGGTCGAGGGCGAAGGAGGCGGCGGACGTGACCGTCATCTTCCTCATCCCTGACATCAATATCAGCACCTGACGCTGAAACATTGGTCTGAAACATTCCTGCCGAAATTCAAGTATTAGGCGGGAAAGTCTAACATCAGGGCGGAAAGTCGTTCACATTCCGTTCAATGTTTCAGCCGCGAATGTTTCAATGCTTCGGTCAATGTTTCACCAATGTTTCGGCGCAAACCCGCATGAATACTAAGGTTTTACCCGTACTGAAACATTGAAACATTCATTCTTATATAACTCAAAAATAGAGAGATTAGGGAATATGGGCGTATGCCCGTACCCCTCTAATCTCTCTAATTCCCCTAATGCGCGTAAAGTTATACGCGCGCGAATGTTTCAGAAGGAGTGAGCTATCTATGGCCCGTACAAAAACCGTTACCGTGGGCGGCGTTGACTACCAGCTTCAGAGCGTCACCTTCACCTGGTACTCCAACCTGACTGACCTGTACATCAACCCCGCCAACGGCAGGAAGAACACTGCGAAATACGCGGACGCCCTTATCAAGGGCTGCGTTACGGCTCCCGCTGAGGTTGCCAAGAACGGCCTCCGCTACTTCGACGAGCTGGACGATCTCGCTACCCCCAGTGAGCTGGTGCGCGAGATCGAGAACTTTCTTGCGGAGCGAAATAAATCCTGACGCAGCCAAAAAACGGGCGCGAAAAAATGAGCGCCTCTGGCGTCTGGCCTTTTGCATGGGCGGCGTCAGCTACTCTGAACTGAGGGAGATGGACCTGTTCGACTTCGCAGAGGTCGAGCAGGCCCGCATCCTCTGGCAGACAGAGTGGAACAAAAAAGACTGACGGGAGGAGGGATGAACCGTGGATGAGGCCCGCAGTCTGACATACAGCATCAATGTGGAAGCCAACACTTCTCAGGCCGAAGCGAATATCCGAAATATCACCAGCAGTATCGGCGGGTTGGGTGGCAGCAGAATCAACATTGACGCGGACACCTCTCAGGCTGAATCGAACATCCGAAATGTGACGAGCAGCCTCGGTGGTGTTCAGACGCAGGCGCGGTCCGTAGGTTCTGCCTTCCGAAATTCGTTCCTCGAAGGGATTGACGGGGGCGACAGCTTTTCGTCCTCCCTGCGCTCCGGTGTCGGTGGGGCGTTCAGCTATGTGACCGGGCAGGCCAAGAGCTTTGCCAGCAGCGTGGCGTCCAGCGCAGCTGACATCGGCAATAAATTCGCCCATCCGATTTCGACCATCCGGGATGGGTTGGGCAATGCGGTTCAGTCCGCGAAAAACCGCTTCATCGAGATGGCCCGCAACGCGCAGCAGGCCGAAAAAGCAACCACCGAGCTGGGCGGTGCCGCCGGGGAAGCCCGCAGAAATGTCTCCGACCTCGGGGACGCAGCGGACGATTCTGGCGGCAAGCTCAGTAAGTTCGGCGGGATTTTGAAGGGCGCGGGAGCGGCAATCGGTGCGGTGACTGCCGCCGCTGCCGCCGGCGCTGTTGCCCTCGGGCAGCAGGTTGTGGCGGCCTACGCTGATTACGAGCAGTTGGTCGGAGGTATTGACACGCTGTTCAAGGACGCATCGGGGACGGTTCAAAACTACGCCTCCAATGCCTTCCAGACGGCCGGTATGTCGGCCAACAACTACATGAACCTCGTGACGAGCTTTTCAGCCAGTCTGATAAGCTCCCTCGGAGGAGATACGGCTGCCGCAGCTGCGGCAGCGGATCAGGCCATCACCGACATGGCCGACAACTCCAACAAGATGGGTACGAGCTTGGAATCCATTCAGGATGCCTACCGTGGGTTCTCCATGCAGAACTTCACCATGCTCGATAACCTGAAGCTGGGGTATAGCGGAACCCAAGAGGAGATGCAGCGCCTGCTTGACGACGCAGGAAAGCTCGCCGGCACCACGTTCGACATCACCTCTTTTGCTGACATCACCGAGGCCATTCATGTCATCCAAACCGAGATGGGCATCACCGGCACAACCGCAAAGGAAGCTGCCGAGACCATCAGCGGTTCATGGGCCAGCACCAAGGCTTCGTTGCAGAACCTGTTTGCCGGCCTTGGAAATTCCAATGCCGACATCGGCAAGCTGGTAAACGACGTCACGACCAACTTCGGCAACGTGGTGAAAAACGTCACGCCGGTTGTGGAGAATCTCGCTGCGGCCCTGCCGACCGCGCTCGGCCAAGCGATCCCCGCCATCAGCGGGCTGCTGCCGCCCATCCTTGAATCTGTCGCCGGCATCTTCGATGAGGTGTTGAACTCGCTGATTGGCCTGCTGCCTGAGCTGGCTCCGGTCGCTGTGGACGCCGTTCTGATGATCGCACAAACGCTGGTCGAGAACGTGCCGACGATTGTGAACGCCGCCATCCAGTTGGTGCAAGGGCTGATTACTTCGGTAGGCCAGATGCTGCCGACGCTCATCCCTGAGTTCGTGAACGCCATCGTGTCGGTGGCGACCTCGCTCATCGACAATATCCCGATGCTCATCGACGCGGGTATGCAGCTCCTGAATGGGCTGGCAGAGGGCATTATGACCGCCCTGCCGCAGCTCATCGAGCAGCTGCCCCTCATCGTCGACGGCATCATCGCGGCTCTGACAGAGGGCCTGCCGCTCATCTTGGAGCAAGGCGCGAACATCATAATGAACCTCGTGCAGGGCATCGTGGACACCGTGCCGCTGCTGTTGGAGCAGCTGCCGGTTATCATCGAATCGCTCGTCACGTTCTTCACAGAAAATATGCCGTTCATTTTGGAGCAAGGCATCCAGATTCTCACCAACTTGGCGTTCGGCATCATTCAGGCGATCCCGCAGCTGCTGGAACAGCTGCCGACCATCATCACGTCGATTACCAGTACGCTGGCGGAGAATATGCCGCTCATTCTGGAAACCGGCGTCCAGCTCCTGCTTCAGCTCGCGGGCGGCATTATTCAGGCCATCCCGCAGCTCGTAGCGCAGCTGCCGCAAATCATCTCCGCCATCGTGAACGGTATCGGGGCACTGATGAGCGGCATCGTGAATATCGGCAAGAGCATTGTCGAAGGTATTTGGAGCGGTATTTCGTCCATGATTGGCTGGATTACCGACAAGGTGACAGGCTTCTTCAGCGGCATCGTCAACGGCGTGAAAGGCTTGCTCGGCATCAACTCTCCGTCGAAAGTGTTCTCCGACCAAGTTGGTACGAACATGGCCCTCGGCGTGGGCGAAGGCTTCGAGAAGACGATGGGCGGCGTCAGGAAGGACATCGAGGGCGCTATCCCCACTGAGTTTAATCTGCCCTCTGTCAACGCGCCGGCGGTGGATGACGTCACCTATGGCGTCAACCCCGTGGTCAACGGCTTTGACCCGGCGGCTGTCAACGGGCAGGTCGCGCAGGTCATTATGGTCAGCCCTGAGCTGCTGCGGCTGCTGGCCGACGGCGTGGGCGTTGCCCAAGTCACCGGACCCGAGCAACCCGCCCCTGCGGGCGGCGAGAGCGGCTCTGGCGACAGGCCGCAGCCGGTTGACATCGACACCGGCGACCCGGACTTCCCCACGGACAGCGGTTCCCCTGTGACGCCGTTCTCTCCGCAAATCACGGTCAACGTGTATGGTGAGGTCTCCGAGGAGACCGTGGACAATATGCGCGATTCCCTGCGAGATACTGTCCGCGAGCTGTATGACGAGTTCCGTGAGGAGGAGTTGCAGCAGATGTCCCTGAAGAACCAGTATTCCTTCTGATTGGAGGTGTCGAAATGGCTTATACGCTCACCGGGCGAAAGGGCGGGACGGTCCGTTTCGTGCCTTTTGAAAACGGCGTGGTCGAGAAAGAGAGCGAGAGCTACAGCAGCTCTGTGACCTCCAACCCGGTGGAGGACGGGGCTGACATCAACGACCACGTGAACAACGCTGCGGGCCAGCTTACGATTTCAGGCACCATCGTGGGCGGGGACAGCGCCATCAACGCGCTGAAGGCCATGCGGGAATCCCGTGACATCATCACGTACACCGGCGTGACCCGCATGACGAACCTTGTGTTCACCAGCCTGAAGTTTGACCGCAGCTACAAAAACCGGAACGGCGCGTCCTTCTCAGCCACGCTGAAGCAGGTGCGGCTCGTTTCGTCTGAGTTCGTCCCGATGGATTCCGAAGTCCTGATGTCCAGTCAGGATGCCGGCAAGACGGACAACCAGCAGTTGGCGAAAACCGCCAGCATGGGAATGACCACCGCCTCCCTGCAATCGGTCAGCTCTGCCAGTGCAGAGCGTTACAGGGAGGCATACGATACGCCGAGCAGCTCTGCCCCGCTGACGCGGAGCACGGGCGGCTACGACGGTCTGGCAGTTTGACAGGAGGTGATAGAGTATGGCGCTGCAACTGATTGATCTGAACGAAGACGTTGAGTACATCGACATTGACGTGTCGAAGGTGCCGTACTCTTTCTCCATCAAGCTGACGGATAAGACGTACACGTTCACCGTCAAGTACAACGAGGTCGGGAAGTTCTTCACCGTTGACCTTCTTGACCTCAACGGTGACGTGCTTGTGTTCGGAGAAATCATCCGGTACGGCAGGGCGCTGTTCAACGTCGTAGAAGACGAGCGGTTCCCGCTGCCGGTCATCATCCCTGTCTGCATTACCGGCGAGGAGATTTCCGAAGTGACGCCTGAGAACTTCGGCAAGGAAGTCAAGCTCTACCTCTATGAGAGGAAGGTGGGGTGAGATGGCGTTCTGGATTCGAGAGGCCACGCTGGTCATCGGGAACAAGAAGTACACCCTCGGCGAGCTGGACTTCAAGTTCAGCATCCCGTTCGACGACAGCGATGAGCCGCCGGTGGCGACGGTGACGGTGACGAACCTCGCCGCGAATACCCGCGCCAACATCAAGAAGAATGACCCGGTTATTCTGAACGCCGGGTATGAGGGCGATGTTGGCTGCATTTTGATTGGAAAAGTGGTCGGCTTGAAGCACAAGCAGTCCAATACAGACTGGACCTCCACGCTGACCGTCCAGCCCTGCGCCGACGAGATTCTCGGCAAGCTCATCAACAAGACCTACGTGCAGAACTCCAAGGCGTCAGCCATCGTGAAAGACCTGCTGAACATCTTTGGCGTTGAGGTCTCGAAATGTGAGCTGACTACCGACGTGAGTTACCCGCGTGGCCGGGTATGCCGGGGCAATCTGAAGCAGGTGCTGACGGAGATCGTGGTGAATGAGTGCAAGAGCCGCTTTATCATACGGACCACAGGGCAAATCTACATCACCAAGGCCGATGACGGCATTGACAACGGCCTGACCCTCACACCGGCCAACGGGTTGCTCCGGGCCGATGAGGAGAAGGTGCAGATTCCGGTGGAGACCGACCTGAACTCTCAGACCACAGGCGAGGACCGGGACGAGGACACCATCTCCCGCTCCTGTCTGCTCAACTATCGCGTGGCTACCGCAGAGGTCATTAAAATACAGTCGGCTGACCTGAATGGCCGCTTCATTGTCGTGGAAGGCAAGCACAGCGGCGGTAGGACCAGCGACTGGGAGACCTCGATGGAGCTGAGGCCGTACTAAGGAGGTGAGCCGATGCCGAACGTAAAGCCCTATAACTACCAGCAAATCCACGACCGGCGGCTGGCTGAATCCATCTGCGTGGCGGCGGTCGTGTCAGTGACGGCGTTCGACCCAGCCAAAATGACGGTTGACGTCCAGCCCCTGTCCAAGCACTTGCAGAACGGCAAATATGAGAGCCAGCCGCCTATTCTGAGCATCCCCGTCGCTTGCACCCGCAGCGGCGGTTTCATCATTCGCCCGTGGATTAAGGCGGGCGACGTGGGCGTGGTGCTCTACCTCGACCACGACATGGACAGCACCGTGAGCGGGGCGAAAGAGGCCCAGCCGCTCACCGAACGTAACCATGCCACCACGGATGCCGTATTCGTCGGCGGCATCGTGGCGGGCAGCTACACGGTGCAGGGTCTCCCCAGCGAAGCCCTTGTCCTCGCAGCGGATGATGGCAGCGTCTACGTTGCGGTCACAAAGGGCGGGGTGCAAATCAAGGGCGACGTCCACGTGGAGGGTAAAATCACGGCCTCGCAGGACATCGTGGCCGAGGAGCGCGTCAGCGGAGCGCACCACACCCATCCGGGCGATTCCGGCGGCATGACCGGGCAGCCTGTATAGGAGGTGGCGGCGCATGGAAAATATGACCCTGCTGATTGACCCTGAGACCCGTGACTTGGTGCTGGACGAGGAAGGCCACTTCACGAAGATTTTTGACCGTGACACCACGGTCCAGAACGTCCGACACGCCCTGCTGACGTGGAAGGCCGAGTTTTTCGCCGATGCCGTCCACGGCACCGATTATGAACGGATTCTTGGCGTCAACCAGAACGACGTGGACGAGGAAGAAATCAAGGAAATCATGCGGGAGACCATCTTTCAGGAGCCGGACGTTTCCCGCATTGATTCGATGACCGTCTCCTATGACGGCAGGAGCGTCTCCGTGGCCTTCACTGCGACGCTCGTAACGAAAGAGACCATCACATTGGAGGTGACAGCATAATGGCGAAAACCACAGACTGGGGCCTGACTGACGCCGGTTTCAGACGCCCCACCTACGCAGAGCTGCTGGATGCGCTCGAATACAAGGCGCGTGAGCTGTTCGGCTCCAAAGCCAACCTGACCGTGCGCTCTCCGCTGGGTATTTTCCTGCGGATTTACGCTTGGATGCTCAACCTCCTGTTCTCCACCCTCGAAGACGTCTACAACAGCCGGTTCGTGGACACGGCGGTAGGCCACAGCCTGTACAACCTCGGACGGGCAATCGGCCTACGGCTGCTCGGGGCGCAGAAAGCCGTGGGCTACCTCACCTTTACCGGTGAGATAGGCACGGAGGTCCCGGAAGGCTACCTTGCGGAGACCATTGCGGGGCAGCAGTACATTACGCTTCAGTCCGGCGTCATCCTCGACGGCAGCATCACGCTCCCAGCCTCCGCTGTGGTGGCTGGTCCAGATGGGAACACGGACGCCGGTACGATTACCATTATCACCAATCCGAAGACAGGCATCACGTCGGTGTCCAACGCCGCGTCGTTCGAGGGTGGGCGTAATACTGAGACGGACGATGAGTTTCGCGCCCGGTATTACGTTTCCACGGATTTTGCCGGTGGCGTCAACCTTGACGCCATTATCGCCGCGATCTATGAAAATGTCGAGGCCGTCATCGCTGTGACCGGCGAGGAGAACGACACCGACGAGACCAACGCCAGCGGCCTGCCGCCCCACTCCATCGAGCTGGTGGTGTACGGCGGGTTGGACGAGGAGATCGCCAAGTCCATTCACCGCAGGAAGGGCGCGGGCATTCAGACATACGGCAATGTGACCGTGCCGGTGGTAGACGCCGCCGGGAACATCAAGAATATCTGTTTCAGCCGTCCCGCGCCGGTGAACGTTTGGGTGAAGGTGTTCAACCTCCAAACCGACAACACCTTTCCGCTGGACGGCATCGAGCAAATCAAGCAGCGGCTCGCGGAGTATATCGGCTCCGACACGCGCGGCGGCTTGAATATCGGCCAGAACGTCATCTGCGTGGCCCTCCCGACGGAGGTTTTCAAGGTCCAAGGCGTCGTAGACTTCGACCTGCAAATCAGCTCTGACGGGGAGACCTACAGCTGGAAGAATATCACCATCGCGGCCCGCGAGAAGGCGGTCACGAATGAGGATATGGTGGTGGTCGAATGAGCAATAAGTTCCTCTCCAAAATGCTGTACGCGCTGACCAGCGCCTACAGCCGAAAAGACTACGACAACGTGCAGTTGGGCCTCCCGCTGGAAACCAACATTGGCAAGCTGTTTTCCATCCTTGCATGGGGCCTCGAAACTGTCGAGGAGCAGGCCGAGCTGGTGAGGCTGTGGGATGACCTTGACTACGCAAGTGGCTCTGTGCTTGATCGCTACGGCGCGAACTTCGGCGTCAAGCGGGTCAGTTCTGACGATAGATTCTACCGGCTCGCCATCAAGGTGAAAATCATGGCGCAGCTCTCGGGCGGCGACACGGACACGGTGATTCGGGCAGCAGCTATGCTGCTTGATGTGGAGCAGAGCGATGTGCTGCTGGAAGATGTGTTTCCGGCCAAGATCGCCTTGTATGTAGACACCAGCCTGCTGTCTCCCGACCGGGAGGAGCTGATTGAGCCTATCGCCTACGCCATCAAGCGGATTCTGGTGGCCGGCGTCGGGATGCGGCTCTACCTCCGCACCTACCGCTACGACCTGACTTTGCTGCACTGCGCGTTCGTGGACACCGATGTGTCTGCTGTGCCGGTGAGCCAAGACAGAGAAAGCACAGAAGTGCTGGGCGTCAACTTTGGCGGGTATTTGGGGGCAAAGTTCGCGCCTCCTCCGTTCAGTGCTGATAGGACCGCCCAGATGCCCGTCCAGCTCTCGCGTGGAGCCGTTCAGACGCCTACCCTGACATCTACCCCGCCCGATGTAAAAAGGGCGCACAGAGGCCGTCAGGACGGTGCAGGAGGGGTTGTCTATCACACGCACATCAAATCCAAGAGAATTGACTAAGAAGGAGGAGCGATTATGTCCAAGTTTGAAGACGGGAGCTACGGTTCCCTCACCGGCGTAAGTCTGATTGGCAAAGTCCTCGCGGGTAGATGCTCGATGAAGTACACGAGGGCGGCGGCGGGCAGCGGCCAGATTCCCGAAGGCATGACGCCGAAGACCATGACCGGGCCTGCCGGGTATGTCATGGACGCGATGATTGCCGCCGTGACAAACCCCGTGGACGGCGAGTGCCAAGTCACGGTCCAAATCAAGAGCGATAATGTGGAGACGGGCTTTTACCTGACGAACATCGTGCTCTTTGCTGAGGACCCGGACGAGGGCGAAGTCCCGTTCACCTACCTGTCCCTTGAAAATGAGCCGGAGTGGATTCGCCCCGCGAGTTCCATCGTGGGCAAGCTCGCCACGTTCGACCTCATTGCGGCGGTGGGCGACGTTGACGCCGTGACCGCCATCATCGACCCAGAGGCAATCGCCACTGTCGCCCACGTGCAGCAGATGATTGCCGACCACAACTCCGACCCCAACGCCCACGGCGGCAGTCTGGGCGGCGGTGGCGATGTGGCCGAGGTCGAAATGACCGACAACGCCGACGACAAAATCCCGATTCCCGCCGCTGGCTGGGCCAGCAGCGCGGATTTGGAAGATGCAGAAGACATTGTGGAAGGAGAGCTTTATCTGGACCTCCCCGTTGAGGAGGCTGTTGAGGGCTTGATTCCGCAGGTCATGTTGCATAAAGCCGCCCAGAATATCGCAAAGGCAGCCGGCATGAGCGCATCTTCCCGTGTGCTTGACGGCGCTGTGCGGTTCTGGGTGCAGCAAGCGCCGACGGAGGACATGGCGGCTACCCTCGTGTTGCTGTCTGCCGACGGCGGCATCAGTGGAGGGGGTGGCACCTATGTATTGCCAGTAGCAACTAAGGACCGCTTGGGCGGCGTAAAACTCGGCGACGGATTCTCCACCACGCCCGATGGCACACTCTCGTATGAAGGCTCCGGCCTTCCCGACGAGGCCATCGTGACAACCGGCGACACGGAGCAGATGCTTGACGAGGTGTTCCCGCCCGAGGAAGACGAACCGCAAAACTAAGAAACAGGAGGAGACCAAAATATGGCTTATGACGAGACCAAGGTCGTAAACGTAAAAGCCCTGAAGGACACGGCGACCCGCATCAAGACGGAATATCTCGCCGCGATTTCCAAAGCGGGCCATGCCCGCTTCCAGAAGTCCGATACCGTGCCTGACGCTGGCACGGCTGAGGAAAACGTGCTGTACCTCGTCCACAACGATGAGACCGGCCATTATGACGTGTACGCCCTGATTGACGGCGTGGTCGAGCTGCTCGACGATACCACCGTCAGTCTGGACGGCTACGTCACCGACGACGATCTGGCTGAGGCGCTCAACGGTGTGGGTGGTGGTGCGGTCTACACCGGCACCAAGACTGACCTCAAAGCGACCGACGCTTCGGTCATCGAGGCGTACTTCACTGAGCACAGCGACATTACCCCGAAGGCCGGAGATATGTTTGCTGTGGTCACTGTGGTGGACAGCATCACCTATGAGATGACCGCCTACCGTTTCGACGGCGAGGACTGGGTGAGCATCACCGGTAATGTGGATGCCGACAAGGTGATTATGCCGGAGAACATCACGCTGGCCGGCAACTACACCCAGTTCGGCAACCTGACCAAGAACGCGGACGGCACCGCCACTCTCAGCTCTAAGGGCAAGAGTGTGCTGGACGTGTTCACCGAAATCCTGAGCAAACGCCTTCAGCCCACTATCACCGCCCAGCCCAGCATCAGCGGGTTCAACCTGTCCGGTGCGAAGGCTGTGGAGGCCGGCACCTCTCTGGCGTCTGCTGCGTACACGGCAGGCAATCTGAACCCCGGCAGCTACCAGTACGGCCCGGAGACCGGTGTCACCGCCTCCAACTGGGTGGTGCAGCGTATCACTGACGGCGGCACTGAGCAGATTGCCAGCGTGGACGCTGCCAGCCTGAGCGCCGGTTCCGATAACAATGGCGGCAATGGCTTTATCATCGGAGACCAGGGCGGCGAGAACGTCGTGGCGTCCCTGAAGTACAAGGCCATCGCCACTCACGGCGCTGGTGTGACTGCCAACGACAACCTCGGCAGCGCCTCTGACCCTGCCGTGAACATCGCTTCCGGTACGAAGGAGAAGACCACCGGGGCCTACACGCCCTACCGGAACTACTTCTACGGGGCCACCACAGAGAAGCCCACCGTTGACAGTGCCTACATCCGGGGTCTGACCAAGAGCAACAAGGCGTATGCCGCCGGTACGCTGACTATCAACGTCCCTGCCGGGGCGCAGCGTGTGGTCATCGCCTGCATCGCTGGCAAGACCGGCGTGACCAAGGTCATCAACGAGACCGCGATGAACGCCGACGTGACCAGCACCTTTACGCAGTCTTCCGTCAATGTAGAGGGCGCTGAGGGCTACACCGCCGTTGCGTACAACGTGTGGGTGTTTGAGCCTGCTGTGCCTTACGAGAATGCCGCGACCCTGAAGGTCACGCTGGGCTGAGAGGAGGGAATGAAGTATGGCTATCAACGGTTCTGACAAGAGTTTTGCCTTTATGGAGTTCCCGCTGAGTATGTCCCGGCAGGATGCTTTCCCGCTGGACAAAAACTCGGTGTTCTACTCTATGTCCGACGCGCAAACCTACGCACAGACCAACCCGACCGCCTATGTCGGTCAGGTCATCGCTGTGGTGGAGGAAGGCGTCTCCACCGTCTACCAGATTAAGAACGCCGCCGGCGAGCTGGAAGCTCTCGGCACCGGAGACCTCGAAGGCGACGTGGACGCCATCGTGGATGATCGCATCGCCACTGACGGCGAAGTCGCTGAGATGATTTCCGAAATCTTTGGCTCGGAAGACCCCGAAGCCTGAGATAATACCAAAACTTATTAGGAGGATTTTATCATGAGTTACGATGTCAACAAGCTCACCAAGCTCGGCCATCTGAAGTCTCTGGCTACGAACCTGAAGGCTGCTATCCCTACCAAGGTCAGCCAGCTCACTAATGACGCCCAGTATCAGACCAACGCGCAGGTAGCTCAGGCCATCCAGACCGCTATCGCTGCCACCGGCCATGCCCACTTCGAGAAGGTGGACGCCGTTCCCGAGGCTGCCTCCGCACAGGACAACGTGCTGTACCTCGTGCTGAACGAGGAGACCCAGCACTACGACATCTATGCCAAGGTTGAGGGCGAGGTCGTTCTGCTGGACGATACCACTGTTGACCTGTCCAACTACGTCCAGAAGGACGGCGACAAGGTGCTGTCGGACAACAACTTCTCCGATGCCGATAAGACCAAGCTGGACGGCATCGCAGAGGGCGCAAACAACTACACCCACCCTACCCACACTGCTCACGAGAGCGGGCTGTACAAGGTAACTGTGGACGCTCAGGGTCATGTGTCTGACGCTGAGGCTGTCACCAAGGAGGACATCACCGGTCTGGGCATCCCCGGTCAGGACACCACCTACCAGAAGGCCACTGCTGAGGCCGACGGTCTGATGTCCAAGGAGCACTTCGCCAAGGTCGAGGGCGTCGCCGCTGGCGCGACCAAGGTCGAAGCCAGCACCACTCCCGGCAACATCAAGATTAACGGTTCCGAGACCCCCGTGGTGACTATCGCCACCAATGAGGAGGTCACGGAGATGCTGGCCGAGATTTTCCCCACCGCCTAAGATAGAGACCTGACGAGCGGACCGATGGGCGGGTTGTGGAGGGCTGGTCCGTTCTCAGAAAAAATTAGGAGGTGATTCACATTGGCAGTTGTAACCCTTGACCATCTGAAGTCTTTGGCTCTGCAAGCGAAGTCCGAAATTGCCGAAGTAGCGAGCGCCGCTGCGGAGGCTTTGGAGGAAATGGATGCTCAGAAGCCGGACAAGTCGCAGGAGGTGTCGGCAACGATTCCCGCGACAGGGTGGTCTGCTGATACCAATGCTTACCCGCAATACTACGACTTCACCGCAGCGGGCGTTACGGCGGCTGATGACGTGAGGGTCTTCCTCGACCCTGCCTCTGTCAGTGCTGCTGTCGCTTGCGGCTTTTGCCCGACCTGCGAGATGCTGGACGGGAAAATCCGATTCCGTGCCTTGCAGGTCCCGGCCAGTGCCATCTCTGTGAGGTATCGGATTCAGCAAGGAAAGGAGTAAGCCTATGGGCAACTATGGAAGTGTGAACGTACCCGGCGTCAGCGGCCCTGAGCTTGAAGCGGTTCGCGCCATCGCCAACAGCGCGTTGGAGAAGGCAAACGAAGCGCTTGAAGGGGGCGGCGGCTCCGGGTGTGTTCTGAAAATCACGTTCGACGCTGAGTTCGCCGGTCAGGAGTACACGGTCACTGACGGCGCGGGAGACACCAAAACCGGCACCGTGCCGGAGGGTCTTGTGGATTCCGTCAGCGTCAAGAACTGCAACACGGAGTACACCGTCAGCGCGAGCACCGCGTCTGGCGAGCAGTATTCCGCAACCGTGACCACCGGCGCGTACTTTGGCCAGTATGAAGTCACGCTGGCCGTGTTCACCGCGACCATCACGGTCACGACCGCCCCCGGTGCGGAGGCAAAGGCTGTCCTCGGCGGCAGTATCTACAGTGCCACCGCAAACGGCAGCGGCGTTGCCGCGATTTCGGTCAAGAAGGCCGGCAAATACACGGTAAGCGCCACAATTTCCGGCAAGACCTCTGCGTCCGTAGAGGTCAACGTGACGGAGGCCGGCGAGAACTACACCGCCACCGTCAAAATCCCCATTGCGGCCATCCCGTCTCAGGGCGAGAGCTTGACCTACACTGGTCAGGCGCAGACCCCCACGTTCGACGATTACAACAGCGCCGAGCTGACACTGGGCGGCACGACCAGCGGCACCAACGCCGGCAGCTACAATGCCAGCTTCACCCCGAAGTCCGGCTACCAGTGGAGCGACGGCACGACCACCGCCAAGACCGTGGCGTGGAGCATTGCCAAGGCTGCTGGCTCTCTGAGCCTCAATCCGACTTCGCTGTCGCTGGACGGAGATACGCCCACTGGCGCTGTCACCGTGACCCGTGTCGGTGACGGTGTGATTACCGCCACGTCCGGCGACCCCGATGTCGTCAGCGTGTCGGTCAGCGGCAACAAGGTAAACGTCACAGCGCTCGATGAGGGCAACGTGACTGTAACCGTAAAGGTCGCGGCTGGCACGAACCACAACGCTCCCGCCAACAAGACCTTTACGGTCAATGTGACCAACATGGTCCACATCTACGGCGCGAGCTGGGATGGCAGCAGCACGACCAAGTGGACCCGCACCGATGAGGCGGCGGGCTTCACTGACCCCGTGCCGTATGTGAAGGGCGCAAGTAAGTACAGCTCTCCCTTCGACGATTTGCAGCCGTGGGCGGGCATGGTCAAGAGCGAGCGCACCGGCGGTACGATGGTCGCCATCCCGAAGTTCTGGTACAAGCTGACCCAGAACGGCAACGGCCTGAAAATCCAGATCGCCGACAGAGCGCAGAGCGGCTTTTCTGTTTCCCCCGCCCACATGGACAGGGGCGATGGCAAGGGCGAGCGCGATGTCGTGTACATCGGTCGCTATCACTGCCACACGAGCAACTGGAAAAGCCAGTCCGGTGGTCAGCCCAAAGCCGACATCACCCGTTCGTCTGCTCGGTCCAGCATCCATAATCTCGGCTCGAACATCTGGCAGATGGACTTCGCCATGCGCTTTACCATCTGGCTGCTCTACATCGTAGAGTTCGCCGACTGGAACTCTCAGGCGAAAATCGGGTACGGCTGTTCTCCAAGTGGCAGCAAGTTCAACATGGGCGCGACGGACAGTATGCCGTACCACACCGGCACCACGCAGAACTCCCGCACCTCGTATAGTTGCTGCCAGTACCGCAACATCGAGGGCTTGTGGGATAACGTGTACGACTGGATGGACGGTTGCTATTACAACGGCAGCGGCCTGAACGTCATCAAGAATCCCAACCAGTTCAGCGACAGCGCCAACGGCGTGAGTGTCGGCACCCCGTCGAACGGCTACCCCTCCAAGTTTACAGTGAAGACGAATGGCGGGTTCCCGTTGTTCATTCCCACTGCGGCGAACGGCAGCGATTCTACGTACTCGTGCGATGACTGGTACTTCAGCTCGTCGAACCCGTGCCTCTACGTTGGTGGCAACTACAACCAGAACACCAACCACGGCTTGTTCTACGTCAACTACAACAACGCGTCGAACTCGAACTCGAACATCGGCTGCCGCATCCTTTTTGTGCTTTGCTCATCCTCCATTCACGGCACAGGTAGTCGCGCACCCCTTGGTGAAGATAAGCGAATTTGGGGAGCGGGTTAGTACACCTCTGCGGAGGCGCTGGAAAGCCCGTACAGCTAAAAGGAGGAACATCCCTGTGAAGCGAGCAAAGAATCTCTTTGAGAAGCTCGTATCTGATGACAACCTGCTGCTTGCCATCGACGAGGTGAACCGCACCCACCATTGGCGAACGCATCACCGCCCGAACTCCTGCACCGCATGGGTGGAGGAAACAAAGGAGGAGCGCGTCAAGGAGCTGCGGCAAATCATCATCGACGGTTTCGAGCAGAAGAAACCTCACGTGTCCCAGCGATGGGACGCCAGCGCCCGGAAATGGCGCACGGTCAGCGAGCCGGTCCAGTGGCCCGACCAGTACGTCCACCACGCTCTGATTCAGGTGTTGCAGCCTGTGTTCATGCGCGGGATGGATTACTACTGCTGCGGGAGCATCCGTGACAGAGGCCCGCATCACGCCCGGAAAGCCATCGAGATCTGGATGGATAAGGACCCAAAGGGTACGAAGCACGAACTCTGCGGTGACATCCACCACTTCTACGACAGCCTGAAGCCGGAGGTCGTGATGGCCCGTATGCGCCAGCTCATCAAAGACCACCGTGTCCTCGACCTCATCTGGCGCATCATCAAGGATGGTGTGCTGATTGGGGCCTACACCTCTCAGTGGTTTGCCAACACGGTTTTGCAGCCACTGGACAGGCTCATCCGTGAGAGCGGGCTGTGCAAACACTACGTCCGCTACATGGACAACCTGACCATTTTCGGGTCGAGCAAACGCAAGCTGAAAAAGCTGCGAGTGCTCATCGAGAATTGGCTGAACGCCCATCAGCTAAGGTTGAAAGCGGACTGGCAAATCTTTCCCGTAGTCAGGAGGCATCCTCGCATTCCGCTGGACCCTCCACGGCGCGGGTATGAGAGGCCAAAAGACCGTATGCCGGACGCGGTGGGCTATCGTTATGGGCGTGGCTACACCATCCCGCGCAAGCACAACCTTCTCCGCATCAAACGGGCGATTGCCCGTTACCGAAAGCGGAAGCGCTTGAAAAAGCGCATCTTGGCTGGGGCGGCGTCAAGCCTGCTGTCCCGCCTTGGGCAGTTGAAACACTGCAATAACCACAACCTGTATCGGATGCTGTTCCAAGGTGAACGCCTCATGCGTGAGCTGAAGCGCATCATCCGGCAGAAGCAGCGAAAGGAGGAACTCACTTGGAATACGTATTTGGAACGCAGGGCGAAATCGAAGTCCTCAAAACAAAGGGCGCTTCCCACACCGACCTGACCGGGTTCCACCAGATCGAGCAGACCTTCCCCGACCAGACTATCACCGATAACTTCCGCGTCGTGCGGAAAATCGAGAGCGCCGAGGACGTGGAGGGCAACTGCTACGACTGGTACGAAATCGACCGGCATTATCGTGCCGTCGATAAGACCGGGCCTGTTATTCAGCAGGTCAACGAGAGCACTGCCGCGCTGGAAGACGCCCTGTGCGAACAGGACGAGCTGACCGGCACCCGGATGAGCGAGATCGAGGACGCCATGTGTGAGCAGGACGAGATGAATGATGAGCGTATGAGCGCCATTGAGGACGCCGTATGCGAGCTGGATTCCCTTGTCAGCACTCTTGCCATTTCTGAAGGAGGTACAAACTGATGAATAAGATTTGGGCCAACCGGCTGATTGCCGGTACGCAGGTTTGGGATTCTGTTCCCGACTACCGCAAGAACGGTGTTAAGACCGAGCTGGCGTCCCGCGTGGAGGACGGCGAAATCAACGCTGACCGCTACGAGGAGATTACCGGCGAGAAGTACGTTGTCGCCGAATGAGCGTCATCGAAGAATTGGCCGACATCTGCCTCCGGCAAGCTGGCATCATCAAGGCTCAGGCCGAGGTGTTAGAGCAGCTCGGGGCGCAGGCTCTGGAAGATGAGGCACTTGCCGCCCGTTTGCAGACGCTCGTCGGCGACGTCAATATGGCTGAATACCGGCGGTCTGTATAAGGCCGCCGGCTTTTTCAGACTAAAGGTGGGAGGTAATGCCATTGACTGGATTTGATGAGTTCAAGGAGGTGTTCGGCAGCGTCACGGTACTCAGTGTTGTCGAACTGCTGCTTGCTATCCTGTTCTGCTACCTGGTTTACAGGAAGCTGTCAAAGTACCTGATTGAACGGTACGAGGCCGGCAAGAAGAAGGACGAGCAGCTCAAAACCGCCCTTGACCAAGTAAGCAAATACCCTGAGTACCGCGCACAAAGTCTGCGGGTCCAGAAGGAGTTGCAGACGGAAATCGACGCCCTGCACTCGGCGCAGAGCGAGCAGATCGAGCGGCTGAAGAAGATGGAGGATGACATGACCCGCCGCGAGCGGAACCGGCTCAGAGACCGTCTGCTTCAGAGCTACCGGTATTATACCGACCCTGCTTGCAACCCGGCGGGTACATGGAACACGATGGAGGCCGAGGCTTTCTGGGAGATGTTCAGCGATTACGAGGACGTCGGGGGCAACGGGTACATCCACTCCGTCGTTCAGCCGGCCATGAACAAGCTGAAAATCGTGAACATCGACGAGCCTATCCCCGGACGGACCCGGCCCGGCAGCGGCGGGGATAAGGTCCAGTAGTCGATGTCATTATCGCCACAGGGAGGTATGAGTATGGGAACTGGCTGGAATATCCTCATCGCCATTCTCGCCAACGTAGGCGTTATGAGCGTCGTCTTCCTCGGCTATCTCGTCATCCGCAGCATAAGCGCTGGCTCGCGCAAGAAGTCGCGGGCCGGCAATTCTGCGGTGAAGAAGAAAAAGCACGAGACCATGAAGATGGTCGTGTGGGTCTGCCTTGCCAACGGGTTTGCATGGGTATGGTGCAGCTATGTCCTCGCCTTCCTCGACAAGATGCAGATTGCCGAGAGCTTATCACAGGTGGCCGTCACGCAGATTATCGGCGTGGTCCTTGTGTACGGCCTCAAATCTGCCATCGAGAACCTGAGCAAAAACAATCACTGGCCGGACAAGCCCACCGCGCTGCCTACGGACACCGCAGACGTCATTTCTGACGCTTCGGGGGACGGGACTACGGGCGTGGGCTAAGAAAGGACTGAGGCGCGATGAGCACCAACGAGAAAAGGATTTGGGACTACCTCACCGGCAAGGGGCTTTCCCCGGCTGGCGCTGCCGGCCTCATGGGAAACCTCTACGCTGAGAGCGGCCTAAATCCGCAGAACCTACAGAACACCTACGAGAAGAAGCTGGGCTACGCAGACGCGGCGTACACCGCCGCCGTAGACAGCGGGAAGTACCAGAACTTTGTCCACGACAGCGCGGGCTACGGCCTCGCTCAGTGGACGTATTGGAGCCGAAAACAGAATCTGCTTGCTTTCGCTCGGGCTGCTGGCAAGTCCATCGGGGACTTGGATATGCAGCTCGATTTTCTGTTTGAGGAGCTTTCCACCGGCTACAAGTCTGTGTTGTCCACCCTGAAAACCGCGACTGCCGTTCGGACTGCCAGCGACAGTGTGCTGCTGAACTTTGAGCGCCCTGCCAATCAGGGTGAGGCAGTCAAGATCAAGCGGGCAGGGTACGGTCAGACCTACTACGACAAGTACGCAGCGCCCGCGAATGGAGGTAATAGCATGAGCAACAGTTCGCTCGTAAACTATACGAAACTCAGCCCGAATCATTCCGGCAAGCGTACCCACGCCATCGACCGCATCACCCCGCATTGCGTGGTAGGCCAGTGTTCTGTGGAGACGCTGGGCAACGTGTTCGCGCCTACGTCCCGTCAGGCGTCCTGCAACTACGGTATCGGCGTGGATGGCCGGGTGCTGCTGTGCGTGGATGAGGGCAATCGTTCTTGGTGTACGTCCTCCAACGCCAACGACCAGCGAGCCGTGACCATCGAGTGCGCGTCCGACACCACCGCGCCGTATGCCTTCAAGGATGTCGTGTACCAGAAGCTCATCACGCTCTGCGTGGACATCTGCAAGCGCAACGGCAAGAAGAAGCTGCTCTGGCTGGGCGACAAGAACAAGACCCTCAACTACTCCCCCAAGTCTGACGAGATGGTCTTGACCGTCCACCGATGGTTCGCCAACAAGAGCTGCCCCGGCGACTGGATGTACGCCCGTATGGGCGACCTCGCAAGCAAGGTCACGGCGCAGCTCGGTGGCTCCACCGCGCAGCCTTCCGCGCCCTCGACCCCCAGCACCCCTGCTGCGGGGCTGGACATCGGCACGGTGGTCAACTTCGCCGGTGGCAAGCACTACACCAGCGCCAACGCCGCCAGCGGCTCTGCGGCCAAGGCTGGGCCGGCCAAGATTACGGCTATCTCTGCCAACGCCAAGCATCCGTACCACGTCATCCACACGGACGCCACCAGCAACGTGTACGGCTGGGTGGACGCCAACGCTATCTCGGTGGCCGGCGGCTCCGCAGCCGTGAACTACACGGTGAGAATCACCGCCACCGACCTCAACATTCGTTCTGGCCCCGGCACCGGCTATGCCCGCAAGGGCTTCATCAAGCCCGGTGTCTATACGATTGTGGAGGAATCCACGGGGGCCGGCGCAAGCAAGTGGGGCAAGCTGAAATCCGGCGCTGGCTGGGTCAGCCTTGACTACTGCACCAAAATGTAAGGAGTACGACTGATGAATGAAGCTGTCTTTAACCTGCTGATGGCGGTTGTTACCGCCGCAGTGACCGCGCTGTCCGCTTTTGTCGCCGCCTTCGTAAAGAAGAAAGGTGAGGAGGCCGCAGCGCAGACCAACAGCATTCTGCTGGGGAACGTCATCGAAGAAGTAACCGGTATCGTCAGTATCGCCGTGTCTGCCGTTTCGCAGACCTACGTTGATGAACTGAAAAAGGCCGGCAGCTTTGACGCGGAGGCTCAGAAGCAGGCCCTTGCTATGGCGCTTGCCGCCTGTATCAAGGCGATCAGCCCCGCAACCAAAGCCTTTATCGAGGAAACCTATGGTGATCTGACCGAGTACCTCACCACCTACATTGAGGCCGAGGTACGCAAGCAGAAGGCGCTGCCCGCCGCTACTGCGGCACTGGAAAGCGCCAGCTCTGCAAATGCAACATCGGTTGCTGCCAGCACTGCCGCTGCGACCGCAGCTGCTGTTGTACAGAATGCAATCGCGCAGTCTTCAGAGAAGTAACAGGAAAGCCCTACCGCTCACGCAGCGGTAGGGCTTTTTTTTTGTTTGCCGTCAGAAGGCCCACTCAATCTTGACGTCATCGTCGGTGAGCACAATGCGGGACACAAGGCTTTGCAGGATGCGGCGTTTCTGGCTCTCGTCCGCGAAGTCCCAGACCTGCGCGGCATCCGAGATGAGGGCCTCCACCAAATCGAACGGCATGGCCTCATCCTCGACCACCGGGGCAAGGGTGGATTCCAGAGCGGTGCGCTCGTTGTAGAGCTTGTTGATACGCTCGCCCAGAAGCTCGGGCGGTATATCGTCGTGCTGGTACAGCTCCATGAGCTTGCCGATTTGCTTGTCGATTTCCCGGAGCCTCTTTTCGATGTCTGCGTTCTTGCTGACTGGGGTGGGCTTGGAGCGGCTGGCGGCGATCTCTGTGGCCATCTCCGGTGAGCTGAGAAGCTCCCGAATCCGGGCGTCTACAATGGCTTCCAGCTCCGCACCCTTCCAAATCTTGTTCATGCAGTTCGGGTCCTTCACCATGCTTTTCATCTGTTTGGTGCGGGAGTAGCAGGCGTAGTAGGAATACTTGCCGGTGTTCCGTAGGTAGTATCTGCCTCCGCAGTGGCCGCAGTAGATGAGGCCGGCAAGCAGATGCTTGGACTGGAACGCCTGACCGCCATACTGTTCCTGCCGCTTGCCACGGAGAACCTGCGCCGCGTCGAACTGTTCCTTGCTGATGATAGGTTCGTGTGCATTATCCACTATGACATCTCCAAAATGCAGCCGTCCGGTGTAGGTCTCATTGCCGAGGATGTTTCGGACGCTGGTCCATGAGTTGTAGCTGCTGTACTTGTTCGTGTACCCCGCCTCCTGAAGTTTGTCGGTGATGGTCTTCAGGGAATCACCAGCAAGATACCACTCGTATATCTTCCGCACCTGCTCGGCCTCATACGGGTTGATGACGAGATGCCCGTCCTCGTACTCATAGCCGATGGGGATATGGCCCCCGCCGTGGTGAAGGCCGGTCTTGGCGCGGGCTACGCGACCCATCCACGTGCGCTCCTTTATCTGCTCACGTTCGAGCTGGGCGAACACAGCGAGGAGGCCAATCATGGCCTTGCCGAATGGGGTCGATGTGTCGAAGCTCTCCTGCATGGAGATGAAGTCCACGCCCTTTGGCCGGAAGACTTCTTCGATGAGGTAAAGCGTGTCCCGCTGCGAGCGGGATAGACGGTCCAGCTTATAGACCAGCACGAGGTCGAACTTGTTCGTCTCGGAAATGAGCTTCTGGATGCCGGGGCGATTCAGGTTGCTGCCGGTGTACCCGCCATCCACATAGATGTCGGCGATGATCCAGTCCTTCGCCTTGCAGTACGCAATCAGGCGCTCCTTCTGCTCGCCAACAGAATAGCCCTCCTGCGCCTGTTCCAGCGTGGAAACACGGATGTAGAGGGCTGCGCGGTTCACAACGGCATCCCGTCCAGAAGATAGTTCGCGAATATCCAGTTGCGGCAGGTGCGCTGCTCGTGGGTGTATTCGCCGACGGGATTCGGCTTATATCCCTGAAAGTCAATCTGGCGAGCGTCAGTGATGGTAAGCCGAATCTTGTCATTCTCTATCTCGATATTCTGCCCTTCGCAGGGTACAAAGGCTACGTGCGTGTTATCAGCGTACCGGAATCCTCGGCTCAGGCCACAGAGGTAGTACGCCTTTATGCTGCGGTCTTCGGGCAATTCCAGCTCCACATGGGCTTTGTCTTTGAACCGGGTTCCCTCGTAGACCTCGTGGAATACCTCACCGATGAAACACTTCGCGCAGCATTTATCGATGCGGGCGCGACGTATGCCGCGCAACCAAAAGAAGGAGCACTTCTTTTTGACGTCCAGTGTTACTTTCATTTTGAGCCTTCCTCCAATTCCACGGCGATGTTGAGGAGCTTCAGACGGTCGCGACCATTGAGCGTCTCATAAATGCGAAGCAGCTCAATAGCCTCGGGGGATATGGCTTTCTGGCTGTCTCCATTAAATACCACTCCGCCGTGGTTGGCCTGAACGAAGGAGCTGTTCAGCATCTGCCCGTTCAGATTATTCTCCACGGAGGGCGCAGCCTGCACCCCTTTGAGCAGATAGTCGATACTCACATTGAAGTAGTCGGCTATCTTAATGAGAGCTTCAACGCTGGGGTAGGACTGCGGAATGCGTTCGTACTTCCCCACCGCAGAGGGGACAACACCGATAACCTCCGCCAACTGTCCCTGCGTGATGTCGCGGTCCTTGCGTAAGCGCCTCAGTCGTTCTCCAAATCCGTCCATCAGGACACCTCCTTTCCTTAAAGTCTATTATATGTCTTTTAATTCATGTTGTCAACGGGAGAAATTTTTTCGGAAAAAATGAGAATAGGAGTTGACATAGAGGAAAACAAGTGCTATAATGAGAATGTAAGTACAGAAACAGACCGCAGACCACGTAGGAGGTGTTAAGATGAACGTGATGAGAGAGCGGAGACTTCGCGGAGCGATCCCCACCCAGCGAGAGGTAGCCAAGGCCGTTGGTGTTCAGGAATCTGCCGTGAGCAAGTGGGAGCGCGGGCTGGCTAAGCCCCGGGCTGACAAGCTGCCCCTGCTCGCCAAGCTCTATGGCTGCACCATCGAAGAACTTCTCGCTGATGACGTAAATCAGGAGCAGTGACCGCTGCATCTTCAGTTCTGCTTGCGGTTGCGGCGGAACTTGCAGAGTTGGCGAAAGCCGAGATGCCAAAATTGAATGATGGCGAGGTTGTTCGGCGCGAGTGGTATGAGAACGGGATGTTTTACCGGGAAACCGCGCTTGGCGAGGATATTTTCATCTGTCAATACGATTTTCGGCAAAGAAAAAGCCGCCGTTCGGCGGTGTGAAAGAGGGTGATGTAAATGACTGAAATGATTTGCTCGATTTGCCTACATCGCTTTCGCCAGCGCAACCTGCTTGGCAGCCTCTTTGTAACCGGCGTGGTAGGTGTAATATGTAACTCCGCTCGCATCTTCCCAAACGCCGTCCAGCGGTTTCTCGGCGCTCTGGATCGCAATCGCGATTTTCGATTTCTCATCGGAAACAATTTCGCACTCGACTGTGCCGTCGTTTCTGAGCTTGGTCTTGACGCAATACCAAAGCGGGCATTCGCGCCAATTCCGATATTCAGCTTCCGCTTTGAGGCAGTCGATTTCTTGAACCGTCTTGCTCATTTTCTCAACCTCCGTTTCGCTTCTCTCTCGGCGGGTTCCCTTTTTTCTTTACATTCTTATTATATCACTTTAAGTCGTGTTTTTCAAGTCTTTTTTCAAATTTTTTCGGAAAAAATTTTTGCAAAAGTGATCGTAAAACAAGAAAAACAGGAGGCTGCCGACTGGCGGCAAACCTCCTGCGTGTCTCACTTTTTGCTGTCCGAAGCTCTCTTGTGCTTCCACGATCCGATGGCCTCAATGCCGAACAACAGCACGGCCATATCCTCCATCGCCCGGTTGACGTCACGGTAGAATGTGCGCTTATCGATACACAGCTGCTCCGCAATGTCATCGACGCTCATCCGGGGAGAGTGGATGTAACGAAGATACAGAGCCTCCCAGCGGCGGGTCTCGTCCGGGTTGATGGATTCCTTGCACATGGCCTCATACGCTGCCAGCATCTTATCGACATGGCTCATCATCAGCCCGGTCTTCCGGCGCATCGAACAGATGGCGCTGACCTCCAAAGTCTCGGGGGAGACATGGGAGTAGTGGGCCTTCAGCTTCCGGTAGTTCTTCATCAACAAGTTGACGTCGTGATACCGGGCATCGTATTCCTCATCCAAAATCTCGTCCTTCCGGGCGAGAACCTCAGCCGCCGCCACCTTGACGATCTCGGCAATTTCGTCCTTGCTCATGCTCACGGGAACCTCCTCCTTTTTTAACTGCGAATTTTGCTGATACGGACGCGCAGCGCGTTCAGCAGCGCGTTCTGCATATCGCCCTTATCGTGAAGGGCCTCGATGACGGCCTCGTCCATGCCGCCTTGGACAATCAGATGGTGGATAACCACCGGATGCTCCTGCCCCTGCCGGTGCAGCCGCTTGTTGGCCTGCTCGTACTGCTCCAAACTCCATGTCATCCCGAACCAGATGGCGTGGTGGCCGCCGCGCTGAAGATTCAGCCCGTAGCCACAGCTTGCAGGATGAGCCAGCAGGATGTCGATCTCACCGTTATTCCAGTCGGCCTCGTCCTGCGCCCGGGAATAAACCCGGACCCGCAGCTTTGTGTCAGCCAGCGCCGCCACCAGCCGGTCCCGGTCATGCTGGAAGTTGTAGAACACCAAAGCGTGTTGGCCGTTCAGCTGCTCAATCAGCTCCATGAAGGCGTCGATTTTACAGCGATGGATTTCAACGGCCCTCCGATTCTCATCGTAGATCGCCCCGTTGCAAAGCTGAAGCAGCTTGCCCGTGAGGACGCCGGCACTCTGCGCGGTGATGGTGTTTTCGTCCACTTGCAACAGCAGGTCTGTCTCCAACTGCGCGTAGGCTTTCTTGGCCGCAGCGTCAAGAGCCACCGGGATGTCGTTATGAATGACGTCCGGCAAGGTGAGATAATCGCTGGCCTTCATGCTGATGCAGATGTCGCTGATGGCCCGCTTTATCATCTCGAAGCTGCCCTCCTTCGGGTCGTAGCTGAAAATCGTTGTGCGGTTCCGCTTGCCCGGGACGAAGTACCGGTCGCGATAAGCGCCCAAAGTCTTGCCCAGCCGCGCCCCGCCATCCAGCAGGTAAATCTGCGCCCACAGGTCTTCGAGGCCATTGCTGGACGGGGTGCCAGTCAGCTCCACAATCCTGCGAATCCGACTGCGAACCAGCTTCAGGGATTTGAACCGCTTGCTCTGCGAGTTCTTGAAGCTCGAACTCTCATCCAACACGACCATGTCAAACGGCCACGCATTTTTGAAATGCTCGACCAACCACACCACGTTCTCTCGGTTTATCACATAGGCGTCCGCCGGCATAGCCAAAGCCCGCAGACGCTGCTGCGCCGACCCCAAAACAGGAACAACCCTCATCATCTTCAGGTGGTCCCACTTTTTTGCCTCTGTGGTCCACGTGGCCTCGGCCACCTTTTTCGGCGCTATGATAAGTGGCTTTGCTACCTCCCATCGGTTATACCGAAGGTCTTTGACAGCGGACAACGTGATGACCGTTTTCCCGAGACCCATATCCAAAAACAGCCCTATCGCCCGATTGTAGATGATACTGTCGATGCAATATTGCTGATACGGGTACGGATTAAACTCCATCCTGCATCCCTCCAATTTCGGCGAGAAGCGCCTTCACCTCATCGAGACCTTTGACTACTCGGACATCTGCACCGCGCTTTTGCATCTCTCCAATCGTATATCGCTGGATCTTCGCCAAGCGCCCGGTCTCGGTCTTCAGCTCTGCGAAAATGATTCGACCGGTTGCGGTGATGATGAGCCTGTCAGGAACCCCCGGTGTCCCAGGGCTGACGAACTTCACGCACATTCCTCCGAGCCTTTTTACGCCGTCAACAAGGTGCCTCTCAATTCTGCTTTCGTTCATCTGAACCTCCTGAAACATTCGCGCGCGCGTAACTTTACGCGAATTAGGCGATTTAGGCAGTTTAGAGGATAACGTGTACCTCTCTAATCTCCCTAATCTCTCTATTTTCATAATCTTTAGGAATAAATGTTTCAATGTTTCAAAACGGTAAAAAGCCAGTAACCATGCGGGTTTACGGCGAAACATTGCTGAAACATTCCCGAAACATTGAAACATTCAAGGGGTGAAACATTGAATAAACTGTGAACGACTTTCCGCCCTGATGTTAGACTTTCGTGTCTAACATTCAACTTTCATTCAATGTTTCGCTCAGATGTTTCACCCAATGTTTCAGCGGCGGTGCACCACGCGGCCACGTCAATGCCCATGTCAAGCAGCTTTCTGGTGCAGAGCCACTCGGCATCTTCATCGTCCATTTCGTAGTACCTGACGAGGGCGTCGATCTCCACCGAGAACCGGTCGAAGAATCTCCGCAGCCGCTGCTCACCGAAGCCAAGCTGCTCGTGGAGCACATACAGAATCATCGCGTTCAGCTCTACTTCGTGCTTCCGCGTGTACTCCGCAAGCTGCTTCTCGATTTCGATATTCATGGCTTTTTTCTCTGCCGCCGTCAGAACCGCGCCATAGACCTTGCCGCCAACCTTTTTCACCACCATGTCAGGACACCTCCTGTCCTCAGTCCTCCAAGAGCATCCGGGCCAATTCAATCAGGCCCTGCAAGTGATAGTAGACATCAGGGAACCCGTTTGCATGGCCCTGATCCCATGCGTAATTCCACAGGCGTACAGCCTTGACCCGTGACAGGTCGTGGCCCACGTCCTCCTGAATCAGCGAATACACCTTTTCGAGAATGGCGTCGCGGCTCTTGTTCTTCGCCGTGTTGAGCCGCGCCACTTCCGCCTGATAGTCGGCGTTGTTCTTCTCGACCATCTCGCGGTTCCAGCGTACCGACTTCTCCTCATCGAAGATGTGGTCGGCCCGGACCTTGTGGAGGTCGGCAGGGACGCAGGACATCCGCATTTGCGCCTCGAAAGCACGGCGCACGTCCTCCCAGTCCTTGACGATCTCCAAGTTGCTTCTCCGTTTCATAGCACGTCACCTCCCTTTGCTCCGTAGGAACCCGCGCTGATACCCGCAGTACCCAAAGCGCAGGCCGTTCGATGTCTTCTCCCATCCGGGCATAGCCCGCAGGATATCGTTTATTTCGGCGGATTCCGAATATCGGAAGTCCTTCGGCTGCCCGCCAAAGGCTTCACACCAAATCTCCAAAGCGCAGATTCGGTCTCTTGGAACCAGTTTGACATTGCCCTCGACCGTCCCGTTGAGGAACAGCCGGCGCTTATCCAGCGGCCACTTCTGCCAGTCCTCCGGCACAGGCCGGTCCACGAAATCGAGGATGATGCCCTCTTTGCTGCTGACTTCGCGGTGGGATTCCTGTTCCGCCATCGCCTCCTTTTCCAAATCGCCCGTGAGGATGAGGCTCTCGCCGAGCCTCCACCGCATGACGGCCTCTGCCCAAATCTGGTCGATTTCGTCATCGAGGTCTTCCCACACGAGCTTCAAACGTGGCTGGACGCCGACATCGACCGGCCAGAACCGGCGATTGCCGGTGCGGTCTCTCAGGAACGTGGCGGTATTCGTGGTGCCGAAGAACACGCAGCACCTCGGAATATCCTTGACGTGCCGCCCATACGCCGCCCGGAACCGGTCTGCGCGAAGGGAGAGGAACTGCTTGATGCGGGCGGTGTCGGATTGCCGGAAAGCGTCCAGCTCGCCGATTTCGACCAGCCACACGCCTTGCAGCAGCTCGCTGGCCTCCTTGCCCTCAAACGTCCTGATTCCATCGTTAAACCAGCCCTTGCTCATCTTGTCGAGGAGTGTAGACTTCCCGATGCCCTGCGGCCCCACAAGAATGAGCATGGTGTCATATTTGCACCCCGGCTCCATAGCTCTCGCTACGGCAGCCGTGAAAGCCTTTCTTGTGACAGCACGAACATACGGACGGTCTTCCGCGCCCAGGTACTCAATGAGCAGCGTGTCGAGCCGTGGATGCCCGTCCCACGTCAGCGAGGTCAGATAGTTCCGCACATCGTTGAACTTGTGCTTCTCGCTGTGCAGGGAGAGAGCGCCGTCGATTTTCCCGTTGCCGGTGATCTTGTAGACCTTCTCGAAGTACCAGTAGAGGCCCTGATTGTCGTTGTCTGTCCAGCCCCTTCTTTTGTCAAATGCGCTCCACGGCAGGTCCCCCAGCACTTCGCCGCGTCCGGCGAACTCGTTCAGCGCGAACTTGCCCCGCAAGTTCGGGTCATTTTCAAGAATGAGCCAGATGTTGTCGATGGTGGCCTTTATCGTGCCTGTCTGCTTGTTCAGCTCCAATTCCATCGTCCAGTCGAGGCTGTCCCCCTCGCTGGCCGAATCGGTCAGGCCACTGAAATCGCTGACAGCAGAATCGGCTCGTTCCTTCGCCAGCTGCCGGGAGACCCGCGCGTCCTCCACTGCGAGGTTGCACATCGCCGTGTAGGATGGGAGCCTGTTCGTGGGCGTGTTTGGGTCAGCGCCATCGTCGAGGTCGCCGAACTTGTGAAGGCGAACCAAGTCAAAAGCGTTGACGAGCCTGCCGCAGCAGGGGTCGGTGGAGTGGTGGGAGTACAGAAACATTCCGTTATCGTACACCACCGCTCCGCCGGTCGTGCTGCCGCCGAGGTAGGTGTATCTGCCTCGGGAATCATCTACCGGCGCATAGATACCGTCCAGAAACGTGTCCATCGCGCCGTAGATGTCGTATGTCCGGCAGAACGCCCCCACCACGCCGCTCTTGCTCAGGGGGTCGCTCTGCTTCATCGCCAGCTTTTTGTAGGCGTTATCCGCTCCGGGGACCTGCGGCCACTTCGATACGTCACGCCAGTCCCCGTATTTTTCGTTCATCGCTGCCAGCAGGCCGTCCGCCGACACCATCGGCTTGTCGCCAAAGGTGAAGACGAACTCGCTGTCCTTGCAGCAGCTCGGCCAGTACATCAGCCGCGTGGCCTCGAACGTGGTCGGGTCAGCGAACTCCATGCCGATGCAGGTCGCCATGTACCGGGCCAGCGGCTCGTATTCGTCCGCCGTGACCGTGCGGTCAAGGGGCAGCAGAATACGGAGCCGGGGGCTGGCCGGCGAATGTTTCCGCGTAGAATAGATGCAATATCCGCAGCCAAGCGCGTCAACTCGTTTCAGGATTTCATCAGTGCCTCCCGGCGGAATGGTGTCGAAATCGAGCGTTATGATTTCGCGCCCAGTAACGGTTCCCGCTTTACGGCGGGGACCTGACAACGATCCCGCAACGAATCCGCCGATGTCCTTTCGGTCATCCTGTTCGGATTTCTTCAGGTTTAGGTACTCCTGCATCGTTTCCGTTGAACGGCTCGGGATTCGGAGCTTTTCGTAGAACTCCGACAGCATCAGGGTCTGAGGCTGCCAGTTGACGCTCTTTCGGTTATTGCCGACAGAGATTGTAATTTGGCGGTCATTGACCAATGGCTCCGACCTCCTTCCGTTACCTGTATTTCTTTCCGGTTTCTTTGTCCATGAGGACGATCCGGCCAACGACCTCGAACCCGACCAGCTCCGCCGTCTGCTTCATCACGGGGATGAGGGCGCTGATGGCGGCGAGCCGGTCGGCCTCCTTGCGGCGTTCCTCCTGAGCGATGTTGCTCATGGCCTCGCCTACGGTGGGGTCAGGATAGCCCTCTGCGTTCTTGTAGGTAATCATGGCTTTAATCCTTTCTGAAGAAGTCCCCGACCCAGCCGTCCGCGTTCAGGGGGAGGTCCGGCGCCCACGGAATGGGCTGAGACATCAGCCTCACCACCTCGTCAAGGTCAGCCTTCTCGACCGGGCAATCCACCACAACCTCGTCATGGATGTGGAAGACCACCGGGAATCCGGCGGCTTCCAGCCGCTCGATGGCAATCGCAAGGCAGTCCCGGGCGATGGCCTGAACGCAGTTCTCCACGAGCTTGCCGCCGTAGGTTTCGAGCTGCGTCCATTGCTTCGTGGTCTGGTTGACGCCGTGGTAGAGGATGGATGGCCGGTTCCATTGGTTCTCCCCGAGAGCAGGCTTCGCATAGTAGAGCTTCCGGCGGCTGGGCAGCGTGATGGTGAGGAAGTCCAGACCATTCTCGATGTCCATCTCGCGGGCCAGCACAAGCCCCCGGACACCGGCAGAAATCCCCGTTTTGATGACAGAGACCGCAGCTGTTTCGAGGGAATACCACAGGTCCACAATGCGTTTGTTGGCGTCCCGCCAGCGGGAAACAATGTCCGGCAGATCGTCTTCTGGGATGCCCATTTTCAGAGCGCCCATTGCGATGAGAGCGCCGGAGCTGCCCTGATAACCAAGGGCCAGTTCAGCGACTTTGCCCTTCTGCCGCAGGGCGTACTCGGGATTGCCCTTCTTGATTTTTTCCAGCGGAACCCCGAACATCTGGCTGGCCGACGCCTCGTAGATTTTTCCGTGCGTCCTGAAAACTTCGAGCCGCCATTGCTCTCCTGCCAGCCACGAAATGACGCGGGCTTCGATGGCGCTGAAGTCAGCGTCCACCAGCTTGTTGCCCTCAGACGCCACAAATGACGTTCGGATGAGCTGGGACAGGGTATCAGGCACGGAGCCGTAGAGGAACCGCAGCTTGTCCTCCTGCTTGTTCCTGACGGCCTCACGAGCCAGCGGGAGCTGCCCAATGTAGGTGCGCGGGAGATTCTGAACCTGCACGAGACGGCCCGCCCAGCGGCCTGTGCGGTTGGCTCCGTAGAACTGAAGCAGCCCTCGTACCCGGCCATCGCCGCACACAGCGGCCTCGATAGCGTCGTACTTCTTGGTGCTGGTCTTACCCAGCTCCTGCCGGATTTCAAGCATCCGGTTAGCCGAGCCGGTCACAGCGTTGCTTTCCAGCATAGCGGCAACCGTGTCTTTCCGCAGATCAGTGACGGGCGTGTCAGTGGCCTTTTCCAGCCACGTCGAGAGCTG
>ERZ780178.243-NODE-243-length-43616-cov-9.193361_pt1 | contig 43616 bp, 31 predicted proteins | sample MGYA00511018_ERZ780178 | MGnify/ENA primary metagenome ERZ780178 (study PRJEB29588, sample SAMEA2151439) | human gut metagenome | biome: human gut; feature: human-associated habitat; material: faeces | place: Denmark | collected 2008/2010 ...
ATGCTCTCCCGTTGAAACGGGAGAGGTGGCACGCATAGCGTGGCGGAGAGGGGGCGACCTGCCGAGGGGGCTTCGGCAAAGCCCCAGAATGACGGTACATATTCGAGTGTACTCCAATCTTCGGGGTTGCGTTTACGATTTTATCGTTATCACGTTTTTGAAAGACACTCTGCCGAGGCGGTGCGGATATTTTACGTCGATTATCGTTTCGGGAGTAAGGCAACCGTCTTCGAGATAAATCGTTATATTTTCAAAAATGATATCGTCAATAACTGCCGCTCTGTTTTGCCTTACTATTTTCAACTCTTTATCGTAATCGCCGAAATCTTCGCCGAGATAATACTCCCAAGTGCTGATTTTAATCAGAATCGGCGAATACTGTTTGCCGTAACCGCCGTATTTTTCGTCGTCGGAGTTCTGATAGATTTCGGGCAATGCCGAAGTCTGATATTCAACCCGCAAATCTTTGAATTTTACTCCGCTTATCTTCGCGTAATCGCCGCTTTGAACGTCGAGCGCGACTGCGGAATTATGAATAAGATCGCAATTTTCGAAAGTTATATTTTCATACTTTTCGGCAAGGGTTTCGAGACCTATTTCGAGAGTTCTGCCCCAACCGCACCACAACACGCAATTTTTTACGGTTATATCCGAAACGCTGCGGTCACGGTACGGCAAAATGCCTTTGAGAGTTATAACGTCGTCGAACGCGCGTATGAAACAATCCGAAATTTCGACGTTCGAAGAATTTACGACATCTATTCCGTCGCAATTGTACTTCCAATGCCCGACTATTTTTACGTCGTTTAATTTTACGTTTTTGCACGCGAAAAAGTTGACGACCCAAATAGCGGAATCGACCGCCGTAAACCCGTCTGAAATCACGTTTTCACAATTATAAAATTTAATGCAGCCGTTGGTTATTTTACCGTAACAATCGGGCGAAGTACGCTCTTCGTTTCCGCCGTCCACAACGCCGTAACCGTAAATTATAACGTCGCTTAAATTTTCGCCGAAAAACGTACCTTTTACGACGGCGTTTTCGTCGATAAACACTCTGTCGCCGCTCTTTAAGATAATTTTACCCGCGTCGTGTACGCCCGCTCCGAAATATTTAGTCGGAGTTCCGTATTCTTGAAAATCGCGCGGACGGCATACGAATATCGCGACGGAAGTATGTTCGTCGCCGATTTCGAGAGAATATTTACCGTATTCGACGACGGTAAATTTTAGCGTTTTACCGTCGCGGGCAATTTCTACGTTTTTTGAAAGCGGTCTGACAACTGCCCTTTTCGGAGCAGTTTGCCCGCTTATAACGAAATTCAAAGGTTCGTCGGCGACGATTCTTAAAAAGCCGCTCTCTTCCGTCTGATCGATCGGGCGTTGATAACCGGGGAATACCCGATTGAACGGCATTGCTGACACACGGCATTTTTCGACCGCGACTTTTTCGCCGTTTATTTCGATATCGACGGCGTTGAAGATTTCGTTATCTACGCCTTTTAATACGCGAAACATAAGATTATTCCTCTATTTTCAAAACGTAAGCCGTGTGCGCTGGGATTATTACTTCCATGTCCGAAACGTTTATTTCTTCGCCCGCATCGTTCGGATTTTTGAATAATTTACCTTTTATATCGCCTTTTAACGTAACGACCGCTTCGCGGGAGTTGAAATTAACGAGTATCTGATAATCTCCGTCGTCGCATAAAAAGCGGGTCGAAACGATTTCGTCGTACACTCTGACGAGGGTTTTTCTCTCGATTTTTTCTATATATTTGCCGCATACGGTTTTTACGGGTTTAACCATTTTGCCGTATCTTAAAGCGTTAAACAAAATTCCGTTGCGGTAATCGTTGAGATTTTTAGAAAACGCGAGATATTCTTTCTGATCGGGTTCGTTGTCGTCGTTCCATTCTACGTTCCACTCCCAGTTGACCTTACCGTCGTTTTTGAGCATAAACGTGAGAATATCGCCCTGCGCGAAGGAATACGCCGTGCGATAAAACACGTTATCGGGGTACAACTTCGTATCGAGAAGTCTCGTTGCGGTGGTATGATTACCCATATAATTTTGCACGTATTCACCGAAAACGTAATTATACGCGGGTACGGGAACGCCGTACATCAAATCGAGATTATATCTTAAATCGTTGAAACGCAGATTATTAAGGAGCGGTTCGCAAGCGGCGGCTTCGCAGCCGATAATCATCTCGTTATCGCCGCGTTTTTCGTTGAAATACCTACGCATTTTTTCGACGATATCCGCCGTTTCTTTCGCCATCCACTTACCCGGCACGGGCGGATGACCGTGTTTATCGCTATAACACGGGTAAGTGTTTCCGCCGAGATCCTGATCGAAAAATTGAAGGTAATCAACATCCGTTTCGTTCGCTATCTTCTTCGCTTCTTCTTCGGCTATACGTTTGGTTTTTTCGGCTGCGGGGCATAATTCGTAACCTTGCCGTATATGGAAACACGTAGTGGTATATTCCGCCTTGCCCGACGGAGCGATTTCGATACATTCGGCGATATTTTCCTTTTCGAAATCTTCCGTTTTGTCGTAATCGTAATAATAACTTTTTTGCGTCCAGCCGAGCCCGCTGCAATAAAGCCCTATGAGATTATCGCGGGAATGTACGCCGTCTACCAACTTATCGAAATTCGCCTTATCACCGAACGGAGGCCAGACGTAAGGCGGAGCCCACGGAGCAGTGCCTTCCCAGTGCATAAGCAAAACCATTTGTCTGTTGCCGAAATATTTTTCGTACTTTTCGATATACGGCAGACAATTAGTATACGGGTAATAACAATTCGGATTCATTTCGCCCGTGTCTTTATACCCGCGCACGGGGAAAGTGATTACCGTAAGCGGTTCGAAAAGCCATTTCGGCAGATTTTCGTTATCTTTGAGTTTAGGAAAATCGAGTATTTTCGAGTTTTCGGCAAAGTTTCTGTAAATTTCGGCAGCCGTATACCAATCGCCCGTAATCGCGCCTAAAACGACGTCGTAATCGTATACGAAATCGTTTTCGTAATTATCGGCGTAAACCTGTTGCAGAAGTTCTATTCCGTTTTCGTTCGGCATCCATTCGATAAGTTTGAAATTGCATTTATCGTCGTGCGAAGCGAAATACATTCCGTGAACGCCGTTATAATACGCCATAAATTGCATAGGGCAAGCGCCGGGATATACGCCCTGCCAACCCTTTGCGGGGAATACCGTTCCGTCGGCGTGGCTCATAAGTTCGGTTCGCATATTGATGTCGGTAATTTCAACGCCTTCCATAGCGGGCCAGAAAAGTTTATAACCGTCGGTCGATAAAAGATTTTTAATCGTTACGCCGGGATAGCGCACGGCTTCGAGGCGATATCCGTTTACGCGGTTTATTTCCGCCCTGAATTTTACGAATGTTTCGTCGGAAACGTTTATTTTCGCAACGGCGGATATCGGCTCGCCGCCTATTTCGTCGTAAATAATTTCGATTTTTCGTCCGCGTTCGGTAATTTTTGCAGCCTTACCCGATTTCAAAAATTTTCTCTCGCCGTTTTCGCCTAAAACGGACAACGTGAAAAGCGGAGCGCCCGCCGCTATATAATCAAAGCCCGTAACACCCTTAAACGAAACTATATTACCCGTTTCGTCGTCGAGTTCGAGAACGTAATTTTTCCTTTTTATTATCATAACAGCACCTTTAATATTGCGTCGGCTATCATTCTCATGCCCTTGTCGTTGGGGTGTTTTGCGACCCCGCCGTGAGTAAATTCGGTCAAAGCCTTACAGTCGTCTTTTCTGCCGTATTCGTATATGGAAACGTAGATATACCCGTTGTCTTTCGCGACTTTTTCAATCGGAATATCTATCGGGTCGTACCGCCAGAAAAGGCTCGTTACGACCTTTTTCGCCCTTTCGGTAAAGAAATATTTCGCCATAAAATCGAAATGCTCGTAATAATCGCCCTTTTTCAGAAGTTCGATATCCGAGTTTTCGCCTATGCGCAATACGACTATATCGGGGTCGAATTGCCTTACGCAGTCGAATTGACGTAATACTTCTTCGTCTTTATCGAAAGCGTATTCCCATGCGACCGCCTGACAGATGCAGTAACTTACCGCGCCGTATTTTTCTTCGAGCGCTTTGACTACGAGATGAACGTAATCTTTTTCTTTGCAACTCGCAGCCATTCCGCAATCGCGCGTCCAGCCGATTTCTTCTTTTACGCCGTGGCGGGTAATGGAATTGCCGACGAAAGCGATTTTTAATTTAGCGTTTTTCGCGTAATTAAAGGTAACGTATTCGGTATTTTTAAGTTGTTCCGTCGCGGGAACGGTATTTTCAAAAAAATCTTTATTGTTCATATGATTATAATTGCAGTTTTATCGAGATATATCCCCGGAGAGTATTTTCGCCGAGGATATATCCGATTGTCAAGCGTTTTTACGCTATTTTTTCTACTTTCGCGTTCGTTTCGGTGTTGCCTTCGCCCGTAGCGTACAATTTTACGCCGTCGGTCGCGCTCTTTACGGTTACGTTTTCAAGCGTGCTGTTCTTGACTTCGTAGCCGATACCCGACCAATAAGCGGTCGTTGCCGCGCCGCTATAAGTAACGGTTACGTTACAGTTTTTGAAAGTCGTGCCGTCAATCCAAACGCCGAACGCGCCCGCGCCGGGAGCGGCGATAAAGTCGTTTGCCCACCAATAAGTGTTTTCTCTGCCGAATTCTGCGTTAAGCGTTACGTTTTCAAAAGTCGCGCCCGTAAGGAAATACGCAACGTTACTGCCCCAGTAACACGAACCCGTACAAGTAAGCGTTATATTACGGAAAGTTCCCGTGATAGACGTAAACAATTTAGAATCGTGATAAGTAAGAGTTTTGCCGTTACCGTCGATTGTTCCCGTAAACGTGTGATTTAGTTTATACGATTCGTCGCCGAATTGAGTAACCACCAAACCGGTTAAAGTAAGATCGTTGGCGAGTTTGTATTTGCCCGCAAGCGTCGTTTCGGAAGCGTATATCGCCCACCATTCTTCTTCGGTAGAAATAAGTACGGAATCGTCGATAATTTCGACTTTTGCATTGGTTTCGGTATTACCCGTGCCGGTAGCGTATAACTTAACGCCTTCGGTCGCGCTCTTTACGGTTACGTTTTCGAGCGTGCTGTTTTTGACTTCGTAGCCGATGCCCGACCAGTAAGCCGTAGTAGCAAAACCGTTTGTCGCGTCGCCGCCGTAAGTAACGGTTACGTTACAATTCTTAAACGTCGTACCGTCGACCCATACGCCGAACGCGCCCGCGCCCGAAGCCTCTATAAAGCCGCCGCTGAACCAATAAGTATTGCTTCTGCCGAATTCGGCGTTCAAGGTTACGTTTTCGAACGTCGCGCCCGACAGGAAGTACGCTACGTTACTGCCCCAATAGCACGAACCCGTACAAGTAAGGGTTACGTTACGGAACGTACCCGTAATAGTCGTGAAGAGTTTGGAATCGTGATAAGTAAGAGTTTTGCCGTTACCCTCGACGACGCCCGCGAAAGTATGATTGAGTTGATACGAAGTTTCGCCGAATTGAGTTGCCACTTGTCCGACGAGAGTTATATCGGCAGTGAGTTTATATATTCCGCCGAGAGTTTCTTCGGAAGCGTAAATACCCCACCAATCTTCTTCGGTCGCAAGATACTTATCCCATATGGTTACGGTAAATTCTTTTTCCGAACCCGCGTATCTGACCGTTACTTTTACCACGCCGCCTTTAAGCATCGTAACCGTACCGTTTTCTACGCTTGCCACGGCGGCGTTATCGACGGCGTATTCTACGCCCGACGTAACTTCGACGCCGTCTGCCTTAACGGTAACGTTAAGATCTACTGTTTCGCCCTTGACCGCTTCGAACGCTTCGGCGGTGTCGGTTTCGAAAGTTATATTGCTCTTTTTATAATAAAGTTTAAGTACGAGAACGTTGTCTTTGTCTATAACGCCGCTCGTTACGTTGTCGGCGTTATCCGCTTCGAACGCGTAACCCGCAATCGCCTTAGGAGTCGCGGTTACGGTTTTGCCGACGTATTCTTCGAGAGTTTCGTCTTTGCTTACGTCGTGAACGTAACCGTCGTCGCCTTCGAGATAGTATTCTATCTTATATTCCGCTTTTTCGAGAACGGAAGACGAGCAATTCGTTATCGTCGTAGTTTCGTCTTTATCGAGATCGACGATTTTAACATCTTCGGCGGTCGATACTACTTTACAATTTTCTACAACGCAGTTCGATTGAGCAGAATACGCCACCGCACCGAAGTGAGAAACGTCCGAAAGCGCGCTCATATCGAGATTGAGATTACAGTTTTTGACGGTGGTCGATTCCATCATGCCGAACATACCGCCGTAACCCGTAACGCCTTCGTCGCCGCCGAGTTTAATCCAGAAATCCGCGTTTACGGCTCTGAACATTCCTTCGTGTACGAAAGACGCGTTTACGTTGACGTTTTCTATCGTCGCCCCGGTTACGCCGTAGGCAATCGTCGACCCCCAATAGAAACCGTTGCTTGCGTTAAGCGTTATGTTTCTCATAGCCGAATCTTCCGCGCCGCCGTACCAATGGAACAAACGGGCGTCGGAATAAGTAAGCGAGTGATTGCCGCCGTCGATAACGCCCTTAAAGTCCTTATTTACGAGATGACCGGGAGTACCCGCGTCGTCGCCCTCGGCGGGAACGGCAAAGTGGTCTATGGTATTCTGCGTTAAAGTAACGTCTGCGGTAAACTTGTACCAATACGTCGGGTGGTCGTAAATAGCCCACCAGTCGGCTTCGGTAGCGATAAATCCGTCCCATACGGTTACAGGGTAAGTTTCGGAAACGTTTTTATAGGTAACGGTAATTTCGGCTTCGCCGCGCATGTTGGCTTTGAGCGTTCCGTTTTCGTCTACGGTAACGACCTTATAACTGCTCTGATAAGTTACGCCGCCCGTTACGGCAACGCCGTTTACTTTTACCGTAACGCCGAGCGGAGTTTCGCTGCCCTTGATGATATCGATCGCTTCGTCGCTTTCTCTTTCGAACGTAACGAGCCCCGTATAATCTTTGGAGTAGTATGCTTTAAGCACGAGCGAGCCATCTTCGAGTATTCTGCCCCTTAAAACGTTGCTCGTGTTGGCGGATTCGAAAACGTAACCGTCGATCGTCTTTCTTTCGATCGTTACGGTGTCGCCGACCTTACCTTCGAGCGTTTCGCTGCGCGACACGTCGAGAGCGTAGCCGTCGTCGGATTCGAGATAATACTCGGTTTTATACGCCGCTCTCTTTTCGCTCGGTTCGGGTTTCTTTCCGTCGTCGGTTTTACCCCCGCAGGCGACGAGAAGCGACAACGCGAACGTCAACGCAATCGTCAGTACGGCTAACAGCCTGAGTTTCTTTTGTTTTTGCATCATTAGTCCTCCTTTGAACTATTATTTAACATATTTCTAAAAAATTGCCCTCGTTTGTCATCACGATACCGAATTCGTTCATATCCGCCCGCAAAGAATTTATTTTTACGGGCAATTCGTTACCGTACAGTCTGCCGTAGATTTTTATAAACAAAAACCTTGCGCCGATCGACAATTTTTTAAGCCGTTTTTTAAGCAGGATATATTTATCCCATTCTTCTATTCTTATAGTTTCGAGAATCCCCCTCGCGCGGGTGAAAATTTCGAAACAATCGTAGAGATAATCTTTCGGAAAGAATTGCGGCAGGAGATAATAACTGCTGTCCATTCCGCCGCTTCTTACGTCTTCGCCGTACTTTGCCGAAATATATTTCCACCTGTTTCTGACCGCCGTAAGATATTCTTTTACGGGCTCGGCGATATCTTTATAATACTCTTTGCAAAAGTCGTCGATAAGTTCTTCGGTATTAAGAGAAGAATCCCACGCGAGCCGACTGTGCAGATAGAGTTTCAATTCGTCGAAACACGGGGTTTTCGAGTTATACGACCCTTGATCGAAGAGAAAATCAACGCCGATTTCTTTGAAAAACCGATAATTTTCGGCGATAACGTCGTAATCGTTGAAATCGACGAGATAGTTATCGAAATTAACGCAATAATCCCACACGAACAAACTTTTCGCGCACGCGCTCCAGCCCTTTAAGGCTTTATATCCGCATTCGTTTTTCGGGTGCGTATAAGGGTAATTGTGCAGAGTTCCGAACGGCACGCACATCACCGCGAGATTGTCTTCCGCCTTTACTTCGTCGGATAACGGCAAAAATTCTTTTTTATTTTCGTCGTACCTAACCGGCGGTTCGGAAGTCGCGTTATAGGCAAAAGTAACAAGTTTTATATCGTTAAAACGTGGATAACCTTTTAATTTATCCTTAACACTTCTCGCGACGGCGTTTGAAAACTTCATCATAACCGCGCTTTTGCCGCCGTAGGTCTTTTCGGCTTTTTTACACCTTTCACAGTCGCAAAAGCCGAAGTTGTCTTCCTGACCGATCATAAAGTATCTTCCGCCGTTTGACGAAATAATCATTTTGGCAACGTTTTCGGAAAATTCTTCGACGAGTCCGTCCGCCGTAAGGCAGAGATTGTTTCCGTCTTTGCTATACCAGTCGGGGCGATATTTTTCATATTCGCTTTTAGGAATAATCTGAAAATAGGTATGCCCCGCGGTTATCCAGTCGCTATAATTGTTTCTTGAAACGAACAACCTGTCGGCGTTTTTTTCCACGTCGGGAAACCCTATATGATAACAGTCGTAATAGCCGAAACTCCGCGCGTCGATATCGGGTTTTTCGAAAACGGAACACTCGTAAAATTTAAGTTCGTCAAGACTGTCGATTTTAATCTCGCCTTCGGCGTAGTATATGTACCCCGCCGCCCGTTCGAAAAATTTATAAACGCCGAAAAGCGTACCGCGGTCAACGCCCGCGATAATAAGGTCGTTTCCGTCGCTTATTATCTTAAAACCGTCGCTGCCGTAATCTCCGAAAGAAATTTCGCCGAGTTTATTTGTCGCCCTTTCGGTATTTCCGAGAAAAATCCCCTTACCCGAAAAATCCGCTTCGCACATCGCGGGGAGTTTTACCCCGACGGACTTTTCGAGCAGAAAATTAAATTCTTCAGCCGCTTTTTTCTCGTAAACGTTCGGGTTTTCGGGCAGAACGAGCGAATACTCGCCGCCGTTTTTACCTACGATATTCTTATCGGTTTTTATAAAAACGTCTGAAAGTATCATCAGATATAAGCCCCTTCGGAATACATCTTCAAGCCGAGTTTTTTGGCGTCGGACTTCCATTGCGCGAAAAACGCGTCGGAATCGTTAAGGCGCACGGGATAGTATCTGTAAAGATAATAATCTACCCAAAGTTCCTGCTTTCTTATTCTGTCGTACAAAATTTTATATCTTGCGGCGTTCGAAGTCTTTAACGCTTCGATATCCGTATAAGCCTGTACGATATCGTTTTTGAGCGCGGAAAGCGTTGAATAAGACCAGTTCTGTTTTGTCATGCACTCGTTGCCGCCCGACCTTACTGTTATACCTTTTTCTTTGACGAGGTCGTCTACGTGTTTATACGTATCGTCGAAATACTTCTTTACGGAAGTAGCCGCCTCTTCGTAATAATAGTAGAAAAAGTCGTCTATAAGTCGATTTACGTCTTGCTTTGCATCCCACATGAGTTTCGACCACAGATACAGTCTGAGTTCTGAAAACGCCGTGGTGTTCGTATTATATGCCGCCTGTTCGACGATATAATCCACGCCGTGATCGGAAAGCAATTTTACGTTTTGCGCCATAGAGCCGAAGTTATCGAAACAATCGACGTAGTTTTCGAAGTTGGTGGAATATTCCCAGATCGTCATATTGTCGGTTATAGCCTGCCAGCCGTCCAGAGCGTCCGTTATGGACTGACTTGCGGAATACGGCGCGTAATAATCGCACATGTTGATTACGTATTGTACGGAAATATTCTTTTCCGCTTTGACTACGTCGTCAATCGCGACCCACTTTTTGCCTACCTTTTTGACGGGCGGTTTCTTCGTGTGGTTATACGCAAACGTTACGAAAGTTATATTTCTGTCGGGTTGGTTTTCTTCGAGCCATTCGTTGAGCCTTTTAACGACTTTGTTCGTAAACTCCATCATTACCGCCGACGAAAATCCGCCGAGTTCGGCTATTCGCGCCGTACAGGTATCGCAATTACAGAATTCGAAGTTATCTTCCTGACCGAGCGAAAAATAGGCGTGTTCGGTATCGGCGGCGAGTATTTCTTCGCACCTTTTTACGAATTCGTCTATCATAGCGGGGTCGCCCGTAAGGCAAAGATTTTTCTTGTCGGGGCTGTACCAATTCTTATGCGCGCTATAATATTTGTTCGGGTCGAGAATTTTGAAGTAAGTGTGAGCGTAATATACGTCGGAATTTTCCGCCACCCAGGTCTGATAATAATTTTGGAAGCGATATTTATAATAGAGTTGTTCGTCGGTATTGAGTTCGCCCGCCATCATGCACGGGTTTGCGACCGACGGACGATAAACCCAGTCGAATTCGAGTCTGTCCGCGTCGCTTCCGTCGCTTAACGCGATAACTTCGTCGGCGTAAAATTCGTAGCCGAAAGAGGCGGTCATGAATTCGTAAACGGCGTAAAGCGAGCCTTTATCGGTCGCGCCCGCAAGATAAGTTATCCTGCCGTCGGTTTTGATGACTACGCCCGAATCGCCGAGCAAAGAATATGAATAATCTATGCCCGATTCTTTCAACGCTTCGGTACTGCCTATAAAATAATAGTCTTTATCCGCGCTTATCGTGCCGATATCCGATTCGTAAGTGAGTTCGGGCGAAAGTTCGGTGGCTTTGGTAAATATCTCGATAAATTCGCCGCCCGCGTACTCTATAATGTCGGAAGCGTTATCGGGAAGAACGACTACCTGCCCTTTCGCTTCCCAGAGTTTTTCGTTCGTCTTTTTATACGTTCTTTTATACGCGCCGTTGTTTTCAGGCGTAGTATCGTTGCTACTGCCCTTACAACCGACGGATAATATAAACGTCGCGGCAAGAACGAAACACAATATGCTTTTTAATTTTCTCATCCTTTCACTCCTTATTTAAGTCCGCCGAAGGCGACCCCGCCCATAATCTGCTTTCTGAACGCCGTAAATATGACGAGCGTCGGAAGCGAAGCGAGTATACACGCCGCGAATTGTACGGGTTTGTAATTAAGTATTACGACGTCGCTCGGGAACTGCAATTCGTACAGAGCGTAAGCGACCGTCGGGCTGTGCGGCATATAGATAAGCGGCGTAGTCCAGTCAGCCCAGAAGCCCATAAGTTGGAGTACGAACACTATCATAAAGACGTTGGTTACCATCGGGAAATTGATCGACAACATTATCCGCAGTTCCGACGCGCCGTCTATGACAGCCGATTCGGCGTAAGCCTTATCGACCCCCTTGAACGCTGACTTGAACAACAGGTAGTTAAACCCCAGAAACATAAATTTCATAAAGTACATACCGAACATGGTATCGTAAATATGCAGGGTTTTGGTCATCTGTATCAAAGCCGCATCGGAGCCGATTATCGGCAAAATCATCGTTACTACAACTATTCCGTCAAGCACCGCGTTGAATTTGAAGCGGAATTTGGCGGTAGCGTAAGCGACCATGGCGGGGGCAATCGTAGCGGCGACCGCGCTGCCCGCCATATACAATACGGAATTGAGCAGCAATTCTTCGAGATATACTTTGTCTATCCTTCCGTTTCTGTATATAGGCACTTGAAAATTGACTATCGCGTTTTTATAGTTGTCGAGTGTAAACGACTTCGGAAAGCCGAAAATGTTCTGATTGAAGTCCGTTCTCTTTCTGAACGAAGCGAGAAGTATCCACGCATACAGGGCGACGATTGTCAGCGAATAGATAAATACGAGAGCCCACACAATCCATTTTACGACGTCGGGAGCAATCCTTCTTTTTATACGATATTTATTCATATTCACCTCACAGATTCGGGTCGTGCTTTTCGAAAAATCTTTTAAGTAAAAAGACTATCGGAGCGGCAACCAAAGTGAACATCAATCCGCCGAGAGCCGCTTTCGGATAATTCGCGGGCGACGAAGTAGAACCTATAATCAAGGTAAAGAAGTAATATTGCAACGTCGAAGCCTGCGGCGGAAGATTCGAAGCGTAGAACTGATACAATGGCGGTCCGCCCGTAAAAATGGCGACTACGCCCGTATACAACTGAATAGAAAGCACGGGATAAATCGTCGGAAAAACGATATACCGGAATTCCTGCCAGATATTTACGCCGTCGAGTTGAGCAGCCTCGATAACGGACTTATCGGTACGCGACATAGTGCCCGTCATCAAAATCAATCCGCCGCCCATACTCGTCCAGGCAACGTAGAAAAGCAAGGTATCGAATATCGTGTCGGCGTTAGCCAGAAGCCCGCCGTAAAGCGTGAGTTTTCCGTTATTCGGAAATATCTTCGGCAAGCCTTTTTCTACGAAATATTTGAATCCGATAATGGTAGTCATACCCGCGACTATATTCGGCAGGTACAATACTATACGGAAATATCCCGCAAGCGGCATTTTTTTATAGACGAAAAACGCGACAAGTATCTGAAGCGGGGTTATTATAAGAAGCCCTACGAGATAAGATTTAGTCGAATTCCACCAGGCTATGCCGAGCGTTTTACCCGCGAACAATTCGCTGCATATCGTTTTCAGATTTTCAACGAAATATGCGAAATCGAAAGAGTATTTACGCGTTCCGAAGTCGTATTTCTGAAACGCGAACAATATTGAGCGGAAGTTGACGACGACGTACATTAAAATAAATTGCGTCAGCGGAACTATTATCAGGCAAAAATAGAATATCGCCTGATTTACTCGTTTGGAGTTGAATTTTTTAACTTTCGTTTGCACTTTTCCCTCCCCGATCTTCGTTACGCCGATTATCGGCGATTACTAAATCATACTTCCGTTCTGAATCTGTACGCCTCTACGGCATCCGTCCATTCCGACTGATTTATAGCCATTCCTTCAAGATATTTTTTAACGGTATGCCCCGTTTTGCCGGGTAAGAAATATTGAGCGATATTCGCGGTGGTATCTTCGCTCGAAACCATCGAGAACAGGTAACTGCAGTACGCCGCGCCTTCGGTTCTTAAAAATTGATGTATCGGAACTTCTTCGAACACTACGCGCGCGCCGCTGTTGTAGGAATAAGTCGCTCTGCCGAACGGCGTCATTTTTTCGAGATATTCGTCCGTCATCGTATAGTTATACGGGCGCATGATTCCCGAAGCGGCGGTCGCTATTCTCAAACCTTCGTCGGACATACAATATTGAAGGAACAATCCCGCGGCATCTTTACTCTTTGAACGATTGTTCATGAATATGAGCGAACAACCCGAGGTACACGCTACCGTATTGCCTTCTGCGGAAGATCCGTCGTCCGCCTCGGGCATGGGCATTATGCCGAATTCGCGCTTGCCGTAAGCGTAAGATTGGTTACTGTAGTCCGCAGCCATTTCTTTCATCGTTTCAGACGCTTCTCTTTCCCACCAAGGTCCATCGACGAGCATCGCTATGCGTTTGCCCGACTTTTTTGAAAATTCTACGCCGTACAAAAATTCGTCCTGCGCGGCAAAATTATCCTGCGAAGTCTGGAAAACGTTTTCGCTGTAATAAGCCGACTTCGCCATTAAATCTTTGGCAAATTCAAGAACGTACTTTTTGCCCGACTGTCCGTTTTTGAGTTTATAGGCGTCTTCGAGATCTATTTCGCCGAAGTCGCTGTCCGTGCCGTTAAGGGTATAATTGAGCATGAAGTCGTTATAACCTTCGTAGTCGGCGAACATATTCGTGAGATACGCCGTGAAGGTATAGGCGTTGCTGCCGTAGAAAGTAACGGGTATAAGATTGAGCGAGACCATTCTGTCTAAAAGATCGAAAAAGTCGGAATACGTTACGGGCAAACCGTCGTCGAAAGTACCCGGAACACCGTCTTGCCCGACCGACTTCGCGCTTCCGTTATTCCACTGCCCGTTCGCGTCTTTATAAAGAGATTTTTCTTCGAATAAAGCCACGTCGTATATCAGTTGATAACTCGCCTGATACCAGGGGAGCGCGTAAGTCTTGCCTTCGACGTCGTAATAATCCTTTACGGCAGGGGTGATTTTATCCCAAATCGTAGAATTACCGCCGTCGAATTCTGTGAGTTTCTGTTCTTTTACCCACTTCGTCGTATCTGCGATATAGCCCCTGGAAATAAATTCCCGAAGGTCGGAACTTCCGACGTAGTCCATAAAGAACAAGTCGCCGTCGTAAGCGTCGAAGTTGTTAAGTACCGTTCCCGAGTCCATCGTAGACTTACCGGGAAGCGGCATTATCTGAATTTCGGGATGAATGGCTTCGAACGATTTTTTAAGTTCGGTAAGCCACGCAGAGCCGAGTCCGCCGTTATAGAAGTTGACGAACACCTGCGTTCTGTTTTTGTCTACCTTTTCGCCCTCGTCTCTTTTACAAGCCGCAAGCGAAAGCGACATGGCAAACGCGAGAACTACCGACAAAGCCTTTTTTAATTTCTTCATTTTTTCCTCCTGTTAAGGGATTCTCTCGTCGCAAGACGAGAGAAAGGGCGCCCTTTCTTTTTTATTTTTTCGATAAAATCATCGCCTGATTTTCGTTTATCTGTACGCCGCGAACGGATCGGGAATTTCTATCCTGCCTTCGCGCGAATCGCCGAGCCCGCTGTACATATACACGTTTCCGTTCGGCGCGGGGGTTATACCCGACGTAAAAGCGCAATAGATAAGATGCGGATTTTTCGGGTCGGCGTAAGGGTAATCGGACCTCACCCCTATAACCTTTTTCATAAGCAGAGAATTTGCCTTCGGGTCGTAAACGTAGGCGGTATTGACGTATATCGGGTATTCGAAATCGCCGTCGAATAAAGCGTAACCCTGATGACCTATAAGACCTATCAGACCGTCTGAAAGAAGTATCGGTTGATTGACCCCGCCCCACTCGTCGGAAGCGAACACCCCCGGGATAAGCGTTGCGTTCTGAATCACGTCGGCGTCGAGTCGGTCGAGATTGTCGATAACGGTAAATCCTATTTGCGAAACCGTACCGAACTTCTCTTTTACCTCGTCGTTTCTCGGTCGCGAAAATACTCCTATTTTACCGTCGGAAAGCGGTATCAGGCGAATATCTTTCATATAGTCGGGACCCGTCGTAAAATATTTGAGGTTGAAAGGCGAAGTTCCCCTGTAAAAATAACTGTAATAGGTTTTGACTTTGCCCTTGTCTTTTACCACGTGTACTCCGCCGAGAACGTATTCGTCGCCGATTTTAAGAAAGAACGGGTCTTCGATTGGATAGCACTCCGAGCCTTCCGCGCGGACGAATTTATCGCCGTCTGCGACGAACAACAACGTTACGGACGAAGCCCAGTCGCTACGCCTTTCGACCCTGCCCCATATATAGGTTTTACCGTCGTAGTCGAACGGTACGGAACAGTTATACACGTCGAAACCGTCGTTCGTCTCGAAATTAAGCAGCTGACCTTCGAATTTCTTTTTTGACGCAACGTGTTCGTCTATATAGTTTTGTATAGATTTTTTTTCGGTTTTTATCATTACTCTTAATCCTTAATATGTTCGCGGTAACTTACCATTTCGGGGATACTCTTCGGCTATGCCAGCCACTCCGTCGTTTATTGCGGAGATCGCCACGCTACGCTCGCGATGACGATAAAATAAAACAAGCCAACCTTACGGGATACTATTCGTCTATTCGTTTTCGGAAAGGAAAAATTCGAAGACGAAATTCCCTTCCGTCCACTGCGGGAAATTCGTTCCCCATTGATTGTTGAACAGATTTACGACGAAAGACGGTTTATATTTTCTCTTTTTGCCTCCGTTGAATTCCATAATCGCGTTTTTGCCGAAAGACACCAGCGGAGCGTCGGGCGAACTTAATCTGACGTTGCCGATTCGGGCGTATTCGTCCATAGCCCACAATATTCTGTTGGCGTCGTCGACGATATCGCGTTCGACGTTTACTTCCGTTCCGCATTTATCCACTACGAAATCCCCTTTCGCTTCGGGTACGTTTACGACGAAATTCCCCGCTTCGACGAAAGGCGTAGCATGCTTTGCTTCAAGCCTTAAAGTTATCTTCGCGTATCGACTGTAAGTCGTAATTTCCATCTCGTATTTTTCGGCGTTTCCGTATTCTTTATAACTGCGCTTATTCGCCTTATATACGGCTTTTAGCGTATTGTCTCCGACCGAAATTTCACATGGTTTCGCGGTAAAATTTTCATCCGTGATTTCGGGATAACGAAGTTTTCCGAAGTCGACCGTAGACCAGTCGCTGAAACGAACGAGATATTTTTTCATAAACAGGTTGAGTTTGTCCGCGCCTGCGATTAAATATTCGTACTTCAGTTGCGCCGTCTTGCCCGACGGCAAAACGATTGCGGGAACGCCGTCGATTATACGCGCTTTATAATTTTCGGAAGTCGGAAGATCTTCCGTCTTTTCGGGAAGTTTCACCCTTTTTTCTATTTCGGACAGCAGCCTTTCGAGTTTATAAACTCTTTCGCGTTGTTCGTCCCAACTCTTTTCGGCAAACGCGTATTCGGGTCGGGTTTCTCTTTCTTTTTCGAACGCCGTCTTTTCGTATTCGCGTTCGTAACCTATAAATTTGCAGACGTTTATTCCGAAAGTATGCTCGGTAACCTGCAAGGCGATATCCTTGAATTCGTCGGCGAGTTCCTGCGTTCGTTCGTCCGATTTATCGGCGTTGTCGATCAATTCGTAAAAGTGCTTTCTCGCGCGGCGGTATCTGCCCGCAACGTCGGGATACGTACCCGCGCCGTGAATCCACGTGTCGCCGAGTTCGCCGCGAACGACGGGCAAATCGGATAAATCGCATTTGAGCAATTCATTGGCGAAGTCATCCATAGTGCCGGTAGTAAATTCCCATTTTTGGGGAATCTGCGAACGAATTTCTTCTATAACCGAAACGTCGTGTCCGCCTTCGTTGTCGCCCGTCTGTCTTAACGCCATCCATACGGGATATTTCCAGCCTTTCGGCGGGCGGACGTTGCTTCCTGCCATAAAAGCGGTTGTACATAGTAAGTATGCGGTTTCCGTCGTTATCTTCCCACCAGAACAGAAGCGGAACTTTCGGCGGCGTGCTGTACGGATTTTTGCCGAGATGTAAAAATTTTATGCCCGCGTCTACCATGGGTTTTATGATAGCCGAAGTATGCCCCGGTACGTCCGTCATTTTTGCTGATATCGGAAAGGGTTTATAAAATTGCTTCGAATACCATCTTGCCGCCGTAAACAAATCGTCGAGTTGACGTTTGCAAAGCAATTCGCTATGAACCGTAAAAGGCAGAGCGTGGCAGGTAATCTGCCCGTTTCTTATAAGTCTGCCGAGTTCATACTTCGTTTCATCGTCCGCGCCCTCGTAGATATCTTTCAGAAGCCACGCGGGGAGAGTCCACTTATACGCTTTATCGAGCCCGTTTACGCGCGTAGCCCTGCATACTTTTACAACTTTCGAAATTATATCCGTTCTGAATTTACGGCGGATATTTTCGGCTAAATCGGTATAACCGTAATCGAAATGAGTTTTGAAAACCGCTATAACGCGCATAGACGTACCCCCTTTCTCTTATATTCTAACACAGAACCCCCGTCGTTGCTTGTCTTTTGATATCATATAATTGCTGTTTTATAACATTTTTATCTGATTCGCTCTTTATTTGCTCCAAAAACGATTGACACCCGCAGGAGCGGCTGATATAATCGTTACGATAACTTTTTTAAGGAACGATTGCGATGTATCACTTCAAAGCGGCGGAACAACTCGAATACTACGAGAGCGGATTCGGGTATAACTGCGATTTCGATTATCCCTATCTGCACGACCACGATTATTGGGAGTTCATATTCGTTATGTTCGATATAAAACACGAAATAAACGGCGTAAAACGGAACGTTCCGCCGCACTCTTTAATCGTGGTAAAGCCGTCCGACGCGCACCTTATAGAGGCAAGCGTTTCGAAAAGAAACCCCGACCGCGCGCCCACGCACATGAACGTAAAAATCACCTGCGACAAACTGAAAGAACTACTCGACGCGATCGATACCGATTTATACGACGCATTGCTGTCTTCCGCGCCGCTGACGATGCAGTTGAATGACGAAAACTCCGTTAAAACGCTCGAATATTTTTATTCTACCCTGCTGTGGGATACGAACAAAGATTTCAATCTTATAATGCTTAAAACCACGGTTTTTACGTTTATCGGATTGTTATTCAAAGCCATTTACAAAAAAACGGACAAAAAGACTTCGGTATCGCCCGAAATAGACGAAGTTATTAAAAAAATGAACTCGCAAAAATATTTTACGAGTTCTATAAATGAAATTGCAAGCGAATGCAATTACAGTTATATGCAACTGACGAGGCTTTTCAAAAAAGTTACGGGGCTTACCATGCAGGACTATTTTACGGCGGTCAAATTAGATTACGCCGCAAACCAACTGCGAATGACGACGAAATTGATTATAGATATATCCAACGACATAGGAATATCGAGTTTAAGCCATTTCAACCACGTTTTTAAGAAAAAATTCGGCGTTTCGCCGAACGCCTACCGAAAAGAGAACAGAATATAAAAGCGTTGCCGCGACTTTGTCGCGGCAATTTTTAACTTTACCGTTAAAACGCGAAAAGCACGGTCGAAACGAACGCGCCCGCGATAGCGATGATTTCGCGGATCGAAAGTTTGTCTTTGAAAACGACTACGCTCGTTAAAGCCGACAAAACTATAACTCCGCCAGACACTACGGGATATTGCACCGAAGCGGGAACGCTTCGCGCCGCGAGCAACAAAAAGAGAGTTCCCGCGCTCATGACCACGCCGAGAGATATGCAGAGAAGTATCGCTTTCGGCTTAAAAAACGGTTTGAGTTGCCCCAAAACGGTAACGGATTCCGAATTTTCGGCAGAAACGGGTTGAGTTTCGTCGAGCGCGGTTTTTCGTTCCGCCGATTTTTTAATCTTTGCAATCGCGGCGTATACGGCAAACACGATAAGCGCAAGCCCTATCGTCATAGAGTGGGTCAGAAAGAGATAACTCTTCGTATCGACCGCTTCGGGGTTTATCTGGTGCGATTTGGTAACCACGCTCACCGACCCGTTGACGACGAAAACGCAGATACAAAACACCGCGTAGAGTACGCTCTTTTTTTCGTTTTTACTCTTTCCCGTAACCTGCAAAATCATAAAGAAGGTCAGCAGAACCATTCCTACGATTTTACACGCCGTAATCTGTTCTTTCAGAAACGCCACGCCGTAGACGAACGGGAACGCCATTCCGCCGAGCATCATAAACATGCTGTACGCCGCAACGTTGCCGAATTCGAGAACTTTAAGTCCGAGCAAGTTATACACGACGAGCAGACACGCGTATTCGAGCGCCGCTATCAGCGATGCGTTACTTACCGACACTTTGAAACCGTTCAGGCAAAGCATTATCAACGCGACCGTCGCGCTGTTGACTATTACGAGAGTCATGCCCGTAACGAAATTCTGTTTTACGCTCTTTTGATAAAATTGCATTACGGTAAACTGCAACACGCAGAACAATACCGCAATCGCAATAAAAAAGTAGTCCATATTTAACCTATGATATCGTAGCCTATTTTAAGAAGTTTCGCTATTTTGACGAACAATCCGACGTTATCGCCTACCGACAACGCGAAGTGATGAGTAGGCGCAGCCTTGAACCATTCGTCCATATAGGCGTCGGGGTCGAGCGAAAATTTAACGTGAGTCTGCGTATTGCCTATACGCATAATCTCGTCGTCGGTCGCCACCCCGCGCGAAATTATCATTCTTACCTTACCGTCGCGGGTCTGCCTTACGCCGAGCGTGGTAACTTCGCCCGAAATAACTTTCGTTTCGACCGAAATGCCGCTGCCGCGCTTGCCGTGATAAACGCTCATTCCGCGAAGTTGCGGCTTACCGTCGGATATAGCGATATGAAAAGGTCCGTCGTGCCCTACGATAATCGTACCTTTGTCGTAGTCGGTCGTAACGATTTCGCAAAAACTTCCGCCGACGCCTGCCACGTCGCATATCTTCATCGCTATCGCCGTTTTTATATCCGCTTCGCCCGCGCAAGGAACGCCCTCGGCGGTAAGAAGCGAACAACCCGTGATAAAGCCGCTTTGAAGAGTTTCATACTCCCCGCCGTCGCGACCGTGATAATAGTACGCGAGCGCGTCGAGATTGAATTCTTCGACCAGACGGAACTGCGCGCACGCCACTTTTGCGGCTTTTTCGATATCGGCATCCGTCGGCTCGCTTATTTCCGCCGCGTAAGATCTTCTGCCCGAAGTATCGAAAATCGACTTTATTTTATCCGTAGTTTTTCCGATTTCTTCGCTCGTTACTCCGTCGTATTCGTGCTTTACGTCGCACATTTCCAGAATAGCGATTTCGATTGAAAAAGCGTCGGATAGAACGGTTAAGTCGCTGTACATATCGAGCATTCCGTTGTAATAATTGCCGAGAAAACCGAATTTGCAGCCGTCGAGAGTACCGACCGTTTTCGCCGCTTTTACCCATTCGGAAATTTCAGCCCACGCCCGAACGGCTTCTTTTCTGTCCGCCGTATTTTCTTCCGTCAAAGAAATATCGGGCGTAGAAGTCTGTCCGAGCAAACCGTTTACGATCTCGTAATCTATCCCGCACCTGTCGAGCGCGTTACAGATTTCGGGTACGGCGCAGGCGTTGCAATGGGCGAGCCATTCGCCCGTGTCCGTCTTCTCGTAATTTACGCGAACGCACGGTTGAAGATTAAGCAACACCGTTTTAGCCCCGCATTTTTTATGTACGGGCAAAACGTCTACCGACGGCGAATAGGTCGCGACGTGGCAGAATATAAGCGAAACGCCTTCGCGATTGAAATATTCGCCCGCTTCCGCTCCTTTTTCGTAAGAATCGACCATACCGAAATTGCAGACGGTTACCCCGCATTCGCTTTTTATTTTGCTTTCTATGAACTTGCCGTAGCCTTCGAGCCGTTCTTTCAGCCCCGAAAACTGCGACCAGTACGGAGCGTTTCCGCAAGAATACAACCCTATTTTAATCTCTTTTACTTTCTTCATCTTTAATTCCACGGCTTAGTCATAGCGGTCTGCATCCAGATACTATACAGTAAGCCCTCTCCCCTTGCTTTATTTTTATAAAAAGGCAATACGTCCTCTTCGAGCGGTTCTATCTTCGTGATTTCGCCGTCGAGATATCTTCTTAAAATTCTGCCGCAATGCCTTAATCTTTTTGAAAGTCCGCCGAGCCGTATATCGTGAACTTCGAAGCCGTTACATTTACACTCGTTTTCCCACTGACGACAAAACGCGTCGTAAAACGCGTCGGCGCGCTTCGCCGCTTCGGGATAGATTTCGTCTGCAAGTCTTTCAAGCGTTTTTACGTCGTTATCTTTGTACGCTTTGCGCGTCTTTATGCCCAAATCGTATTTCAATTCGAGTAAACGGCAGAGTTTTTCTATCGCAAAGAAGACGTAGGCGTATTCGCCCGATTCCGAAAATTTTGAAAGCGTTTCGGCGTACTTTGCGTAATCTTTCCCCTTACCGCTTTTAAGATGATAATCTAAAAGTCCTAAAAACGGGTCGTTGTAAAGCGCGTATTTAGACGGATTGTAAAGCCCGTTTTCTTCGCCCGTATCGGGAAGATCGAGCAGCATAAAATCGTCGTAATTCTGCCCCGTAGCGGTTTTGAAGAGTTCTCTGACCGCTTTATCGTCCGTTTCGCCGCGAGATAAACACGCCGCTTTCGCGAGATACGGAAGAGCGGCGAAGAGCGAACTTTCCGCGCCGTCGTCTTTCCAGAGCGTTAAAAGAACGTTGTCGACCCCGTTTTCGGCGCACGCCGACAACGCGATTCCTGATATATCCGCCGCCGCCCGATTATGCGGAACAAAGCCCAAACAAGTCCAGGCAGAACCCGAAAACCACAATTCTTTGCCGAACGCCTGATGCCCCTTAATCATTCTGTCGTAATGATCTTTATCCGTATGGTCGTAATCCCAGTAAACGGGTTGCATATCGTCAGGCACAGCCGCAACGATTTCGTCGGTCAACTTAAACTCTTTCGGATAATACGAGCCGTCGTTTGCGGTTTTGACGAACATATCCGACCAGAACAGGCACGTAAAGCCGTATTTATCGGCAATTTCGGAAATCTTTTCGAGATGTTTTTTGAGTATCTCGTATCTCGGAACGTATCCGTGTTCGTTGAGATATCTTCCGAGCCCTACCGCGTACGCTTCGTCCATACCGATATGAATTTTTCGCGAAGCGTAATTTTCGGCGGCGAACGCAAACATTTTATCTATCAATTCGTAAGTCGCGGGTTCGTCGACGAGCAGAATATCGTCTGTATCGACGCACTTTTCGCCGTACTCCTGCCATCTGACCATTGCCGACAGATGCGCGAGAGTCTGTATACACGGAACGAGTTCCACTCCCTTATTTTTCGCATACGCGTCGAGTCGTTTTATCTCTTCGCCCGTATACCGCCCGCGCATATAGCCGAAATATTTTTCGTCTTTCAACTCGTAGGTATCTTCGGTATAGATCATTAACAGGTTGTAACCCATTTTAGAAATTACGTCGATAAATTTCTCGATCGTCGCGGGCGTATAACACGCGTCGCGGGAACAATCTACCATAAGTCCGAAATTTTTGAATTTTATATTGTCCATATGTTCACCTTATCATAAGTCCGCTTATCGTATCGTAAAGTTGAAAAACTTTACTTCGCCCGCTTTTAGCGAAACGTTCTTCATCTTATATGCCAGCCCCGCATAATGCGCGACGGCGTCTGTTTTCAGTTCGCCCGTGTATAAATTCATAAGAAATACTCCGAGCGTTTTCCCGTCCGAAAGAGCCTTTGCGTAAACGTAGCGATTGCTTCTTTCGACGCATATTTCAGCGCCGAGATCGGACAACGCGAGTTCGAGCGCGGCGACCTGATCGAAATCTTTCGTGAGCCACCGTCTGCAAAAATATTCGACTACGCCTTTGCCCTTTTTTATTTTCGCGCCGAGAATCGTCTTACCGGCTCCGTCGGTAGCCGTAACTTCGGCATCGGGCGGAACGGCTGACAACGACTTGTCGCCGAACGAATAGTATATTCTTTGCCCGTGATACAACGCGACGGGGTTTCGGTCGTTGAAATCTTCCTCTTTTACGCCTATGAAATCTTTAAGTATCTCGCAAGGGGTAAAATCTTCGTCCATACGCGGCAAGGCGGAAAGTATCAGCAATTTGCCCCCGCGGGAAACGAAATCGACTACGTTTTGCTGCGCCGCGCGGCTCATTACGTCGTGAGATAAAATCACGAGCGGCAAACCGATATCGAGTTTTTTATCGAGCCTTACGTACTTATACGAATAGCCGGACGATTCGAGAGATATCGCGAGGCATTTTATCGTGTCGTCTTCCGCGCCGAGCGTGCGACTTACGCCGGCGTATTTCGCGTAGTCGTTTCCGCGCATAGTCTGCCATTCGAAACCCACCTGAACGGAATTTATCCGCGAGGCGTTCAATATCCAGTCGTTGTCGGTCATAAAACGGTTGAATTTTTTAAGCGTTTTATACGTCGGGCGTATTTTCCCGTCTGCCGACACGGGCGCCTGAAAGTCGTATATATCGGCTGTCATAGCCTGCCCTTCGGGCGTTGCTCCGCCAGAGAAAATATAATAACTTACGCCTTTCATTCCGAGCGCGAGATTGAGCCTGTACCATTGCTCTAAATCTTTGGGCAGAACGGGCGGAAAATCGGCGTACGAGCCCAATTGCATTTCTACGATCGAAAACGGATAGCCCATGCTTTCGAGCGCGTCGGCGGCGTACACGTTTTTCATATACCATTTAAGCGTGGGATGAAAATTCGCCCAGTTGAGATCGAGCCCGTAATAAGAGTCGAAACCGATAAAAAACTTTTCGTCTTTCATTTCGTCGGACAACTCTTTAAGATAGTTGAGAAGATAGGCGTTCGCGGCGTTAGCCGTTACCGCGCAATCAACGCCCGAATTTCTAAGTTTATCGAACAGGGTTTTAGCGTATACCGCGAGATGTCTGCAATAAAAATCGTGATAATCTTTTTCGGCGACCGCCCTGTTTTTAGCCTTGTCGGCAAACTTACGCGGGTCGATATCGCAAAAATCGGAATAATCGGAATCGTAAGCCGCGTTGAGCGTTTTTATATCGCCGTAGCGGTTTTCGACGTATAAAACGTACCTGCCGTCGGGCTTGAAAAAGCCCATGGTTTCTTCGTTATAATCGAGCGTACCGTTCCAGGTGTGAATACCCGCAAGTTCGTTATCGAGTTGAATCATAGCGACCGAGCCGCCGTTCGACAAAAGATGCGGTTTTACGACTTCGGCGAATTTCTCGTAAAACTTATAATACTTTTCCATAGCGAGCGGATGAAGATACGAAAGTTGCCGTATATACGTTCCGTCGGCTCGCTTAGCCTGCGTTTGCGGGTATTTATCGAAAAGCCAGTCAGGAATACCGCCGTTGATGAGTTCGGTATACACGAGCGGACCCGGGCGGATATAAACGAGCAGATTTTCTTCTTTGGCGACTTCAAGATAGGCAGCCAGATCGCGATACCACACGTCGCCGAATAGAATTTTGCCCTCTTCGGGTTCGTGCAAAGACCAGGCAACGGACGTTGTAAGCGCGTTACCGCCCGCCTGTTTGAAAAGTCTCATTCTGCGCCGCCATTCTTCTTTCGGCACACGGAAATGCGCCAGTTCGCCGCCGCATAAAAAATCGCGTTTTCCGTTTATAAAAAACGACTTTTCGTCAAAATCGAAATTCATGTTTTACCCCTTGCAAATCGATTATTATCCACAAACACTCTAACACACGCGCAGCGATTTGTCAATACTATGCGTTTGCGGTATTCTAACAAGTTTTTTGCGTAGTATTACGATTTATTATGTGTTTTCAAGGAGTAAAGAAAACAAAATTACGCGTATATCCGTTCGTTTTTACGCCGCGAATTTGTCGTAATATAACAATCACCCGCGTTATCCGCAGGTGATTATCGTATTACAGATTCAATTTTTTGGGGTAAGATTCAACTTGATACTTGTATAAGGTAGGTCATTGCAAGTGCAACGAAGCATTTCACGCAATAATGGTCGGAGCGGTTTGTATAAGCAATCGTACTCCAATCTTCGGGATCGCCACGCTTCGCTCGCGATGACGATACTAAACGCGTCGTTTAGTCGGGTTTTTTGTCGAAATCGAGAGTCAGATCGTAATCGCCGAGTTTGTGAACTTTGAAGCCGTTCTTTTTATACTCGTCGTAATTGAAAGCCTCTAATTCGTCAATAGCGAGTTTATGGAATTCGTAGAAATTATGCCACCATTCCCAGCCGCTGCCGAGCGAATTGGCAAGATAAGCGTCCGCGATATCGCACGCCGTTTGCGGAGCAACGTAAAATGCGCCCATAGCAAGTACGTTTACTCCGTTACCCGTAATGGCTCTTATAGCCGCGGGCAAACTTTCTACCACGCCTGCGTGAACGTGCGGGCATTTGCTCGCCGCGATATGTATGCCCATACCCGTTCCGCAGAACACGAGCGCGCGTTCGTAATTGCCTTCGGAAATTTCCGCGCCGACGCGAAGCCCTACTCTATGGAACATCAAATCGGTATCTTTGGGGTCGCTATCCTTTTTAACGCCCAAATCGAGTATCTTCCAGCCTTTTTTTTCGAGATGTTCGACGACGATTTCTTTAAGCGGAAAGCCTGCGAAATCCGCGCCTACTACAAGATATTTATCTTTTACGGTTTTCATAAATAATCTCCTTATAAATATTTTTATTTATCGATTTTAAGGGTATGTCTGCCCGCTTTTAATTCGCGTTTTTCGCCGCCGCATAAAAGATCGACGGTCGAAGTCGGCGGAACGGTAATATCGAGTTCTACGCCCGATTCGCTTCTTTGCCACTTAACTTCGAGCATTCCGCGCACGGTTTTATACGAAGTTTCGACGAAGTCTATGCCGTCGACGAAAACGGGAGCGACGGTGAGTTTATCCGCGCCGAACGCGTCTTCGCTAACGTCGATACCGCCCAGAAACTTATACAAAAACGCGTCGTAACTGCCGTACATCGGGTGGTTGAACGAGTGCATTTCGTTGGTCATTGTCGACTCCCATCTTTCCCAGACGCTCGTCGCGCCGCTCGCAATCATATATCCCCAGCCGGGATATTCGGGGTTTTTAAGAATTTTCACGACCGCGTCCGCATGACCGTATTCGGCAAGAACGTAGAAAACGTGCCGATAACCTACGTTACCGCTCGTGCAGTGGTAATTTCTCGCGACCACGTCTTTATAGACGTTTTCGGCGACCTCTGCCGTATGCTTTTCTGCGCATATGCCGAGAGATACCGCGAGCGCGTTTTCGGTCTGCGTTCCGCGCGAATAGTTTTTGGTTTCCGCGTCGAAATATTTATCGTTTATCGCCTTGCGACAAAGTTCGATATCTTTTTTATAGAGTGCGATATCCGCCTTATTGCCCACGATTTCGGCAATCTTTTTCATCTCTTTAAGGTGCCAGAAAAGGTATGCGGTCGATACGAAAATATTGTCGGGCTGAACGGTTTCGGGGTACGGAAGTACCCAGTCGCCGTAATAGTAATAATCGGTTATATAGCCTTTCGACCTGCTCTTTAAGTACTCGACCCACGCTTTTAAGTGTTCGTATTCGCTTTCGCAAACCGATTTATCTCCGTAATAACGGTAGGCGTAATCCGCCATAAGCAGATAGATTACGCACACGGGGTCTGCGGGGATTCCGCCCGTATAGAAAGGTACGGTATCGGCGATTTCGCCCTTTGCCGTCTGCGAATGAGTTATATCGCGGGCGAACTTGGGGAAAAATCTCGACATATCGATATTGTAAACCGTCTGAAAAACTCTCGAACCCAAATCGTTGAGCCAGCCGAAACGCTCGTCGCGTTGCGGGCAGTCGGTAAGTATCGAATGTTCGTTGCTCCGTTCGGTCAAAACGGCTATTTCGTGAAGTTTATTCAAGGTTTCGTCGGAACACTTAAACGACCCGACTACTTCGCACGAACTATGTACGTGTTCGCCGACGACTTCTAAAAGTTCGGCGTTGCCTTCGATTACGAATTCGACGTACTGAAAGCCGTGATACGTAAATCTCGGAGCAAATTCTTCTATGCCGTCGCCGCGAAGTATATACTTATCGGAGCATCTTGCCGAGCGAAGGTTAAGTTGATTGACGAAACCGTTATCGTCGAGGCGTTCGCCGAATTTCATCGTAACCGCCGCGCCGCGTTCGCCTTTGACCTTTATCCTTACCCAGCCCGCGAAGTTCGCGCCCATATCTGACACGAAAACGCCGTTACCCTTGTTCTCCCTTGAAACTTCTTTGAAAGTTCCGCAGACTTTGATAGGGTTAATATATTGCGAAACGAGTTTGCCGCGCGGAGCGTCGGTCGCTATGGTATACATCCAGCCGTTCGCCCAGGTCGGCTCGTAGTCGAGCGTAGCCCAGTTAAGCGGATATTTTTCTTCTATTCTCGCGTCGTAGATTTCGCCCGAATAAATGCCGTTATCTATCGTGGGGCTTCCGCCTACCCACCAGCCGTTTGCGGGGCCGGAATGGTCTTCGAAATAACTGCCGTCGTCGAATTCGACGTAAAATTGCGCGTTGAGTTTTCTCGCGCCGAACCAGCCGTAGCCGACTTCGACGCCGACGACGTTATCGCCGACGAGCAAATCGTCCATGGGGTACACGCAATACTCTACCCTTTCGGCGTATTCGGTAACGGACGGATTAAGTCTTTCGTCGCCGATCTTCTTGCCGTTAAGGAAAAATTCGTGATACCCGAGCCCGCAGATATACGCCCTTGCGCGGAGTACTTTTTTGTCTTTCGGCAGGGTTATTACCTTACGGAAAAGCAAAGTTCCGCCGTTGAAGTTTACAGGGATGGCAACCCATTTGCCCTTCCAGTCGGATTCGTCGAAAAGACCCGTTTCAAAGGCTTGTTCGCCGCTTTCGATAATTTCGCCCGAAGCGGTTTTGACGGCTGCGTTTACGAAATATCTCGTATGAGATTCAAGGGCTTTTCCGCCGTACTCTATACCGATAGAATCGACGTAACCCAGCCGCTATCCCATACGTTTACGGCGGACTTGCCGTCTTTACGCACGGATATTTTATAACCCGTTATATCCGCGGCTTCGCTGTACTGCCATGAAAAACGCGGTTTTTTATTGTCTACGCCGAGCGGCGATACCTGATATTCCGTTTTGAAGTTGATAATTTTAAGCATAATTCAGTCGATTAAAGCGGTTCGTCGCCCGCCCTCGGGCGGGCGACGATCGCGTAAGACTTTTTTATAAGTCTTTAAGTGTTTTTATTTTCTCTTCTTTTTAGCGAGAGCGATAACGCCCAAGCCGAGCAACGAAAGCGCGGAAGCGCTTGCTACGCCGGACTTACAACCTTTCTTCTGAGTTGCCGCTTTTACTTCTACGATAAGGTTAGCGGTATATTGCTGACCTTCGTGAGTTACCCTGATAACTACATTCTGTTCGCCCTTTTCGTCGGGGTCGTAGCCTACGTAGATTGCGTTTGCAAGGTCGGTAGCCTCTACTCTGTCGCCGTTACCGTAAACGTAGTAGCCTTTGACTTTGGAAAGGTCGAGCGTTTCGGTACCCGGTTTAACGGTGAGTTTGCCGCTGATTTCGAGCCTTATAATCTTATTGACTACGTTTACGCTGACAGTTTTGGTAATGGTTTCGCCGTCTTCGCTCGAAAGAGTTACGGTGATGGTGGCTGCGCCTTCTTTAAGCGCGTTGATCTTTCCGTTTTCTGCAACGGTAAGAACGGTCGGGTCGCCCGAAACGTAAGTGAACTTACCCGTCGTAGCGTTTGCGGGAACTCTCGTTGCGCCTACGGTAGCGTTATCCGTGCCGAGCGCGACTTCGAGAGTTTCGGACGCGACTCCCATATCGGTGTACGGAATGTAGAGCGACCAACTGTTACCCGTAAATCTGTACATTACGTCGTTTTTAAGAACGGCGTCTTTGTAAAGCATACCTTTATCGTCGCTGTACGCGCCGGTGTCGGTTGCGGTAGGAGCAAGACCCGTATGTCCGTAAACGGTGAGACCCGCAATGAGTTTTATGGTGTCGCCCTGTTTATACAGACGTTCGTTGAAATTGTCGTTATCGAGATCCGAGTTTCCTTCCACGGTTTTACCGTCGGCTCTTGCGGGCATAACGCAGATATTGCCTTTACCCAGAATGTAAAGCCCTACGGTAATCTTTTCGCCGTCTCTGTAATATTCGATATGGTCGGCGAAATCCGGAAGATCGGCAACGCTCGTAATGTTGCAAACGTTGAAAGTACTGTTGGGGTATTCGATGAACGAATAATACAAGAACCAATCGACGGGCGCAACTTCGGTGATTTCAAGGTCGGCGACTTCGTATACGCGAACGTATTCTTCGAGTTCGTATTCTTCGCCGTCGAGCGTTACGACTATGGTAACTTTCATTCTGCCAAGTCCCAGCGGGTCTGCGGGAATAACGCTCGTATCGACGGCAGTTTTGAATCTTGCGTTGTCGGCCGTCAAGGCGATAGGCTCGCTTTCGCTGCCGTTACTGAAAACTTTAACGACCGTGAAATTAGACGGTATAGCGGCGGCAGAACCTTTTTCAGCCATTATGGTATAACTGCGGTCGAATCTGACTTCTTCGACGGTCAAAGCGGGGTGAACCACTACGGCAAAAGTCTTTTCAATCGAGCCGACCTTCGCCGTAATAGTAACGTTGCCTGCCTGAACGCCCGTGATTACGCCGCTTGCGGAAACCGTTGCGACGGTATCGTCGGACGAAGTGAATTTCGGGGTATAAAGCGCGCCTGCGTTTGCGGAATACGTAAGTTGAAGCGTTGCGCCGGCGTAAACTTCGTTTTTAGCAGCGTCGTTAGTGATATTGAATTCGGTTACGGCGTGAGTTGCGGGAACGTAAGGAATAAATGCGCTTCCGTTATAGATAAACGGGAAATCTTTATTTATTCTTTCTCCAACCTCTCCGTGAGTAAGCAAGAATCCTTTCTTAATGGTAAATATATCGCCTACCATCGGGTAATAAGGATCGGTTATAACATCGGAAACCGCAGAACCAAGACGAGCAATAAAGTTTTTGGAATTGACATAAGTACAATCTGCCAAGGGCTTAACTTCGCCGTACGCGTTGACATAAGAGAGATGATCTTTGTCGCCTGCGGAAAACAAAGTATATGCGCCAGCATCAGCAAGCGAAAGTTCAAATTGAACATGCGTTCCGCCCCAAGTTACCGAATCATAATAAACAGCAATTGCTTCTATTTCGGAAATTGCGGATTCGGGCAATTGTTTTACGAAAGCCGAACCGTTATAAACGAATCTTACGTCTTCGCCGAGATAGCATGCGCCGTAAGTAAAGCCGGCAAGAAATTTAACCTCGTCGCCTTTGTCGGGAGTATATCCCTGACCTCTCATAAGCGCGACCTGCGTTCCGAAAGGCTCAACCGTTGCGTTTGCGAAAACAGAACCGTCCGCCTTCGTTACTACAACGTATTTATCCATACCGGGCATGGTAGCACCCTCGTGAGGATAACCGCCTGCAACAGAGAAACCAGTAACGGCAAGACCAAGCCCCCAACCGCCACCGATATTTACATATTCGACACCTGTAATTTCGTCTTTAACTACGGGAGTTTCAGGCTCTGCGGGTTCGGTAGGAATCGTATTACCCTTAATCCATTTAGAACCGGTATAGATATAATTTATATCTGCGCTTACGGTAATATCGGGATACCGCGAGAATGTCGTTCCGCTTTTGATAGTGAGCAAATCCCCCTGCTCTGCGCTCGCAAAATTATAACCGGTGTTCAGACAATATATTTTGAAAGTTTGTCTGGACGGAATTTGACGAACAAAGTCAGGGTTATAAACCGTACTCCCTCTCGTTACGGTAATGTTGGCAAAATCGTTTATACCGAGTTCAGCCTCATCATCACCGGTAAACGTCATGTTTTGCCAATTGATTTCGACGCTGTTGTTTGCTCCCGGTGTAACGGTATCTCCGAGCGTCAGTTCGTTCGAGGCGGAGGCTGTCATAAACGACATGCCGCACACCAGCGAAACAGCCATTGCTATAGTCATAAAGACTACAAAAAGTTTCTTCTTCATAATTTCCTCCTTAATGAAATTATAAAATATACGCTTTTGCGTATTTTTTTCTTATACCTTACGCCTGCGCGAGAAGCGTAGAAGTTACCATTCCGTTTACTTCTACGCAAACGTAATAGTAACCGCCTGCGGCTACCGTTTCGGTAAGCGTTATTTTGCCGTTATCGGCGGCAAGAGATTTAACGTTCCAACCCGAATCGGCGTTATCGTTATAAACGAGCATTGCGCCGCTTACGGTAGTACCCTTGGGCGCGACCACTTTAAGATTGCCGTTTGCCGCGGTCAAATCCTGGTTTTCAAAGGTTGCCATGGTCTTTTTGCCGAAAATTATCTCGTCTGCGAAAGCGAAGGGTTCTTCACGGCCCAAAGCGTGCGCGTGCGAGTGTAAAAAGCCTTTTACGAGAGAGATTCTCGCGTTTTTGCAGTGCGAAGCCGTTTTAGACACCGTCTGCGGGGTCTGATTGATATCGTTTATGCCCGCCAAAAAGAGTATGGGCGTATTTACCCTTGACATTCCCGTATCGTCGTCCCACACGATAGCGTTACGGTGGTTATTATAGTACGACGGGATATTGCCCGTAGAGCCGTAGTTATTGAGCGTGCAGTAAATCGGGATAGAAAACGCGAATCTGTCGTCGTAACCCGTCGTTATAGACGTGATTATTCCGCCCCAACTTATTCCGCATATACCGACCTTATCCGAATCCACGAAAGAAAGTTTTCTTAAAAACGAGTTCGCGCGGACGGCAAGCGACACCGCGTAATACATCCAGGTGTCTTCTATGTCGTTATTATCCGCGTCGGCGTAGTTCTGATTATGCGGAGCGGGATATTCCGATTTCGTATACAAGTCTTGGGGGGCGTTTTCGACCGTTCCGCTTGCCTTGGGGATATGACCTTCGGTATCTATCGCGAAAGCGACGTAGCCGCGGTCGTTCCACTCTTTAACCCATTGATAATAAGCCGTTCCGCCGCCGCCGTGCACTAAAAGCACCGCGGGATAGGTCTTATTTTCGGAAAAGTTTTCCGGGTAGCCGAGATATCCGAAAGCGTAACTTTCTTCGCCCTTATAGTCGTGCCTTAAAAACACGCCCTTTATGTTACAATCGGTTTCCGTTCGGTCGTATTCGGGGCAGAATTTATATTCTTGTTTCTGCCACAAATCGAGCGAAAAGTCCACCGCGTCGTAAACGGGGTAATTGTGATATTCTCTTTTACTCGGCTTTGCGGGTTCTTCGCCCGAATTATTCGAGCAACCCGTAGCCGCAAGACACGTAACGAGCATAAACGAAGCAATTATTTTGCGTAAAAATTTATTTTTAGTAGCCATACGAATAACTCAACCTTCCTATCGGAGCGCAGTCGCCCGAAATATAATAATTCATGATATCGTCGGGTTTGGTAACGTTATCGGTTACTTTGAATACGATATGGCAGTTATCTGCGGTAAGACCGAGAGTGGCAAGCGGAATTTTATACACTATCACGTTGCCGTAAACTCTGTAATCCGCGCTGCCCGCGTTCGCCCAGTTATAGCCGCCCGTGGACTTTTCGATCGAAGTAGTTCCGTCGGTCTTGGGGCTTCTGTTGATAATATAGTCGTAACCGTTGAATCCGTTATTGTTTTCGGTAGCCCCGATTAAAAGCGTCATCCAGTTTTTATCCGCGCCGTTATACGCCGTTATATTGTCTTTCGTCTTGACGTACACGAACAAATCGGAATTGTTATGAACTACTTTTACGTCGGTTATATCGTTACGGTTGCTGTTATCGGTGTACCTGCCTTTTTTGACGGCGTCCTGACCGTTACGTTCGATAGCGTCGCCCGCAAAATCCACGTAGTGCGCCTTAACGGCTTCCCACTGGAAAAGCGATTCTTCGTTATCTATGTCCATGGTCATTTTCTGATATTTGTATTTTACGCGGTCGGTCAACTTGTACTTACGGATATTGCGGGCAAGTTGCATATAGAAGTTATCCCCGCCGACGCCCGCGCTCGGTTCTATATCTCTCGAATACTCGTCGTTGTACACGTCGCAGAAAGTTACCCTGCCGAACATCGTGTACTTGATAGCCATCCATTCGTTCCAGCCGGTTACCATTACGTTTTTAATCTTTTTGCCTTGGGCTTCGTAGTCGAAAACGCTTTCCCACTCCGTTTCGAAGTTCGCGCCCGCTACGTAAGATTCGATTTCGCCGGTTTTATGGTTGTAGCCCTTGCTCGATCTCGGTTCCATATCGCTGAACTGAATGGTGCTGCCGTGTTGAGCGACCGAAACGCTGATCGCGCCGTAGTTTTTATGGATATTCTGCGGATAATCCCAGTCCATCCACGGTATGGCGTTATCGTGCTTTATCCAGCCCTGCGGCCACTGCGATTCGACTATCTCGAACCTGTCGGCAAGGCTTTCGTCCATATAGTTATCAAACCCTGCGTAAGCGAGTTGGTCGCTCGCGCCGCCGTTATCTCTCGTGATACCCGCAATTAACGGCTTACCGTTGGGCGAAAACCATATATCGTTATATTTTTCGGTCTGATAGAAGGTTTCGTAAATCTTCTTCGCCGTAGTGCCGCTGTGCGAGTTGGTATAGAACATTACCTTCGGCACTTTGAAGCCCTGCTTCTGAAATTCGAGCAATGTTTCGATAACGAGTTTGGCAACGTCCGCGTATATAACGGAGTTGGTCGTATCGAAGCAAAGATAGTCGATGCCCGCCATAGTTAAAAGTTCCATGTGACGGGTTACTATCCACTTGTCGTTCATGTTATAGTAACCGTAAAGCGGCTCGGCGCAGAAGTGGAACTCGTTTACTTTGGAAAGTTCGTTGTCTGTCATGGATTCGAGCGCGGCTTTACCTTCCGGGTACGACAACAATTTGCTGTTGTCGTAAATAGCCGCCTGCTGTTCGGTATGCTGACCGAGCCAGAGCGAATACCATATACCGACGTATTTCGTATCCGTCTTATAACCCGCCGCTTCGGTGAAATATCTGCCGAGAGCGTCCGTGCCGACGGTATTCATCATAGTGTACTCTGCGGGAGTGAGATTTCTGTTGTCTTTTACCCTTCCGTCGGCAGACGGCGCAGGATTTTCGTTATCGGTATTATTTTTCATAGAACACCCCGTGAAAGCGAACGTAGCCAGAACGAAGGCAATAATAACGCTTAATAATTTTTTCATAAATACCTTGTCAATATGCGTATGCAAATCTTCCGAGCGGCGCGCAGTCGCCCGAAACGTAGTAATCGTGAATATCGCTGTAATTCGTTACGTTATCCGTCGCTTTTATCCACACGGACGAGCCGTCAGCTGTTACGCCGAGCGCGGAAAACGGAATTTCAAACGATATCGAATTGCCGATTTTTTTGTATTTTACGTCCGTAACTTTTTCGAAGTCATACCCGCCGAGAGAACGTTCTAAACTCGTAACCGAGCCGTCGGGGCTTCTGTTTACGACGAAGTTAAATCCGCCGAAAGTATCGTTACCCGCCTTATCGGTGCGGATAAACAAGTTCATCCAGTTTTTGTCGCTGCCGTTATAATCGGTGATATCTTCCGCCGTTACTACCCTTATATAAAGGTTTTTATCGTCGCTTGCGACCATGACTTCGGATATGTCGTTACGGTTGGAATTATCCGTATAAGTAGTCGTTCTGAAACAGTCGGTGAAGTTCCGTTCAATCGCGTCGCCGACGGGATCTTTGTATTTATTGAAAACCTTAGCCCAGTCCGCGAAAGTTTCGTCTTCGATATCTATCGTGATATTTTTACGGATATAGTCTTTACCCGCCGAATATTTGAATTTTCTTACGTTTATCGCGGTCTGAACGATATAGTTATCGGCGTAGCCGCCCTTCATCATCTCTACGTCGCGGGAATATTCTTCCGAGAACGTATCGACGAAAAACGCGGTGTTGCCGTCGTCGAGTTTCTGCGCCATCCATTCGTTAAAACCCGTTATCATAACGGTGTCGACTTTCTGCTTTTTCTTATCGGCGTTGTTTTTGAAAACGGTTTCCCACTGCTGTTCGTAATTAGTGCCGAGATTGACGTTTCCGGTAACGTTCTCGCTTTTATTGAAGTCGTAACCCCTGCCGTAATTGGACATATCGCCCTTACTCATAGCCGCTCCGGGATGCTGAGCGAGCGAAACGCTCATATACCCGTTGTAATTTTCCTGCGGGTATTCCCAACTCATCCACGGAAAACCCGTTTCTTTGTCCGAAACGGTAGTCTTGCCGTCGGGCCACTGCGACTCTCTGAAATCGAAAAACTCTTCTTTAAGGTAAGTATAGAGCGTTTCGTTACCCGAACTCTGATTTTTAACGCCGATAATCATCGGTTTGCCGTTAGGCGAATACCAAAGATACGCGTATTGCGATCTCGGAGCGTCGGGCGCAAGATAGCGGTTATAAACGTTCATTACGCAAGCGGGCGAGTTGGTGTTCGTGTACACCGTAACTTTGGGTACTTTGAAACCCTGTTTCGCAAAAGAATCGAGAATTTCGAACATCAGATCGGCTTGGGTATCGTAACATCTCGCGTTGGTGTAATCGTACACGAGAAAGTCGATATCCATAAGCATCATAAGTTCGATATGACGCGTCAACACCCACGGGTCGGACGAAGAATAATAGCCGTAAAGCGGCTCGCCCCAATAGTGGAATTTTTTGGAATTTACGCCCAAGTAGTCGCTTTTAAGATAGTCGGGGTTTTCTTTGAGTATTTTCGTCAGGTCGAGCGTTTCGCCCGCGGATTCGTGTACCCCGTGCCAGAGATGATAGAAAATACCTACCTGATTTCCGTTTCTGACGTCGCCTTTTGCCGATATTCTGCCAAGATCGTCTATCGCCGACAAATTAGCCGCAGTATAGTCGAAATCGTCCATAACGCGCTTGTCGTAGGTCTTCGCAGTCGTTTTCGTTTCGGTTTTACCCTTACAACCCGCTAACGAAAACAGCATAAGCAAGGCGATTGCCACAGCCGCAGTTTTTTTCATCATTCACCCTTAAATAATCAGCCTTTAATGCCGGACATCGACACACCCTCGATAAGTTGCTTCTGGAAGATAGCGAATATTATCGTCGGGATTATCGACATGAACACCGCGCCCGCCATTACGATATTGTCTTTTATCGATCCGACGCGGTCGGTGGAGTTGGTGGAGTAATATACGACCTGCGCGAGAGTTCGTATTTTCTCGCCGTCGCAGTATACCATAGGTCCGTAATAATCGCCCCAGTAGGATATAAACACCTGCGACATTACGTAAAGAAGTACCGGCTTACACAGCGGAAGAGTTATGAAGAAATACCTTTGAAAAGTATTCGCTCCGTCGATCTTCGCCGCTTCGTCGAAATCTTTGGGGATTCCGAGCATGAATTGCCGCGTTAAGAATATGTACACCGCGCCGCCGCCGAAAAGGTTCGGTATCGTAAACGGGTATATCGTATCCAGCCAGTTGAAGCCGCCGCCCCCGAAAATTCCGTTTTTGGAATACATTACGTAAAGGGGCAACTGCGTAACCGCCGCAGGCAACATCATCGTGCCGAGCATAAGGAAGAACATTACGTTTCTTCCCGTCCACTTTAACTTCGCGAAAGAATACGCGATAAGCGACGACGAAAGCGGCACGGCGATAAGGTTGAACGCGATTATTATAACCGTCCATTTAAGACCGCTTAAATACGCCAGCGGGTTCGCGCTGTTACCTTCGACGGTTTTATCGTAGAAAAGGGTCTTGAAGTTGGAGAACATCCAATCTTTGGTGAAGAAGTCGTAACTGTACTTTGCGTTGTCGGCAGTCATAAGACTTCGGTTTATCATATAGAGGTACGGGACGAGAAGCACGATCGCAAGCGCGGTCATAAGCGCGTAAAGAATTACGTTGGAAACGACCGTCTGCGCGCTCATACGCTTTTTCGAGGGTTTAAGCCCATACGAATAATTTTTCGTCGTGATCATTTGTCGCTATCCCCGTAAAATACCCATTTGCTCGTCATAAACAAAATCGCGGTAAGCACGCCGACTATGACGAGAGTTATCCACGCAAGCGCGCTCGCGCGACCGTAAGAAGTAGCGTCGCCGCCGAAAGACAGATAGTAAATGCGAAGCCCCAGCATATTGAGCGCGTCGCGCGTTCCGCCGCCTCCGTCGTGTCCGAAGGTGAGCGGCGCGGTACTCTGCACCGTACCTATAACCGACATTATCAGGTTATAGAATATCATGGGCGTAGACATGGGCAGGGTTATCGAAAAGAGTTTTCTCAGTTTCGACGCGCCTTCTATATCCGCCGCTTCGTAGTATTGTTTGTCTATCGACTTGAACGCCGAAAGCCACAGAAGCATTCCGCCGCCCGCGCCCCAAAGCCCGTAGAAAATAAGCGAAAGCATCGCTCTGAAATCGGTTTCGTCGTGCCACTTGAAAGGCTTTCCGCCGAAAGCGGCGAGTATTTCGTTAAAGAGACCCTGAAAGTACGTTCCGTCGGGGCGTTGCACGTTGAGAGCGGTAAGTTTTTTCCAGATAACCGCGCTCGCCGCCGCGGGGATCATACACGGCATATAGTAAAGGACTCTGAAAGCCTTTACTCCCCTTTTCTGCTCTTTACTTACGAGCAGCGCGAGAAAATACGACGCTATAAGACCCAGCGGAACGCTTATTATCGCGTAAAGGAAAGTGTTTTTGGCGATATATCCCGCAAGCGGACTTTTAAGTATTTTTGCGTAGTTTTCAAACCCTACGAACGTGTCCATCCAGTCGGACGGAGAAAACACGAACTGCGGGGATTGATAAAACGACATTATCAGGGAAAATATTACGGGTATAAGCGTGAATACGACTATACCTATCGCGAGCGGCAGATTAAAAAGCCATCCCACGTAGTTTTTTCTTAAAAACTTTAATATTTTACCCGATTTTTTCTTTTCGGATGCAACGGAAGTCATAACCGTATTACGCCTCCCGTTTTATTGCGCCGACGAAATAGCGACGTCGATAGCGTTCTTACAATTGCTTATCGCCTTATCTACGGTTACTTTCATATTCGTGCCGTCGACGAACAATTCTTTGATGGCGGTGTCGATACCTTTCTTCGCTCCGATTTTGGTGTACTGGAAGAATTCGGGCGACATTTTGTACTCGGAACCCCAGGTATACGCTTCGAGATTGAGAGTGTCGTAACCTTTACCCCAGTTGGCAGTCTTCGGGTCGGTAAGATCTTTTCTTATCGAAGCAAGGTTAAGACCGTTGAGAGCCATTTCCTGCTGTCCGCCTTTACTTAAAAGATAGCGAAGGAACGCCCATGCAAGCGATTTGTTCGAACTCGTTCTGGAGATGCAGTAACCCGCTATGCCCGCGCCGATTTTCGCCTTGCTATAATCTTTCGCGCCTTCTTCGCCCACGCCTATAAGCGGGAAAGTTACGAGGTCGAGTTTACCGGCGTCAAACTTACCGTCCTTCCAGAACACTTTTTTATTCGCAAGTTGCGATATAGCCATAGACTGGAAGTACATAGCGCACGAGCCTTGTTCGAATCCGCTTCCTACGGTAGTCTGCGAATCGGGAATATATCTCTTTTCTACCATTTCGCGAAGAAGGTTAAGCGTTTCGGCTGCGCCCGCTTCGGCGATTACGTTTTTACCGCTTTCGCTTATGACGTCGTTGCCGAAAGTAGCAAGCATGGGTACGCTCGTCGAAAGCCACGAAGTAAGGTTCGGTTCGAGGCAATATACGCCGCTCATCCCGTTTGCGTCAAGCCACGTTCTGAGTTTTGCGCACGCCGCGAGCATATCGTCCCACGTCCATCCGTTTTTAACCGTGCTCATGTCTACGCCCGCCGCATTAAACCAGTCTTTACGGTAGAAAGTTACCACGCAGTCGCACGAACGGGGAACAGCGTAACGGGTTCCGCCAACCGCGCCCATGTCGAAATATTCGGTGAAGAACGAGCCGTTAAAGCCCGCGGCGCCGAAATGACCGAGTTCGTCGCTCTTCGATATATACTCGTCGAGCGGTTCCATGTATCCGTAGACTTCGTAGACGTCGGGCGAATTCGTCCAAATAATGTCGGGAAGATTCTGCGAGGTCGCAAGACGTTGAATGTTGTTGCCGTACGTATTGACCTGTATAGTTTTGTAAGCGAACGTCACGTTCGGATATTCTTCCTTGAAACCGTCGGTAAGACATGCGATCATGGTTCTTTCGTTCTCGTTCGTGCCGGGAACGCCTATCGTAATAGTTGCTTTGACGTTCTTGTCGGGGACTTCTACGTTAACCGTACCGCTGCCGCGGTTGTTGCTTTTACCCTTGCACGAAGTTGCGATTGCGACCGATAAACAAGTAACCGACGCGAGTAAAAATGCTAAAAACTTTTTCATTTTCTCTCCTCTCTTTTTTTATTTCAATTAAGGGATTCTTTTGCGTGCAACGCAAAAGAAAGGGTACCCTTTGCAAAACTCCGTTATTGATTCGTTTCTTATTTATATTTTACGAGTTGAGCGATCATATTCATCGCGTAAAGCCTTGCCGAAAAATCGTTTACGTGATTTATACCGTTACCCGTAACCGAATAATAATCTTTCGCGTTGATAAGCGCGAGCGACTGCGAAAACATATCGAGCGTGTATACGTTGGCGTTTTCGGAAGCGAGTTGGTCGAGTTTTGCCCAGTACCTTTCAAAACCCGCCTGATCGTATATATCGGGATTGGCATTGAACGCTTTGATCAAAACCACTTCGCAATCAGGGTTTACGCCATGCACGTCGTCGATAATCTTTTTGATATTTATATAATACGATTCCGCAGAATTCTGACTGCCGAGGTCGTTTATCCCAAAATGAATATACAGCAGATCCGGGTGCTCGTTCGCAAGTTTAAGCGTCTGCGCGTCTTCCGCTCCCCAGCCCGACGCCATGCCTCCTACCGCCTGATTCGAAAGAGTGATATTCTCGTTGCTATACGCCCTTTTGAGTTCTTGTACGGTGAGCGTCATGAAATTATCCATAAACGGCTCGCGGTTGAATCTTCCGCTCGAAGAGCAACCTTCCATTACGCTGTCGCCCGTAGCGCATATCTTTAACGAATCGCCGAAAGCGAGTTTCGCCTGCGTTTTGGGAAGCACCGACGTTTTATACGTCGCGTAAAGCGAAGTATCGAGATCTTTCGTATCGTAAACGTAACTTACGTATATCTGCTTGCCGTAATAGAACGGACTTTCGGAATACACCGCTCCCGCCATCAGCACGCAATCGGTCGAAATATCGCTTATCGAGTTTTTAAGATAAAAACCTTCGGGCATTTCGAGACCTTGCAGATTCTTTTCGGTAAGATACGTAACTCTGTCGGGGTCGTTTACCGTCAGCGTTCTGCCGGACACGTTGAACAAAGACAAATCGTATTCGTGTTTAAGCGTGTAATCTCTTACGGATAAAATTCTTACGGGCTTGAATTGAAGTTTGCCGACCGCTTTTCCGTCGTCGCCCTTTATCAAAAGCACGGATTCGTTATATATTACGTTACCCGTGTAAAACGGAGTTACCGTTTCGCTTGCGCCGAACGCATAAGCCGCCTCTTCGGGTTTTACGTAATTAGGCAAATTCGAAGACGGGGTTTTATCGTCTTTCGATTTGCCGTTTCCGCCGCCGCACGAAGCCGCGGTCAAGCCGAGTACGGGTAACATAAGCATAGATATCAGCAACTTCATAAATTTTTTCATTGCAATCCCCCTTGGCAAAACGTATGCGTTTAATCTGTTTCGCATTCTAATTTTAACATATCGAACGCCGTATTACAATACACAAAAGAAATGTTTGTATTGCACAAACTACATATTTTGCAAATTTACTTGACTTGATAAGCCTCGTCTGTTATAATCGTTTTAACCTTTTTTATTGCGAGGCGGATATGGGTAGACTTCTCGATATACTCAAAAACACGACCATCAACGTTACCGAAGCGGAGTTCGCCACCGTCGGGGATTTCTGGAAAAATCAGGTGTTCTACTACAAAAGGGATCGTCTGTATTACGTTACGAACGGCAGCGCGGACATTATTCTCAAAGAAAAAACAATTCACCTGCAACAAGGCAGACTCTACCTTATTCCCAGCCATTCCGTCGTCGACGGCAACTGCAAGGAATTTTTAAGCCACCACTTCATACATTTTCAGTTCTACGACTACGCTTATAACCTGTTCTATTCGTTAAGCCCCAAAACCGAGGTCGAAGCCGACGAGTTTGACGAGCATTATTTCAAGTTACTCGAAAAATATATGCTCGAAAAGGCAGAAAAACCGCTTTCGGCGCAGACAGAGTTGGAAATTAACGGCATAATGCAGATTCTTATATCCAAATTTCTGCCCGACACCGCCTTTAACGACGATATGCTGCAATTCGTAGACATTATATCTTATATAGACGAAAATATAGACAAGCAGATAACGGTCGCCGAACTTGCGGACAGAGCGCCTCTTAACAAAGTGTACTTTTCAAACATATTCACGAAGCATATAGGCATTTCGCCGTCGCAATTCGTGATAAACAGAAAACTCGAAAAAGCAATGGATCTGATAAGACATTCGGACGGCAACATGAAAGAAATCGCCTTTAAGACGGGCTTTGAAAGCGCGATGTATTTTTCAAGAATTTTCAAGAAAAAAATAGGTATGACCCCGTCGGAATTCAAAGAAAAAACCACGATCGGACTAACATAAATTCAAGATTTACCCAAATTACCGACATACAAAAAAACGCATAAAAAACGCCCGCAACCGCGAGCGTTTTTCAATCTTCACTGCGGTAAAGACGGCGGAAAAACAACCTGAGACAATAAAAATATAGTTAAAAATTTTCGTTTTCGACGAAATAACGGTATACCGCTGCGCTCCAGCCCATCATGGGCATGGTAGCGTATTCGCTCGTTTCGGCGATTTTACCGGTTAAAGCGTCGTATTTTTCCCACAGTCTGCCCGTTTCGTCGAATACTTTTCTGACGACCGCAACGTACTTACCGGCAATACGGGTTGCTTCTTCGTTAAGTCCGATATTTTTCAATCCCATATACGCAAGGCATGTCGCTGCAGGCCACATGCACGGATATCCCGTCGAAAAGATTTGCGAAATAATCGGCATAAACAATATATCTCATTTTTATCATTTATTCAAAACTTCTTACCACCGCACGCCCGCAGAAATCAAAAAAGGGAAAATTCAGTTTGAAACCAAGCCCTGCCAAACACAAGTATCATTCTGTCAATGCCGAGATAAATAACACAATGTAAAATATGTAATTGTCGCGGTCGCTATGCTCCCTCGCAATGACAATAAAAAAAGAAACACCCTTGTTCATCAGAACAAGGGTGTTTCTTAATTGAATGCGGCAACTACCTATCCTCCCGCGTCAAAGATAAAAAACGACGAGAAGTTACAGAACGGCGGTTAAGACGGGGTGTCAGACAAATAAAACGGTTGAGAGCGTACTTTACGTACGGTAAGACCGTTTTATGCAGTATCACGCCCCGTATGAATCGTCGGGCTGTGGCTTAACGCCGTTTTTTATCGCGCGCCCGACAAGTACTTCGTACGCGAAGGGCAACAACGACGAAACCGTATATAAAGAAACACCCTTGTTCATCAGAACAAGGGTGTTTCTTAATTGAATGCGGCAACTACCTATCCTCCCGGTCAGTTGCCCGACAAGTACTTTCGGCGTAGCGAAGCTTAACTTCTGTGTTCGAGATGAGAACAGGTGGATCCTTCGCGCTATCGTCACCGCAATGGCTATATACGTCTCATTATATTGCTGATTGCTAATGAGAAATACATACTGAATGTTAATTCCAATCTTCAACGTTATTAAAGACTGACAACCGCATAGAAATCGTTAAACCTAAAAGTAAGAAATGCAGGACTTTTTTAGTTTTCGCTAATTTCGCATTATCGACTTCTCTCAACTCTTGTTGAGAATAAGCCCTCGACCTATTAGTATCGGTCCGCTTAACGCCTTACGGCGCTTACACTCCCGACCTATCAACCTGATCGTCTTTCAGGGGTCTTACAAACTTTCGTTTGGGATATCTTATCTTGAGGCGAGTTTCACGCTTAGATGCTTTCAGCGTTTATCTCATCCGCACTTCGCTACCCTGCTATGCCGTTGGCACGACAACAGGTGCACAATAGGTGCGTTCATCCCGGTCCTCTCGTACTAGGGACAAAGCCTCTCAAATATCCTACGCCCACGATGGATAGGGACCGAACTGTCTCACGACGTTCTGAACCCAGCTCGCG
>ERZ780178.245-NODE-245-length-43470-cov-9.654543_pt1 | contig 43470 bp, 29 predicted proteins | sample MGYA00511018_ERZ780178 | MGnify/ENA primary metagenome ERZ780178 (study PRJEB29588, sample SAMEA2151439) | human gut metagenome | biome: human gut; feature: human-associated habitat; material: faeces | place: Denmark | collected 2008/2010 ...
CACCCTTCCGGGAGTATGCTCTCCCGTTGAAGCGGGAGAGGTGGCGCGCGTAGCGTGCCGGAGAGGGGGCGACCTGCCTAGGGACTTCGGCAGAGCCTCAGAATGACACGTGTATGGCCGTCCGCGCTCCGATCTTCGGGTTTGCCACGACCCGCAAGGGGTCTCGCAAAGACGGAATCCACATTACTCCGCGGCAATCAAACAATCCGTCATCCCGAGCGTAAGCGTGCCGGGCAAAAATAACGCGGCGGGAGAAGTAAACTTCCCCCGCCGCATAAATTTACGTTATATTAAATCAATCTTTGAATTTTTCACGGTTCGCGTTGTACGAAGTGTGAAGCAATTCGTGAGCCTTATGAGAATTCGGTTCGCCGAGGAACTTTTCGTAAAGTTCAATAATCTGCTTATTCTCGTGCGAAAGTCTGTTCTTCTTCATGCGGTCTTCTTTGTAAAGCGCGGCGGCTCTCTTCTCTTTATAAGTATCGAGAATGTCGTCGTCTTCGTTCGGCATAAAGCACGGCTTTACGTAAGGTTGTCCGCCTCCTGCAACGCAACCGCCGGGGCAACCCATGATTTCGATGAATTGATAAGGACTCTTGCCCGCCCTGATTTCGTCGAGCAATACTTTCGCATTCTTCATTCCGTGCGCGACCGCGACTCTTACTTCGGCTCCGCCGAGATTATAAGTCGCTTCTTTTATGCCGTCAAGACCTCTTACGTCTTTGATTTCGGGGTCTGCGAGTTCTTTGCCCGTGAGTTTCTTCGCCGCCGTACGAAGAGCCGCTTCCATAACGCCGCCCGTCGCGCCGAAGATAACGCCCGCGCCCGAATATTCGCCGACTATGTCGTTGTCGAATTCCTCTTCCGGGAGTCTGTTCCACATAATACCCGCGCGACGGATAATTCTCGCAAGTTCGCGGGTGGTCAGAACGGCGTCGACGTCGCTGAGACCGTTGGTTTTAAGTTCTTCGCGTTGCGCTTCGTACTTTTTGGCGGTACAAGGCATAATCGAAACGACGAACATGTCTTCGGGTTTTACGCCCGTTTTTTCAGCATAATACGTCTTAAGAATTGCGCCCATCATCTCGTGCGGGGATTTGCAGGAAGAAAGGTGAGGGATAAGATCCGCGTAGTTGTATTCGCAGTAGTTGATCCAGCCGGGCGAACAGGAAGTAATCATCGGCAATACGCCGCCGTCTTTGATTCTTCCGAGAAGTTCGGTCGCTTCTTCAATAATGGTAAGATCCGCGCCGAAGTTGGTATCGAATACTTTTTTGAAACCGAGCCTTCTGAGAGCCGCAACCATTTTACCCGTAGCGAGCGTTCCGACCTTGTCGCCGAATTCTTCGCCGAGCGCAGCCCTTACCGCGGGAGCGGTTTGCACTACTACGTATTTGCCTTTCGCGAACGCTTCGTCTACCTTCGCCACGTCGGAAACTTCCATCAACGCGCCCGTCGGGCAGACGGTTACGCACTGACCGCAGAGAATACAGGGAGAGTTTGCGAAACTTCTGTTTTCCGCGGGGGAAACGATAGTGTTGAATCCCCTCTTTTCAAAGCCCAGAATACCGAGTCCGTGAGCGTTTTTACATCTCGCGACGCATCTTCCGCAGAGAATACATTTGGAAGTATCGCGATAGATAGACGGGCTTAATTTATCGATAGTGGCAGGAGTTTTCGTGCCCGCGTACATACCTTCTCTCGCGCCGACGAGTTTGGCAACGTGCAGAAGTTCGCATTTGCCGTTCTTGTCGCACTGCTGGCAGTTCTGATTGTGATTGGAAAGAAGAAGTTCAACCGACGTTCTTCTTGCTTCCGTAGCCTTGGGGGTGGAAATCTTTATTTCCATACCCTCGGAAACGGGATATACGCACGACGCAACCAGCCCTCTCGCGCCGGTCGCCTCAACTAAGCACACGCGGCAGGAACCTTGCGAACATTCGCCGTGATTGAACGAGCAGAGCGAAGGAATTTCATAACCGCATTTCTTCGCCGCTTCGAGTATGGTCAGACCTTCTTCGACCTGATAAGGAACGCCTTCGATTTTAATGTTTAACATTTATTACTCTCCTTATATCTTGCTGATCGCGCCGAACTTACACGAAGCGATACACATTCCGCACTTGATACATTTGTTCGTATCGATTACGAACGGTTCTTTACCGACTACGCCGGTAATCGCGCCGACGGGGCATTTACGAGCGCAAAGACTGCACTTTTTACACTTGTCGGGGTCGATCGCATAGCGCATAAGGCTCTTACAAACGTGAGCGGGACACTCTTTCTTCTCGATATGAGCAAGATATTCGTTTTTGAAGTGCGCAAGCGTGGAAAGTATGGGGTTGGGAGCGGTTTGACCCAGACCGCAAAGGGAGTTACTCTTAACGTTTGCGGCAAGTTCTTCGAGAGCCGCAAGGTCGTCCATAGTTCCTTTTCCTTCGGTTATCTTCGTAAGTATTTCGAGCATTCTCTTGGTGCCGATACGGCAGGGCGAGCATTTACCGCAGGATTCGTCGCAGATGAATTCCATATAGAATTTCGCGACGTCTACCATACAGTTGTCTTCGTCCATTACTATCGCCCCGCCCGAACCCATCATCGAGCCTTTCGCCACGAGATTATCGTAGTCGATAGCCGCGTCGAGGTCGTCTTTGGTAAGACAGCCGCCGGACGGTCCGCCGGTCTGAATGGCCTTGAATTCTTTATTATGGGGAATACCGCCGCCTATATCGTATACGAGTTCGCGAAGAGTAGTACCCATCGGGACTTCGACAAGACCTACGTTGTTGATTTTTCCGCCGAGCGCGAAAACCTTGGTGCCTTTGGACTTTTCGGTACCGTACTTGGCAAATTCCGCAGCGCCCTCGCGCATGATATACGGAACGCAGGCAAGCGTTTCTACGTTATTGATAATGGTGGGTTTCTGCCAAAGCCCCTTGACCGCGGGGAACGGAGGACGGGGTCTGGGCATACCGCGCTGACCTTCTATGGAGTTAAGAAGCGCGGTTTCTTCGCCGCAGACGAACGCGCCCGCGCCCAGACGGATATGTACTCTGAACGAGAAACCCGTACCGAGTATATTATCGCCGAGAAGTCCTACTTCTTCGGCTTGTTTCATCGCCAGTTTAAGTCTGTTGACCGCTACGGGGTATTCCGCGCGGACGTAGAAATAACCGTTCTGCGCGCCGATCGCGTAACCCGCGATCATCATGCCCTCGATAACGCCGAGAGGATTCCCTTCGAGTATCGATCTGTCCATGAACGCGCCCGGATCCCCTTCGTCGCCGTTACATACGACGTATTTTTCGCCTTCGGGTTGAGCGTAAGCAAACTGCCACTTTCTGCCCGTCGGGAAACCGCCGCCGCCTCTGCCGCGCAAACCGCTGTCGAGAATTTCTTTGATGACGTCGGCTCTGTCCATTTTAAGCGCGCGTACCAATCCCTTGAACGCGCCCGCGCCGAGGTTCTCGTTTATATCTTCGGGGTTAAGGCTTCCGCAGCCGTGAAGAGCGATACGAACCTGCTTTTTATAGAAATTTATATCGTCCTGTTTTTTAACCTTTTCCTGCGTAACGGGGTCTACGTAAAGAAGTCTTTCGACTACTTCGCCGCCGATTAAATCCGCGTTTACGATTTCTTCTACGTCGGACAAATGCACCATACGATACAGAGTGTCTTCGGGGTAGATTTTTACGAAAGGTCCTTGCGAACAGAAACCGAAACAACCTACCTGATTTACGGTTACTTTATCGCCGAGATTCTTTTCTGCAATAAGTTTTTCGAATTCCGCTTTGATTTCGTCGGAGTGGGAAGACAAACAACCCGTACCGCCGCAAAGCACTACGTGTCTTTTCCCGTCCGCGCCCGTGAATTTGGCGTCAAGACATTTACTGCACTTCGAACTTATCTTTTCGAGTTCCTGAAAATTCTTTATCATGGGGTTAAGCCTCCTGCGCTCTGTAACTTTCTATAATCTGAGGAACGCCGTCAACGGTCATTTTCGGGTAAACCGTACCGTTAATGGTAACGGCGGGGGCGATACCGCACGCGCCTATACAACGAAGAGCGTCAAGAGTAAACAAGCCGTCGTCGGACGTTTCGCCCGGTTTGATATGAAGCAAATCCGAAAACTTATCTATAATCTGTTGCGCGCCTTTGACGTAGCAAGCCGTTCCCAGACAACAACCGATAACGTACTTGCCCTTCGGTTTAAGCGAGAAAAACGAGTAGAAAGTTACGACGCCGTAAATTTCCGCAACCGAAATACCCGTCCTTTCGGAAACGAGTTCCTGTACTTCGAGCGGAATGTAACCGTACTCTTTCTGCACGTCGCTTAAAATCATCATAAGCGGAGTTCTTTCATCGACGTATCTGTCGCAGATCTCGTTGATCTTCTTTACCGCCGATTCCTGTAAATGTGCCATTGTGTCCTCCTTGGAGTGGAATAAAAAAATTTTCTTGTTTTGCGTGTATAGCCTCGCGCGGCGGTATTATAAATAACACATAACCGTTATGTCGGCATATAACCATATTATATATCAAAACAGCGTAAGTGTCAACCCGCTTACGCTGTTTTTTGCAATTTTCAAATCATTATTTTTTATCGATAAACCCGAACGATTTACGCCGTTAAAGCCGCAGATTACGCGGTTTTGAGTATTCGGTTTACGCTGAAAGATACGGCGTAGGCAAGAGCCATTTTCGCAAGATCGGGGATAATAAACGGAACTACGCACTTAAGCAATATACCGTATATCTGTTCGGTCGTTCCGTTCGTGTAAATGAACGCGTACCAGAGCGTTCCGAAGGTATACAGAACGGCAAGTCCGACGACCGACGCGCCTATCTTTACGAAAACGTTATCGCGGTATTTACCGAAACAAATCGTAATCAGACCGTAGACTAAACATTGCGCTATAAAGCCGAGTATGTAACCGCCCGTCGGCCCGACAAGCGCACCCACGCCGCCTCGGAAGCCCGAAAAGACGGGCGCGCCGACCAAGCCCAGCAACACGTATATCGAAACCGATATAAGAGCCTTCCACCAACCGAGCATAAAACACGCCAGAAAAACGGCAAAAGTCTGCATCGTAAACGGTACGGCGGGTATCTGGACGGTGAGCCAGGAACAAACGGCTATTATCGCGACGAACAGCGCGATTCTTACCATATCTCTTACTTTCATATTATTTAACTTCTCTCCTTAAAGCGAATAAATATCCTAAACCTAAAAACACAGCCGAATAAACGACGGGGAACGTCCATGCCCTCAGTACGACTTTATTAGTCATAGGCAGTGTGTCCATATCGTTCAAAGCTGCATCCAACATCCATTGAGAAAGGTCGTAAGAAACCGACGTGCTTAAACCAATAAGTATAGCGGTCAATAAAAACATTCCGAAAAAGTTTACGACTACCGCGATTATCGGATTTCCCACGACTTCCGAAACGCCGAAAAATACGCAGGTAAAGCCGCACTCGCAAAAAGCGGATAAAAAGAGCATATACGCCGCTTCTCCGGCTAATTTGGGAGTAAACCCGCTATTCGGTATAACGGACGAGCCTAAAATTAACATTAACCCGATTTGAAGCCCGCAAATCATTAAGTTTGCCGCCATACAAGCGATTAACTTTGACATAAAGTTTTGCGTACGAGTGTAACCTTTGCCGAATACGGTTTTAACCGCTCCGTTCGCGTAATCTCCGCACGCAAACAAAGGTACGAACACTGCCGCCCCGAACATAATTAAACCGTACGGGTCAAAACGCAATATGTAATCTACGAAATAAGCGTCTTTACCCGTAAAATCGAAAATCGATATGACGTTCTGTATTAAAACAAGCCCGATAATAATATAGAAAACGACGTTGCGGAACAATTTACGGAATTGATATTTAAGTAAATTCAACATATCACGCCCCCGTTCTGTCGATAAAGTATTGTTCGATGTCGCCGTGAAGCGTGGTAAGTTCTTCTACGCTTACGCCGCCCGCCGCCAGCAAGGAGTTGACCGAAGAAGGCTTCGTTTCGACGGGCAACAGAATAACGTTTCCGTCGCGTTTGATTTGCTCGGCGGCAAAGCCGTTTTCGAGTAAAATCTTTTCGGCTTTTTCGCCGTCGTCTACGACTACTTTAAGTCCGCTTTCGACGCGTTTAAGCAATTCGTCGGCAGTAATTTCTTCGATTAAAACGCCGTCGTTTATTATTCCGTAACGGGTAACGATTTTTGAAAGTTCGTCAAGTAAATGACTTGAAATCAAAAAGGTAACGCCCTTTTCGCGGTTGAGTTTAAGCACGCAATCACGTACTTCCTTTATCCCTTCGGGGTCGAGCCCGTTTATCGGCTCGTCTAAAATAAGCGCTTCGGGGTCGCCTAAAAGCGCAATCGCGATGCCGAGCCTTTGCTTCATACCGAGCGAAAATTTGCCCGCGCGTTTTTTGCCCGTGTCGGCAAGTCCGACGAGTTCGAGAAGTTCTTTTATTTTATCGTCGTCGCCGCCCGAAAGAAGAGAAAATCTCTTCATATTTTCGTAGGCGGTACATGTTTTGAACAGTCCGGGAGCCTCTATAAGCGAGCCTATCTTTCTGCGACCTTTATTCAGATCGTTATCGCCGAAAAGAGTGATTTCGCCGCCGCTAGGAACGGCAAGCCCCAAAATCAGTTTCATCGCCGTAGTTTTGCCCGCTCCGTTTTTACCGATAAAGCCGTAAATATCCCCGCGATAAACGGTCATATTCACGTCGCTTACCACGGTTTTTTTGCCGTAACGCTTGGTTAAACCCACGGTTTTGATTATTTCTTCCACTCTCGTTTTCCCCTTTACGCTTCTTATTTCTTTTCTTCGGTTTTATCGGTTTCTTTAATCGCTTCCGCAACGGATTTCACGGAGGGTTTAAGTTCTTCGCTCGCTTCGTTTATCACGGGAACGGCTTCGTTTTTGGTATATCTCATTATTTCGCGTTGGAACGCAAAACCGAGCAACGCCCCGCCTATTCCGAGCATAGGCACGCCTATAAACAACAGCCAGAAAAGTTTGGGCATGCCCTTCATATTCATTGCGGTAGTGAAAAAATCCACCATACCCGTAACGGTACACGCAAGACCTATCGCAAGTACGATAAAGCCGATAATTTTAAGCCTTGTTTTTACTTTGTTATGTTTGTCGTTATTCATTTTTAACTCCCGAAAATTATTACTATATACCGTTACGCCGCTCCGCCGATAGACGTAAACGCAAGAATAAGTATAATCGCGTACAACCAGACGATAACCCATATTACCGTACTGATAATACCTATTACCAGCCCCGCAATGCCTAACCCGTTACAGGAAGCGTATTTTTTACGCATCCCCACGGAAACCGCGCTTAAAATAAGCCCGATAACGGAGGCTATCGCGTAAAAATATCCTAAACCGAGCGACAACAACGAAACTACGAAGCCCGCTATGGCTAACCCGTTTACGCCTTTCGGCTCAATTTTCCGAGCGTCGGCGGGTTGAGTACGATTTTCGTCGTTCGCGGTTATCGCAACCGATTTTTCGTCGGCGGTTTTCATAATAGAAATATCTTCCGCCTGCGCTCGTTCGGCGGAGCGTTCTATTTTTTTGCCGCAGTTCGGGCAGAAATCCGAACCGTCGTCGAGTTTACACCCGCATTCTTTACAAAACATACGTTTCCTCCTTTAATCGACCGATGCCGGACAAAAATAATACGTCGGCATACGTCGTTATACGTATATTATATATTGTCGGTCGGTCGGTTGTCAATCGTTTTAGCCAGAAAACACGGCGCAAGACCGAGTATAAAAATACGGGCGAAAACCGAAGTTTTCGCCCGTAAGGCATAGTTTGTTCTTATTTTCAGCCGACTTGCTCGTCGTCCGTATCGTCGGGTACAGACGTCGTCGAGTTGAACTGCGGCGCAAGTTCTTTATACGCCTTAACGCCCGTACCGGCAGGAATAAGTTTACCGATAATGACGTTTTCTTTAAGACCCATAAGCGGGTCGATCTTGTTGTGAATAGCCGCGTCGGTAAGGACTTTGGAAGTTTCCTGGAAGGAAGCCGCCGACAGGAACGATTCGGTCGCGAGAGCCGCTTTGGTAATACCGAGCAAGATCCTCTTCGACATTGCGGGTCTGCCGCCGTTTTCGAGTACTCTTGCGTTCTCTTCGTCGAGCGTAAGCATATCCACGCATTCGCCCGGAAGGAAACTCGTATCGCCGCCCGCAAGAACTTTGACCTTACGAAGCATCTGATTGACTATGATTTCGACGTGTTTATCGTTAATGTCAACGCCCTGACTGCGGTAAACGGACTGAACTTCTCTTAAAATATAATCCTGAACGGCTTTGAAACCCTTGGTTTTAAGAATAGTCTGCGGGTTGACCGAACCGCCCGTCAATACGGCGCCGGACTCTACTTCGTCGCCGCTCTTCACGCGGAGATCCGCGCTGAACGGAATAACGTAATCTTTGGTAGATCCGTCTTTTTCGTTCTTGACCGTAACGTGTCTTACGCCGTCCTTTTCGCTGACGGTAACGACGCCTTCGTGATCGCAGACGATTGCTTCGCCCTTCGGTTTTCTTGCTTCGAACAATTCTTCTACACGCGGAAGACCTTGGGTTATATCGCCCGTGGACGCTATACCGCCCGTGTGGAAGGTTCTCATCGTCAACTGCGTACCGGGTTCGCCGATGGACTGCGCCGCGATAATACCTACCGCTTCGCCTACCTGAACGGGAAGCGAGTTACTCATGTTCTTGCCGTAGCACTTGGCGCAGACGCCGTATTTCGATTTACAGGTAAATACGCTTCTGATAACGACTTTTTCGATACCGGCTTTGCAGATCTGTTTAGCCTTATCTTCGGTTATCATTACGTTTGCGGGAACGATAACTTCGCCCGTGGTCGGGTCTACGATATCTTCGGGACTGAAACGACCGTTGATACGATCTTCGAGGCTTTCGATAATCTCGCCTTTAATACCCTTGATCGCTTCGATTTCCATACCCTTTTCGTCGCCGCAGTCTTCGTCCCTTATAATTACGTTATGCGAAACGTCTACGAGCCTACGGGTAAGATAACCGGAGTCTGCCGTCTTCAACGCCGTATCCGCAAGACCTTTACGTCCGCCGTGCGAAGAAATGAAGTATTCGAGAACCGAAAGACCTTCACGGAAGCAGGACTTAACGGGAATTTCGATGATTTTACCGTTGGGGTTGGTCATAAGACCGCGCATGCCCGCAAGTTGTTTGATCTGGTCGATAGAACCACGCGCGCCGGAGTCCGCCATCATCCAGATGGGGTTGAACTTACGGAGCGTGAGTTTGAGTTCTTCGGAAACGTCCGCGGTCGCTTTCGTCCATACGTCGACGGTCGCTTTATAGCGTTCGTCGTCGGTCATGATACCGCGTTTATATTTCTTTTCGATACGAATGACTTCTTCGCTCGCCTTGTCGATAATTTCTTTCTTCTCGGCGGGAACCTGCATATCGAATACCGAAGTGGTGATAGCGGCAACCGTGGAATACTTATATCCGAGCGACTTGATGTAGTCGAGCGTATCCGCCGCACATACCGACCCGCGCGATTTGAAGCAGGCGTCTACTATCTTTTTGAGTTGGCTCTTGCCGACGAGGAAGTTGATTACGAACTGAAGATAACTGTCTTTATCTTCGGGATTTCTTTCCGTAAAGCCTTTGCCCTCGATGTCCTGCGGAATCTGTTGGTTGAATATGATTCTGCCTGCGGTCGTCTTGATGATACCCGTATGGGTGGTTCCATCGGGCAGGAATACTTTACGACGAACGTAGATTTCGTCCTGACACCAGAGTTGTTTGGTCTGATAAGCCATCAACGCTTCGTCTACGGAAGCGTATACGTCGGGTTCGTAACGGTTGATAACGATTCGTTCGGCGTGTTCGTCGCCCGCCTTCGTTATCGCGCAACTTACGATTACGTTTTTGACGACTCTTACGTTTCTCGCGTACAGACCGTCTTTATCCGCTTCGGCAACGACTACCTTTTCTTCGATTTTTTCGTCGGACGGAAGGTACTTCATGTTCTTCTCGTCGTAGAAGCAACCGTCGTCGCCAAGGACATATTCGTTATCTTTTTCGTCGTAATATTTGCCCTCTTCTCTGCGGGTAATGGTAAGGTAATAGCAACCGAGTACCATATCCTGCGAGGGCGACATGACGGGTTTACCGTCGGAAAGTTTCAGTATGTTGTTGGATGCGAGCATCAAAAATCTCGCTTCCGCCTGCGCTTCTATCGAAAGGGGAACGTGAACAGCCATCTGGTCGCCGTCGAAGTCGGCGTTGAACGCGCCGCATACGAGCGGGTGAAGTTTGATTGCTCTGCCCTCGATAAGAACGGGCTCGAACGCCTGAATCGACAATCTGTGAAGCGTCGGCGCGCGGTTCAGAAGCACGGGATAATCTTTGATTACGTCTTCGAGAATATCCCATACTTCGGGTTTCATTCTCTCGACCGTTCTCTTCGCGCTCTTTATGTTATGGCACTTATTCTGCTCTACGAGTTTCTTCATTACGTAGGGCTTGAAAAGTTCGATAGCCATTTCTTTGGGAAGCCCGCACTGATAGAGTTTAAGTTCGGGACCTACGACGATAACCGAACGACCGGAATAGTCTACTCGTTTACCGAGAAGGTTCTGACGGAAACGACCCTGTTTACCGCGGAGAATAGCCGACAAAGATTTAAGATCTCTGTTGCCCGCGCCGGAAACGGCTTTGCCTCTGCGGCCGTTGTCGATAAGCGCGTCTACGGCGTCCTGAAGCATTCTTTTTTCGTTTCTTATAATGATTTCGGGCGCGCCGTACTCTATGAGTTTTTTAAGACGGTTGTTTCTGTTGATAACCCTTCTGTAAAGGTCGTTCAAATCGGAAGTCGCGAATCTGCCGCCGTCGAGTTGAATCATAGGACGAAGATCGGGCGGAATTACGGGAATTACGTCGAGTATCATCCATTCGGGGCGGCTTCCGCTCTTGCGGAACGCTTCGACGATATCCAACCTCTTGATAGCCTTCTGGCTCTTCTGACTGTCGGGATTGTCTTCGATAATCGTCCTTAATTCTTTGCTTTCCTTTTCGAGGTCGACAGCCATAAGAAGTTCTTTGATCGCTTCCGCGCCCATGCCGACCTTAAAGGCGTTTTCGCCGTATTTTTCTACGGCTTCTCTGTATTCTCTGTCGTTGATGACCTGCTTATATTCGAGTTCGGTTACGCCCGGATCGAGTACTACGTAGCAGGCGAAGTATATAACCTGTTCGAGTTGCTTGGGGGGCATATCGATCATAAGACCGATACGCGAAGGAACGCCCTTGAAGTACCATATGTGGGATACGGGAGCGGCGAGTTCGATATGACCCATTCTCTCCCTTCTTACCTTGGCTTTGGTAACTTCGACGCCGCACTTTTCGCAGACTATACCTTTGTATCTGATTCTCTTATACTTACCGCAATGACATTCCCAGTCCTTGGTAGGTCCGAAAATTCTTTCGCAGTACAAACCGTCTTTTTCGGGTTTTTGCGTGCGGTAGTTAATGGTTTCGGGACGGGTAACTTCGCCGTAAGACCATTCTCTGATCTTTTCGGGCGAGGCTACGCTTATCTGTATCGAATTGAAATTGTTAAGTTCAAACATTTCTTACCTCCGCTTAAATATCGTCGTCCGAGTCTAAATCGTCGAGATCGTCGTAATCGTCGAACAAGTCGCTCGATTTGAAATCTTCGTCGTCCGCCGCGGGAGCGATAGTGTCGAGATCGTCGAAGAGAAGGTTTTCGTCGTCCTCTTCTTCCGCCGCCTCGTGTTCTTCGTCCTTGCCGAGATCGAGATCGACGTAGTCGTAACGTTCTTTCTCTCTTTCGCCGAGATTGACGTCGTCGGCGTCTTCGGTAAGGTCTTTAAGATTGATTTCTTCGTGGTTTTCGGTAAGCACTTTCATATCGAGAGCAAGCGATTGCAACTCTTTGAGAAGAACTTTGAAGGATTCGGGGATACCCGGTTCGGAAATGTCGTTGCCCTTTACGATCGATTCGTAGGTCTTTACCCTGCCGACGACGTCGTCGGATTTGACCGTAAGAATTTCCTGCAAAATGTGCGACGCGCCGTACGCTTCGAGCGCCCAGACTTCCATTTCGCCGAAACGCTGTCCGCCGAACTGGGCTTTACCGCCGAGGGGTTGTTGCGTTACAACCGAGTACGGTCCTACCGACCGAGCGTGGATCTTATCGTCTACGAGGTGGTGCAACTTAATCATATACATATAACCGACGGTTACTCTGTGTTCGAACGGTTCGCCCGTTCTTCCGTCGTAAAGTTGAATCTTGCCGTCTACTTCGCCGTAGGGGTTGACGAAGTGATTTTCGCGGAGAAGTTCTCTTATATCGGTTTCGCTCGCGCCGTCGAATACGGGGGTTGCGATCTTCCAGCCGAGTTGCTTGCATACGAGCGAAAGGTGTACTTCGAGTACCTGACCGATGTTCATACGCGAGGGAACGCCCAGCGGGTTAAGAACGATCTGGAGCGGCGTACCGTCTGCCATAAACGGCATATCCGCTTCGGGAAGTATTCTCGAAACGACGCCCTTGTTACCGTAACGTCCCGCCATCTTATCGCCGACGGAAATCTTTCTCTTCTGCGCGATGTAAACTCTTATAAGTTTGTTTACGCCGGGAGAAAGTTCGTCTTTGTTGGCCCTCGTGAACCTCTTTACGTCTACGACTATACCGCCTTCGCCGTGAGGAACGCGGAGCGAGGAATCTCTTACTTCTCTCGCCTTATCGCCGAAGATTGCACTTAAAAGCCTTTCTTCGGGCGTGAGTTCGGTTTCTCCCTTCGGGGTAACCTTTCCTACGAGAATATCGCCGCTGGTAACTTCCGCGCCTATTCTTATGATACCTTCTTCGTCGAGGTCTTTAAGCGCGTCGTCGCCGACGTTGGGAATATCTCTCGTGATCTCTTCGTCGCCGAGTCTGGTTTCGCGACACTCTATTTCGTGTTCTTCTATATGGATAGAAGTGAAAAGGTCGTTCTGAACGAGTTTTTCGGAGAGAAGTATAGCGTCTTCGTAGTTATAACCTTCCCACGTCATGAAGCCTATGAGAATGTTTCTGCCGAGCGCGAGTTCGCCGTCGCACGTCGCGGGGCCGTCGGCGAGAATGTCGCCTTTCTTCACCTTGTCGCCCGTGCTTACGATGGGATGTTGGTTAAGACACGTACCCTGGTTGGAACGCGTGAATTTTTTAAGATTGTAAACTCTGTCGAATCCGAGCGCGGTGCCGTCGTCTTCGGTAACGATTATCTCGCTGCCCGAAACGTATTTGACCGTACCCGCCTCTTTCGCGATGACGAGAACGCCCGAATCGTACGCGATTTTCGCCTCGATACCCGTACCTACGATAGGCGTTTCGGGTTTAAGAAGCGGAACTGCCTGACGTTGCATGTTAGAACCCATGAGCGCGCGGTTCGTATCGCAGTTTTCAAGGAAGGGAATAAGCGCGGTTGCGACCGAAACGAGTTGCTTCGGCGATACGTCGACGTAGTCGATTTCTTCTTTCGGAAGTTCGGTGATTTCGTCCCTTCTTCTGCAAGCGACACGCGCGTTCAGGAATCTACCCTCTTCGTCGAGCGGTTCGTTTGCCTGCGCGATTACGAAAGCGTCTTCTTCGTCGGCGGTAAGGTAATCTACTATATCCGTAACCTTACCCGTTTCTTTATCTACTCTTCTGTAAGCCGATTCGATAAACCCGTATTCGTTTACTTTGGCGTAAGCCGAAAGCGAAGTGATAAGACCGATGTTCTGACCTTCGGGGGTTTCTATCGGACACATACGTCCGTAGTGAGTATAGTGAACGTCGCGGACTTCGAAAGTGGCGCGTTCTCTGTTCAAGCCGCCCGGCCCTAACGCGGAAAGTTTACGTTTATGCGTAAGTTCGGCGATCGGGTTCGTCTGATCCATGAATTGAGAAAGTTGCGACGATCCGAAAAACTCTTTGATCGCGCTCGATACGGGACGCACGTTTACGAGTCCCGTCGGCGATACGTCTTTGGGATCCTGCGTGGACATTCTCTCTTTGATAACCCTTTCGAGTCTCGAAATACCGATTCTGAACTGATTCTGAAGAAGTTCGCCTACCGAGCGTACTCTTCTGTTGCCGAGGTGGTCGATATTGTCTACCGTGCCGATACCGTAGTTAAGGTCGAGGTTCAAAGATACCGTCGCGACGATGTCGTCTACCGTGATATGTTTATGATTGAGTTTGTCGAGAGCGAGTTTGACGTTCTTCTTCTGCTCTGCAGAGAGTTTTTCGGGAACTTCTCCGCCGAGAATATCGAATAACTGCCCGCAGGAGTAGACGAACTTTCTGCGGAGTTCTCTTCTCTTCTCTGCGTTCTTTTTGTCTTCGGGTTTGAGTTCCGCGCCGTCTTCCGCAACGACTTCGGACATATAAAATACGTTATTGATTTCTTCCAGGTGTCTGTCGGCGACGTCTTCGACCGTGCTGCCTTTGAGTTCTTCCGCCAAAGACTTTTCAAACCTGAAGTTTGGATAATGTATGTTTTCGGTAAGACCGAAGATATGGTGATCAAGCCCCGTAATCGCCTTGAATTCGACTACGTTGTTGGCAATAATCTTATGAGGACCCGCTTCGGTCGCGACCATAATTTCGTTTATACCGCTGTTTTGTATAAGTTTCGCGGCTTCGGCGGAGATGACTTCGCCTTTCGCGGCGAGCAGTTCGCCGTCTTCGTTTACTATATCTTCGTAAGCGGTGCAACCTACCGCCCTTACGCCCATATTGAGGCGTTTGTTGAACTTATATCTGCCGACTTTCGCGCAGTCGTAACGGCGCGGATCGTAAAAGAGATTTTTCAGTTGAATTCTTACGGCTTCGCCGGTGGGAACTTCGCCGGGACGGATACGTCTGTAAAGTTCGTACAAGCCGCCCTCTTCGGTACAGTCGGTATCTTTCGCCATTGTCGCCTTTATCATAGCGTCGTCGCCGAAAATCGCCGTGATTTCTTCGTTCGTACCGAAGCCGAGCGCGCGCAAAAGCAAGGACGCCGTAAGTTTACGCGTTCTGTCTACTTTTACCCAAAGCACGTTATCCGCGTCCTGTTCGAATTCGAGCCACGCGCCTCTGTTGGGGATAACCGTCGTCTGATAGAGTTTTTTACCCGACTTGGAATATTCGAAACCGTTATACACGCCGGGGGAACGAACGAGTTGCGAAACGATAACGCGTTCCGCGCCGTTGATGATGAACGAACCGTTGTCGGTCATCTTCGGAAGTTCGCCCATGAAAACGTCCTGATCGATGATTTCGCCCGTAACCTTATTGACAAGCCTTACTTTTACCTTTAACTGAACGGCGTACGTGGCGTCGCGGTCGCGACATTCCTTTTCGTCGTACTTGGGTTTGTCCGCAAGAGAGTGGTCGAGAAAGTAGAGTTCGAAACGATCCGAATAGTCGGTAATCGGCGAATAATCTTCGAAAACTTCGCTGATCCCTTCTTCGATGAAACTCTTGTAAGAATCGCGTTGAATCTCGATAAGATAGGGCATCGGCTGCACTTCTTCGATCTTCGCAAACGTTCTTCTCTCGACGTTGCCGAACCTTCTGATAGGTAAATTGCGCGTCATTAAAATCTCTCCTTTGATTTTTATTGCAAATTGTCTTGATTTAATTTTCGTTTAGGTGTATAATCGTACCGTCAACGATAAGAAAATCCTGCGTTTCGTTACGCGATTTTTACTAAAAAAAGTCAAAAAGGCGTAAAAAGACGCTATTATAGATTTTATAGCATTATGAGATTATAGGGCAAAATCCACAATCTGTCAAGCGTTTTGAGCGTTTTTTATAAAATTACTAAAAAAATCGGTGATTTTTTATGAGAATAGACAAATTTCTGAAAGTTTCGCGGCTGCTTAAACGCCGCACCGTAGCCAACGAAGCCGTCAAAGGCGGCAGAGTAATGGTCGGCGGAAGAGAAGTAAAACCCGCCTATCAACTTAAAATCGGCGACGAAGTGGAAATCCGTTTCGGCGACGAAACGGTAAAATTCCGCGTTTTATCGCTTCATCCCGTCGTTAAAAAAGACGACGCATCTTCGCTTTACGAGATAATACGATGACTTCGGCTGTACTCGTATGCGCGGGCAAAGGCGAACGCGCGAATTTCGGATTCAATAAACTGCTTAAAGAAATCGACGGCGTACCCGTTTTTCAAAAGACCCTTTACGCGTTTTCTTCTCACCCCTTAATCGACGAGATAATCGTCGTATGCTCGGAAGAAGACGAAGCGGCTTTTAAGGCGATTGCCGAAAAACTCGGCGCGGAAGTAAAATTCGTCCGCGGCGGGAAAGACCGTTCGGCTTCGGTCGAAAACGGAGTAAACGCGGCAGGCGGCGATACGGTCGCCGTACACGACGGCGCGCGCCCTTTCGTTTCGGCGAAAATAATTACGGACTGCGTAAACTCGGCGATAGAGTTCGGTTCGGGCGTGGCGTGCGTCCCCGCGACCGACACCACGGCGAAAATCGCCTACGACGGCGAAGACAAATATATAGTTTCCGCTGCGCGCGATAATATATATAAGGTTCAGACCCCGCAGGCGTTTAACAAAAAATTACTCTTGAGAGCCTTTTCGCTTAAAGGCGAAAACGAAGTCTTTACGGATGAATCGGGGCTGTTCGCGAAATATATCGGGCGATGCAGAGCGGTAAACGGCGAAGAGAGAAACCGCAAACTTACCGTCGCGGAAGATTTCGCCCCGACCGAGAATCTGCGCGCGGGGGTGGGTTTCGACCTGCACAGACTCGTTGCGGGCAGAAAACTCGTACTCGGCGGAATAGAAATCCCGAACGACAAAGGCTTACTCGGACACAGCGACGCGGACGTACTTCTTCACGCGGTTTCGGACGCGCTTTTGTCTTCTGCGTCGCTGGGCGATATAGGAAAACACTTCCCCGACACCGACGAAAAGTATAAAGGCGTTTCGAGCGTTATATTATTCGATAAGGTAAAAGAAATGCTCGAAGAAAACGGATATAAAATAGTAAACGTAAGCGCGGTAATAATGGCGCAAAAACCGAAGTTATCGCCGTTCGTAAAAGCGATGACGGAAAATCTCGCTTCGCTTTGCGGCGTAACGCCCGACCGCGTAGGAATAACCTGCACCACTCTCGAAGGAATAGGCACGATAGGCAGAGAAGAAGGCATCGCCGTATCCGCCTACTGTTTAACGGAGAAAATCACCCGATAAATCCGCAACGGGTTAAAAACGTCATCCCGAGCGATGCGAAGCCCCGCGGAGCGTATGAACATTTATAAAATCATAGGAAAAACGTATGGCTAAAACTAAAACGACGAGCAGATACGTCTGCTCGGAATGCGGCGCGGTAACGCCCGGCTGGCTCGGAAGATGTCCGTCCTGCGGCACTTTCGGCTCGATAACCGAAGAACTTATCGAAACCGCAACGCAAAACGACAAAAAACAAACGCAGAGAAACTACGAACGCCCCGTAAGACTGGGCGACGTGGCGGCGGAAAAGACCGTAAGAATAAATTCGGGCGTAGACGAACTCGACACCGTGCTCGGCGGCGGAATAGTACCGTCGTCGCTCGTACTTCTCGGCGGCGACCCCGGCATAGGCAAATCGACCCTTATGACGCAGGTTGCGTGTACCCTTTCGAAAAAATACAAAGTGCTTTACGCTTCGGCGGAAGAGAGCCGCGCGCAGGTAAGAATGAGATGCGAAAGGCTGAAAGGCGATTTTTCGGAACTTATGGTGATAAACGAAACCTCGCTCGACAACGTTTTAGACTGCGCCGACGGATACGACTTTTTAATCGTGGACTCCATTCAGGCGGTTTATCTCGAAGAGATGAATTCTTCGGCGGGCAGCGTGGGGCAGATTAAAGAGTGCGCTTCCCGTCTTATGCGTTTCGCAAAATCGGGCAAAACGACCGTGTTCGTGATAGGGCACGTAACGAAAGACGGAGCGATTGCCGGTCCGAAAGTTCTCGAACATATCATGGACACGGTACTCTATTTCGAGGGGCAACCGCAGGACAACTACAAACTTCTGCGCGCGGTCAAAAACCGTTTCGGTTCGGCGCAGGAAGTCGGCGTTTTCGAAATGCGCGAAGACGGCGTACGCGGGGTTAAAGACTACGACGGTATTTTCGTTTCCGACGAACGCGGTAACGAACCCGGTACGATAGTAACCCCTACGATTTCGGGCAACAGGTGCATGGCGGTAGAGATTCAGACGCTGCTTTCCAAAACCGCTTTCGGGCTTCCGAGAAGAATGCCGGTAGGGATAGATATGAACAGGCTGCTTTTAATGCTCGCCGTAATGGAAAAACGCGCGTATACGCCGTTTTACGCGCTCGACGTATACGTGAACGTAATGGGCGGAATAAAACTCTCGGAGCCGGCTGCGGATCTTGCGGTTGCGCTCGCTTTGGCAAGCGGAGCGAACAATATACCCGTACCGAAAGAGGTCTGCGCTTTCGGCGAAATAGGTCTGACGGGCGAAGTAAGAGGCGTTACGCAAGCCGAAAAACGCGTGGCGGAGTGCGTAAGGCTGGGCGCGAAAAAAATCGTTCTGCCCGCCAAAAACCGCGACGGCATGCAAAAATTCGCCGGTAAAGTCGAACTCGTATACGTTAAACACGTTTATCAGGCTATAAAACTTATATTTACGAACGAAAAGCAACTCTGAACGGCAGCAAACGACGAAGAAGTAAAAAACGAGCCGTTTAGCGGCGCTGAAAAAGACGAATACCCGGCGGGCGCGTTTCGCCCCGCAAAAAAATCGGAAAAAGAATAAAATTTTATGAATATCTACGGCTTATACAAACGTTACGGAACGGATAAAGTTTTTCGCGGCCGCTTCGCCCTCTGGCGAAGCGCGGGCGTCGACGTCGTATATGCCGTATTTCGCCTTATAACCGGCTTTATATACGGCTCGAAGTGGTTCGTAACGCTTGCCTTATACTACCTCGGACTAAGCGTTATAAGATTTACCCTTATACGCTCGTACGACAGAGTTTCGAAAGACCGCGAAAAATACGATATTAAATTCGAATACGGGCGTTATCGCTTATCGGGGATATTTTTGCTGATTTTAACACTTCCCCTTTCGGGTATGGCGGCGCAGACCGTAATCAAAAATTCGAGTTTCAATTATCCGGGGCTCGTCATTTACGCCTCCGCGACGTATACGTTTTACATCGCGACGATGGCAATTATAAACGTAGTACGGTATAGAGAAATCGGCAGCCCCATACTTTCGGCGTCAAAAGCGATAAATCTCGCAACCGCCGCAGTATCTCTGTTCGGTTTACAGACCGCAATGTTATCGCATTTTTCCGGAAACGACACGGCGTTCAAGATGATTATGAACGCCGTAACGGGCGGAATGGTTATAGTCGTGGTAATCGCTTTGGCGATATATATGATTATAACTTCAACGCAAAAAATAAAAGATCTGAAAGAACCGATCGGAAATCAAATATCTTAACGCCGCAAGACTTGCTTGCAACCAATACGCCGCTATTGTCGATGATTTTTGGTAAGTTTGTACTTGCCGTGCGGCGAAACAAACGCACGGAATAACAGTCGCGACATATACCGGATTGACTCAAAACGCAATAAAGTCCGCGGGGCGGAAAAGTCTTTACGACTTTTCCGCCCCGCGGTTTAATTACGTAAAATTATTATTTACGCCGCTTCAACGAACGTAGGAAGATATTCGGTCGCGCTCTTCCATACAACGCTTAACTTAACTCCGCTTGCAAGCGTGTTGCCGGATACGACGAACGTCGCTCCTTCAGCCATGGTTATCTGCGAGGGATTAAAGAACGTAAGTAAGGCAACGCCGCCGTTGACTTTATTACCCGAAACGACTACGTTTCCGAGAGTAGAGCCGGTGGTAGTCGTAGAGAACATAATCGCCGCATTCTTATTTTCCGCATCGCTCTCCATGTTGAACGTGCAGTTCGTAATAGAAACGGATTGACCTTTAACTGTTTGTTCAACAACTTTAACGGGGCGATTGGTATTGAATACGCAACTATCGATGCTTATACCCATTCCACCTTCCTGACCGATATTTTTGAACCACATCGGGTTGGTATTGCTCGCATATACGCTGTTTTCATGCTTGTTGAAAGTGCAATTTTTCAAAGCGATTTGTTTCGTTCCGAAACTGCCGTCTTGGAACCACAATGCGTCGAAAGTACAATTTTCAAACGAAACTCCCGCAATTTTGTGAGTCATAACCGAGCCGTAAGGGTTATCAGACGTTGCACCGGATAAACCGAAGAATCCTTCGATTTTTACGTTTTTGAAAGTAACTATAGATTTGTTCGGAATTCTGAAAGCAATCTTGTTTGCAACGGCATGATCAACCGCCGGTCCGTCTTTAATCGTGCCTCCGTCAATCACAAGGTTGATACCGTCTTTATCGGTATAAGATACTCCGTAAGGCTCTTCGGCGGTACTGTTACGTAAATACTTATCACGGATATTATCGTTACCGATAACTACGCTGCCGTTTTTAAGAGATACCGCGCCGATATTGAGATACACGTTCTTTACACCCGCGGGGATTTCGGTTAAAGCGTTGAACTGCGCAAGAGTGTAATATCTGGTATCGTTTGCCGTTTCGGCGTTACCTTGTACCGCTTCGACCTGATATACGAGTTTACAACTCTTGTTCTTGTATTCGTTGCCCGCGTCTACGGGGAGTTCGACTTTGCAATCGAGATTCGCTACTTCTTTAACGTCGGGAGTTAAAGTCGCCCAATCGGTAATCGCCATACTCTCGTACGTTTCGGTTCCGTTCGTAATCGAATACTTCAGACCGGCGTACAATCCGTTATCTTCTCCGCAATAAATACGGGTTCTGTATTTGACGGTTACGGAAGACTTGTTTTCGACTTTAATATTAAAGTTTACTTTGTCGCCGGGGGTCATGTTATCGAGTTTAAGTTCGCTTCCCGTCAAGGTAGCCGTTCCGCCGTTTACGAATCTGCCGCCGTTTTCGTCTACGGCGTTGTCGCCGTCTGCGATTCCGGTTTCATTTACCGCCTTGGGCGAATAAACTTTTAACGCCGAAGCCGTAGCCGTTACTTCTACGTTACCCGACGTAATCGCTATGTTTACGCTGCTATTTGACGTGAACAATGCGAAAGTTGCGCCTGCGACTACGCTCATACAAAGCGCGATGGCAAGCATAGCCGAAACTATTACGTTTCTTTTTACGTTTTTCATTTCTTCTCCTTTCGTACACCTAAAATTTTGTTCGTGGATTATATTATTTTATGAACAAAATCGGCAAAAACAGGGGTTGAAAATCTCGATTTTTTTGAGTTTGGTGTGAAAAATCGGCGGAAAAGGGCTTAAAATTGTTGACACACCCATATAATAGTGATAAAATAAGTACGAAAAATGTACATCAAATAATATAATTCATGAACAAATTTGAAATTTTATGATTAAAGCCGAAACGCAAGAAAAAATCTTGCATTTCGGCTTTTTATTTTGTGTATTAACTCCGCGGAAAACCACCCTTCCGGAAGTATGCTCTCCCGTTGAAGCGGGAGAGCATACACGAAGATTGGAATACAAACGACAATACAGCCGCTCCGACCTTTATTGCGGGGATTCTTCACTTCGTTCAGAATGACAGATTGTTTGTTTACCGTCATTCCCCGGAAGGGCAAAACCCGCGGACTTTAAGTTACCGTTTTATGCGGGAACTTATTTGCGTTTGTAGACGGTAAGGTCGGAGCCGTCGTAATCTACGACTGCCGTATCGCCGGGGGCAAAATAGTTGCCGATAATTTTCTTCGCAAGCATCGTTTCTACCGTGCGTTGGATAAATCTCTTCAACGGTCTTGCGCCGTAAACGGGGTCGTAACCGTTATCGATAATATAATCTTTCGCCGTGGAAGTGATATCGAGTTCGATCTGCTGTTCTTCGAGCCGTTTTTTAAGCCCTTCGAGCATAAGGTCGACTATCTTGCCTATTTCGGTCTTTTGCAACGGTTTATAGAACACGATTTCGTCAAGACGGTTCAAAAATTCGGGTCTGAAACTCGATTTCAGAAGCCTCATCACTTCTTCTTTGGCTTCTTCTTTTATTTCGCCGTTTTCGTCGATACCGTCGAGTATGGCTGACGAACCGAGATTGGACGTCAGGATTATTACCGTATTCTTAAAATCTACCGTACGCCCCTGCGAATCGGTTATACGACCGTCGTCGAGAACCTGCAAAAGCACGTTGAAAACGTCCGGGTGAGCCTTTTCGATTTCGTCGAACAATACTACCGAATAGGGTTTTCTTCTCACCGCCTCGGTAAGTTGTCCGCCGTCTTCGAAACCGACGTATCCCGGAGGAGCGCCGATAAGACGGGAAACCGAAAACTTTTCCATATACTCGCTCATATCGAGTCTGATCATATTCTTTTCGTCGTCGAAAAGAGTTTTTGCAAGCGTTTTCGCAAGTTCGGTTTTACCTACGCCCGTAGGTCCTAAAAACAGGAACGAACCCAGCGGTCTGGTCGGGTCCGCAATGCCCGCCCTTGCCCTTAAAATGGCTTCGGCGACGGCGCGGACGGCTTCGTCCTGACCGATTACCCGTTTATGCAACACGTCTTCGAGAGAAAGGAGTTTTTCCCTTTCGCCCTGCATGAGTTTCGATACGGGAATACCCGTCCAGCGGCATACGATTTTGGCGATGTCTTCTTCGGTAACTTTATCGTGCAAAAGGTCGTTTTCGTCGGAAGCGGCTTTTTCTTCGCTTTCGGCGAGTTGTTTTTTAAGTTCGGGCAATCTGCCGTAACGGAGTTTGGCGGCTTTATCGAGGTCGTACTCCCTTTCGGCTTTTTCGGCTTCGCGGTTGACCGATTCGATCTCTTCGCGGAGTTTCTGCACCTTATTGATAGAGTCCTTTTCGGTCTGTAATTTGGCGTTCATCGCCGCGTATTTTTCCTTTAAGTCCGCTATTTCTTTTCTTAAACTTTCAAGCCTTGCGACCGAGAGTTTATCCGTTTCTTTTTTGAGCGACGTCTCTTCGATTTCGAGCGTCATTATCTTACGCTTTACGTCTTCCATTTCGCCCGGCATAGAGTTCATTTCGGTTTTGATGTTCGCGCACGCTTCGTCCACGAGGTCGATAGCCTTATCGGGCAGGAATCTGTCCGTAATGTATCTGTCGGATAAAGTAGCGGCGGCTATCAGAGCGCCGTCCTGAATTTTAACGCCGTGATAGACTTCGTAACGCTCTTTAAGCCCTCTTAAAATCGTAATCGTATCTTCCACCGTGGGTTCGTTTACGATAACGGGCTGAAATCTACGCTCCAACGCGGGGTCTTTTTCGATATATTTACGATATTCGTCCAGGGTTGTCGCGCCGATACAATGGAGTTCGCCCCTTGCAAGCATAGGTTTAAGCAGGTTGCCCGCGTCCATCGCGCCTTCGGTTTTACCCGCGCCGACTATCGTATGCAATTCGTCGATGAAAAGTATAATTTTGCCTTCGCTCTTCTTGACTTCGGAAAGTACGGCTTTAAGCCTTTCTTCGAACTCGCCGCGGTACTTCGCGCCCGCGACCAACGCGCCCATATCCAAAGAGAAAAGTTTTCTGTCTTTAAGGTTTTCGGGAACGTCGCCTTTCATTATTCTTATGGCAAGCCCTTCGGCGATAGCGGTTTTACCTACGCCCGCCTCGCCGATCAAGACGGGGTTGTTTTTGGTTTTTCTCGAAAGAATACGAATAACGTTTCTTATCTCTTCGTCCCTGCCGATAACGGGGTCGAGTTTACCCGTCCTCGCCCTTTCGACGAGATCCTGACCGTATTTATTCAGCACGTCGTAAGTGTCTTCGGGGTTTTCGCTCGTAACTCTCACGTTGCCGCGGACTTCCGCCAACGCCTTCATATAGGCGTTTTTGTCCACGCCCGCCGATTCGAAAATCTTTCCGACTTCCGCGTTCGGTTTTTCTATCAGTCCGTAAAAGAGATGTTCGACCGAAACGAACTCGTCTTTCATGTCTTTAGCCTGTTTTTCGGCTTCGTCCAAAGCCTCGTTAAGCGCGGGAGTTATATATTCGCCGTTGCCGTTGGAAACTTTGACTATGCGGCTTATCGCCTCGTCGGTCAAACGTTCGATAACCGTCTTATTTACGCCGATTTTCGTAAGCAACTGCGGAATAAGTCCGCCGTCCTGACCTATTAAAGCAGCAAGCAGATGTTGCTGATCGATCTCCCTGTTGCCGTTTTCTCTCGCCAACCTTTGAGCGGCGTTCAACGCCTCTACGCTCTTGGCGGTCATGTTCTGCGTGTTCATAATATCACTTCCTTTTTAACTATATTTTTTGCGTATTCCGCTTCGACTTTCATGCGGGCGACTCTTTCGTCGCTCAAAGCGGAAAAGTATATGCCGAGGTATTTATCGAAGTCCGCGACGTATTCGGCGATAGCCTCGCCCGCCTTTTCAACGGTCATGCCGTCGGGGCGGACGAACACCCTTACGAAACGCGCGCCGTCGTAGGAGTACGCCCTTTCTCCGATATACTTTTTTTCAATCGTTATGAAAAGCGAATAGAATCTTTCCATAATTTTAAGCAGTTCGTCGCTCGTCGTGCGAAGGGAGATTTTCAGTTGCCCCAACGCCCCCGAGGGGAACAATTCAATCGCATATCTGACGGTAGGATTATACCTGTACGAAAGCGCGCTTTGCACCGAAGCCATGCACTCCGACGCCTGATTGACGAACTTCAGAGCGGCGTAGTTACCGAGCATCTCTTCCATACGACGGAAAACTCCGTTCATTTTCATTTCGACGGTTTCCTCCGCAAGGTAATGAGCAAGCACTCTGTCTACCATAACCGAACGACTTACGCCGTGTCCGGCAGCCAACTCGTCTATCTTTTCGATAAAATCGTCGCTTAAAAGTAAACTGTACACCGATTTATTCATCTTTTCAATCTCACTTCCTTTTTTGCCTACATTCTACTACGTCGTTTTAATTTTGTCAAGCGTTTTAATAATTTTGTTTACAAATTTATAAAATTTTTTTACGGGAGCCGAACTCGTCGGATTTAACGTTTGACAATCGTAAGATTTTCTGTTATCATATCCGTCGTGATAATAATTCGTTGCCACCGGGTAACGCAAATGCTTTGGCGTTTGCAAAACGTGCCGTTAGGTCTTTGAAGGTACGTTTGGCAGGCATTTTTTTATTTTTAAGAGGTAATATTTATGAAAAAACTTTTCGGCGCGTTCAGATTACTCGACTACGTAATATGGTTTACTTCATTGGCGGTGATAACCGTATCGTTTTTTGCCACGAAAGGCTCGGAGTATCTGTCGCTCGCCGCGTCGCTTATCGGCGCGACGGCTCTCATATTTACGGCAAAGGGCAACCCCGTCGGTCAGGTTTTGATGATAGTTTTCGGAATAATCTACGCGATTATTTCATACGGTTTCGCTTATTACGGCGAAATGATTACTTATGCGGGAATGTCTGTGCCTATGGCGGTATTTTCGCTTATAAGTTGGCTTACCCATCCGTTTAACGGAAACCGCTCGCAGGTTAAAATCAACGACAAAATAAGCGGTAAAGAGATGATTTTCGCGTTTTGCTTAACCGCCGCCGTAACTTTCGCGTTCTACTTTATTTTATCGGCGCTCGGCACGGCAAGCATAGTAACGAGTACGGTTTCGGTCGCGACGAGTTTTATATCCGTTTATTTTACTTTCAGAAGAAGTCCGCTTCACAGTTTGTTTTACGCGAGCAACGACGTAGTGTTGATTATATTATGGGCGTTCGCCTGTGCGAAAGACCCGTCGCAGATAGCGGTTATCGTCTGTTTTTGCGTATTTTTGTTAAACGACGTTTACGGTTATATAAATTGGATAAAGACCGCAAAGAAACAAAAAGTCGCCGCTATCGCCCCGCAACCTGCCGCCGAATAAATTCGGAAAGCAAACGGGCTGACGCGTTTTACAAAACGCGTCAGCCCGTATTTTTATAACCTTATTATTTCGTTGAAAATCTTTACCGCGGTTTCGGCGTAAGCCGTATCTTCTTTCGCCGTTCCGCCGCTTATTCCTATGCCGCCGATAACCTTACCGCCTGCGACGAGCGGCGCGCCGCCGCCTAAAAAGATAAGTCCGTCGCGGGTGTCAAGCCCTTCGAGCGAGCCGCCCGATTTGACTTCTTCGGCGAGTTTCGCCGTGCTCATCTTTATCGCAACCGAAGTATACGCCTTACGGTTGGCAACGTCGTAACTTACGAGAAAAGCGTCGTCCATAACTTCGGTAAGCACGGGGCGAGCCTTTTCGTCCACTATCGAAATCACGAGTTTATTGTCGTTTTTTTTCGCCTCTTCGGTCATTCGCCGCGAAAGTTCGCGGGCGAGCGAAAGAGTCATTTTTTTGTCGCTTTTCAAAGTCTTTACGACTTCTTCGACGATTTTTTCTATATCCATTTTAACCGCCTATCTGTCCTTTTAAGCCGTAAGAATTTACGACTTCCAAGAGTTCGTTCATCAGTTCTTTCGAAGGCGGCTCTATATCGCCCATCGAATATTCTCTGCCTATGCCCGCGTATTTGTCGCTGCCTATTCTGTGATAGGGCAGCAGATGCATTTTCTTTACGCCTTTAAGCGACGACGCGAATTCCGCTATTCTGCCTATCTCTTCTTTCGTTGCGTTAAACGTAGGAATAACGGGAGTACGGATTATAAGTTCGCACATACCCGAATCGGCGATTTTTCTTGCGTTTTCGAGTATTCGTCCGTTGGGGCGGGTAGTAAATTCTTCGTGCTTTTTACTATCCGTATGCTTTATATCCATAAGATAAGTATCGAGATAAGGCAGATAACGGGATATTATCGAAAAATCGGCGAAACCCGTGGACTCCATAGCGGTGGTAAGTCCGCGTTCTTTCGCCGCGCGTAAAAGACCTACGGCGAAATCGGGTTGACAAAGACTTTCTCCGCCCGAAAGCGTAAGCCCGCCGCCCGAACGCTTATAATACGCCCTGTCGCGTTCGACTTCGTCGATCACTTCTCCTACCGTAACGTCCCTGCCGACCGTTTTTGTTTTGCCGGCAAGCGTCATCTTCTGAATATCGAAAGTCTGCGATTCGGGGTTACAGCACCACCTGCAACGGAGCGGACAGCCTTTCAGGAAAACTATCGTTCTTATCCCCTTGCCGTCGTGTACCGAAAACCGCTGAATATCGAATATTCTGCCCTTTATCGAAAGGTAGTCTTCCATCAGAATCCCCCTTGCTCGGTACGATTGATGATGTCTTCCTGCAACGATCTGGAAAGCGTCGTAAACAGAGCCGAATAGCCCGCTACCCGTACGACGAGCGATTTATATTTTTCGGGGTGCTTTTGCGCGTCGCGGAGAGTTTCTCTCGAAACGACGTTGAACTGCATGTGCATGCCCTTGCGATCGAAAAATCCCTGCACGAGCGATACGAAGTTCTCAAGCCCGTTTCTGCCCGCGAGAGCCGTCGGATGGAATTTCATGTTGAACAGCGTGCCGTTGGAAGCGATAAGATGGTCGAGCGCGGAAACCGAATTGCACGAAGCCGTCGGGCCTTTGGCATCTCTGCCCGCCGCAGGCGAAACGCCGTCGGCAATCGGAGTATACGCAAGTCTTCCGTCGGGAGTCGCGCCCGTCTGCGCGCCGAGCGGAACGTTAGCCGAAACGGGATAAAGCCCCGCCTGATACCTTCCGCCCCTCGGATTGCGATATTTTTCTATTTCTTTGGTGTAAACGTAAGCCGCTTCGCGAGCCATAGCGTCTATTTCGCGATTGTCGTTACCGAATTTGGGGAGATCCTGTATATCGGTAAGCAACTTATCGTATCTGCGTTTTTCTTCTTCGGAACAATTATTCGTTTTAATCGCTCTATACACGGCTTTTACGTCTTCGTCGCCGAGCGTTTTACCCGCCGCCGCGAGTTCTTTGCACACGGTTACGGTGAGTTTTTCGGCGGCGTGATCGTCCATATCTTTGCCGTAGTTATGTTCGAGCGCCTCTTTGATTTCAGCGAGCGTATATTTGCCCGTATCGAAAACGAGCGTCTTTACCGCCCACAATGCGTCAGCCATATTCGCTATGCCGAAGCCCTGCGGACCCGTGAAGTTATATACCGCTCCGCCTTCTTGTACGCTCTTGCCGCGTTTGATACAATTTTCAATCATACCCGAAAGGAACGGGAGCGGACATCTTTCGGCGTGAGCCACGTCGATAGCGTTATCGGCGTTTACGAGCAGCGATACGAAATAATCGGACTGCGCTTTATACGCCGCGAAAAATTCGTCGAAACTCTTCATCTCGGCGACGTCGCCCGTCTGAATACCTACCCTTTCGCCCTTTTCGTAGCCGTTGGAGAAAACCATTTCGAGCGGACGTACCATATTGAAGAACGCCGCGTCGTGCCAGCCGTCGGTTTTGCCCGCTTTCTGCGGTTCGACGCAACCGATTATGTTATATTCTCTCGCGTCTTCCATGGTAAGACCCCTTGCCATCAACGCGGGTATTATTACTTCGTCGTTATAGTACGCGGGGAAACCTATGCCCGTGCGGGTGAGTTCGGCTGCGCGTATCAGAAAATCGTGCGGAGAACCGTTCCATACCCTTACCGAGAAGGACGGTTGCGGCAAAAAGACGTGTTCGGTAGCCGTTATGGACATAAACGACAAATCGTTGGTAACGTCTTCGCCCGCAGCATTCTGACCGCCGGCGATCAGGTTCTGGAAAAGCGAATATCCCGCGAAACCCTCCGACGAATCTTTATCTCTGCACTTGTTGAGATCGTTGAGTTTTACCCATATACAGTCCATAAGTTCCTGCGCGAACTCTCTGGTCATACCGCCCTCGCGGGATTTAAGGTAATACGGGTACATATATTGATCGAATCTTCCGGGCGAAATTGAGTGTCCGCTCGATTCGACCTGCAAAAGCATCTGAATAAACCAGAAACTCTGGCACGCTTCGTAGAAATTCGTCGCGCCGTATTCCGGTACTCTGTCGCAGTTTTTTGCGATTAACAGAAGTTCGTTTTTGCGCTCGATATTATTTTCTTTCGCCGCGAGTTCGGCAGCGAGTTTCGCGTATCTCTTGGCGTAGGCTATAGCCGCTTCGTAAGACGTTACGAGCGCGGTTAAAAACGCGTGCTTTCTGCAATAATTCGCGTCGCCGGGTTTCGTGATTTCGAGTTCGTCTTTGACCTCTTTTATAAGAGCCGAAAACCCGCCCGCAAGAATTTTGCCGTAGTCTACCGTAACGTGCCCTATTCCGTTATAGAAATAATTGCCGGGGGTAAACATATTGTGCGCCATAGCCGTAAGCGTTTCTTTCGCCATATAAGACGTGGCGAGTTCGCTCGTGGTTTTGCCCTTCCAGTACTTGTATACTTCGTGAAGAATTTTCTTGTTTTCGTCGGAAATATAGAACGGGTCGGCGGCGCGCGTCGCGACCGTGTCGAATTCGTTTTCGAGCCACTCGAAAGAATATTCGGGGAACACCTGACAGGAACGCGGCTGAACGGTAGCCGAACCTACGATAAGTTCCTTATCGCGGATGACGATAGGAATATTTTCGAGTATATGCTTAAAAGCCTTCGCCCTGCGAAGGATAATCGGCTCGCCCTCGGTCGCTTTGTACGACTCGGTTATAAGCACCGCCCTGTCGGATTCTATCTCCGGCATCTTGGCGTAAAGCGTGTCTTTCAAAAAATCTATTCTGTCGGATTTGGCTATTTTGCCCGAATAATATTGCGGCATATTCCCCTCCGTTAAAATCAAATTATCCGCTTTTTTCGCGGACTTTCGCCTTTTACTTTTTCATTATATATCATAAGCGTGGTTTTGTCAATAAATTTTTATTGTTTTTTGTTGTTTTTTATTTGTTTCTTCGTTTTGTTACCTTAAAACGCTATAAAAACAACAAAAATCAACTCAAAACAACATTTTTACTTATATGCGCGACATTAGATTGACAAAAAATCGGGAATAATGTATACTTAAAAACACTTATATCAAGCGAGGACGTTATGAAAAATGAAACCGTTTCCGCAGGCAACGCGGAAGTAAACGAAACGGGCGAAGTCAAAAAGGCGACCACGGCGTTTTATCCCGACGTCGCTTTCAACAAAAAAGAACGCAAAAAAACGGTAATGCTTTCGGCACTGTTAATAGTTTTAATGGGCGGCATGGGCTTGACCATAATTTTAGGCGGAATACAAAACGGCGGCGGTTCGATGTCGTTTATTTCGGGCGCGCTTACGCTTGTCTGCCTTATATTTGCGATAAGCATGATACCCAACGCGTTCAAACAATACCCCACCAAGAACAAACCGCTTATAGAAGTAAAACCGCGTGAAATCGTAATCAACGGAACGGCGGTTAAAATAAGCGATATTTATCAGATGCGTTTAACGCTCACCGTAGACGCCACGGGCAAAAAGGACGAAATTCTGCAAACTCTCGAAGCGCTTGCCTCGAAAGAACCGCCCCGCCACACCACGGGTAATCTCGATTTTGCCGTAAAAGACGTAAAACCGGATAAGCCGAAAACACTTTACACGACGGTTGCCGACTCTTACGAGGCGTTGATTGCGGTATTCAGCGCGGGCGTAAAGCATTACGATATAGTTTACGCGGCTAAAAAGCAATCTATAAAATCGACCTACGACCTTATCAATTCCAGCGTTACCGTCGACGGAACGAAATTATCCGACCTCTCCAAAAAAGAACGCCGCAAACAATTATTCTGATATTTACTTAAACTCAACCCCGCCCGAGGGAACTTATGAAAAAGTTCTCTCGGGCGGGGGTTTAACTGTGTTTTATTTTCGTTTTTTCTTGCATTCTTCGTTTAATTGATCTTCAAATTTTACCATACAGAACGCCCCTCACTCCGTCGCATTCCTTATTTTCGCCTTTTCTTAGGTTCGTACACTACAAGTTTGTCTTTGAAAATTTCTTCAAACTCTTCCAAAGTACCCTCGACTATCAAGTCTTTTTGGCAAATAGTAAAAACGTTAACTTTCAAATTAAACTTAAATTTATACCACGTACCCATATCTATAACTTCCAGAACGTCGTCAAGGCTGAAACTCGTAAATTCTTTCGGATTATCACCTTTACTCGTGATATAATCTTCATCGATTTGTACGTACGTAGGATAGCCCCCTCTTTGTCGATAAAAATCAGCCATTATCAGAATCAATAGCGGTATAAGGAGTAAAAACAACCATTTCGTAACGGCTAATGCAACTAACACTACCACCCATGACGTCGCAATAAATGCCCCTACCACACTGACAATCCATTCAATGATTTTTATTTTTTTCATATACTCTCTACATTCGGGGTTCAAATTACCTTTGAAAACTATCATAACATTCCCCCGTTAAGTCGTTAAAATTTTTACGTCGGTAGGCACAGTCTGCTGCGTAGGCTCGCTATATTCGATTGCCTGCATTTTAATCCCATACAACGGGGCAACAAACATCGCCGTGAAATTATAAGCCAACGCACCTATTCCAAACGCCTGTTTAGCCGAAATTCCTGCCACTGTTAACATTTTCTCTGCTATCGCATTAAATGCACCAATACCAACACTCCAACATGTTATCACGGCTCCACCTGCCGCTAAGCCGATTGCCGTGCCGAGTATAATATCTTTGGTTAAATCCCAACCGGTGTTGCCTTTATTATAACTTACGACGCCGCCGATAGTACCGCCGATGACCGCGCACACAACCAAAACCGCGATAATCGCGATAATACCTTCGCCGCTTTCGTCGGTATAAGATATGGGGTCGTTATTACAATAGGCATACAAATTAAGTTGACCTATATTCATAGCAAGGCTCGGAATCAATTCCGGCTGATCGGCAGAAATAAATCTACCTATGCTCGGGTCGTAATATCTCGACTGTAAATAATAGAACCCCGTTTCATCGTCGTAATAATACCCGCGGTATCTTATCTTTACATAGTATGCCATATCGCCGGTTTCGCTGCAAATATTACCGTAAGAATCGTAAGTAAATTCAGCAACTTTTACACCTTTCTGATCGTAAACGCGCATAACGTCGCCCATAATATTTTTTTCGAAATAGTATGGCATCCCGTTGAAAGTCATTCCGCATATTCCGCTTTCGTCATACAAGTATCTTATATAATCGTTACCCGTACGTTCGGATATGAGCGTAGTTCCGTTATAATAATACACCGTTTCGTCGTTGTTTACCGTTTTTTTGTATCGGATATTATTCGCGTCGTATTCATATTCAAAGTATAAACCTATCCGACCGCTTTTAAGTTTATTACCGCGCGACCAATACAAATTCTGCGGCGAATTTTTCGTTTCGCCTTTATACGTAGTAATATTCCCCGACGCGTCGTACGAAAAATATTTTTCGTCGGACCCGTTTAATACCGACGTCAACCTCGTTTTATCTTTTGCGCCATACTTAAAAGTCGTAGTTCCGCCGGTTCCGCTCTTCCGGGTAAGATTATTGTACGCGTCGTAGGCGTACGTTCTCAATCCGTCCGAAAGCAATCTGCCCGCAGCGTCATACGAATATTGCCGTGTAGACCCGCTAACTTCGTCATAATATTTGCTTATGCGATTACCGCTATATTCGTATTTCTGTTGCTTGTCGGTTACTTTATCCGTAATCGTCGCTATTTTACCAGTAGTATAATCCGTTCCGCTCAAATACGTATAACTCGGGTTTCCTACTACTTTTCCCCCGATCTGTATGCGCTTTTCGCTTATTCTGTCAATAGCGTCATAGTAATAAAACGTTGCATAACCGGTTTGATCGATAATTGACAAAGTGTTATTATCGTTATACCAATAACTCGCCATAACAGACGAACTACCGTTATCTCTGCTCATAGCAAAGGATTGTAATAAACCAAAATCATCATAAACGTATTCGTACGCGGCATTGACGTCGCCGTCTACCGTCAGCCTCTTTACTGTATCCGAATCGCTGTAATTGTACGCAAGTTTAACTATACCGTTTACGCTTTGCGTAACGTCCGTAAGTTTCCAATCGGTATAGCCATAATCAATCAGCGTTTCGCCGTACGCGTCGTTCCACGTTGCAGAAGCACGCATACCGTAGCCGTAATTGTACGCATAAGACAGCGTATCTCCGTTAGCATATTCTTTCTTCTGCACTTTACCCCCATAGTAATCTATCGACAGCAAATCTACGTCTTCATCGTTTCCGTTATTTCTGCTTATCTTCGTTATTAAAGACGAATTATCTCTTGTCAACGAATACGCATTGCCTAACCGATACCCGTTCGTACGCAAATCGGTATAGTCTATATTCTGCGTTATTCCGTTCTGCGTTATCGAAACCACGTGCCCGTCGCTATCGTAACCGTATTCGGTTATCGTTCCGTCCGATTCAATCTTTTTAAGCCGCACGTCGCCCGCCAACAAATCGTAATAAGTTTTTGTTACGATTCCGTTATCCGTACGCTTAATCGTATAATTACTTATATTATCCGTCGTTTCAACGGTTGACTTCAATATGACGTCCGAACCGTTTTTAACGGTAATAACCTTTTTAGCGGCAGACGGATAAGAATACAAAACGCTCTTTCCCTCGCCCGTTATACCGGTAAGTTTTTCACCGTTATACGCGTAAGTATAACTTTCTTGTACTGCCTTGCCCGACTTATAATCGGTTTCGAAAACTCTCGTTGTTCTGCCCCAATTATTATACTGCGTTTCATAAATTACACCCTTTTTACGCGTCGTTACGCTGCTTATATAGTTTTTATCTTCTCCTTTATATACGGAACGAACGGTAGATTGTCCTACGTGGGTATTGTAGGTTGCGTCGAGAATCTTTATCGTATTGACCCCCGTATTATTCACGCTTACAAGCGTTGCCGTCGTAACGTACGGCAACGACACGGTTACGTACGTTTTGTTTGCCCCGTTGAAAGACACCCGCTCCATAACCGCACCGTTGACTTTTATTTCGGCGCGCGCATTTCCCGCGCATTCAAGCAGAAGCCCGACGCAATAACTCTGCCCCTCGACGTTGACAATACCATGGTCTGTTCCGATTCTCACATCGGCTTCGCCACCCGGTTCTGCGGAATTTTTCTCTATCGAAACGTTGTTTTTACGGTCAAGAGCGTAGGTATAAGTGTATACGTTAGTTTTCGAAGATGAGTCAAGAGTCGACGCGCTTACCAATTTAGTCGTAATATGCGTTTTACCGTTACTGTTGTCCGTAACCCATTCGCTTGTAATAGTGCCGCTTTTTCTTGCTACATTTCTCGTTTTTACTATGGCGTCGTTCTCTTTGTATTCCACTTTCGTTACGGCTTCGTCAGCCGTAAAAGACGTCCCTCCGATCGATTGAGTTTCTCCTCCGTAATTTCCGAAAGAATGCCACGCGCAATTCCTTTTTAATACACTCGGACTCGACCAATGCGTAAGATTTGACGTGTACACGTTTCCTGCGTCGTCGTATATCTTCGTCAATTTATTTTCTTCGTTTGTATCGTACACGATACGAAACTTATCGTTACCGGTTTCGTTGTTTGTAACTTTAACAAGATTTCCGTTCGTATCGTACGTAAAATCTACGCGCGAAATTTTTGTATATCCCGAGCCTTTATCAATGTATCCGACTGCAAAGTCAACAAGATCGCCTTTATAATATAACGATATTCTCGCCACGCAATTCGTAAGGTATTTGGTTTCTATTTGAGTAATTTTCCCTGAGTTGTACGTAACGGTATATTGCGGCGATAAATCAGAATCGTCCTTTTTAATCTCGCTCATTTCATACATATTGTGCCCGCTAAAATCCATTATCGTACTACCGTTTCGGTAAATGCGGGACATTTTCCCGTCCAAAGTAATACTCTTATCGAATGAATGATAAGCAGATTCACCGTCTTTCGTTGTCTTTATTAAAGTATTGATTGAACCGTCTTCGTCAATATAGCGAGCAATGTTACCTTCTTTTTCGAAAACGTGTTGTAACCCGACTTTAATATTATTGCCGAACATTTTTTTCATACCGAACTCTTCCATTACTCCGTTATAGTCGTCATTGTAAACGAGTTGAAGAGTTAACGGATTGCTTGCCGTATTTATCGACAAAACATCGAACGTCGCGTTAAGACTTCCGTCTATCAGATTAACATTGCCCGTACCGCCGTTATACGAAAATTTTTCGTACGGTTGATTTTCGTTAATGCCCGCCGTAGGCAAATAATACAACGACAAAACCGGGGCTTCACCGCTTCTTACATCGATTTCGGCATGTTGATTGCCATTCGTAGACGTTGCCTCCCACACAAACGTCATATCCGCATAGCCATTGAAAAATTCAGGCGCAAAATAGACCGTTTCGGATTTCGATTGATGCGTCGCGGAGGATTGATACCATTTTTTTGTAGACTGAACACTCGAAGCGGTCAACAAAGCATTCCCGCTGAAATACACGTCGGATACAGACGAGATCTGATTGAGCGGGACGTAATTCCTTGCCGTACGCACTCGATATTTTGTCGTTCCCGCCGTATTGTTGCCAACGCTGCGTATACGATATTTCAAAGTACCGTATGCCAGGTAATACCCCGAATTTTTATATTGATCGTTACGATTCGGAAAGGAAATAAATCCGGTAGCAATATTGGACTTTATCTTACCGATCTTTATTCTGTTGGCATTATATTCCGGCACGACGGTATTATTGTCGTATAAGGTCAGCCCGTTTGCTTCCGTATCTTTTTCGATTTCGGTATTTTCAACCGAGTATAATGCGTTTTCGGTATTGATAAAAGCGTCGGTTTCTTGAAACTGTCCGTTTTCGTCTTTTATATGTATCGGAGCGGCGTACTGCCGAACCATAATACTTCCGTCATCCATTAAAAATTTCTTTTCGGTTTCCGTTCTATCCTCTACATATTCCATTACGATATTGTCCGACGGTTTTTCACCTATACTTATATCGTCGACTTCAATTTCCGCAACGTTTGCGTCGGTGGTAAAATCGATCTCCTTTATACCGTCCGCCGCCGCCTGCAATACGGAACGCGGAGCAAAAGTCATACACAAAACAATTACTAATACCGCCGCAACAACTCTTTTTCTAATCATTTTTAACCCCGTTTATCTAATTACCGAATGCGAAAAAATTTTCACCTCATTCGTTTAGTATATCATACCATAAGTAAATGCTCTTTGCAACAAAAAAACGGAAATTTTTATATAATTAAATTCGCCCGAGGGAACTTATGAAAAAGTTCTCTCGGGCGGGGTTTAGTTTGATTATTTCAATATCTTTTTGATTTCTTTGAGCGAGCGGATATTGTAGTCTGCCTGCGGCAAGGGCTTTGCTTTACCGCGACGGATAAAGCACGAACCCGCTTTCGCCGCGTTCGCGCAGGCTATATCCGTCGGCATATCGCCGACGTAAAGGCAATCGGTTAATTTTACGCCCGCGTGTTCGGCGTATTTTTCGAGCGGTTCGGGGTCGGGTTTATGCTTTTCGGTTTCGTCGGCAAGCACCACTATATCCACGTATTTTTCGGCGCGCAATCCCGCAAGATACGCCTCGTACTCGCCCTTCGGCCTTGACGTGACTATTCCGAGCCGATAACCCGACTTTCTTAAATAGCCCAGCACGGGCAAAGCGTCTTTGAAATACTTCGCTTCCCCTATAAACCCGCCGTGATTTTCAAGCCACTTTTTCGCGAAATTTCCGTCGTCTTTTACGCCTAAAATCGACAGCGAACGCTCTATCGAAACGCCGTTCACTATACCCGACAAATAATCTTCGGTAAAGTCGTAGCCGTACTCTTTAAGAGTATATCGCCACGTCTTTATTATAGCGTCGCTCGTATCGACGAGCGTTCCGTCGAAATCAAACACTATATCGGTAAATCTTTTGCCTAAATCTTCGCCGTCGGCGAGTTTGTTTTCGCAATTTTCTATTTTATTAAAGTCTTTCATCGAACATTTTTTATCCGCAATACATACTATATAAGTTTCTCTATAACGCGGAAAACGAATATTAAGCGGAAACATGTGCTTAAAAATTATATCCCGCTCGACGTCGTTTAAGCCGAAATCTTTTTCGGCGTTTTCAAGCGCGCGTTTCGCGTGGATATACCCGTGCAATTTATGGCTTTTATCATTTTCGTGCCAGTCGTAAAGATAGTAATCGTGCAATAACGCTCCCCTTACGAGCGAACGCATATCTATCTTTTTCTTACTTTTCAGCGCAAGCCTTACGCTCTCGTAAGCGACGCATACGGAATGACAAAAACACGACTTCGCGCCGTGGTGGCGAAAAGCCGTTTCCCGCAGAAAATTTTCCGACGTCAGAATATCTTTTCCGTATTCGTATACGAGGTCTTTCATAGTAGTTTTTAAGCGGCTCGCGGCGTTACGCCGCGAGCCGTACGTTATTATTAAAGTTTGCCCTTTTCTATTCTTTCCTGTCCGCCCATAAACGGTCTTAAAACTTCGGGTATGGTAACCGAACCGTCTTCGTTCTGATATTGCTCTATCAGCGCGGGGAACACTCTCGACGTCGCAAGCCCCGAACCGTTAAGAGTATGAACGAATCTCGTCTTGCCCGTCTGCGCGTCTTTGAATCTCGTGTTGTTTCTTCTCGCCTGATAGTCGTTGGCGTTGGAAACGGACGAAACTTCTTTATATATGCCCATCGACGGAATCCATACTTCGATGTCGTAAGTTCTAGCCATGGAAGCCGAGCAGTCGCCCGCCGCAAGTTTGGAAAGTCTGAAGTGAAGCCCCAGTCCTTCCATTAAAGCGCACGCCTTGTTCACGAGTTCTTCGAACGCTTCTTTCGACTTATCCGGGTGAGCGTATTGAACCATTTCTACTTTATTGAACTGGTGTCCTCTTACCATTCCGCGTTCTTCCGCCCTGTACGTTCCCGCTTCTTTACGATAGCAAGGAGTGTAAGCGAAAAATTTCATGGGAAGTTTGCTTTCGTCGAGTATTTCGCCCGCGTACATATTGACGAGCGCGGTTTCGGCCGTCGGAAGCATAAACTTCGCGCGTTTTTTGTTACCGTCTTCGCTATCTACCCAATAAACTTCATCGGCGAATTTCGGGAACTGCCCCGCGCCGAAACCGCAATTATATCCGAGCATGTGCGGCGGCAGAATCATTTCGTAACCGTCTTTGAGGTGTGTCGCGACGAAGTAGTTGAGAAGCGCCCATTCGAGCCTTGCGCCGTCGCCGCGATAGAGCCAATAGCCGTTGCCCGAAAGTTTAACGCCCCTTTCGTAGTCGATTATTCCGAGCGAAGTGCAAAGGTCCACGTGGTTTTTAGCCTTAAACGCAAATTCGGGTTTTTCGCCGAACACTTTTATAACCTTATTGTTTTCCTTTTCGCCGGGGAGAAGGTCGTCGTCGGGCATATTCGGCAGCGAAGCGACGTAGTCGGTAACGCGTTTTTGCAAATCGTCTATTTTAGCGTCGCCCTCGGCGATTTCTTCGCCGATTTTACGCATACGCGCGAAAATTTCTTCTACGGGCTTGCCTTCTTTTTTAAGTTTGGGTATTTCAGCCGAAACTTTGTTTCTCTCCGCTTTGAGGGCTTCTATTTTAGCCATCAATTCCTTTCTTTCGGCGTCGAGTTTAAGAACCTCGGTAAAGTCTGCCACGCAACCTTTTTTAGCGAGTCTTGCCTTTACGAGTTCGGGATTTTCGGTTATAAGTTTAAGATCGAGCATAACTATCTCCTTTCGCCTTGCGGTAACGCAAATTTACGCCCAAATTATACACCATAATTTAAGCAAATGCAATTATTTTTAATCGGGTTAGGCGAAAACGGTTGCAAATTCACGTTTTATATGTTAAAATTCATACGTATATAGAAATCGACGGCGAAAAAGAGTAACGGAAAAGACGCGCCAAGAGAAAAGGCGTTCGGTGCAAGCCTAAGCGTTCTTCCGCGAAAGTGCCTTTCGCTCTTTGCCTTTTGCAAAGTAAGAGGAGTTAATCGCTCACGCAGGCTCGGCGTAAAAGAGATAACGAGGGGTTTATAATACCCGAAAGAAAAGTGGAACAGCGTTTACGACGCCTTTTCTCATAGCGCTATGAGAAAAGGCGTATTTTTTCGTTTATATTCGGTAAAATAAAAATGTTTTTCAAAAGATTAAGAGAAGATATAAATTTCGCCAAACAAAGCGACCCGGCGGCAAGATCGAAATTCGAAGTATGGCTTACCTATTCCGGCGTAAAAGCCCTTTCGCGGCACAGAGTGGCTCATTTCTTTTATAAAATACACTTTAAGTTGCTTGCGAGAATAATAAGTCAGGTCGCGAAATTCCTTACGGGCATAGAAATTCACCCCGCCGCGCAAATCGCTTCGGGCGTGTTTATCGACCACGGCGCAGGCGTGGTTATCGGCGAAACCGCCGTCGTGGAAAAGGGGGTTATCATCTATCAGGGCGTAACTCTCGGCGGCACGGGCAAAGAAACGGGTAAACGCCGCCATCCCGTCGTAAAAGAAGGCGCGATTATATCCTGCGGCGCAAAGGTTCTGGGCGCGATTACGGTTGGCGAATACGCCAAAATCGGCGCCGGCAGCGTAGTGCTTAAAGACGTTCCGCCGCACGCCACAGTCGTAGGCGTCCCCGGAAGAACGGTAAAAATAAACGGCGAAAAGATCGACGAAAAAGCCGAATCGAAAGACGTGATAGTAGAGGAAATCTGCGCGCTCCGCGCCCGCATAGACGAACTCGAAAAACGATTGAAATAACGCAATCGCGAAAATCGGAGTACGTTCGCTTATGCGGCTGCTCCGCCTTCTGACGCGGGGATTGCCACAGTCGCTTTGCTCCTTCGCAATGACGTACTTTGTTTACCGTCGTCGCAAACGTAGCGCGACAATCGCGAAATCAGTGCACGAATCACTAAAAACGACTATATTAAAGGACTATATCTATGAAAATTTACAACACTTTATCCGGGCAGAAAGAAGAATTTATCCCGTTAAACGGCAACAAGGTCAAAATGTACGCCTGCGGAATAACCGTTTCGGGCGAAGCGCATATCGGACATACTTTTCAAGCCCTTATCTACGATATTATCAGAAAATTCCTTATCAAAAAGGGCTACGACGTAACCTACGCCCGCAACTACACCGACGTAGACGACAAGATAATCGCGAAGTCCAAAGAAACGAGTATTCCCGCAGACGCATACGCAAAAATGATGATTAAAAAAATCGACAAGGTTATGCGCGAAATGGACGTAGACGACCCCGATATATGGATTAAAGCGACCGAAAGTATCGACGATATTATCGATTTCGTTTCGGCTTTAATCGAAAAAGGACACGCCTACCCGACTAAAAAAGGCGACGTGTATTTTTCGGTTTCGTCATTCCCCGCCTACGGCAGACTTTCGCACAGAAATCTTGAAGACGCGCTTAACGGCGTAAGGATAGACAACGACGAGGACAAGCGCGACCCGCTCGATTTCGCGCTCTGGAAATCGGCTAAAGAAGGCGAGATTTTCTGGGAATCCCCCTGGGGAAAGGGTCGCCCCGGCTGGCATATAGAATGCTCGGCGATGAACAGAAAGGCGTTCGGCGATCAGATAGATATTCACGGCGGCGGCAGAGATCTCATATTCCCCCACCACGAAAACGAAATAGCGCAGACCGAAGCGTTGACCGGCAAACGGTTCGTAAAATATTGGGTGCATAACGGACTTATCAAAGTCAACGGGCAGAAAATGAGCAAATCGCTCGGCAACTCGCTTTTAATGAGCGATCTGCTTAAAGATTACTCGAACGAAGCGATAAAACTCGCTCTTTTATCTACCAACTACCGCAACGACATAAACGTAACGCCCGACCTGTTCCCCGAAGCCGAAAAGCACTTATACGAATTTTACAAGGTATACGATTCTGCGTTGAAAGCGGGAATTAAAATCGACGGCGACTACCCCGGTATAGACGACAAATTCGACGAAGATATGTCCGACGATTTCAACACCGCCCTTGCAATTTCCGACCTGTACGGATATTTCAGAACGATACGCGGGCTTATCGCGGCGAAAGACGAAAAAGCGGGCGCAATGCTCTCGCAGATACGCAAAACTTACTCGCTTATAGGTCTTTTCAAAAAAGACCCGACCGAATACGTAAAAGCGTACGAAGCGAAGCACGACGAACCCGTTCCCGCCGAAATAACCGCAATGGCGGAAAAAATGCAGAACGCAAGGTTACGGAAAGATTACGCTGCCGCCGACGCGCTGCGCGCCGAAATTTTGCAGAAAGGCTATCTCGTAATGATTTCGAAAGACGGCGTTTCGGTTAAAAAACAATAAAAACTTTTCCAAGATTTGCGTTACGTGGCGGTCAGTCAAAATACGTCGTCAGACCACGGTTCGTATTATCCGGCATATAACACTTGACAAAACAAGAATTTTGTGCTATGGTAGACAAGCATAATAGTTTTAAGCGGCAACGCCGAAACGGCAAAACTATTTTCGAAAGAGGCAGTACGGGAACGAAAAACGACGAATTGCAAAAACCAAAAACTCTCGACGGGCGGTATCCGCCTATGACTTACGTTTAGATTACAAGCGCAGAGAAAACTTTTCCCTTGCGCTTTTTTTGTCGTTTTCCGACTTTTGGTTATCGATTACCGGTATCGAAGTTAAATCGGAAGGGGCAGCGGAAGGGTTTCCCCTTTACGCTTCGGAAATCAACCGAAAAACAAACGAAATCTGAAAAACAGGAGGTTTTACAACCATGAAAAAATTACTTTTATGCTTATTGTCGCTCGTTTGCGTCGTATGCTTGTTTGCGGCGTGCAACAAGGAGAAGGATGCCCGATACAAAATAACCTTTCAGGACTTGTCCACTCTTCCCGAAGGAGTAGAGCGTATCCAAAACGGACAAGGAACTATGTTAAGCGGCAGCGGAAACACAGAAACCATCTATTTTACTTCGGGTAAAGGCGGCTCGTTTTTCGTAACGGTTACTTTTGAATACGGCTACGATAAAGGCGACTTTAAGATATTTGCCAACGGAAAGGAAGCGTCGATCAGAAACGACAACGAAACCGTCGTCGATTACGAAGTTTATCCGACTTCCGACGTAAAAATCACTTTTACGGGTAAACCCGCGATAAAAAGTTACGGCGTAACGGCAACGTTCTACGATAACGAGTACGAGCAAGACTTGGACGAGTTTTCGTACGAGTTGAAATACGTATGGAGAACGGAAGAAGCGACTCCTATTAAGACCGCTTCGCTTGCGGAACTGAAAGACAAAATCAATTCGGACGTAAAAAAAGTAAAACACGGAACGAAAATCACCATAACGGCTACGCACACGGGAGAAATTGCTTTCCCGGACGACTTTATGATTCATGGTGAATATTCGGGATATGGCGAGTACGTCGAAAAAAAGACAAAAATCATCGGCGATAAACAAGTAAAGACTTGGGATATTGCAGTTTTGTCGGACGTGGAAATACAACTGCGCCTCAGCATGACGGGACAAAGTTACTCACGCAAAATATACACCGACTTAACGCTTTTGGGCGGCAGCGTATGCGACGGCGATTTCAACGAGATATTATCGCTGCAATCGCTTTACGATACGAACGGCAAAATTTACGCGCCGCTTCGCGATAACGCGGTAGTGCGCCATCTTGCCGAAAAGTACAAAAAAGTTACTATAAACGGCAAAACCGCAAACGGTAAATTTTTCTATAACGAAACGGATAAACGTTGGTATATTGAACTTTACAAGCCTTCCGCCTACCAAAACGGAAGAGCGGACGGTTACGACGTTGATTTTGCCGAAGGTGTAAACGATTATATGAGCGGCGACTTCGCCCTGACTCGCGATGACGTCGAATTTAAGTCGAATATTATGGAATGGGGCGAGAACGGCTACCTTATGAATGCCGCCGAATACGGCGGTTATCGGCTCAAAAACGGCAGATTTGCGCTCGGTCTGTGCTTTGCGAGCACCGTAAACGATATAAAAGTGATCGTCAACGGAACGAAAGAATTCGTTTTCCGCAGCATACAGACGCTGGACGAAGAAACGCAAGAATTTGCGACGATTTATCGCCGCGACGGAAACAATACGGAATATAACGGAAGTTACGGCGGAATAGGCGACAAATACGAAACGCACAGAATCGCGTTCGAACCGTCAACGTTCGGGGAAATAACGAGCGTTGAAATCGTGCTTGCAAGCGGAGAATAAAACCATCTCGCTTTCGTTATAATCGATTGATAATATTACGGGCGGTACGGATACTTTCGTACCGCCCGTTCTGCTCGCCGACTTCCATATACGGGTGGCGGGAGAATTGCTTTGCAATT
>ERZ780178.252-NODE-252-length-42870-cov-6.780824_pt1 | contig 42870 bp, 40 predicted proteins | sample MGYA00511018_ERZ780178 | MGnify/ENA primary metagenome ERZ780178 (study PRJEB29588, sample SAMEA2151439) | human gut metagenome | biome: human gut; feature: human-associated habitat; material: faeces | place: Denmark | collected 2008/2010 ...
TCGAACCCCAAGTTGGCAATGCCGACGCGGGGACGCGTCGCCCCCAGGTGAGGACCCGCCCCCCAATTAGTTCAACAAATTGCAGTTTCATTATAGTGCCCAAATAAGCTTTTATCCTATGCGGCGAATCATCTCGCGGAAGATGTCAGCCATGAGGGGTTGCACTTCGTTGGCGGCTTTTTGTACCTCTTCGTGACTTACTTCAACGATCTTGCCTTCAACGCCTAAGTCAGTGATGATACTAATACCAAAGGTGCGAATGCCACAGTGGTGAGCTACGATTACCTCGGGTACGGTAGACATACCTACAGCATCAGCGCCCCAGATGTGATACATCTTATATTCGGCAGGTGTCTCAAACGTAGGGCCTTGAGTAGCTAAGTACACACCTTCCACGGTGCGAATGCCCTTCTCTTTGGCAATGGTGCGTGCCATGTCGAGGAATTCATGGTCGTAAGCCTCGTGCATATCGGGGAAACGAGGTCCTGTGGGGAAGTTGGGGCCATGAAGAGGGTGCTCGGGCATGAAGTTGATATGGTCGGTGATGAGCATCAAGTCGCCAATCTTAAAGTCGGGGTTCATACCGCCTGAGGCATTGCTTACGAACAAGTTCTTAATACCCAATTCATACATAACGCGAATGGGGAAAGTAACTTGCTTCATGTTGTAACCCTCATAGTAGTGGAAACGGCCTTGCAATGCCATAACCTCTTTGCCTCCTAAGCGGCCAAATATGAGTTTACCACTGTGTCCCTCAACGGTGCTGACGGGGAAGTTGGGAATATCTTGATACGGAAATTCGTCAACCGTGTCAATCTCTTCGGCCAAGTGGCCAAGACCTGTGCCAAGGATAATGGCCGTTTGCGGTTGAAGTGCGGTGTGGGCTTTAATCCACGCTGCGGTTTCTTTGATTTGTTCTAACATATTGTAAGATGGTTTGATTAAAAGATTCTTTGTTATTAGCGTCTGTAGCTGATGCGATGCGAACCGTAATAGGTTGTACCAAGAGGTTGCTCGCTAATGGCTCGTCAAAATGTGAGAGCCAAGGCAACAAGCGCGTCATGTCCTTCTGAGTAGTTAGGGCAAGATTGCATTGCTTTTCTTGCCACATACGATTGATGCGTGCTACGTCTTTAGTCGTAAAGGCATGATGATCGGCAAATGCTACCACTTCTACTGCAGCGCCTTTTTCCTCTAAATACTGAACGAGTGGGGTAGGGTTGGCTATGCCCGCAATGAGAAGTATGCGTTGCCCTTCGAGCGAAAGGTGAGGCATGGCTTGCATGTCGGGCGTTAGCAGTTCACCATATACGATACGGCTATAAAATAATTGTTGGTTATCTGCTATGTCGATAGTTGGTCGCAGGTTCGATTCGCATTTCGTTACGATGATAGCTTGTGCACGGTGGGCAGCGCAAGAAGGTTCACGTAAGCGTCCCCAGGGCAATAAGTGGTCGTGCGTGTAAAGACGATGCGCATCGGTGAGCAGTAGGTTGTACCCCGCTTTTACGTAACGGTGTTGAAAGGCATCATCGAGCACGATAACGTCTATCGCGGGTTGTAACTTTAGCAACCTTTGTATGCCTACCACTCGTTTTTCGCACACAGCAATGGTGGCAAAAGGGCAGTTGTGCATCATCTGAAAGGGTTCATCGCCAATGTCGGTAGCCGTATGGTGCATCGGGTCGGCCAAGATGTATCCTTTCGTCTTGCGACCATACCCTCGTGAGAGCATGGCCACGCGGTAGCCTTCTTGGTGGAGTAAACGTAGTAGGTATTCGACGTGAGGCGTCTTACCCGTTCCACCTACGGCAAGGTTGCCCACACAAATGATAGGCAGCGGAAACGTGTGCGACTTTAACCACCCTTTGTCAAACAACCAACCGCGCAACCGTGCTACCAAGTACCACGCGGCTGCAAGGGGTATAGTCAGTATGTTGAATAGTCCTTTCAATACCTACTTATTTAATATTGGGAATGTAATAAATGCGTGCTTGTAAGTAGTCCTTCGCACTCATTCCATTCAGTGTGCCTACAAATTGGAGGGGAGCGTAGTATACGCCTAAAGTTGTGCGTAACTTCTCTTCCATATAGTCGCGCTTAACGGTAGAGTTGAGGATTTGGTCAACCCATGATTCCTTGTTGGGGGTTGAGAGAACATCGTAGTCCTTCAAATTAGCACGATTGGCAGCTTCGGCTATAGCATCGTCGAGTGTGCCCAATTTATCAACTAACTTAATCTTCAGCGCTTGGCTACCCGTCCATACGCGGCCTTGGCCAATGTGGTCAACTTGTTCGGGAGTAATATGACGGCCTGCTGCTACGCGGCTGATGAAGAGGCGGTAGCCACGATTAACGTATTGTTGCATCACGTTGGCCTCATCGGCATTGAAGGCACGACCTTGAGCGCCGAAGTCAGAACCCTTGTTGGTCTTCACCATATCGAAGTGCAAGCCAAGTTTGTCCGTCAATAATTCGCTGGCATCGGGTATCATGCCAAAGATACCAATACTACCTGTCAGCGTGGTGGGTTCGGCTACGATGTAGTCTGCACCGCATGACATGTAGTAACCGCCAGAGGCAGCCATGCCGCTCATTGATACAACTACGGGCTTCTTCTTCTTTAATAATTGAATGGCGCGCCACATTTGTTCGGAAGCGTAAGCACTGCCACCACCAGAGTTGATGCGTAATACAACGGCCTTGATATTGTCGTCGTTGGCTAAGCGATCAAGGTCTTCAACTACTTTCGGTCCTACGATATAGCTCTCATTGCTCATAAAGCTATTGTCGGCTACGGCATCAACAATGTTGCCTTGTGCATAGTAAACGGCAATGGTGCCATCGCCACTCTTCTTCTCGGCCAACTTTGCCAAATCAGCGGGAGCAATAAAGTTTACCTTATCTTGCTGGCTAAGCATGCGGAGTAGTGTGCGTACCTCGTCAGCATAAGCCAATCCGTCTACTAAATGTGCTTTGACGTAGTCCTTTGCGTCGGCAAAGGTAATGTAATGGTCAGCGTAAGCGTTGAGACCTTCAATACTAATCTTTCGCGAACTGGCCACATCGGCGCAGATGTTCTTCCAAATGTCGCCAACAAACGAACTTACCTGTTCGCGGTTTGCGTCGCTCATCTTCGTAAGAATGTAAGGTTCAACGGCACTCTTATACGTGCCCACTTTAAACACTTGCATCTTTACGCCCACCTTCTTCAAAAGGTCGGTGAAGAAGATAGGCTGCGAAGCCAAACCATGCCAATCAACAATGCCGCTGGGGTTGACTAATACCTTGTCGGCCGCTGAAGCTATGTAGTACGAACCTTGTGAATAGTTGTCGGCATAGGCTAAGATGAACTTTTTACTCTTCTTAAAGTCTACCAATGCTTTGCGCAACTCTTGTGCCGTGGCCATGTCGCTAATGAGCGTACCTCCTTCGAGATAAATACCTCTAATATTGTCGTTCGTTTGTGCCGTCTTAATGGCAGTGATGATATCGTCCAATCCTTGCGTTTGAGCGATGTCGTTGTTTAGGTATTGCGCAAATGGATTTTCTTTGGCGCGTTCGTTGAGTGTACCGCTCAGTTGAATGCGCAAGACTGTGCCATTCTTAACAGAGGGGGTGTCGCTGCTTGAAATGGCCATAACAATGAACATAAAGAGGCTCATCATGCCCATTATAAAACCCGTGCAAATGATGCCAACAATGGTGGCAAGTACGTATTTTAAGAAATCTTTCATGTGTGTAGTTAGAGGCTTTTGTTAATACTCATGTTTTCTGCATTTGACGCACGTTGAGGCACGTTTGCTACAGAATGACAACTATTTTGAGAAGTCGATGTCTACTTCAACGGGACAGTGGTCTGAGCCAAACACCTCCGTGTGAATTTGTGCATCGGTGAGCTGCGGCTGTAAGCGGTTCGAGGTCAAGAAGTAGTCAATGCGCCAACCTGCGTTCTTCTCGCGTGCACGGAAGCGATACGACCACCAAGAGTAAATGCCCTCTTGCTTGGGGTTGAAAAAGCGGAAGGTGTCGGTAAACCCCGCGTCTAATAGTTCGCTAAACTTCGCGCGCTCCTCGTCCGTAAAGCCTGCGTTCTTACGGTTCGTCTTCGGATTTTTGAGGTCAATCTCTTGATGTGCCACATTCATGTCGCCACACACGATGACAGGTTTCTGCGCGTCAAGTGCCTTTAAGTAGTCACGAAAGGCATCGTCCCATGTCATACGATAGTCAAGGCGACGCAACCCATCTTGTGAGTTGGGTGTATAGACCGTTACGAGGTAGAATTCAGCCATTTCAAGCGTAATGACACGTCCCTCGTGGTCATGTTCGTCTATGCCAATGCCGTAGGTGACGTTAAGCGGTGTGTGGCGTGTAAAGATAGCTGTACCTGAGTAACCTTTCTTCTCGGCCGAGTTCCAATAAGATTGGTAGCCGTCAAAGGCTATGTCGAGTTGGTGAGGCTGCATCTTCGTCTCTTGCAGACAAAAGAAGTCTGCGTCAAGTTGTGCGAAAGTCTCTCTAAACCCTTTGCCGTCGCAAGCGCGAAGGCCGTTCACATTCCATGATATAAATTTCATTTTAATCGTGTTCGTTAACTTATTATATGTGCGAAGATAACAACTTATCTTGATACAAAGTGACGAAGTCGTCTGAACTTTTATGAAATTCAAGATTTGCCTTTATTTTTGAGGCGTTTTTGGACCTTGAAGAGGGAGTGTAGCGAGCTACACGACCGATGAAAGGTCAAAAAACGACCAAAAAGAAAGGTGAAGATTTAATTTAGAAGAGTTCAAACTCCAATTCAAATCTTCGTCAGAAAAGTTTAGACGACTTCGACAACTCGCTTTTTTTTCTTAACTTTGCATCATCTTTTTTACAGACAATCCCAAGGATTTTAAAAAATAAAAAAATCGAATGAAACATCTATTCGTTCTGCTGTCGTTGGTCTTGATGACTGCTTTGAGTGTTAAGGCACAACCACGGTTGGAATTTGAAAATACAACACAAGAAATGGGTACGTTGCTTTGGCATCACCCTCGCACGGCCACCTTTAAAGTAACGAATAAGGGCACACAAGACTTATTGATTACCAACGTGCGTACCGACTGCGGTTGCACCGATGCGGAGTGGACTACAACGCCCATAGGTCCTGGCGGTAGTGGCATGATAAAGGCTACTTATGATGCTGAGATGTTGGGCCACTTCAATAAAGGACTGGCCGTTTACACCAACTTAGACGATAAACCTCATTATTTGCAATTAGTAGGTGTCGTAGCCATGAACGATGCAGTAGAACACACGGCTGAATATCCTTACAAGGTAGGTGACTACTATTTGAGTACAGACGACATAGAGTTTGATGATGTTAATAAGGGTGACACACCTACTGTTGTACTCTCAATACTGAACTCCAGCAAGAAGTCATACCGTCCAGAGTTGATGCACTTGCCCAAATACCTTACGGCACAGGCCGACCCTGCTGTGATCCGTCCAGGACGTGTAGGGCGCATTTTGCTCACGCTTAATAGCAACGAGTTGCACACGATGGGACTGACGCAGACGAGCGTCTACTTAAGTCGCTTTATGGGCGACCGTGTGAGCAAGGAGACGGAAATCAACGTGTCGGCTACGCTCTTGCCCGACTTTATCGAAACGCCTTCAGGACTGGCTCTTGCCCCCGTAGCACAGTTGGATAGCACCCATATCACTTTACCTCCGTTGGGTAAGAAAAAGAAAGTGTCGGGCCAACTCATGATACGCAATACGGGTAAAACACCGCTCGTCATCAACGCCTTACAGGTGTATAACCCTGGTATCAGCGTAAGTCTTAACAAACGCCGTATTGACCCAGGCCAGGACGAAAAGTTGAAAATAACGATCAATGCCAATACTACCTATTTTAAGGGCCGTCGTCGCGTGTTGCTCATCACCAACGATCCTGAACATTCGAAGATTGTAGTTGACGTTGTCGTACAGAAATAAAATAGACCACTATTTTAGCTGTGCAAAGTTTTGCCATTTCTAAAAATGTTTATAACTTTGCACCGCAAAATCGGAAAGTAGCGCAGTTGGTAGCGCACTACGTTCGGGACGTAGGGGTCGGGCGTTCGAATCGCCTCTTTCCGACAGAAAGACTTAATTCGTACAGAATTAAGTCTTTTTTGTTGCCTTCCTAAAATCTGAAATTGACTCCTCCCATAAAAGTGGCTTTGGGCATCGGATAGCCGGATATGATTTCGTAACGTTGTGCTAATAGGTTTTCTCCACGAAGCCAAAGGGCAAGATTGCGAGTGGCTTGGAACGTTCCGCGAATATTCCACAAAACAAAATTTTCTGAAGTCTCATCGCCTTTCCCGTTTACCTTCACGTTCGTATAAAGACCTTGTATATATTGTATGCCGGAGGACAATAGCCATTTCTTTTTTGAAAAGGACATGCCGGCATATAACTTGTTTTCCGGTGCCGTTATGACAGGATGTTCCATGTGCAGATAACTGTAGTTGGCATCGGCCGACCATGTTTTTGATATACGGTATGCCATTTGCATTTCAAATCCGGCATTCTTGATTTTGCCCGTATTTACGTTCATCATGCGGTGGTCAATGGAAGCTGTGGTAATCATGTTTTTACCGTTGATGTAGAAAAGATTGAAGCCGTAGGACAGGCGATTGTCAAACAACCGTTGGTTGAATGCAAGTTCATAGTTCCACATGCTTTCTGCTTTCAAATCCGGATTGGCTGTTCCCCACATGAACATTTCGCGGATGAGCGGATAACGGAAACCTTTGCTGGCTGTAAGTTTGATTTCAGCGTTTCTCGGAATTTGAAAGGCTAGGCCGGTTTGCGGAATCCATTCGGTTCCCGCCTGACTATGGTGGTCTATGCGGAGGCCGGCATTCCACGTCATCCACGAGCCGATTCTCTGGCGAAAGTCTATATAACCGGCGATTTCATTCTGTTGCTTGTCTACGATGTCCTTACGTTCTCCTTTTTGTGGACCTTCTACGAACTTATTCCATGCTTCTCCGCCAAAGTGGTACCAGTCTATTCCGGCGGTCAGCAGGTTGCCTCGGAAAAGCTGTGCATTCTGATACCACGAGACCCCCATCATATTGTCACGGGAGTGGAAACGGTAAGGCAATGGGCTTTCTCCTTCGCTCGGGGCATAGCCGTCATTGATTTTATGACGTCCCCAGTTGTAGAAGAAACTCAATCTTCCGGAAGTCTTTTCGTAATGGTTCTCCAAAGCGAAGGACGTCATTCCCCGCGTGATGTTTTGGTCGGCATCCAGTAACGGTTGGCTGACTTCACCCGGTTGTGAAGCATTAAAGTGGGTGATGTTCACGTCCGCTTCGGCTTTCCACTTTGAGGACAGCTCATATCCGAGTTTGGCATACCCGCCATATTGCTCGAAACCCATGTCTGCGCGGTGCCCGTCGGTACGATTGTACGAACCGCTGACGATGCTGGTGAATCGTCCTTTACGGATACGGTTGGTGGCTTCCGTTTGGAGCGTGTTGTATGAACCGTAACCGACGTGGGCGTGGGTGCTTATGCCTTCTGTCTGCATTTTCCTGGTGATGATATTGATAACTCCTCCCATCGCATTTGAACCGTATAAAACAGAAGCCGGACCACGCAGTACCTCCACCTTCTCGGCCATTAAGGCCTGATAGGCATCGGCTATGGGATGACCCATAAGCCCCATGTACTGAGGATGTCCGTCTATCAAGACCATCAGCCTGCCGGAACTTCCGCTGATGCCTCTCAAATTTATTTCTCCGGCAGCTCCGCCTGATACACCGTATCCCATGATTCCGCGTGAGGATACGAAAAGCCCCGGGACTTGTTCCGTCAGTATCGGAAGCAGCGAGGGCGTATTGGCCTGTTCTATTTGTTTACGGTCTATGACGGAAACCGTTGCAGAGAGTTGTGCGGCATCGGTCTCGTTGCGCGTGCCTGTCACTACGACTTCGTCCAAAGAGCGGTCCTTTGGGGCGTTGCCCGTTTCCATTTGTGCAGCCGCGAATGTGGAATATAGCATTCCTCCGGCCAATAGGGATATGGCGAATGGTCTTTTCATGACTTTTTAATTTTTAGATGAGGCAAAGTTAACCGAACCTGTTGGATAATGTGTTACCTCGGTTACGGATAGGACAACCATTTTTACTTGTGGGGTATGGTTTTGTTGTTTTATTGAGGGGCGTATATATCCGGAGCGGATGGTCGTGGACGCATATACGTTCTTACCAATCTATTGCTTGAATCCCGTTGCTTTTTAAATAGGTATTGGCTTTGCTGAAGTGCTTGCAGCCTAAGAAGCCATGTTCTGCGGAACGCGGAGAGGGGTGCGCGGCCTCCAATATCAGGTGTTTTTTCCCGTCAATCAGGTTCTTTTTGGCTTTTGCATAGTTTCCCCATAGCATGAAAACCAGATGTTCCCGTTCCTCGCTGAGCTTACGGATGACGGCATCGGTGAACGTTTCCCATCCTACGTTGCGGTGGGAGCCGGTTTCGTACGCCCTTACCGTCAGTACGGAGTTCAAGGAGAACACGCCCTGTTCGACCCAACGGTCTAAATTGCCGGAAGCCGGGACGGGTTTTCCTAAATCCTGATGGATTTCCTGAAAGATGTTGGCCAAAGAGCCGGGAACGGGTGTTCCGTCCGGGACGGAGAAACAGACGCCATAATATTGCCCGGGAGTGGGGTAAGGGTCTTGTCCGAGTATGATAACCTTCACCTTATCAAAAGGACAGACATTAAAAATGTAAAAGATACGGGAGCCCGGAGGTAGCACATGGGCATGGGCATATTCGTTCCGCACGAAAGCGGTGAGTCTTTCGAAATAAGGTTTGTCAAACTCTTCCTGCAAGTGCAGCCGCCAGCTTTCTTCAATTTTCACTTTCATGGTATGATGTGAGTTGGATTCTCTGTTTGCAAAGATAGTGAAAGGCGAGTGCAGAGACAAACGAAAAACAAAGTTTTTCGAGTTTGGCTATGCCGAGCCGCCTCCTGTCTTCATGGGAACAAGGATAAGATAAGCAAAAATGTGTGTTTTTTCGGGTTTGTTTTTTAAAAGAATAAAAATGATTCCCTGCCTTTTGCCGACGTGCCCTTTTTTCGTTAAATTAGAAGAATGAAACGGTTGTTTCGTTTTTTGTGTGTGACCCTAAAATAGAATATGTATGAAGCAAAAGAATAAGGCGGTTACCCTGCATGAGGTCAGACTGTTATTCGAAAATAAATTTCCAGAATTGCTCGCCGGGGCTGTAGACAGTCCGGACGAGGCTTCTTTCCGGCAAAAGATAGACGCTTATTTGTCGGATGCGTCGTGGAACGCGGAAGGGGTACGGGTGGTAAGGCGTTTGTTGGAGTATGACGGCAGGGTCATTCATGAACTTTCGGTCGGGGAGGACGTGAAGGTGGAGACCCTTGCCTTGTTGTGGCGTTTCTTGTCCGGGCGTATAGGGGAAGATGAGATTTCTCCGGATTTTGCACTCGAATTGTACCACCAGTTTTCCAGGTTGCATGACGGTCCCTCCGGCGTGCCGGAGAAAGAGGATGTGCTCCGGTGGATGCGCCGTTGGCCGGACGGGCTGAATGAACAGGTGAGGGCCATCCGTGAGGCGAACAAAGAGAGGATTATGGCGTTGTTGGTCCGGAAGATAGAACATCGTCCGGCTTCTTCCGGACGCTATGTGTTTCCGGAAGGGTGCAGCGAGGCGGAAAAGCTTGGATGGGTGAGCCGGTGGTGGGGCGAAGCCCGTTTCCATTTGTCTATGGCCGTAAAAAGCGCCACCGAACTGAACCGGATGCTGGACGGTACGCTTTCCGGCGAGACCCTGCGCATTTACCAACAGGCGCAGGAAAAAGGAATTCCCGTTTTTGTCACGCCTTATTACCTCTCCTTGTTGAACCCTACCGGGAAGGGCTACGACGACGCGGCCATCCGCAGCTATGTCATTTATTCGTCCCGCCTGGTCGAGACGTTCGGCGGCATCCGCGCATGGGAACGTGAGGACATCGTCGAGGAAGGCAAACCGAACGTGGCCGGCTGGCTGCTGCCCGGCGGGCATAACATCCACCGCCGTTATCCCGAAGTGGCCATTTTAATCCCCGATACGATGGGGCGCGCTTGCGGAGGTTTGTGCGCTTCCTGCCAACGGATGTACGACTTCCAAAGCCGGAGGCTGAACTTCGAGTTGGAGAAGTTGAAGCCGAAAGAAAATTGGAACACCCGCCTGCGGAAGCTGATGGACTATTTCGAACACGACACGCAGATACGCGACATCCTGATAACGGGAGGCGACGCGCTGATGAGCCGTAATGCCACGTTGCGCAACATCCTGGATGCCGTCTGCAAGATGGCCGTCCGCAAACGGCAGGCCAACCTGTCCCGTCCCGACGGAGAGAAGTATGCGGAATTACAACGTGTCCGTCTGGGGACGCGCTTGCCGGTGTACTTGCCGATGCGTGTGGACGACGAACTGTTGGACATCCTGCGCGATTTCAGGCAGAAAGCTGTAGAGGCGGGCATCACCCAACTTTTCGTGCAGACGCATTTCCAGTCGCCTTTGGAGGTCACGCCCGAGTCGCGGGAGGCCATCCGGAGGATACTGTCTACCGGATGGGCGGTCACGAACCAGTTGGTCTACAACGTGGCGGCTTCGCGCCGGGGGCATACGGCAAAACTGCGGAAGGTGCTGAACAGCCTGGGCGTGATTTGTTATTACACGTTCACCGTGAAAGGCTTTGAGGAGAATTATGAGGTCTTTGCCCCGAATGCCCGTTCCTTGCAGGAAAGTGCCGAGGAGAAAGCATGGGGGCGTCTGGCACCTGAGGCTGAGCACGACTTTCTGGAAAGCCTGGACGGTGCACCGAACAAGGCTGTGGCCGTCCGGCAGTTTTGTGCCGCGCACGACGTGCCTTTCCTGGCTACGGATCGTAGTGTGCTCAATCTGCCCGGTATCGGCAAAAGTATGTCTTTCGCTTTGGTGGGAGTGGACGCCAAAGGACGCCGCATCTTGCGGTTCGACCACGACCGCACTCGTAGGCACAGCCCGATAATCGACCGTGTCCACGAAGTGTATATTCGGGAGAACAAGCCGGTCTACCGTTACTTGTTGCAGTTGCAGGACATGGGAGAAGATATGGGTGAGTATGAAACGCTTTGGGCATATACCGAAGGCGAGACCGAGCGTCGCTTCCCGTTTTTTGAATATCCGGTTCCGGATTTCAGCGTGACGAGCCGTTATACGAATCTGGATGTGGGGGAAGATGAAGTCCGGGACCTCCGGCCTGACTGGTAAGCAGCCGCATTTTGTCCGAATCTTTTGCTCTTTCGTGTGTGGATGCCTAACTTGTTGTAAATCTGTACGAAAGATACTGTGAAATCAATCTCCGTAGATTTGAAAATCAATCTCAGCCGAACGATTTTTCGTTCGGCTGAGATTGATTTCTCGTTCTGCGCCAAATGATTTTGCAGCCTCCAGAGACCCCGTTTTGTCCGACTTTAATACTTTGGCTTCGTGCCTGTAAACAAGCGTCCATGCCTCTTCGCCTTCGTAATCGGAAGGGCGAAAGGGCATGGACGCTTGATATGTTGCCGGATAGGCCGGATCCGTTGGTTTACAAATCCTTAATCTCGTCCAAGTTATGCTGGATGTCTTCGTCTTTCAGTTCGTAGTTGGTCAGGTTTCCGGCCAGATACTGGTCGTAAGCGGCCATATCTATGAGGCCGTGTCCGGACAGGTTGAACAGGATGACTTTTTCTTCTCCGCTCTCCTTGCACGCCTTGGCTTCGTTGATGGCGGCAGCGATGGCATGGCAGGATTCCGGTGCCGGAATGATGCCTTCGGCCTTGGCGAACAGGCAGCCCGCGTCGAAGGATTCCAGTTGCTGGATGTCGGTGGCCTCCATCAGTCCGTCTTTCAGGAGTTGGGATACGATGACGCCCGCGCCGTGGTAACGCAGTCCGCCCGCATGGATGTTGGCCGGAGCGAAGTTGTGTCCCAGGGTGAACATCGGCAGGAGGGGAGTGTAGCCCGCTTCGTCTCCGAAGTCGTATTGGAAATGTCCGCGTGTCAGTTTCGGGCACGATGCCGGTTCGGCTGCGATGTAACGTGTCTTTTTTCCTTCCTTGATGCTATGGCGCATGAACGGGAAACAGATGCCGCCGAAGTTGGAACCGCCGCCGAAACAGCCGATGATGATGTCTGGATATTCACCCGCCATTTCCATCTGTTTCTCGGCTTCCAGCCCGATGATGGTCTGATGCAGGGTGACGTGGCTCAATACCGACCCGAGCGTGTATTTGCAATTCGGGGTCGTGCGTGCCAGTTCGATGGCTTCCGAGATGGCCGTACCCAAAGAACCTTGATAGTTCGGGTTCTTGGTCAGGATGTCCTTGCCCGCACGGGTGGACATGGAGGGAGAAGCGGTGACTTGCGCGCCGAACGTCTGCATGATGCTGCGGCGGTAGGGCTTCTGCTCGTAACTGATTTTGACTTGATAGACAGCCGCTTCCAGCCCGAACACCTTGGCGGCGTAGGAGAGGGCTGCTCCCCATTGGCCCGCGCCGGTTTCTGTCGTTACGTTCGTCACGCCCTCCTTCTTGCAGTAGTAAGCCTGTGCCAATGCCGAGTTCAGTTTGTGCGAGCCGATAGGGCTGACGCTTTCGTTCTTGAAGTATATATGGGCCGGTGTCCCCAAAGCCTTTTCCAATCCGTAGGCCCTTACGAGCGGTGTGCTCCGGTAGTATTTGTACATTTCGCGCACTTCCTCGGGAATCTCTATCCACGCGTCCGTCTGGTTCAGCTCTTGCCGGCTCAGTTCTTCCGCAAAAATCGGATACAGGTCTTCCGGTTTCAACGGCTGCTTGGTGGCCGGATTGAGTGGCGGCATGGGTTTGTTCACCATGTCGGCCTGAATGTTATACCAATAGCGAGGGATGTCCTCTTCTGCCAGAAAATATCTTTTTTTCTTTTCCATAATGCTTATTGTGTTTGATGTGTTTATTGAATTTCTTGTTCTTTAGTTGCAAACTTACGGAAAAAGTTTGGAATATATGACGATTTGCAGGAAAATATGTAAGACATGCTTGATAAAAGTACCGGAGGCGTGGCTGCGGCATACGGTATGAGAGAGGAAAAGGACGGTGTGGACGTATTGCATAAATATGCAGAAGGAAACGGGCGCTTTAGTTTGTTTTTCTTTTGATAATAAGTGGAATATGATTTGTTTTGAATAAAAATGAGAAAATATCTGCATATTATGCAAACGGTGAGGCTTAAAATACATATCTTTGCACCGGAGTAATAAAGGATAGGGATATATGAGGAATAAAGACAGCCGTTTGGAGGCCATCAAGATGGTCGTGTCTGCACAGGATATTTCAAGCCAGGAGGAGTTGTTGCGTGAGTTGAAAAAGGTGGGTTTCAAATTGACTCAGGCTACGCTTTCCCGCGATTTGAAACAGCTGAAAGTGGCCAAGGCGACGAATGCCTCCGGCAAATATGTGTATGTATTGCCGGCTTCGCCTCTTTACAGAAGGGTCTCGGACACTCATCTGACCGCCTCTGCCGTACATCAGGCCGGTGCCTTGTCCGTGAAACTTTCAGGCAATTTGGCCGTGGTTCATACCTTGCCCGGCCATGCAAGTCATATCGCATACGATATAGACAACAAGAGGTTTGAAGAAATATTGGGGACATTGGCCGGAGACGATACCATCATACTGGTGTTGGCGGAAGGAGTTTCCTCCGAACTGGCCCTGCGGCGGTTGGCCGAGGTGATTCCCGACATACAATGAATATAACATAGAAAACGCGAGTAAGCGAGCGCAGACGGAGCTTGCTCCAAGTCTGCCGAGCGGGAGCGGTTTATGTAAACAGTATATAGTTTAAGAAAGAAGTGGAATACAACGATGGAATCAGAGTGGTTGTGGCAGATGCCAGCCACGAAAAGTATGTAGATGTTATTCTTGCGACCATAACGGATTCTGCGAAAAAGAGAGGCTCCGGGATAGCTTCCCGTACGCATGAATATCTGGCCACGAAGATGAAGGAACGCAAGGCTGTCATAGCTTTGGCCGGCGAAGGCGATGAAGAAGAATTTGCCGGGTTTTGTTATATCGAAAGTTGGGGAAACAAGGAATATGTGGCCAATTCGGGACTGATTGTCGTAGAGAAGTTCCGGCGTCATCATCTGGCCACCCGCATCAAGCAGACGGCCTTTACGCTTTCGCGCCTGCGGTGGCCTCATGCCAAATTGTTCGGGTTGACGAGCCAGAGTGCCGTGATGAAGATCAATACGGCGTTGGGTTACGTGCCGGTCACTTTTGCCGAGCTGACGGACGACGAGGCTTATTGGAAAGGTTGCGGCACGCCGGAGCATCCGTGTTGCGTCAATTATGACATCCTGCAGCGTACGGGGCGGCGGTATTGCGTGTGTACGGCCATGTTGTATGACCCTGCCGCGCATCCGGACGAGAAACTTCCGGTGGAGCTGCCGGAGGATGTGGTGAAGATGGCCCGCGAGGCGGCTGCAAAAAATCTGCGTTAATTGGTATAGACAAAATAAAAGGAATATTATGGCAAAAAAAGTAGTAGTAGCATTCAGCGGAGGTTTGGACACCTCTTATACGGTGATGTATCTGGCCAAGGAAAAGGGGTACGAAGTGTATGCGGCTTGTGCCAACACGGGCGGTTTCAGCGCCGAGCAACTGAAGGCCAACGAGGAAAATGCTTATAAGTTGGGTGCCAAGGAATACGTCACGTTGGACGTGACGAAGGAGTATTATGAAAAGAGCCTGCGTTACATGATATATGGTAATGTGTTGCGCAACAACTGTTACCCGATTTCGGTGTCGTCCGAGCGTATTTTCCAGGCCATCGCCATCGCACGTTATGCCAACGAGGTGGGGGCCGACGCGATAGCCCATGGCTCGACCGGGGCAGGCAACGACCAGATTCGTTTCGACATGACCTTCCTGGTGATGGCGCCGGGGATGGAGATCATCACACTCACGCGCGACAGCAACCTGAGCCGTCAGGAGGAAGTGGATTATCTGAACCAACACGGTTATTATGCCGATTTCACGAAGTTGAAGTATTCCTACAACGTAGGTATCTGGGGCACGTCGATTTGTGGCGGCGAGATTCTGGACAGCAATCAGGGATTGCCTGAGAGCGCTTATCTGAAACATCCCACGAAGACGGGGACGGAGCTGTTGAAACTCGGTTTCAAGAAAGGGGAGATTTGTAGCGTGAACGGCGTGGAATATGATGATAAGGTCAAGGCCATACAGGAGATAGAAAAGATAGGTGCTGCCTACGCCATCGGCCGCGACTGCCATGTGGGCGACACCATCATCGGTATCAAGGGCCGTGTCGGTTTCGAGGCGGCGGCTCCGATGCTGATTATCGGTGCGCACCGTTTCTTGGAAAAATACACGCTGAGCAAGTGGCAGCAATATTGGAAGGAGCAGGTGGCCAACTGGTATGGCATGTTCTTGCACGAAAGCCAGTATCTGGAGCCTGTCATGCCGGACATCGAGGCCATGCTGACCAGTTCGCAGCGCAACGTGAACGGAGTGGTGACATTGGAGCTTCGTCCTTACGGCTTCACAACGGTCGGCGTGGATTCTCCAGACGACTTGGTGAAGAACAAGTTCGGCGAGTATGGCGAGACCCAGAAGGGATGGACGGCAGAGGACGCCAAGGGCTTTATCAAAGTGACTTCCACTCCGCTCCGCCTGTATTATGCGAACCATAAGGACGAGGAACGAATCAAGTAAACCATGACGGCGGAAGATAAAAAACTGGAACGTCCCCGTGCGGGACGGATGCTTGCAGGCGTATGTGCCGCGATTGCCGGATATTTCGGGTTGGATGTCACGCTCGTACGTGTCGGTTATGTCTTGCTGACGCTGTTCACCGCCTTTTCCGGTGTAATCGCCTATTTCATTCTGGTTATTGTCATTCCTCAGGAAAAAAACAGATATTTCAAATGATAAGAGTTGGAATCATAGGAGGGGCAGGATATACGGCCGGCGAACTTTGCCGCATCCTGCTGAACCATCCCGAAGCGGAGATAAAGTTTATCAATAGTTCCAGTAACGCCGGAAATAAGATCACCGACGTGCACGAAGGGCTGTATGGGGAGACCGATTTGGTGTTTACGGACCAGTTGCCTTTCGACGAGGTGGACGTGATCTTTTTCTGTTTCGGGCATGGCAAGAGCGCGGAGTTCTTGCAGGCTCACGATGTGCCTTACCGGTTGAAGATCATCGACTTGGCGCAGGATTTCCGTCTGGCGGCCCCGGGCAATGACTACGTGTACGGTCTGCCCGAATTGGACAAGGCGGCCATTGCCGGGGCGCAGCATGTGGCCAATCCCGGTTGTTTTGCCACTTGCATCCAGTTGGGGTTGTTGCCTTTGGCTGCCCACGGCCTGTTGAGTGGCGACGTGTCGGTGAATGCCATCACGGGAAGTACCGGTGCCGGGGTGAAGCCCGGCGCGACCACGCACTTCAGTTGGCGCAACAACAACATGAGCATATACAAGGCTTTCAACCATCAGCATGTGCCGGAAATTTGCCAGTCTCTCCGTGCCTTGCAGTCGGACTTCGACGGAGCGATAGATTTCATTCCCTATCGCGGCGACTTCGCCCGAGGGATTTTTGCCACCGAGGTGGTCCGTGTGGACGCGTCGGTCGATGCCGGGTATTTTGCCGGGCTTTACAAGGAGTATTACAAGGACGCGGCTTTCACGCACTATGTGGACAAGGCCATCGACATGAAGCAAGTGGTCAACACCAACAAGGCCTTGGTGCACTTGGATAAGTTCGGCGATAAATTGTTGGTCACGGCCACGATAGACAACTTGCTCAAAGGCGCCAGCGGGCAAGCCGTGCAGAACATGAACCTCATGTTCGGGCTGGACGAAACGTCCGGTTTGCGCCTGAAACCGTCCGCATTCTAAACGGGGGCGCGACAGAATGTCATATTTAAGAAAGGAGGAATAAAATGAATCTATTCGACGTATATCCGCTTTTCGATGTGAACATCGTAAAAGGGAAAGGATGCCATGTCTGGGACGACAAGGGGCAGGAGTATCTTGACTTGTACGGCGGCCATGCCGTAATCAGTGTCGGTCACTGCCATCCGCATTATATAGAGAAGCTGACACGGCAACTTGGCCGGTTGGGTTTCTACAGCAATTCCGTGGTCAACAAGTTGCAGGTGGAGTTGGCAGAGCGTTTAGGCAAGGCCTGCGGTTATGAGGACTATCAGTTCTTTCTGATTAATTCCGGGGCGGAAGCCAATGAGAATGCGTTGAAGTTGGCCAGTTTCTACAATGGCCGCAAGCGCGTGTTGTCCCTTTCAAAAGCGTTCCACGGGCGTACGTCTTTGGCCGTGGAGGCAACGGACAATCCTAAAATCATAGCTCCCATCAACGCCAACGGGCATGTGACTTACTTGCCTTTGAATGATTTGGACGCTTTCAAGGTGGAGTTGGCCAAAGGCGATGTGTGTGCCGTGATTGTGGAGTGTATTCAAGGGGTCGGAGGTATCCGGTTGGCCACTGCCGAGTTCATGCAAGGCGTGCGGCAGGCATGTGACGAAACGGATACGGTGTTGATTTGCGATGAAATCCAGTGTGGCTACGGCCGTTCGGGCAAGTTCTTCGCCCACCAGCATTTGGGGGTGAAGCCGGACTTGATTACGGTGGCCAAAGGCATCGGCAACGGTTTCCCCATGGGAGCGGTGCTGATTTCGCCCAAATTCACTCCGGTGTACGGCCAGTTGGGCACGACTTTCGGTGGAAACCATTTGGCTTGTGCCGCCGCCTTGGCCGTGTTGGACATCATGGAAGAGGAGCATCTGGTGGAAAATGCCGCCAAGGTCGGAAATTTCCTGATGGAAGGCATAAAGGCTTTGCGCCTGCCTCATGTGGTGGATGTCAGAGGGCGCGGCCTGATGATAGGCGTGGAGTTGGACGTGCCTTACAAGGAAATCAGGAACAAGTTGCTCTTTGAGGAGCATTGCTTCACGGGATGCAGCGGCACGAACGTGCTGAGGCTCTTGCCGCCGCTTTGTCTGAGTGAGGCGGAAGCGGCTGATTTCTTGAAGCGGTTGGAACGTGTAGTGAATAATTAATGAATAATCAAGCGGAGATAAACCGGTCGCAGGCGTATGTCGGAGACCGGTTTGTCTGCTTTTAAGGAGGAGAGTGACAATGAAGATTGCAATTATCGGTGCGGGCAATATGGGAGGAGCCGTTGCCCGTGGTTTGGCAAAGGGAAGCTTGGTCAAGACATCGGATATTACGGTGTCCAATCCCAGTCGGGGTAAGTTGGAGGTGTTGAAGGTTGAGTTTCCGGAGTTGAACATCACTTGTGAGAATTCCCAGGCGGTGACAGGGGCTGATGTGGTTATATTAGCTGTGAAACCTTGGAAGATACAAGAGGTGATAGAGGAAATCAAAGGTGGTTTGGATTATGACAATCAGGCGATAGCCTCTATGGCAGGTGGGATTGGCACGGCGCAACTTTGTACTTATTTGGATCGTGGTGACGGAGAATACCCCGGAGTGTACTATTTGATACCGAATACGGCCATTGCGGTTATGAGCGGTATGACTTTTATGACTTCCGTTTGCTCCACGCCGGAATTGGACGCCCAAATGCTGGCGATGTTTAAGGAGATGGGTGATGCCATGTTGGTTGAGGAACGCTTGATGGACGCGGGAATGGCTTTGGCTTCCTGTGGCATAGCCTATGTGATGCGTTACATCCGTGCGGCTACCGAAGGTGGTGTGGAATTGGGCTTTTATGCCAAGGATGCGCAGCGCGTCATCATGCAGACCATGAAAGGGGCCGTGGATTTGTTAACGGCCGGAGGCTTGCATCCGGAAATGGAGATTGATAAGGTGACGACTCCCGGAGGCTTGACCATCCGTGGGCTGAATGCGATGGAGGAGGCCGGGTTCACCCAAAGCGTCATCAAAGGATTGAGGGCTTCGGTGAAGAAATAAGGAAAGGAGTGTCTTTATGTCACAACAATATAAACGCATAGCCGTCAAGATAGGAAGTAACGTTCTGACCCGTAAGGACGGGGCTTTGGACGTGACACGTATGTCGGCTTTGGTGGACCAGATTGCCGAATTGCGGGAAAACGGTGTCGAAGTCATATTGATTTCTTCCGGTGCCGTGGCCAGCGGGAGAGGCGAGCTGAAAGAGGCCGTCTCGCGCAAAATGGACAGCGTGGACCAGCGGCAACTGTTTTCCGCAGTGGGGCAGGCCAAGCTCATCAACCGCTATTACGAACTGTTCCGCGAGCACCGCTTGCCGGTGGGGCAGGTGCTGACGATGAAAGAGAGTTTCAGTACGCGCCGTCATTACCTGAACCAACGGAACTGTATGATGGTGATGTTGGAAAACGGGGTTATTCCGATTGTGAACGAGAATGACACCGTCAGCGTGACGGAGCTGATGTTTACGGATAACGACGAACTTTCCGGCTTGATTGCCACGATGATGGACGTGCAGGCTTTAATCATATTGAGCAATGTGGATGGCATATACAACGGCCTTCCCGGCGAACCGGGCGTGGAGGTAATCCGTGAGGTGGAACCGGAACGGGATTTGCAGGAGTATATCCGTACGGAGAAATCCGGTTTCGGACGCGGCGGGATGATGACCAAATGCTCCATTGCCCGCAAGGTGGCCGACGAAGGCATCGAGGTCATCATTGCCAACGGCAAACGTGATGACGTGCTTACGGATTTGGTTTTACGTCCTGGAAGCCGGGTGTGCACCCGTTTTGCTCCGCGTGAAGGCAATGTGTCGAGCGTGAAGAAATGGGTGGCTCACAGCACAGGGTTCACGAAAGGGAAGGTTTACCTGAACGCCAAGGCGGTGGAAGCCGTGTGCGGCGACCGTGCCGTGAGTATCCTGCCGGTAGGGGTCACGCATGTGGAAGGCGATTTTGAAAAAGGCGACCTGGTACGTATCATGTCGCCCGAGGGGCAGAATCTGGGAGTGGGGCGTGTGGCATATAGCTGCGAGGAAGCCGCCCGGGTCATCGGGCAGCACGACTGTAAGCCTTTGGTGCATTATGATTATTTATATTTGGAATAAGCCCGTGCTTCCCGATACAGGTATGGGGCTTGTATGCTCGGTGCCGGACGTGGAACCGTGTAGGTGAAAATCAATAAAAACAATAATAAAAGGAAAACTATGGATTTGACTTCTCTGTTTGAACGGGCAAGAGCGGCCGGTCGCGAGTTGCTGCAGTTGCCGGTAGAACGTGTGGATGAGATACTGCGTGCGGTAGCGGATGAAGCTTTGGCACAGTCGGAATACATCCTGTCGGAGAATGCGCGCGATTTGGAGCGCATGTCTTCCGATAACCCGATGTACGACCGCCTGAAACTTACATCGGCGCGTTTGGAAGGTATTGCCGCCGACACGCGTCATGTGGCGGATTTGCCTTCTCCTTTGGGAAGGGTGCTGAAACATACCGTATTGCCCAACGGATTGGACTTGAAACGGGTGAGCGTGCCGTTCGGCGTGATAGGGGTGATTTATGAGGCACGCCCCAACGTGAGCTTCGATGTCTTTTCGCTCTGCCTCAAGGCCGGGAGTGCCTGCGTGTTGAAGGGCGGAAGCGACGCCGACTTTTCCAATCGTGCCATTGTGAAAGTAATCCACGGCGTATTGGAGCGTTTCGGTGTGACTCCGGACGTCGTTGTCTTATTACCGGCCGAACGTGAGGCCACGGCGGCTTTGCTGCAGGCACGCGGTTATGTGGATTTACTGATTCCGCGTGGCAGTAGTGCTTTGATTCAATATGTGCGCGAGAATGCCCGTATTCCGGTCATCGAGACCGGAGCCGGAGTTTGCCATGCTTATTTTGACGTGGATGGGGATGTGCGGAAAGGTGCCGCTATTGTCAACAATGCCAAGACGCGCCGGGTGAGCGTATGCAATGCGTTGGATAGCGTGCTGATTCATGCCTCCCGTTTGTTCGACCTGCCGCAATTGTGCGCTCCGTTGCAGGAGAGCCGTGTGCGCATTTATGCCGACAGCCGCGCCTTGGCCGCCCTGCAGAGGCATTATCCGGCGGATCTGTTGGAAGCGGCTACGGAGAAACATTTCGGTACTGAGTTTATGGATTACAAAATGGCCGTGAAGACGGTGGACTCTTTGGACGAGGCGCTGGCCCATATCGCCCGTTTCGGTTCGGGACATAGCGAGTGTATCATTACCGAGAACGCCGATGCAACCGAAAAGTTCTTGCAGTTGGTGGATGCCGCCTGCGTGTATGTCAATGCACCGACCTCTTTTACCGACGGGGCTCAGTTCGGACTTGGAGCCGAGATAGGCATCAGCACCCAGAAACTGCATGCCCGCGGCCCGATGGCGTTGGAAGAAATCACGACATACAAATGGTTCGTGCAGGGCGACGGACAGGTACGCCCGAAGTAGTCCGATTATCAATCATTAAACAACAATCTTATGAGAGTATTTCAAAACGTAGAAGACTTAGGCGATTTGAAAGCCGCCTTGCGCGAGGCTTTCGAGGTAAAGAATAATCGTTTTCAATATCAGGAACTGGGGAGGAACAAGACTGCCCTCCTCATCTTCTTCAACAACAGCCTGCGCACACGGTTGAGTACGCAAAAGGCAGCCATGAATCTTGGCATGAATGTCATCGTACTCGACGTGAACCAAGGGGCATGGAAACTGGAGACGGAGCGTGGCGTGATTATGGATGGCGACAAGAGCGAACATTTGTTGGAAGCCATTCCCGTGATGGGATGCTATTGCGACCTTATCGGAGTACGTTCGTTTGCCACCTTCGAAAGCCGTAAGGACGATTATGAGGAAAAGATACTGAACCAGTTTATCCGTTACTCCGGCAAGCCTGTGTTCTTTATGGAGAGCGCCACGGTACATCCTTTGCAGAGCTTTGCCGATTTGATTACCATCGAAGAGTACAAACGGACGGTGCGCCCCAAGGTGGTGCTCTCGTGGGCGCCTCATCCCAAGGCGTTGCCTCAGGCCGTACCCAACAGTTTCGCCCAATGGATGAACGCCGCAGACGTGGATTTCGTCGTGACGCATCCCGAAGGCTATGAACTCGATCCGAAGTTCGTGGGTGACGCCCGTGTGGAGTACGACCAACTGAAAGCCTTCGAAGGGGCCGACTTTATCTACGCCAAGAACTGGAGTTGTCCCGGTGTGACCCGTCCGGCGGACTACGGAAAGGTGTTGAACAAGGACATGAGTTGGACGGTGGATGCCGCTCACATGGCTGTGACGAACAACGCTTTTTTCATGCACTGCCTGCCCGTGCGCCGCAATATGATTGTGACGGACGATGTGATAGAAAGCCCGCAATCGTTGGTCATCCCCGAAGCTGCCAATCGTGAGATTTCAGCCACAGTAGTGCTTAAACGAATGCTGGAGGCATTATAACCCTCACCCATCTGACCGGCAAGCGGTGTATATTCCTGTTTGCCGGTCAGGTTGAAAAGAATACTAAGGAAAGCTCTCTTTATAAAGATGATTTGGGCGCGAAGTGCTAAAAGCCGAACCACCACGTCTTCCGTCCGTCGAAAGTCAGAACCGTGAATGTGATGCTGTCACCTTCTTGTAGGCCGAGAGGAAGAAGGGGGAGGCTGGCATATACCGTGGTGGAATATGAATACGGGTCGCCGGGCTGCCGATGATAAAGTGACAAGTGGTAAATAGTTCCGGTATGGGAAGAGCGGGTGGAATCCGACCGATATCCCCATTCCTGCGTGCCGCCTTGTGTCTTGGGCATGAGGTGAAGGTTGAGGTAATTTCCGCCATTCCAGATACTGGCGACAGCCAACGGGTCATCAGTGTCCGAAGATTCTTCTTTCAGCTTCAAGAGGTTAACCGTCTCGACCGTATAGATTTTAGCCACAGGGTGCCCTTCTTGGTCGTCGGCTGTCACTTCGTAGCCGCATACGAGACGGTAGGCAGCGTCAGGCTGTAAACCTTGTATCGGGCTGTTGATGGCATATATCTTACCGTTGTCGGTGACAAATTGCGTGCCGTTGCCTTTCGCGTCCGTATAGACTTCAACGAATTCAGTCAGAAGCGAGGGATATACATATCCGTCTTCTTCATCGTCACCGCATGCCGTGCAACACAGGCAACCTATAAGAAACAGACAGGCTGTCCACCTTTCCGGCAAGAACCGGAAAAGCGGAAAGTCTGTTTTTAACCTCAAATGCCTTTTCATATCTTTATTCCTGACGGGCTGCCATATAGTTAAATACCGGATTGGCGTACATCGTGAGCAAGCGTTCGCGTAAGAAGGCCGTGTCTGGGTTGGGTAAGGTTACTTTTTCCAGACGGCTTTCGAGGTAAGCTTCAAAACGTGTTTTCTCTTCAGAAGTGTAATGTGCCGCAAACTCTTGTGTGCCCCGTAGCAAGTCGGCAGCCACATAGTTCCCGGCGTATAACTTGTAATTGCGGTGAATCTCCTTGTCGATACGAGATGCCACGGCCGTGAACAGTTCCGTCTTGGGCATATCAGCGGGCAATGTGTCCAGCCAATCGTTCAGCGGGCCGGCCACGCGGAAGCATATCCGCCCTTTGTATCCGAAAATCCCGGTCTGCATGTTCACCAGATCATCTTTCGGACTCTTCTTGAATCCTTCGATGTCGCGCTTCTGTTGGAATTCCTGTGCTTTCAAAAAATCACAAGGGTCGTATTCGTATGAAAGCGCGGTCGGTACGAGATTCAACTGCTTCAGGCGGTCGATGATGCTTCCTTCTCCCCCCATGGCCATCATTTTGAGGATGGAATCTTGCGTGCGGTCGTTTGAATCCTTGGCGCGTCCTTCCCGTTGGGCAATCCAGATGTTCTCATGTTTCGTGGCGATGGCGTAGTGCATGTAGCGGCTTAGCCGTGCGCTGGAAGCCAGCATTTGGCGCAGGCTTACAGAGCGTTGTACGATGAAGGCCTTGTCCACCCTTACCAGTTTTTTAATCCAAGGGCGTATCAACAGGTTGTCGCCTATGGCAATTTCCATTGTGTTGCCGAAACCATTGTCCAACAGGCTGATGGAAAGGAAAGCCGAATCCATCACAATGTCGCGGTGGTTGGTGATGAAAGTATGCGGTACACGTTTGTCTACTGACTGGCTGTTCTCCAGCACCAGTCCGTCGCTGCATTGGTCGACAATGCCGTGAAGCAAGGGATAGAAGAAGGTTTGTTGCACTTCCAGATTGGTCCGGCAACGGCGCAGACGGTTGCAAGCCTCTTCATAAGGCACTTCGGGCAATACTTGTTCGGCGGCGGCACGGAATTCCGGGTCGGCTATCAGTTCTTCAAATATGGCCGGAAGCTCTTCCGGGTCGTATGGACGGATTTCGTCGAATTCTTCAGGCGTACGCATAAGCTGTAAGGTTTGTTATGACAGTTTGTTTTCGATGATGTCGGTCAACACGTCTTTCATGTCCATTCCGGCAGCCCGTACCTGTTGGGGAATGAAACTGGTGGCGGTCATGCCCGGTGTGGTATTGACTTCCAGCATGTTGATTCGTTCTCTCTCTTTGCCGTTCTCGTCGGTAGTATGCGTGATGATATAGTCCACCCGGATGATTCCGCTACATCCCAATATGTCATATATCATGGAGGTGATGAGGCTTACGCGTTCGGCGGTTTCTTCTTTCAGGCGTGCCGGCGTGATTTCCCTGACCTGTCCGTTGTACTTGGCGTTGTAATCGAAAAACTCGTTGTCGCTCACCACTTCGGTGGCGGGCAGCACCACTTCTTTCTCTTGCGTCTTGTAGCACCCCTGGCTGATTTCCGTTCCTTCCATGAAGGCTTCCACCATCACTTCGTCGCTTTCGCGCATGGCTTTCAGGATGGCTTCGTGTATCTGGTCGGCGCTTTTCACTTTCGTCACACCGAAACTGGAACCGCCCGCATTGGGCTTCACGAAACAGGGCAAACCTATTTTTTCTATGATTTCGTCATCGGTGACCAAATGCTCGAACCCTTTGCGGACGATGAGGCTTTCGCTGACGCTGACACCGAATCCTTTCAGGTACTGGTTCAGGGTGAATTTATTGAACGTCATGGCCTCCACGAGCACGTCCGATGTGGAGTAAGGCAGATGGATGAGGTCGAAATATCCTTGCAGGATACCGTTCTCGCCCGGAGTGCCATGTATGGTGATGTAGGCGAAATCAGGCCGGATACGCTTGCCGCCTTCCATGAAGCTGAAATCGTTGCGGTCCACGTTCGAACGGCTCCCGTCTTTCAGATGAGCCTCCCATGTCATACCTTTGATTTCAATGATATAAACTTCATATCTTTCCTTGTCGAGAAAGGAATGGATACCTTCGGCGCTCCGAAGGGAAACGTCGTGTTCGGAGGAATCCCCTCCGGCTACAATCGCGATTGTTTTTTTCATTTTTTGCTGATATTATAATAAGCTTATGTTTCTGTTTATTCCATATCCCTGTGCGCGGTGTAACTGCGCCACCGTTCCAATAGTGCCGTCATGTCCGCCGGGAGTTCCGAAGTGAAATACATCTCCTGTCCGCTGCGCGGATGTATGAATCCCAACGTCCGGGCATGGAGTGCCTGACGCGGACATACGGCAAAACAGTTTTGTATGAATTGCTTGTATTTACTGAATTGTGTGCCGCGCAGGATCTCGTTTCCGCCATAACGTTCGTCGTTGAAAAGCGGATGGCCGATATGTTTCATGTGGGCTCGGATTTGATGGGTACGTCCGGTTTCCAGCCTGCATTCCACGAGCGTGACATAATTGAAATTCTCCAATACGCGGTAGTGGGTGACGGCATGTTTCCCGATTTCGCTGTCCGGTGGGAAGACTGCCATCTGCATCCGGTCTTTCGGGTGGCGGGCGATGTTGCCTTCGATACGTCCTTCTTCCTCCTGAAAGCTTCCCCAGACCAAAGCATTGTACAGTCTTTTGGTGGTTTTGTTGAAGAACTGTTTGCCCAGATGCGTTTTGGCATCGGCATTTTTGGCCACTACGAGAAGTCCGGAGGTATCCTTGTCTATGCGGTGTACCAATCCCACGGTCGGGTCGTTCGGGTCATAGTCCGGATTGTCCTTCAGATGCCAGGCGATGGCATTGACCAGCGTGCCGGTATAATTTCCGCATCCGGGATGCACCACCAATCCCGCAGGTTTGTCCACCACCATCAGGTCTTCGTCTTCGTACACGATGTCGAGGGGAATGTCTTCCGCGATGATTTCATTGTCATATTTAGGCCGGTCCAGGAGAATGACGATTTCATCGAGCGGTTTCACTTTATAGCTGCTTTTCACCGGCCGGCCGTTTACGAGGATGAACTCCTGCTCGGCAGCCCGTTGCAGCCGGTTGCGCGACGTATTGTATAGATGTTCCATCAGGAACTTGTCTATTCTCATCGGCTTTTGTCCGCTGTCCGCTGTCAGGCGGTGGTGTTCATACACCGATACGCCTTCTTCGTCTGGTTCTTCGTCCGTGAACGGAATGCCGTTCAATGGTAGCCTGTCTTTGTCGTTGCTACAGTCCGTATTCATTGTGTCATGAGGGAACGTGTGTTAAAAATCATCCGGGGCCGTGACATCCCGGTCTTCGTCATAAAGCTCTTCTTCCATAACGGAAATAGAGTCGTCGCCGGAAACGTAGAGCGAATCGTCGCCAAAGCTTCCGCTTCCTACCTGTAGGGTCAGTTCGGCATCAATAGGGATACGGTCGCCCCCGAAGATGTTCTTTCCTCGGTATTTCACACCGTACACCCAATCTCTTTCGCCATCTACGTATTCACACGGGCTGAGTTTGAATCCCATGGCCGTCAACCGCGCTTCCGCCTCGCGCAGGGAGCTGTTGTCGGCGATGTCCGGCATCGGGAGGGTGGGAGTACGTGTCGTGTTGATGGTCAGGTAGATTTCCCGTCCGGGTTTCACTTGACTGTTGTTGGCCGGAGTCTGTTCCAACACCGTTCCGGAAGGCAGCGTCTTGTTGTATCCGGAATCCGTGACAACAGCCACCAGCCCTTGCCTTTCCAAAGTCTGGCGTGCGTCGTACACACGCATGCCTTTCACGTTCGGCACGGTGATTTCCACCCCGTGCATGGTGTAGCGTTCCAGTCCGATCCAGATGCCGACAGCGATGGCTACTATGATTAAGAACATCGCCAGCAGATTCACCCAAATGATTTTGCTGGTCAGTTTGCCGAAGAATTCTTTTATGGTCATTGCGAGTACCTGTGTATATTTGTGGGAACAAAGATAGTGAAAGGCGAGAGCACAGGCAAACGAAAAACAAAGTTTTTCAAGTTTTGGCCATGTCGGGCCACGCCTGTTTTATTTAAAGATACGGATAAAAACAAAAAAGAAGTAAGGGCTTCCTTACTTCTTTCAATTTCTTTCGGAAAAAGACGTCCGCAACTTATTTACCATGTCTTTCATCGGATACGGTAAGCTTTTTGCGACCTTTCGCACGGCGTGAAGCCAATACCTTACGACCGTTTTTCGTAGTCATTCTTTCACGGAAACCATGCTTGTTCTTTCTCTTTCTGTTGTGGGGTTGAAATGTTCTTTTCATTGTTATATTCTGTTTTTATTTGTTTCTTATCGGGTTCGGGGTGCAAAATTAGGCACTTTTTTTAAATTAAGCAAGAGATAAGTCATTTTCTACCAAAACTTTTGTGTTTTTTTTCTTTTTTCCATTAACTTTGCAGCGCAAATGAAAGTGTGCATCAATTATATACATTTAAAATAGAATACAAAGCAAGATTTTTATGATTAACGCTCAAGACATTAAAAAAGGTACTTGCATTCGTATGGATGGCAAGTTGTATTTCTGTATCGATTTCCTGCATGTGAAACCGGGTAAGGGCAATACCTTCATGCGTACGAAGTTGAAAGACGTGGTCAACGGTTATGTGCTCGAACGTCGTTTCAACATCGGCGAAGCCTTGGAAGACGTGCGTGTGGAACGTCGTCCCTACCAGTATCTTTATCAGGAGGGCGAAGATTACATTTTCATGAACCAGGAAACTTTTGAGCAGATACCTATCGCCAAAGAACTGATTAACGGTGTGGATTTCATGAAGGAAGGCGAAGTCGTAGATGTGGTTTCGGATGCTTCTACCGAGACTGTGCTTTATGCCGATGTGCCGACCAAGGTGGTGCTGAAGGTAACTTATACCGAACCGGGACTGAAAGGCGATACGGCCACCAACACCCTGAAACCTGCCACGGTGGAGACCGGTGCAACGGTGCGTGTGCCTTTGTTCGTGAACGAGGGTGAGATGATAGAAGTCGATACTCGTGACGGTTCGTATTTGGGCCGCGTGAAGTAACGGAAGATATTTTAGTTTTTAATGACGGAAAGTGAATAATAAGGTGTTTTGCACCTTGTTGTTCACTTTTTTTTGTTACATTTGCTCGACAAAGCCAAAGCACATCCCGCTTGGGGTGTCTGGAAAATAGGATGTCCAATGAGGGCTCGTCTCTCGTAGCGTGAGTTGAAACAATGAAATATTCTCTGATTATACCGGTTTACAATCGTCCCGATGAGGTGGATGAACTGTTGGAAAGCCTTACCGGGCAGACGTTTACGGACTTTGAAACGGTCGTGGTGGAGGACGGTTCTTCCCGTCCGTGCCGCGACGTGGTAGAGAAATACGCCGGACGCCTGTCGGTGAAGTATTATGACAAGCCGAACTCCGGGCCGGGCCAGACCCGTAATTACGGGGCAGAACGCAGCAGCGGCGAGTACCTGATAGTGCTGGATTCGGACTGCGTGCTTCCACCGGGATATTTGCAGGCCGTAGACGACGAGTTGCGGCGCGAGCCTGCCGATGCGTTCGGCGGTCCCGACCGGGCACATGAATCTTTCACGGACGTGCAAAAGGCCATCAGCTATGCCATGACCTCGTTTTTCACTACGGGAGGCATCCGGGGAGGAAAGAAGAAAATGGATAAGTTCTATCCGCGCTCCTTCAACATGGGAGTCCGGGCGGAAGTCTACCGCCGGTTGGGAGGCTTCTCCAAAATGCGTTTTGGCGAGGACATCGATTTCAGCATCCGGATATTCAAGGCCGGGTGCAGTTGCCGTTTGTTTCCCGATGCATGGGTGTGGCACAAGCGGCGCACGGACATGAAGAAGTTTTTCAAGCAAGTGCATAATTCCGGTATTGCGCGTATCAATCTGTACAAGAAATATCCGGAATCGCTGAAGTTGGTGCATCTGTTGCCCATGGTATTTACCGTGGGGGCATGCTGCCTGCTGTTGGCTGCACTTGTAGGATGGGTAGGTTCGGTCTGGATTTTCCAAATGACCCACCGTTACGTATATGCCGTAGAGATGCCGGGGCTGATGCAGTATGCGGCTGTGTTTCATGCCTTGTCGTGGATACCCTTGTTGCCCTTGTTGTTGTTCGCCCTGCTGATTTGCGCGGATGCCACGGTGGCTAACCGCAGTCTGAAAATCGGCGTGCAGGCCGTGGGGGCTTCTTTTGTCCAACTGACGGGCTATGGTACGGGATTTCTCCGTGCATGGTGGCAGCGGTGCGTGCGCGGTAAGGATGAGTTTTCGGCTTTCGAGAAGAATTTCTATAAATAAGCGTATGGAGACGGCGAAACTGAATATCAAGCAATGGGCCGAAGACGACCGCCCTCGCGAGAAGATGATGCAGAAAGGGGCTTCGGCGTTGAGCAATGCCGAACTGTTGGCCATCCTTATCGGTTCGGGCACTGTGGAGGAGTCTGCCGTGGGCTTGATGAAGCGTGTCATGGCCGATTGCGACAACCGTTTGAAGACGTTGGGGCGCATGTCGCTCGAAGAACTGACCGGAAATGTGGAGGTATGGGACAAGGAGACCGGAAAGAAAAAGAGGGTGCGCCGTTACAAAGGGCTGGGCGAAGCCAAGGCTGTGGCCATCATGGCCGCTTGCGAGCTGGGACGCCGCCGTATGGAGGAAGATGCGGTGGAACTGCCTTCCATCCGTTCCAGTGTGGATTTGTACCATTATTTCCTGCCGCAGATGCAGGACCTGTTCCATGAGGAATGTTATGTGCTTCTGATGAACCAGGCCTGCCGCATTTTGGATAAGGTGTTGGTGAGCAAGGGCGGACTGACGGAGACGGCGGTCGACATCCGCCTGATTTTGCGCGAAGCCCTGTTGCGCCGTGCGCCTGTCATCGCGCTTTGCCATAACCACCCGTCGGGGCAGGTGCGCCCCAGTATGGAGGACGACCGGCTGACCGACCGGCTCCAGAAGGCTTGCCGGATGATGAATATCCGTCTGTTGGACCACATCATCGTGGCCGAAGGCGGTTTTTACAGTTATTGTGAAGAAGGTAAATTAGTATAACAAGATAAATAAAGACCGATATATGGAAGAGGAAAAGAAAATGCCGGAGAAATTGCAGGTGGAAGAGAAAGTGATCGAGATGCTCAAGACGGTGTACGACCCTGAGATACCGGTGAATGTGTACGACCTCGGATTGATATATAAGATAGACTTGGCGGACGACTATGCCCTGAGCGTGGACATGACGCTTACGGCTCCGAACTGTCCGGCTGCGGATTTCATCGTGGAGGACGTGCGTCAGAAGCTGGAGAGCATAGAGCAAGTAAAGTCGGTGGAGGTCAATCTGGTGTTTGAACCCGAGTGGGACAAGGACATGATGACCGAGGAAGCCAAAATGGAATTGGGATTCTTGTGATGAAAAGCGTATATTTTCTTTCGGATGCCCATTTGGGATGCCGCTCCATTCCGCACGACCGTACGCGGGAACGTCGGTTGGTGCGCTTTTTAGACGGTATCAAGGATAAGGCTTCGGCGGTCTACCTGTTGGGAGACATCTTTGATTTTTGGTATGAATACAAGACGGTGGTGCCCCGTGGCTACACCCGTTTTCTCGGGAAGCTCAGCGAATTGGCCGACCGGGGCGTGGAGGTGCACTTCTTTACGGGCAACCACGACATCTGGTGCGGCGATTACTTGGTGAAGGAATGCGGCGTGACGCTGCACACCGAGCCGATGACGGTGGAGATGGGCGACAAGGTGTTCATGCTGGCGCACGGCGACGGTTTGGGCGACCCCGACCGCAAGTTCCGTTTCCTGCGTGCCGTGTTCCGCAACCGCCTTTGCCAACGCATGTTTTCCTGCATCCATCCCCGTTGGGCTGTGGATTTCGGTCTGTCTTGGGCGGCGCACAGCCGCCTGAAGCATGGTGTGGAAGGCGGCGACCCCCCGTATCTGGGCGAGGACAAGGAGTATCTCGTCCGTTTTGCCAAGGAATACCTGAAAGCCCATTCCGAAATCAACTATTTCATTTTCGGCCATCGTCACATCGAGCTGGACTTGATGCTGACCCGTTCGAGCCGTGTCCTGATTCTGGGTGATTGGATTACGCAGTTCACTTATGCCGTATTCGACGGGGAGAACCTGTTTATGGAGAATTATGTAGAGGGCGACACTTGCCTGTAACCTTTGCTGTGTGTCTGTCGCTGTTTCCGCCGGACGGTTCGCGGAAATGAAAGTTCTGTGAAAATACATAACAGAATCCGCTCTGTGCCGCTCGGAAAATCAATCTCCGCAGAACGGAAAACGTTTCTCAGCCGATTGAAAAATCAATCTCAGCCGAACGATTTTCCGTTCTGCGGAGATTGATTTTTGTTTCGTATCCGGTTGTAAATTAGCGGATTGCTTTGGGATGCAGCAAAGTAAGATGTTTTGTCACCGCCATGCCTTGTTTCTTTTTCTCTACATGTTTTTTATGTCGATTTATTTCAGCCTATAAAAGAACAAGCAAGGATTGTCTTCAGCAGAAATCTTTTGGACCACGGCCTGAACCTTTCTTAAGTTATCATCTTGTGTTTCTGTGTTGATTTTCCACTGCTTGAGTTTATAAGCCTCTTCAAAGCCCACCAAAAAGCCTTGGGGACTTACGGCTCTTATATTAATCAGCGGAAGGTATGATATTTTATCTGTTTGTAGCGGATATTCATACCTGACTCCCTTGTGGGTACTTTTGTTCACTAAGAAATAAGAGAGGTTATAAAAACCTAAGAAGTAGTATTGAGGGGTTATGAACAAGTCTGTAAATCCTGTGAATACGTCCTGATTGAGTAATTCGGCGTAACGCGTTATGCCAAAATTTTCGATGGAGGTTTGTTCTTTTTCAGACAATATTTCTTGTTCTGTCATAATCGAAAGATAAGGGCGTATGTCGTTTTTTCCTTCAGTCCAATAATATATGTCCGGGCTGAAAGGGGAAACACAGAAGACGGTGTCTTTTTGCAGTGTAAAGGCATGTCGCCCTGTATATTCTTGCATGTTTGCCGTTTTTCCTGCAAACTTGTGAAGGGGGCGACTTTCTTTTCTCTGCAAGTCGAAAGTCGAATAGATGGTGTTTAAGTCATTATAGATATGGTTTGAACAAAAAAGATGATTGTTGTCAATGGGTTCGCAATCGTTTAGCAGGTCGAAAGTCGACGAGGAATAAGTTTGTGTGTCCAACAACTGTCCATCAGTATTAAAGGTCAGTATTCTGTTTCTGGCTCCGTCTATGATACGAATATGTTTTTGCTCGTCAACCCACATGGAAGTCAATGTATGGTATTCTCCTGAGCCGTTACCCTTTTCCCCATATTGACATAAATATTGTCCTTGCCTATTGAAAGAAAAAACGCCTTCGGAAGAAAGGATGACCATTGATGAGTCTACGAAATCTATTTTACGGATGTCGCTTATGATGACGTTGTTTTTACTCTCTAAAGGCACGACGTAAAATGAATCAGCGGCAAGCCCTTGCCCGTTTATGGCGGGCGGCGAGTCGAATCCGGTGATTTGCCGTATAGGTGCTTCTTTTTGGCAAGAAGAGAGAAATACGCCTATATATAATAAAGTGCTGAGGTATTTTGCCATGGTCTGGTGGGATTATATGGGATTCAGCAAGAAGAATCCCGTTCGTTGGTTCAAGCTGATTTTCATGGGACGATGGCTATTTCAGTTTATATTTCATGCTTATATGGTTTATTAGGTCCTTTTTGAATATGAACCGGTAGAGAACCGGGTTGTCCTCTTCTTTAATGGATTGGACTATCCGGTTGAAAGTTTGGCTTCGTGTGGGTAATTGCTTTTTCTGTTGGCATAAAATATCAGCATTATAAAAGCCGATGTTTTCATCTGAGCATCCTCCGGTCAATGCGATATTGGGAAAGTGGAAATTTCTCTCGCTGTCATAAGTGTTATGTATCAAGACACTTTGCCTGCCATCCCATATCAGTGTGTTTTCATTGTTGACGGAGATAAACATATAGTCTTTGTTTGCCTGTATGCCAGTGAATCCGATGCTCATGCCCGATTCCTGTATTTTTTCTTTTAAGTCATAAAAGTTTTCATTCCTGCATTCTTTTAGGAACTTTGTGCTTGGAAGTTGCTTGGCCCAATCAAATTGGTAGGCATGTTTTATTTCTCCATTTTTGTAAGCGTACAGATTGTGCGAGAGGACGGATAACAGATAACAGGTGTCTTTATAGATGGCCATGGGGCAGGCTGAAAACGCGTAATGGATATCTTTTGTCGTCAGGTCTTTCATGGTAAGCAGGGGAAACGTTTTTAGTCTGTTGCCTTTGATTTCCACTTTTTTATATTCATGTTCGATTTTAATATAATCATTAGGCATAGGATAGTATGCCAGTAAATCCTGGTCGGGGCTTTTCATTATGGAATGTATTCCGCCGTCTTCTTCCGGCAATCGTACGGTGGATAGATATTCGCCGTCATAGCTGAAAAACATGATTTTTGGGGATGGGTTGCAGATAAGTCCGATTGCCTTTTGTTGTTCGTCGATATAGAAATTTTCCAAGTGGACGTACTCCTTGTTTCCATTCCCTTTTTGGCTTATTTCGTTTATAAAGTGTCCCTCTTCATCAAATGCGTATAGTCCGAAATCGTCTCTTACAAAATAGTACCCATCCGTTTTCTTGACCCTCGTTATTTCTCCTAACATGCAAGAAGCGGATGATTCTAATACCGTATATTGGATGCTGTCGACTATGTCACGCAATTCCACATTAACGGGTTTGTCTTTGTTGATTACATTTAAGGATAGGTGACTTTCGTTTGTGGGCGTGTCCGTTTGGGAAGTTTTATATCCAATGTATCCCGCAATGCCAAGTATTGTCGTACTGAATAAAGATATGAAGAATGTTCTTTTTTTCATATTCGTTATGTTTTCGGTTATTGGACGTGTTGTCCTTTGTAAGGCTTACCTTCCCGAAGTTCATCACCAAAAGTATTTGAAAATTAAGTGACTTGCAAGTGTTTTCGGGAAAAAATTATATTGTGCCGTCTCCTTGACGCAGAATCTTTCCGGCAGACCGATATAAAAAGGGTGCGGAAACAATCCCGCACCCTGTATAGAGTTAGAAACATTTTCATTGCATGGGTATTTTTCCTTCAGATAGTGAAGGAAGAAGGCGAAGTTCATACCAGTGCCATGGTGTCTTTGGCTATCATCAGTTCCTCATCGGTCGGGATGACGCATACCGTCACTTTGCTGTCCGGTGTGGAGATGATGGCTTCGTCGCCACGTACGGTATTGTTTTTGGCTTTGTCGAGCGATACGCCCAGATAGTCCAGACCGTTGCAGAAAGCTTCGCGCATGTCGGCCTGGTTTTCTCCCACGCCTCCGGTGAAGAGGATGATGTCCACCCCGTTCATGGCCGCAGCGTAAGCACCGATATATTTTTTCACGCGGTAGGCGTACATGTCGAGAGCCAAGCGGCAGCGTGGGTTGCCTTCGTGGGCTGCGGCAATCACCTCACGCATGTCCGAAGAAACTCCCGTGACACCGGCCACGCCGGATTTTTTGTTCAGGAGGTTGGACATCTCAGAAGGAGCAAGCCCTTCCTTGTCCATGATAAAGGTTACCGCGCCGCCGTCTACATCACCGGAACGGGTACCCATCATCAGGCCTTCCAGCGGAGTCAGTCCCATGGAGGTGTCGATACATTTGCCGTCTTTTACGGCCGAAATGGAACCGCCATTACCCACATGGCAAGTGATGATGCGTTTGCCGGCAGGATCTACGCCAAGGTATTCGCAGACACGTTGGGATACATAACGGTGGGACGTGCCATGGAAGCCGTAACGGCGGATGCCGTATTTTTCATACATCTCGTAGGGCAGGGCATACATATAGGCATAGTCGGGCATCGTCTGATGGAAGGCTGTGTCGAATACGCCCACCTGGGGAATCGAAGGCAGAAGGGCCGATACGGCATTTACGCCTTTCAGGTTGGCGGGATTATGTAGCGGGGCCAAGTCGTTGCAGGCTGTGAAGGCTTCCAACACTTCGGGAGTGAGCAACACGCTTTGGTTGAACTTTTCCCCGCCGTGTACCATACGGTGTCCTACGGCGCCAAGCTCTTCCAGCGATTTCAATGCACCGAGTTCCGGGTCGGTCAGGATGTGGAAGATGAATTGTACGCCTTTGGTATGTTCGGGGATGTCTTCCTCGATGATTTTCTTCGTCCCGTCCGGCAAAGTCATTTTCAGGAAAGAACCGGGCAGACCTATTTTTTCTATACCGCCCTGTGCCATGACGGAATGGTCGGTCATGTCGTATAATTTATATTTGATGGAGGAACTTCCGCAGTTTAATACTAAAATCTTCATATTATATAATAGGTGTAATTTTAAAGCTTTCGTTTATTTTTGTTCTTTTGCCGCAATAGCTTGGTTGGCCGTGACGGCTACCATGGTGTAAACGTCCTCAATGGAGCATCCTCGGGAAAGGTCGTTGACCGGACGTGCTATGCCTTGGAGGATAGGGCCGATGGCTTCGGCATGTCCCAGACGTTGTACCAATTTATAGGAGATGTTGCCGACTTCAAGATTGGGAACAATCAGAACGTTGGCATGTCCGGCGATTTCGGAACCCGGAGCTTTGCTTTCGCCTACGCTCGGTACAAGTGCGGCATCAGCCTGGAGTTCGCCGTCGATGCTGAGACCCGGAGCCATTTCGCGTGCCAGCTTGGTAGCTTCCACTACTTTGTCTACGACTTCGTGTTTCGCAGAACCTTTGGTGGAGAAGCTCAGCATAGCTACCTTCGGGTCGATTCCGGCCACGGCTTTGGCTGTGCGGGCGGTACAAACGGCAATCTGAGCCAACTGTCCTGCATCGGGTACAGGGGTGACGGCTACGTCGCCCATAACCAAAATGCCGTTCTTTCCGTAGTTGGGAGCTTTAGTGAGCAGCAACATTGCTCCGGAAACGCAGGTGATGCCCGGGGCTGTCTTGATGATTTGCAGGGCAGGACGCAATACGTTGCCGGTCGTGTTACGTGCGCCGGCCAACTGTCCGTCGGCATCGCCGGCCTTAATCATCAGGCAACCGTAGAACAAGGGATCCTGCACTTTTTGGTGGGCTTCTTCTATCGTCATGCCTTTTTTCTTACGCAATTCGAAAAGCAATTGGGCATATTCTTCTTTTTTCGGGCTGGTAGCCGGGTCTATGATAGTAGCCTTGGATATGTTTCCCAATCCCCATTTTTTTGCCGCTTCTTCTATTTCTGAACGGTTTCCTAATAAAATCAAGTCGGCCACCTCATCGGTAAGAATCTGGTTGGCAGCCTTTAATGTGCGCTCTTCCGTACCTTCAGGAAGAACAATGCGCTGTTTGTTAGCTTGAGCGCGTGAGACAATCTCTTTGATTAAGTCCATATTTAAAATCTTTAAATTGATAACTCTACATTGCAATTAGTAGGATTGTGCAAAATTACTGCTTTTTGACCGAATAACCGTATGATTCCTATTTTATTTTTTTATATTCCGGGATGGTGTTCCTCTCATAATTTTTATGTTACTTTGGTATCAAAAAAATATTTTATGTCCCTTGATTTTCATCCTTTATCTTTAGCAGACCGTTCGCTTGTGTGGAAATATACTGAAAACGCAGGTCGTCGCAACTGTGATTTGTCTTTTGCCAATCTTTATGCCTGGAGAATGCTTTATCGCACGGAGGTGGCGGAGTGGGGCGGTTTTCTGGTGTTTCGTTTTTACGCGGATGGACATTTGGCTTATCTTATGCCTGTGGGTGAGGGAGATTGGTGTGCCATTCTGCAGGCTTTGAAAGAAGATGCGTGTCGGTTGTCTCATCCTCTTTTGCTGTTAGGCGTTTGTGAGGATTTGATGCCGCAGGTGGAAGAGTGCATGGGGGAAGACTGCCGTGTGAATGCCAACCGGGACCATGCGGATTATATCTATTTGCGCGAGTCGTTGGCTGCGTTGTCCGGTAAAAAGTTACAGGCCAAACGTAATCATGTGAATCGTTTTAAAGCCTTGTATCCGGATTATCGTTATGAGGAATTGACGGACGAATGGGTCCCGGCCTGCCTGGATTTGACTCGCCGTTGGGTGGAGTCGCGTCAGGACGAAGCGGAGAAAAGGGCGGTGGCTGCGGAGTCGGAAGCCATTCAACGTGCATTGGCGCATCGGGAAGAACTGGATCTGAGGGGAGGTGTATTGCTGGTTGGGGAACAGATCGCGGCATTTACTTACGGGGCTCCGATTTGTCGTGATACCTTTGACGTGTGCGTGGAAAAAGCCGATGTGGAGTTTGAGGGGGCTTATACGGTCATCAATAAGGAGTTCGTTTCACGGTTGCCGGAACAATATAAATATGTGAATCGGGAAGAAGACTTGGGAGTGGAGGGTTTGCGTAAGGCTAAACTGTCTTATCAACCGGAGATGTTGCTGATGAAATACAGTGTGTGGTCGTCTTGTACGGTGAAGGCGGAGATTGAAGAGTGCGGGCTGACACCGGAGCTGCATTTGATAAAATGGCAGACCCGTGCATTGTGGAGCTTGTGTTTCGGCGATACGGAAGAGTTTATGAAACTTTATTTTACCCGGAAATATACGCCTGAAAGAAACAGTTGTCTCGTAAGGGACGGGCGTGTGGTCGCGGCTCTACAACGTTTGCCATACCGGATGATGTTTGGAGGCGGCGTCGTTCCTGTGGCTTATGTTTCAGGGGTTTGCACGCAGCCGGAATGCCGAGGCAAGGGGCTGATGACGGAACTGATGGGGCAGGCTCACCGTAAAATGTATGCCGACGGGTGTTTATTCAGTCTTTTGATTCCGGCTGATGAAGGTTTGTTTGCTTTTTACCATCGTTTTGGTTATTATACTTGCCCTGAGGTGGCATTGTCGGAGTGGGAAGTATCATACGATACCGATAAAGTGGTATGTGAAGTTTATACCACTATGCATGAAGTTGAACCAGTGTTGGGGGATTTGCAGTCTTATTTGGATGCTTTTTTACGTCGTGTTCCTTATGCTGTGTTGCATGATGAGGCAGACTTGTATACTGTATGTGCAGATTTGTTCCTTGGGAACGGTTGTGTCGTGGTGGCGCGTGAAGACGAACGGTGTGTCGGGCTGATTTGGGCCGTTCCGCGTGAAGATAAACTATGGGTTTTGGAGTGTTTTTCCGTTTCGGCAGTCGTTGAAAATATTCTGTATAAGCAGGTGCGGGAGGCATTCGGCTTTGCCGGGAATGTCGCAATGATTCGTCAGAAAAACCGGGTGCAGTTGCGTGTGATACATGCGTATGAGGTCTTGCAGTTGTATGCGCGGCAACATGCGGATACGGCCGGTCGGGTACGTGTTGTAGGAGATGAGGATATCACGGAGAATAACGGAGTTTACGTGTGGGAAAAAGGATTGTGCCGGAAAGAAGGACGAAATGAATGTTGTTGCTCGGAGAGCGGTGGGACTTGTCGTAGCGTACATATTCGGGAGTTGCCGGATATGTTCTTGGAAGGGGGCGCCCCTTATCTGAGTTTGATGATGAATTGATTATAGTCGGTCTTCCGTGAGAAAACGTTCCAGCTCTTCTGCAGACAGGCGGAGATGGAATGTGTCTTTGTAGGCTACGGAGATATTGCCGGTTTCTTCGGAAACGATGACGGCCAGGGCATCGGTTTCCTGCGATATGCCTTTGGCGGCACGGTGGCGCAGGCCTAATTCTTTCGGGATGTCCATGCTGTGGGATACAGGCAGGATGCAGCCTGCTGCTTTGATGCGCTTTTTGCTGATAATCATGGCACCGTCATGCAGCGGACTGTTTTTGAAAAAGATGTTCTCGATAAGCCGTTGATTGATGTTGGCATCGATGAGTTCGCCGGAACGTATGATATCGTTGAGGGGCAAGTTGCGTTCGATGACAATCAATGCCCCGACCTTTTGTTTGCTCATGCTCATGCAGGCCATGACGATAGGCATGATGTCGTCCTTGTTTGTTTTTTTATTGTCTTTCTTGTTGCGCCGGATGAGTTTGAGGAGACTTTCCACTTGCCGGTGTGTACCGATCGTGAAAAAGAAGTTGCGGATTTCTTCTTGGAACAGGATAATCAGTGCCAGTGTACCGACGCTGACCAGTTTGTCGAGAATGGAACCCAAAAGTTTCATTTCCAGTATTTGGGAGACAAACAACCAGAATACGACGAAAATCAGCACGCCGAAGAATACGTTCAGTGAACGCGACTCTTTCATGACCTTGTAGCAGTAGAACAGCATCAGTGCGACAAGGAAGATGTCGATAAAGTCTTTCAGTCCGAATTCTAATGGCATGGAAATGTTTTTTTATTTCTGTTCGTTCATTTGATTGAATATTCTCACGGCTTCCACACAAGCTTTTACGTCATGCACACGCAAAATGTCTACCCCTTTGGTCAAGGCGATAGTGTTCAATACGGTAGTTCCGTTCAGCGCTTCTTCGGGGCTGCTGTCGAGCAGTTTGTATATCATTGATTTGCGCGAGATGCCTACTAATAAAGGCAGTTCGAATAGCTTGAAGTCTTCCAAATGCTTAAACAACTCGTAGTTGTGGGCCAAAGTTTTTCCGAATCCGAATCCCGGGTCTATAATGATGTCTTTGACACCTCGGGAGTGCAGGTCTTGCACCTTGAGAGCAAAGTATTGCATGATTTCCATGCGGAGATGGTCATAATGTATATGCTGCTGCATGTCTTGGGGAGTGCCTTGCATGTGCATCATGATATAGGGGACGTCCAGACGAGCTACGGTGTCGAACATCCGTTCGTCCATTTGTCCGCCCGAAATGTCATTGATGAGAGCTACGCCGTATTCTTCCACACACATAGAGGCCACGTCTGCCCGGAATGTATCGACGGAAACGATGGCCTCGGGGGCGACTTCGCGGATGGCTTCGAGACCTTTCCGAAGGCGTGCCATTTCTTCCTTTGTGCTGACGTGTTCCGCATTGGGACGCGAGGAATAGGCACCGATGTCGATCATGTCGGCTCCCTCCGTAATAATCTGTTCCACTCGGTTTACGATGTCGGATGTAGTTTCCTTGCGGCTTCCGGCATAAAAGGAGTCGGGCGTGACGTTCAGGATTCCCATGACTTTCGGTGTAGAAAGGTCCATCAGTTGTCCGTTGACTCTTATGGTACGTTCTATATGTCCTTCCATTGTTTTTGCAGTATTTACATGCAAATGTACGCAGAATAATCCGGTTTTTCGTGCTTCTTGGATTATATTTATATAATATAGGTGGCATCTCGGTAAAATATTTCAAGCAAGTTTGATATTTTGCTCTCGATTTACATTATATTTGTGGGGTAAAATACAGAATTATGAAGATAGCAGAACTTTATGGACTTTATAAGCAGCATCCGGTGGTGAGCACCGATAGCCGCAAGTGCCCGCAAGGGGCTTTGTTCTTTGCATTGAAAGGGGACTCTTTTGATGGAAATGCTTTTGCAGCTCAAGCTTTGGAGCAAGGGTGCGCTTACGCGATAGTGGATGAAGCTGAGTATGCGGCAGGGGGCGACGAGCGTTACATTTTAGTGGAAGATGTACTGACGACATTGCAACAACTGGCTCACTACCACCGGAAACAATTTAAGATTCCGGTGATTCAGGTGACGGGAACCAACGGGAAGACCACGACAAAAGAACTCACGGCGGCAGTGCTTTCCCAAAAGCATAACGTATTGTACACGCAGGGAAATCTGAATAATCATATCGGGGTGCCGAAGACTTTGCTGGAGTTAAGTCCGGAGCATACCATCGCTGTCATTGAAACCGGGGCAAACCATCCCGGGGAAATTAAGGCTTTGGCCGAAATTGTGGATCCGGATTTCGGATTGATTACCAATGTGGGCATGGCGCATTTGGAGGGATTCGGATCTTTCGAGGGGGTTGTTCGTACGAAAGGAGAACTTTATGACTATTTGCGTGCCAAACATGGTACGGTTTTCATTGACCATGATAGTGAAGACTTGAAGCGTATAGCTGGGGGATTACACCAGATTTGTTACGGAAGTCCATGTGACGAGGTCTTGAGTGTGGAAGGAGAGGTGCTTGAATGCGCTCCTTTCTTGAAGTTCCGTTGGCGGCCTGCCGGAGGTGAGTGGCAGGAGGTGCAGACCGGATTGATAGGTGCCTATAACATGCAGAATATGTTGGCTGCAGCAACGATAGGACGTACGTTCGGGGTCGAGGTGGATTCGATTAACCGGGCATTGGCAGCATACGAACCTAAAAACAATCGTTCCCAACTCATGGAGACGGATGATAATAAGCTCTTGGTGGATGCTTATAATGCCAACCCTACCAGTATGAGAGCTGCTATAGAAAATTTCCGGGATATGAAAGTGGAACGCAGGATGGTTATACTCGGTGATATGGGGGAATTGGGAGAGAGTAGCTGGAAAGCCCATCAGGCCATTGCCGATTTATTGGTAGAATCCGGTTTCGAGCATGTGTGGTTGGTGGGGCCGAAGTTCAAGGCGGCGCGTCATCCTTTCCGTACGTTTGATAGTGTGGAACAGGTAAAGAAGGCTTTGGAAATCAAGAAACCCAAAGGGTATTATATATTGATTAAAGGCAGTCATAGTACGAGACTTTACGATTTGCCGGATTTCCTTTGAGAAGACACTGTCCAAAATTTTGTGTAAATGTAAACGGGATTCAGTTATAAGTATAATCGCAAAAACGAAACGTACAACTTTTGAAAACGAAACGTACATTTTTCACGTTTTTTCTGCATCACATAAAAACAGCGTTTAATCGCCTTTCAAAGGGTAATTAAACGCTGTTTCTTTATCGTCTGAACATTCTGCTTCATCGCTTCACGAGCATTATATCCTCAAACTTCACCTGATAGTTCAAATGGTTTGTCTTTCGTCTTATCTCCGCATCTTTGAACGGGTCTGAAAGCAAAGGGTTTTCATGCAGCCATCTGCAAAGCTCTACAAGTTGCGACTTGTCGCTGGTTGGAAAAGCCACGCGACTTTGCCCCTTTTGGGTACGCCGGATTGTCCCCTTTGGCTACAATATGATTGCCCCTTTTGGTCAAAATAGTATTGCCCACTTGCTTCACCTATTATTATAGATTTTTTGTGTAGATTTGAGTACCCTAGTCCTGATATAATGGGGGTGACAATAAAATCTACACAAATGGATAAACGAATCAAAAATATTTTAAGATGTTATGCGGCCGGCATGGGAATCAAGGAAACGGCATCCACGTTTCATACTTCCCGTAATACAGTCCGCAAGTATGTCCGCTTGTTCCTTTCAAGCGGCAAGAGTATTGAAGAGCTTCTTTCCCTGCCCGATGGGCAGTTGGATGAGCTGTTCGGCTGCACGGAGTCCCGGCATCGGGAGCCTTCTTCCAGAAGGATTGAATTGGAGGCCTTGCCTCCCGGATATGTATCCCGCCTGTCACGTAAAGGCATGAGTGTCCGAAAACTGTTCAAGGAGTACCATACCGAATATCCGGACGGCTATC
>ERZ780178.253-NODE-253-length-42841-cov-7.362525_pt1 | contig 42841 bp, 40 predicted proteins | sample MGYA00511018_ERZ780178 | MGnify/ENA primary metagenome ERZ780178 (study PRJEB29588, sample SAMEA2151439) | human gut metagenome | biome: human gut; feature: human-associated habitat; material: faeces | place: Denmark | collected 2008/2010 ...
GTTGATTACTGCTACGCCGCCCGCAAGTTTAGCAAGTCTTTCCTGAAGTTTTTCTCTGTCGTAATCGGAAGTCGTTTCCTCGATTTGTTTCTTGATAGACGAAACTCTTGCCTTGATTGCATCCGGATCGCCCGCGCCGTCTATAATAACGGTATTGTCTTTATCGACCTTGATTTGTCCCGCGCGGCCGAGCATGTCGGGCGTAACGTCTTTGAATTCTACGCCGAGTTCGGAAGAAACGACCTGACCGCCGGTTAAGATAGCGATATCTTCGAGCATTGCCTTTCTTCTGTCGCCGAATCCCGGTGCTTTAACTGCAACGGAATTGAACACACCTTTGAGTTTGTTTACGACCAACGCGGCGAGCGCGTCGCCTTCAACGTCTTCCGCAATAATTAAAAGTTTCTGTCCTTGTTGAGCGATAGGCTCGATGACGGGGAGTATTTCCTGTACCGAAGAAATCTTCTTATCGGTGATAAGGATAACGGGATTGTCGTAAACGGCAACCATTTTATCGGTATCGGTAACCATGTACGCCGAAGCGTAACCTCTGTCAAACGACATTCCGTCAACGGTAGAAAGTTCGGTCTTCATGGTTTTACTTTCCTGAATGGTGATTACGCCGTCTTTGCCGACTTTTTCCATTGCTTCGGAAATAAGATTGCCGATATTTTCGTCGCCCGCAGAAATGGAAGCGACTTGCGCGATCGCATTTTTGGATTCGACGGGTTTGCTTATCTTTTTAAGTTCTTCAACCGTCGCGTCAACTGCTTTTTGAATACCTTTTTTCAATACTATCGGGTTTGCGCCGGCGGCAAGGTTTTTAAGTCCTTCTTTGATGATTGCCTGAGCCAGAACTACCGCAGTGGTCGTTCCGTCGCCCGCGACGTCGTTAGTTTTGGTGGAAACTTCCTTAACGAGTTGCGCGCCCATGTTTTCGAACGGATCTTTAAGTTCTATTTCTTTGGCGATCGTAACGCCGTCGTTGGTAATAAGCGGAGCGCCGTACTTTTTATCGAGAACGACGTTTCTTCCTTTAGGTCCTAACGTAATTTTAACGGTGTCGGCAAGGGTGTTTACGCCCGCTTCGAGAGCCTTTCTCGCTTCTTCGCCGTATTTTATCTGTTTTGCCATAATCAATCACTCCTTATAATATTATTCTACCACGGCAAGGACGTCCGATTGAGTTATAATCGACACTTCTTCGCCGTTTACTTTTGCTTTGATTACCGCGTTTGCGGGGAACAAGACGACATCGCCTTCTTTAACGAGCATTTTATCGTCAACTCCGCATCCTGCCGCCAATACTTTGGCTGTAACGTATTTTTCCGAAGAAGAGGGAAGAAAAAATCCGCTCTTCGTCGTTTCGTTTTGTTCTTTCAATTCGACTACGATATTGTCGTATAAAGGTTTAATTTTCATAATTTACCTCCGATTTTCGTTTTAGCACTCTATATGTTTGACTGCTAACACTATTATAGCCGATTGTTAAGATTTGTCAATAGTTTTTACGTTGATTTTAATAATTTTTTCGCAAAAATTATTTTTTAAGTTTCCCATTCGACAAATCGAAGAAAATTATTGCTAAATACCGCGAATTGTGTTAGAATATAGTAAATAAAACCTTTCGGGGACGTATTTATGGATAAATGGGATAAAAGATTTATCGAGATGGCAAAACTCGTAGCGACGTGGTCGAGTTGTTATCAGGAAAACAGGCAAGTCGGGGCGGTTATAGTGAAAGATAAGAGAATTATGTCCACGGGATATAACGGCGCGCCGAGCGGTATAGAAAACTGCAAAGCCCGCGGCGAATGTTTAAGAAGAAAATTAAACGTGGCAAGCGGGACGAAACTCGAACTTTGTTACGCCGTTCACGCCGAGCAAAACGCCATCGCGCAAGCCGCCAAACTCGGTATCTCGGTTGACGGAGCAACTTTATATTGCACGCATCAGCCGTGCGTGATATGCTGTAAAATGATAATCAATTCCGGAATCAAACGCGTCGTATATTGTTACGGCTATCCCGACGAATTCTCTATGGAACTTTTCAAAGAAGCGGGAATTACCGTCGAACAATTAAACGATTGATTTATAAATAAAAAAGGAGACGAATACAATGAGCAATAACCCCATCGTAACTTTCAAAATGAAAGGCGGAAAGACTTTTTACGCCGAACTCTATCCCGAATACGCGCCGAATACGGTCAATAACTTTATTTCTCTTATAAATAAAGGATTTTACAACGGACTTTGTTTTCACCGCGTAATCGAAGGATTTATGATTCAGGGCGGAGATCCGAAAGGTAACGGAACGGGCGGTCCGGGGTATACTATAAGAGGAGAATTCGATAAAAACGGATTCAAAAACCCGTTAAAACATAAACGAGGCGTACTTTCTATGGCTCGTTCGATGATGCCCAACAGCGCAGGCTCCCAATTCTTTATCATGCACGCGGATGCGCCGCATCTTGACGGGCAATATGCCGCTTTCGGCTCGGTTATCGACGGAATGGACGTCGTAGACGAAATCGCAAAATGTAACACCGATTATAACGATAAACCGCTTCGCGATCAGATAATGGAAGAAGTTACGGTCGATACGAACGGCGAAGAATACGACGAACCGGATCACTATTGAGTTTTAGACGGAATAATTTAACTTTAAGTGCAGATACTTTGCTTATGACGTTATACGTTATAATTTTCATAGCGGTATCTGCTCTTTTTTTGCCTATAACCGTCAGAATAAAGACTTTTGCCGATTTCGGGAAGAAAAAAATATTCTACACTCTGTTTATACCCGCTAACTTAAGAATCAATTCGGGGTACGTGGGATTTACGAAAAATGCGGTAGTTATTCATTTCAGCGATAAAAAGGCTTACGCAATCGATTATAAGGCGTTTAAGCCGAATAAAAACGCCACCGATATGCTGTTCAGATTAAATTTTACAAGGGTGAAAGGAAATATTCTTCTTAAAAACTCCGCTTCTTTCTGTTTATATTGCCTGACTAACGGAATTCGCTGCGCAAGCGCGGCGGCGTATGCTGTAATGAAAGAAGATGGCAGATATACCGATTTCAGATTAGACGTAACGTTTACCGGCGAAAACGGCTTCGACGGAGCGTTAAACGAAATCGTAGTTGCGTTTAATTTATTTGCGTTGATAGAAGCCGCTGTTTATAAATTGTTCGGGGGAAAGAAAAATGCCTAAAGAAATTAAAGAGAAAAACAAAATAAAAGATTTAATGTGCGCGTCGATGAATGATTTAAGCGATATGATTGACGTAAACGCGGTAGTGGGAAAGCCTATGATTATGCCTGACGGAAGTACGGTTATACCTGTGTGTAAAGTTTCGATGGGGCTTATGACGGGCGGTGGAGAATACGGCGAAATAAAACAACTGAAAGCGGGACAAGACAGCCCGTTTGCGGGCGGCAGCGGCGCCGTTATATCGATGAAACCGATAGGTTTTTTAACGAGTAACGATACGGGGGTAAAATTGATTTCAACCGATAAAGACGTTTATACTCGGCTTTTCGACACGGTTGAAGAATTTATAGAAAAAATTAAAAAATGAAGAAAATATCAATATTATTACTACTTTTTACGATATGCGTAATTTTTAACAACTATACTTTCGCTCAAGCGGAATATACGCAGTCGTCCGCCGAAGCGGTTATGGAGGTTTCAAGCGGAAGACTTTTATATTCTCATAACGAAAAAGAAAAATTACCTATGGCAAGCACCACTAAAATAGTAACCGCGATAACGATTATCGAAAATTGCGACGTGAATTCGGTAGTAGAAGTAGGTAAAGAAACCGTAGGCGTTGAAGGAAGCAGCGTGTATCTAAAAGAAGGTGACAAATTTACCGTCAGAGATCTTTTGTACGGTTTATTGTTAAGGTCGGGAAACGATTGCGCCGAAACGCTCGCCGTATTTTGTTGCGGTAATATCGCCGATTTTTGCAATTTAATGAACGATACCGCAAAAAAATACGGGGCGACGGATAGTAGTTTCAAAAATCCGCATGGTTTACCGTGTAAAAACCATTATACCACTGCAGAAGATTTATGCAAGATAACTTGCCACGCCTTACAAAACGAGTTGTTTGCTACGATAGTATCTACGAAAACTTACGTTGCGACCGAAATTAAAAGCGGCGAAAAAAGAATATGGAAAAACAAGAATAAATTACTTAATTTTTTTGACGGCGCCGACGGAGTCAAGACGGGTTATACGAAACAAGCGGGAAGATGTTTAGTCGGAAGCGCGACGGTAAACGGAATGAAAGCGGTTTCCGTAGTGCTTAATAGTCCGCAGATGTTTGAAAGAAGCGAAGAATTGCTTAAAACCGCCTTTTCCGAATATAAATTAGTTAAATTATTCGACGAAACGAGATTTAATTACGTTGCGTTTACTCCCGACAGAAAATTCGCTTACGATTTAAGCGTTAAAAGAGGTTTTTCCTACCCGATAAGCGAAAAAGACGACGTAAAAGTCGAGTTGAATTTACCAGAAACTTTACCGTTGAACTTCAAAATAGGCGAAAGCGTAGGCGAAATTAGAATTTATTGCTCAAAACAGTTGATTTTTTCGGAAAATATCTATACACTGAATACGAAGTAACCAACAGGGCAGATACTAATGAGAATAAATAAATATTTAGCGGAATGCGGAGTCGCAAGCCGCAGGGCATGCGACGAAATAATAGCGGAAGGCAGAGTAAAGGTAAACGGAAAAGTTGTTAAACCCGGCGTCGAAGTAAACGAATATTCCGACAGCGTTTCCGTCGACGGTAAAAGAGTCGCGCTTGCAAAAAAATTCGAATATTACGTAATGAACAAGCCGAAAGGCTACGTTTGCACAGTAAAAGACGAGAAGGGCAGAAAAACGGTTATGGACTTACTGCCTAAAAACACGGCAAGGCTTTTCCCCGTAGGCAGGCTCGACTACGATTCCGAAGGAATGTTGATTTTTACAAACGACGGAGATCTCGCAAATCGTCTTACGCATCCAAGCAATGAAATTCCGAAGACTTATCTCGTAAAAACCGAGGGCGAAACTCCCGAAAAAGCGGTCGAAAAGATAAGAAACGGCGTTATGATTGACGGTAAAATGACAAAAAAGTGCTCCGTTAAGATAATCGAAAGTTGTAAAGATTATACTAAATTGCACGTTACAATTTCGGAAGGCAGAAACCGCGAAATCAGAAAAATGTTCGAGAGCGTCGGTAAAAACGTAGATTTCTTAAAGAGAATCAAAATAGGGGACATGCCGCTTCGGGGTCTTAACAGGGGCGAAGTCCGCAAACTTACCGCTGAAGAAGTTGAGTATTTGAAAAATGTATAACGACGAAAAACCGATAATTGTCGACGACGTGAACGAAAGTTACGAAGAAATAGTCAAAGAATTGAAAGAAAAGTACTCCGAAGAAATATTACGGAATATCGACAAAGTCAAACGGCAATCATACGGACAATTGTCCGCCGCGTTCAACGATTGCGCAACCGGACTTTTAGGCGAAATCGAAGACTTAAAGAAGGAAATCGGCAGGCGCAAAAAAGAATTTTATAAGAGCGCGGAATATTCCGAAGCGCAGGCGAAACTCGTTACTTTAAGGAAAGAGTTATCTGCCGTCAGCGACGACTTAAAATCCGAAACGGAAAAGAAACTCTCGCGCGCAATGGACAGAGTTTCTACGCTTAACGTTACGATAAATAATCGCTTAAAGCCCCTTTCGGATAAATTAAAAGACGATATCTCTACGCTGAAAGCGGTTTATTCTTCATCCGAAAACGGTTTTGCTAAAATCAGAGACGAATTTTTAGATAGGATAGACGACGTTATAACGGACGGAATTACGAGTTTTAACGAAGAATTATCCGAAATAAACGCAAAATTCGGCGTTATCGGCGATAAAACCGAATTTCCGTTTGACGAAAATACTCTTAAAATTAAAATCGAATTATTTCCGAAAGAACTGACCGACGAAGAAGTCAATGAAGAAACGATAGACGAAAATTGCGATTCGGGACTTAAAAATTAACCGATTACTTAATTTGAACATATATTAAGTTATGAATATTGCTGATTTTCATAACGATATATTAACTTACGACGGCGGCGTCGTTACTGCTTACGGTGAAGATCGTAAAACGGTAACGGCGCTTTTTCGCGGTAAACGGGCTTTTCCCGAAATTTGCAAGATAGCAAATAATTCAAAAAGTCGATATCTTGCGTTTGAAGACGTCGGTTACTACGACTTTAATTTTGATACTCTTATAAGATTTTCGCCCGTTTACGTCGGGCTTACCTGGAACGGAGAAAACAGGTTCGGTTACGGTTGTAATTATTTATACGGTCTTAAAAACGAAGGTATAAATCTCGTTAAAAAACTGTCGGCTGAAAAAATTGCAATCGACGTCGCTCATTTGTCGAAAGGTGGTTTTATAGACGTAATCGAAAACTCCGACAGGGTAGTCGACTCTCATACTTGTTTTTCGGGAGTATACAGACACAAACGAAATATCGAAGACTGGCAAATCAGAATACTCGTAGAAAAGAACGGACTTATAGGCGTTACGCTGTGCGGATATTTTTCGACGAACGAAAAAGAATTACCGATAGAAAAATTTGCCCGACAGATCGATTATTATTGCCAAAGATTTCCTATTAAAAATTTATGTCTCGGAACGGATTTTTACGGTTGCGATTTTTTGCCTTGCGGTATAACCGAAGATTACTCTTCGCTTTCCGTTCTTAAAGAAGAACTCTTTCGCCTCGGATACCCCGAAAAAGCAGTTGAAGATATATTTTATAATAACTTATCCGAATTTCTCGATAAAATCTGAATTTTTCTTCTTTTAACGCCCATATTATCGTTAGATGAAAACTTATGAAATATGGAAAAATATAGGCGACAGAGATAATTGTGTCGTCAAAGGCGCGAAGGAGGAAAAGAAAGACGGAATCGAATAACGTAAAGAAAAGATATCTCGATTACGTTGCCGCGGTATCTCCGAAAACAAACGAAAAACGAAGTTTGTTTCATGCGTTCTGGGTCGGCGGCGTAATATGCCTTATAGGCCAGTTCGTAAGATTTATGCTCGAATACGGGCTTGGTCTTTACGGCGACGAACTCGCGGGAGTTACTTCCGTAGTAATGATATTTTTAGGCTCGCTTCTGACAGGTCTTGGCGTTTACGACCGTATCGGAAAATACGCAGGCGGAGGCTCGATCGTTCCGATAACGGGATTTGCCAATTCGGTAGTTTCCCCCGCGATGGAGTTCAAAGCGGAAGGATATATTTACGGTCTTGCTGCAAAAATGTTCGTAGTCGCAGGTCCGATTATCGTCTTTGGCGTGATAGGAAGCGTCGGCGTCGGTTTGGTTTACTATATCGCGGGGTTATTTTTATGAGCGGCTCTACGATTCGTTTTTATAATAAACCGTCCATAATAGCGACCTCAACGATAGCAGGACCGAAAGAAGCCGAAGGTAATATAGGAAGATATATCGAAAAAAAGGTAAACGACGATACCTTGGGTGAAAAAACCTATGAAAAAGCCGAATGTAAAATGCTCACGTACGCGATCGAACACGCGATTAAAAATTCAGGTTTGAAAATTTCGGATATCGGGCTTCTTATTTCGGGTGATTTGTTAAATCAGATTATATCTTCTTCGTTTTCGGCAAGACAATTCGATATCCCGTTTCTCGGAGTATACAACGCCTGTTCTACGATGAGCGAAGCGTTTGCTATCGGAGCAACGTTCGTGGACGGCGGTTATTACGAAAACGTAGTGGCGGCTACGGGCAGCCACTTTTCTACGGCGGAAAGGCAGTACAGGTATCCTCTCGAACTTGGCTGTATTCGGCCTCCGCAATCGCAATGGACGGTTACGGGCGCGGGCGGGGCGGTAATATCCTCGATTAAAGGCGATTTCCCTAAAATCACTTTTGCGACGTTCGGAAAAGTAACCGATTACGGAGTCGTAGACGCAAACAATATGGGCGCGGCAATGGCGCCCGCCGCAAGACGAACGCTTATCACGCACTTTGAAGACACGTGCAGAACTCCCGATTATTACGACGTAATTTTAACGGGCGATTTAGGCGCGCTCGGCAGCAGAATACTAAAACACTTAATGCGTGAAAAAGGGTATAACATAGATAAAAACCACGTCGACTGCGGCGAATTGATATATAATATCGACGAACGGGAATATCAGGGCGGCAGTGGCGCGGGATGCAGCGCGGTAACGTTCAATTCCTACTTTTATAAAAAACTTACGGAGAAAAAAATCAACAGAGTTCTGTTTATTGCGACGGGAGCGTTGCTTTCGACTACGTCGTCGCAACAAGGAGAATCTATTCCGTCGGTCGCGCACGCGGTCGCGATAGAAAACGAGGTGTAAATATGACTGAAATGTTACTTGCTTATCTTAAAGCCTTTGCGGTCGGCGGAGCGATTTGTACGATAGCGCAATTGCTCATAAATTATACCAAAATCACTTCGGGTAAAATTCTGGTATATTTTATGTTGTCGGGGCTGTTGTTGCAATCGGTCGGGCTGTATCAATATTTGGTCGATTTCGGCGGGGCGGGCGCAACCGTGCCGATAAGCGGGTTCGGATACCTGCTTGCAAACGGAGCGATAAAGGGGGCTAAAAGCAGCCTTTTCGGCGCGTTTACGGGCGGACTCGGCGCGGCTTCTGCAGGCGTTACGGCGGCGATTTTATTCGGATATTTCAACGCGCTTATATTCAGGGCGAAATCGAAGAAAAATTAAATATTTATCTTTTTTATGCGGTCAATAACGTATCGGCAAATTCATATAATAACGTATGAGAAAGAAAAAGAAGAGAATTTGGCTGAAAATAACCGCTTTCATCCTGATTTTCGGCCTGTTTTTCACAAGTTTATACGTTTCGTCGAGCAGAATATTGCAAGATTATGCGGTTAAAGACTATTCTGCAACCATTACGAGCGCGACTTACCGGGCATTCGATTCGGTATTATCCGAAGGCTACGATTTTTCGTCCATTATAAGAGTAGACAAAAATTCGCAAGGTGAGATAATTCTTTTAAGTACCGACAGTTACGGCGTAAACAAAATTGCGTCCGACATATCTACGCGAACGCAAAAAATTCTCAACGAAGAGACCGATAAAGGAGTCGCAATTCCCGTCGGTGCGTTTACGGGTATAAGACTGTTGGCGGGCTTCGGTAAAAAAATACGGATGAAATTGCTTTCTGTGAGTTTCGTCAAAACCGAAATAGTATCTTCGTTTTCCCAAGCGGGGATCAATCAGACGAGACATACTTTAACGCTGAATTTACGATGCGAAACCGCAGTGCTTACGCGCACGGGCAATAAAACGGTAAAAAACGAAGTTTCGATGTTGATATACGATAATCTGATAGTCGGCAAAGTACCTTCGGTACTTATAAGTCCTATGATAGTAGGGCAAGGGTAAAATAAATTATTAAAACGGAAGATTTTCTTCCGTTTTTTCTTTTCAAAAACGATAAAATTTGATACAATATACTCATGTTCGAATTGCTTGCGCCGGCGGGGAACTCTGAATGTTTCTTTGCGGCGATAAATAACGGCGCCAACGCCGTTTATATCGGTTTAAGCGATTTTTCGGCAAGAAAGAACGCCGAAAATTTTACGAAGGAGAATATCCGCTATTACGTAGCGTACGCCCACATATTCAACGTAAAAGTTTACGTCGCGGTAAATACTCTCGTAAAAAACGCCGAACTCGACGATTTCGTTTCCACGGTAAAATACGCGTACGAAGCGGGCGCGGACGCCTTTATCGTTCAGGACGTTTTTTTAGCCGAAACGCTGAAAAATACCTTCCCCGAAATAGTTCTTCATTTAAGCACGCAAGGCGGCGTAAACAACGTCGAAGGCGCGGAATACGCGTTACGAAAAGGATTTTCAAGGGTAATTCTCGCCCGAGAAACGCAGATAAACGAAATTAAAGAAATCGCGAAAGTAACGGAAACGGAAGTATTCGTTCACGGCGCGCTTTGTTCGTCCTTTTCGGGTCATTGCTATATAAGTTCTTTCGTCGGCGGAAACAGCGGTAACAGGGGCTTATGCAAACAACCGTGCAGGAGAGCGTACACTCTCGAAACTTCCGAAAATAAAGGCAAATACGCGATCTCTCTTTCCGATTTATGCCTTATCGACAAACTCAAAGAATTGAGAGATGCGGGCGTTAAAAGCGTAAAAATAGAAGGGAGAATGAGAAATCCCGAATACGTCGCTTCCGTAGTCAAAGCGTACAGGCAAGCGATAGATGACGGTATTGCCGATACGAAAGAAATTAAAAGGACCTTTAATCGCGGCGATTTTACTTTGGGCTATCCTTTCGGCGTGGCAAAAAATATCGTGTCGGATAAAATCCAGAATCATAAAGGCATAAAAGTCGGTACGGTTCGCAAATTATCGGATAATAACCGAATAATCGTCGAAACGGACGAAACGTTTAACGTCGGCGACGGCTTTAAGATAATAAGAAACGGCTACGAAGTCGGAAACGCCGTAGCGTTATCGATCGGTAAAATTCTTGCTTATAAAGGCGAGATAAAAATCGGCGACGACGTGAATATAACCAAAGACGTCGGGCTTGCGACTGAATTACTTGAAAAAACGAAAAAAGTACCCGTGGAAATTCTTGTAAACGCGACAGAAGGCGACTATCTGACCGCGGTTTGCGGGGAATACGTAGTCAAGAGCGACAGAATTCTCGAAAAAGCAAAGACTCACCCTATAACAGAAGAAGAATTGTCTTTGAATTTCTCTAAAACGGATAAATATCCGTTTTTACCAAATGTAAAGGCAATAGTCGTCGGAGAGCCGTTTATCGTGAAATCGGCGTTGAACAATTTACGGGCGGCGTTGTATGAAAAATTATTCTACGGCAACAGTAAAACGCGGACGGTTGATATCGAATCTCTTGAAATTCCGAAATCAAGATACGAATTATCCGATAATTATAATTTGCTTATTTCCGACGATTTAAGCGATAAAAAACGGGGATATACGTTCGTTTACTTTCCGAATAACTACGACGTTATAGAAAAGAAAAAACACTCGGCTTATTTATTCGTTCCGTCGTTTTTGACCGATGGCGATATCGTTAAAATTAAAGAACTTTCCGAATATTTTGACGGTTTTTACGTCGACGGAGTTGACGGGTTGGAAATTGCCGAATCTTTATCGAAACCCTTTATCGCGGGGCTTGGATTAAACGTTTTCAACAAATTCGACGAAAACACCCTTTTGACGGAAGGTGCAAAAATAATTGCGGTTTCAAAAGAATTATCTCTTAAAGAAATTTCCGATTTCGGCAGTAATATCGTCGTTTTTACGAACGGAAACATCAGACTTTCGGAACTTCTTTATTGTCCTTACGGCAAAAATTGCAAGAACTGTAATCGAAAAGATATAAACGAACTTACCGACGAACTCGGTCATAAATTTTTCGTCAGACGATACAAAATCAACGACAGATGTCGCTTTGAAATTTATAACGGCTCGATTCTCAACGTAAAAGCAGATATTCACGGCGGCAAGCTTATAAATGTAGTCGGTCTGGACGAAAATACGAGAAATTCGATAATAAATTCCGAATACGAAAAAATATATTACGGCAACCTGAAAAAAGGAGTGCTCTGATGGAAGAAAAAACTATAAAAACACTCGAATTCGATAAAGTGCTGAATATCGTTTCCAATTATTGCGTTTTGCATAAAACGGCGGAAAACGTTAAAAATCTCTGTCCGACAAGCGTTTTCGACGAATGTCGGCTTAAAATAGCCGAAACGAGCGAAGCGTTCGAACTCTTGTATAAGGGCGGCGTGAGCGAAATAGAGTTTTACGACGACTTCGGAGATGCGCTTCTTCGCGCGCAGAAAGGCTCAACTCTCGGTATGGGCGATCTTCTGAAAGTTGCAAGACTTCTGAAATCGTCGAGAATTTTGTATTCTTCGATTACTTCTTCGAACGTCGAAGCGGAAACGATTAAATCTTATTGCGCGGGTATTTACGTCGATCAATATCTCGAAGACGAAATTAAAACTAAAATTTTATCCGAAGATACGATGTCCGACAACGCTTCCGAAAAACTTGCGGCTCTTCGTAAAAATCTTAAAAAACTTAACGAGCAAATCAGAGAAAAATTGCAATCTTACGTGCGGGGCAGCAATAAGTTTTTACAGGATAACGTAATAACTATGCGCGGCGACAGATACGTAGTTCCCGTAAAAAGCGAATATAAAGGGCAGGTAAGCGGCTTTATTCACGATCAGTCGGCAACGGGGTCGACGGTATTTATAGAGCCGACGGCGGTATTCGAACTGAATAACGCTTTAAGGGCGGCAACTTTCGAAGAACAAGCCGAAGTCGAAAAAATTCTTGCCGATTTATCGCATAAAATCGGAATTATCGCGGACAGATTGACTGAAAACGATCGGATTATAAGTTTAATCGACGGGATATACGCGCGGGCTATATACTCATACAAAAATAAATGCGTCGAGCCGATTTTGGCTTCGGACGGCTCGATAGTAATCAAATCGGGCAGACACCCGCTTATAGACAGAAATAAAGTTGTACCGGTAAGTCTTTCGTTGGGTGAAAAATATAATTATCTGCTTATAACCGGACCTAATACGGGCGGTAAAACCGTAACGTTAAAACTTACGGGTTTGTTCTGCCTTATGGCGATGAGCGGATTATTTATACCTGCCGTCGCAGGCAGTAAAATTTCGGTTTTCGAGAAGATTTTTTGCGATATCGGCGACGAGCAAAGCATAGAGCAAAGCCTTTCAACGTTTTCGTCGCATATGAAAAACGTTATAAAAATCACTGAAAATATCGATGAAAATTCACTTGTTTTAATCGACGAGATAGGCGCGGGAACAGACCCCGACGAGGGTAGCGCGCTCGCGCGGGCAATAATCGAAAGACTTATCGAAAAGAACAGCAAAGGTATAATCACTACCCATTATTCCGCGCTCAAAGAATATGCTTACAAAGAAAGTCGTATCACGAACGCGAGCATGGAATTCGACCCCGTAACGTTCAAACCCCTTTATAAAATCAATATAGGGCTTCCGGGAACTTCAAACGCGATAGAAATATCTAAAATGCTCGGATTAAGCGACGATTTGACGAAACGAGCGACCGCTCTCGTCGGAGAAGAAAAGACGAGCTTCGAAAACGTTTTGAAAGAAGCCGAAAGAACTCGTCAGGAATGTAAGGCTCTTAAAGCCGAAATCGAAGAAATCAAGGAAAAAGAGGTCGCCACGCTAAATGAAATCGACAAAACGCGAGATAAACTTAATTCGGAAAAAGAAAAATTTTACGCGCAAGCCAAAGCCGAATCCCGCAGAATAGTCAACGAAAAATTAGAAGAAGCGGACGATATAATAAACGAAATTAAAATATTATTCGATAAAGAAGAATTGACGAGCGGCGATTTAATCAAAGCGAGAACCTTGAGAAATAAACTCGAGGATAAGAAATATTCGCTTGAAGATTCGGAAGAAAAAATAGTAAATTATAAACCCGTCGACCCGAATAAACTCAAAGAAGGGGATAAGGTATACTATAAAAACATCGACGGAGTATGTACCGTACACTCGGTAAACCCTAAAAAAGGAGAAGCCGAAATTTTCATGGGGTCGCTTCGTATGAAAGCCCTTTTCAGCGAATTATCCGTAGTATCGACAAAGGTTGCGCCGCCTAAAACCACCGTATCGCTGAAACGCGAAATCGCGCCGTCCGTGCAAACCGAAATCAACGTAATCGGCTATAACGTTCCGGACGCTTTGGAGGAAGTTTCGAGATTTCTCGACGCTTCGATTTTGGCGAATTTAGAAGAGGTTAAGATTATTCATGGCAAGGGAATGAAGATTTTAAGTTCGGCGATACACGAGTACTTGAGAAGAAACAAACAGGTTATCAGTTTCAGATTCGGCAAGTACGGAGAAGGCGAACACGGCGTTACTTTCGTTAAACTAAAGTAAAAATCGTCGTTTTATCATAAAATAATTGATTTTTTCTACCCTTAATGGTATAATTACACAAGTTGCACGAAGGAAACGGAGGATAGGATGAACGAAGTATTATACGAAGAGTCGGCAGAGCCGAAAAATCTTAAAACTCAAAAGGCTTTTTACGTCGTATATTCCGTACTGGGATGGCTTACGGCGATAGCGGCGGTATTTTTTCTGATTTTTTCGTTTACCAATTTTCTATCGGCGTTGCCGCTTATAGCGTTACTTGCGATATCGTCGTTTTTGTTTTTCTTTTTCAGAACGAAAATTTATTATTGCGTAGACTGTATATTCGTTTCGGGATCAACGAGAATAGTAAAGGTCGTAAACTATAAACGCAGAAAGAGAATGCTCGTTTTCGAAGCGAAAGAAGTTGAACAGGTGGGTAAAATCGGAAGCGAAACTTTTGAAAAATGGTATTCGAGTCCGGGCATAAAGAAAATTTACGCTACGCCCAACAAATATATCGAAGACGGATTCTACGTCGTTGCGACCGTAAACGGAATAAAATATCTCGTTTTATTTGAGTGTAAAGAAGAATATCTCGTAAATCTCGTCAATTTTACGGGCAAGACGGTCATAGAAAAGGATTATAAATGATATATCTCGACAATGCGGCGACGACTCGTCCCGACGCCGAAATTTTACTTAAAAACAAAGATATTTACGACGAAAACTTCTTTAATCCTTCCGCTCTTTACAGGGGCGGTTTGGACGCCAAAAAGAGAATAGAAACCGCGCGCGAACAAATTGCGGCGTACTTTCCGAAAGACTATGAAATCGTTTTTACCTCTTGCGGAAGCGAAGCCGACGATACGGCTATACTTTCTTTCTGCAAACGGGGCAATTTTGTAACGACGGCAGGCGAACACAGCGCAGTATACGAAACTTTCAAGGCGTTAAAGGCTCGCGGCGCAGATGTAAGGTTTGCCGAACTTAACGAAAACGGAAGCGTAAACGAAAGTAATTTGTTGTCTTTAATCGACGATAAAACAACTTTTGTTTCCGTCGTACACGTAAATAACGAAACCGGAGCGATAAACGATATAAATACGCTTGCAGAAAAAATCAAAGCGTTGAATCCGTCCGTTATTTTCCATAGCGACGGCGTACAAGCGTTCGGTAAAATACCGTTTTCACTCGGTAAATGCGTCGATTTATATTCTATAAGCGCGCATAAAATAGGCGGAGTTAAAGGCGTAGGGGCGTTGATTAAACGCAAAAAACTGAACCTGACTCCGTTGATTTACGGCGGAGGGCAAGAATCGGGACTTAGAAGCGGCACGGAAAACGTATTCGGAATAGCGGTTTTCGGCGACGCTGCCGAAAAGAAACGTAAAAATCTGAAAGATAATTACGAAATCGCGAAAAATAACAAGAGTTTATTTTTGAGTTTAATTAAAGACGACGACTTAAAAATAATCACGAGCAGAAATTCTTCGCCGTATATCGTAAGTTTATCTGCCGTAGGTTTAAGAGGCGAAGTGATACTTCATATGCTCGAAGAAAAGGGCGTAATCGTCGGTACCGGATCGGCGTGCTCTTCAAGAAACCGTTACAGCAGAGTACTGGCAGCATGCGGATATGACAAAGCGGTTTTAGACGGCGCGCTTCGTATAAGTACGACTGCCGAAACGACCGAAGAAGAATTGCGTATCTGCGCCGAAGATCTGCTCGGTTGCGTTAAAAAGTTAAAAGGTGTTATGAACGGATGAAAAAAGTAATAATTATCAGAGTTTGCGAAATTTTCTTAAAAGGTAAAAACAGATTTTATTTCATAAATCTGCTTGAAGAACATATCAAAAAAGCGTTGACTGGCATCGACTACGAATTTGAAAAGATGCAAATGCGCTATTTAATAGAGAATTTCGACGAAAACGACTACGACGAAATCATTGACAGACTTAAAAAGGTATGCGGAATTCATACGATAAGTCCCGCACTCTGCGTAGAGAGTTCGAGAGAAAATATAGCGGAATGCGCGAAAGAACTTTGCAAAGACAAAAGCGGCACTTTCAAAATCGAAACCAACAGAGCCGATAAAACTTTCCCGTATCATTCCGTAGAGTTGTCCGCGCTTATCGGCGGCGACGTTTTATCCGTCTACGGCAAAAACTTAAAAGTAGACGTAAAAAAACCTCGATTTTTAATCAACGTTGATATCAGAGAAAACGGAAAAAGTTTGATTTTTACCGATTATATCAAAGGAATCGGCGGTATGCCTACGGGGTCTTCGGGTAAAGGCTTTTTGATGCTTTCAGGGGGAATCGACAGCCCGGTAGCAGGCTATATGATGTGTAAACGCGGTATGAAACTTTCTGCCGTGCATTTCCATAGTTATCCGTACACGGGCGAAGCGGCGAAAGAAAAAGTAATTACTCTCGGTAAAATGATATCCGCTTACTGCGCGGGTATGGACTTGTACGTCGTTAAATTCACGCATATACAGGAAGCAATACACGAAAAGTGCGCCGAAGAATTGATGATAACGCTTATGCGCAGATTTATGATGAGAATTACCGAAAAACTTGCCGAAAAACATGGCGGACAATCGATAATTACGGGCGAGAGTTTAGGTCAGGTCGCTTCGCAAACGATGGAAAGCATAAATTCGTCTAATTCGGTAGTAAAAATGCCTGTATTTCGTCCGTTGATTGCTTTCGACAAACTCGAAACTATTGAAATCGCGCAAAAAATAGATACTTACGAAACGTCGATTCTGCCTTACGAAGATTGTTGTACGGTTTTCTTACCGAAATTCCCCGCGATAAAACCTAAAATGGAAAAGATACTTAAAGAAGAGTCTAAACTCGACGTAGACGCTTTAATAAATGAAGCGCTCGAAACCGTTGAAGTAATAAAATTATAATCACAGTACGCACGTCAATTGCCGTCGGATTTTACCGACGGCAATTTTATTTCTTTACCAAAAGTTATTTCATCGCCTATGCGAGAGTAGGGGGTAAGCGTTAAATTATATTTTACCCCTTTCGCAGCAGTTTTAATTACCAAAGTCGAATTGCCTCGCCCGAAAAGAGAAATGTTATTATTTTTATCTGTAAGGGTATAAGAGACCCCGCTATCCGCGTTTATACAAATTAAAATATTTCCGTTATTTACTGTAATTTTATAATCTTTTATGATAGGCGTAACAATATTGTTATATTTCTTCGTCGGCTCTGTTCCTAAGGTAAACCAAAACGACGGATTTTCATTTGAAGAGATATCAGGCAACGACATTCTCTGATTTTTTTCGTATTCGTTTCGGTCTATTTCTACGTATTTGACCGATTTAGGAACTTCAAAATCTTTAACGGACCTATCGGCGTACAAACAGGAAAATATTTCTTTTGCGGCAAGGGTAGGTTCCGATCCGCCCGTGATCGAATTAGACATTAAAGCGCCGTTAGCGTTACCCATCCAGACCGATACGGTAAAATCGGGCGTATATGCTATACAATACGCGTCCGAATTACCGTGTTCGTCGCCGTTAGTGCCTGTTTTTGCATATACGGGTAAGTTTAATGCCGATAATTTTTTAGCCGTTCCGCTTTTAACCGTTTCTTTTAGCATATCGTTTATAATAAAACACGTGCTATCCGAAAATACTTTTACGGTGTCGTCATTTTCACCCTCGTACACGATTTTACCGTCCGGGTTGATAATTTTAGTGATAAAACCAACTTTTTTATAATATCCGTTCGAGAAAAAGGGGGAATATGCAGAAGTCAATTCTTTTAACGTCATTCCTCCCGATAAATTTCCGAGAGATACTGACAAATCGTCGTTTGTAAACGATACGTTCAATTTTCTTGCGTATTCTTTAATTTTTTTCATACCTAAAGAATTCGCTATTTTTACTGCGGGAACGTTCAGGCTTTTTGAGAGCGATTCTTTAACGCTGACGTAGCCCTGATAATTTTTCCCCGCGTTTGACGGCGTATATCCTCCGAAATTCGTTTTTTCATCTAATATTTTGGTTGCTTCGGTAACGTAATTTTCTTCGATTGCGGGCGCGTATACGAGCCAAGGTTTTGCCGCAGAGGCAGGGCAACGCTTAATTTGTCCGACGGTCGATTTATACGCAATGATTATTCCGGACTTATTATCCGTTACCAGAACGATAAAGTCTTTTGCCGTGTCGCTTATAGTCGGGACAGGTAATTCTTTTTGTAAATCAGATCTCACCGACGTATAAATTTTATATCCATTGAGTTGTTCGGCGTTTTCTTTTTGGAGAATTTCAATCGCTTCGCATATGGCTTCGTCGCTGAAATCAGAGATATTGTCGCTGTTTTTGTCCGTGAGAACGATTGCTTCGTTAATAGCCGCGTTATAATCGGTTTCAACGATAAAACCTTGCGAAAACATTTCTTTAAGAACGAGATTTCTTCTTTTTAAGCATAATTCATAATTTTTATAAGGAGTGTAAGTCGACGGCGCTTTAATAATCGCCGCAAGTGTCGCGCATTCAGAAAGCGAGAGATCTTTCGCGTCTTTATCGAAATATGTTTTCGCCGCCGCAACTACGCCGTAAGAACCTTCGCCGTAATATATTTTGTTCAGGTACAAATTCAGAATTTCTGTTTTTGAATATTTTTTTTCGAGTTGCCGCGCAAGTTTGATTTCTTTTAATTTGCGTTTTAACGTTTTTTCGCCCGATAAATACACGTTTTTTACAAGTTGTTGCGTTATCGTAGACGCTCCTTCTTTGATTTTTCCGTTTTTTACGTTGTTTATTACCGCTCTTGCCATTCCTTTATAGTCAACGCCTTTATGCGAATAAAATCGTTTATCTTCTATTGCGACGAACGCATTGCGTAAATTTTCAGGTAGTTCGTTTTCTGCCGCAACACCTCCGTTTAAGGTTATTTCTTGTCCGTTTCCGTCGTAAACCGAACACGCAGACGTCGCGTTTTCTAATTTTGACGGATCTAAATCTACTCCTTGCGTAACCGCCGAGTAATATACGAAAGCGCCCGTAAATATTATTACGAGCGAAAATATCGATAGCGATAAGATTTTTAGAAAAAGTTTCATGTCAGTCAACGATATTATGCTCTTTTTGTTTCGTTTTATGCCCGAAATTTACGTTCATTTACTTGTAAAAAAAGTATATTTTTAGTATAATATACACGCATATGAACAAAAGATATTTGATAAAAACGTACGGATGTCAGATGAACGTCCACGAATCCGAAAAAATCGCAGGGCAACTTCAAACTCTCGGCTACGAAGAAACGCAGACAGCCGAAGACGCAGACGTAATCGTATTCAACACCTGTTGCGTGCGCGAAAACGCCGAACAACACGCTTTCGGCAATATCGGCATGTACAAAAAACTTAAAAAAGAAAAGAAAGACCTCGTTATCGCGGTTTGCGGTTGCATGACTCAGCAAGGGGAATTTGCAAAAAAACTCTCCGCTACGTTTCCTTTCGTCGACGTAATAATAGGCACTTACAATATAGACGAATTCGGTAAAATTCTGCAAAAAACGGTCGACACAAAAAAAAGAGTAGTCGAAATTCTCGATAAAAACGGGGATATTTGCGAAGAGATCACGCCTTATCGTTCCAGTTATCCCAACGCTTGGGTAAACATTGCGTACGGTTGCAATAACTTTTGCACGTATTGCATCGTTCCTTACGTTCGCGGCAGGGAAAGAAGCAGACTTCCCGAAAACGTCGTTGACGAAGTTAAAAATCTGGTAAACGAAGGGTACAAAGAGATCACTTTACTCGGTCAGAACGTAAATTCTTACGGGCACGACTTAAAAAACGACGTGGGTTTTGCCTCGCTATTAGATGAAATCGGAAAAATAGAAGGTAAGTTCAGACTTCGATTTATGTCTAATCACCCCAAAGATTTAACTGAAGACGTTATCGAAGCGATAAAGAGAAATCCTCACGCCTGCCACGCGATACATTTACCTGTTCAGTCGGGTTCAAACAGAATTTTATCGCTTATGAACAGGCGATATTCGGTCGAAAAATACCTTTCGCAAATCGAATCGATCAGAAAAATCATTCCCGATTGCGCAATAACTACCGACATAATAGTCGGATTTCCGACCGAAACCGAAGAAGATTTTATCGACACCGTAAAATTAGTCGAAACCGTAAAATTCGACGGTGCGTTTACGTTCGTTTACTCCAAGCGTGAAGGGACGAAAGCGGCGATTATGGATGGTCAGATAGACCCCGAAATACAAAAAGACAGAATAATGCGGCTTATCGACGTTCAGAACGAACTAAACCGCAAAGAATCTTTAACTTACGTCGGAAAAACCGTTGAAATTCTCGTCGAAGACTTCGACGAAAAGAAAAATTCTTACATGGGTCGCGACGAACGCGGTAAAATGGCGTACTTTTCATGCGATGAAAACGTAATCGGCAAGTTCGTCAACGTTAAAATTACGTCGGCGGGCGGAATGTCGCTTATGGGCGAGATTATTGAAATACTTTAAGGTGAAAAGATGTACGATTTAACCGAAATTAAAAAGCGTTGCACGCCGATGATGGCGACGTATATCGATACTAAATTACAAAACGAAGACTGCATCTTATTTTATCGTTTAGGCGATTTTTACGAGATGTTTTTCGACGACGCGTTAAAGGCTTCGAAACTTCTCGATTTAACGCTTACGGGCAAAGATTGCGGACTTGAAAACCGCGCTCCCATGTGCGGCATACCTTATCACGCGGCGGAACAATACATTGCTAAACTCGTCGCCGCGGGTGAAAAAGTGGCGGTATGCGAGCAGTTGGAAGCCCCGCAAAAGGGCAAAAAACTCGTTGACAGAGGGGTCATAAGAATAGTTACTCCCGGCACGGTAACCGAAGACGGAAACCTTGATAAAACTCAAAATAACTTCATTGCGAGCGTTTATCTCGGAAAAACTTCCGGCGCGCTTTGCTGGTGCGACATAACGACGGGGCAGTTGACCGTAAGGAAGTGCAACGATAAAGACTTCATTTCGGAAATTTACGACGTTCTGGTGAGAGTTGCGCCCGCCGAAATAATCGGTAACGGCGCGTTCAGAGCCAACGCTTCTGAATCTACGCTAATAGAACACGGCGCTCTTCCGAAAATAAGCGACTATAAAGAATCGGCGTATTCCGTTAAAAACGCCGAAAACACGCTTTTGGAGCAATTTTCGGTATCGACGCTCAAACCGTTTGAAATCGAAAACGACGAAGAGTCAATTTGTGCTTGCGGCGGACTTATCGCATACCTTAAAGAAACGCAAAAGCACGCGCTCGTAAACGTGAACAACGTAATAAAAGAGAGAAAAGAGCAGTGCATGACTCTCGATTATAACTCGCTTAAAAATCTCGAACTCGTAAAGAGCATGCGCGACGGAAAACGTTACGGCTCGCTTTTATGGCTGCTCGATAAAACCGATACGGCTATGGGCTCCCGACTTCTGTCGCAATGGATAACGACTCCGCTTATATCCGAAGAAAAAATAAATTACAGATTAGACGGCGTGAACGAATTATATTCTTCGGCAATTCTTCGCGGTGGTATAGACGAGAGACTCGGCGATATCCGCGATATGGAAAGGCTCGCGGGCAGAATATCCAACGGAAACGCGACCCCGTCAGACTGCTATTCTTTATCGGAATCGATGCTCGCATTGCCGAACATTAAAATTCTTCTGTTTGGTTCGACCGTTAAAATTATGCAGGATATATCCGATAATATCGACGATTTTACGGATATTGCCAAACTTATTCAAAGCGCGATAAACTCCGACCCGACGACGTACAGTAAAGACAGAAATTACATACGCGACGGGTTCGATAAAGAACTTGACAGATTGCGTCAGATGCGCAATCATTCCGGCGATATAATTAAACAAATCGAAACGCAGGAAAAAGAAAAAACGGGTATCAGAACTCTCAAAATCGCTTACAACAAAGTATTCGGTTATTATATCGAAGTCAGCAACTCTTTCAAAGACAAAGTTCCTTATAACTATATCCGCAAACAAACGACCGTAAACGGCGAAAGGTACGTTACCGAAGAACTTAAAAACATCGAAGTCGAAATTTTGTCCGCAGACGAATCGATTAAACGCATCGAGATAGAAATTTTCTCGAAAATAAAAGCATTACTTGCGGAAAATATCAAGCGAATACAACGCACGGCAAACGCGATAGCCTGCCTTGACGTTTTATGTTCTTTTGCGAAAGTAGCAAAAAAATACAATTATTGCAAACCGCAAATAGTCGGCGAAAACGACGCTTTCAACGTCGTAGGCGGCAGACACCCGGTCGTCGAAGCCTCGTCTTACGACGCTTTCGTATCTAACGACGCTTATATCGATAACGGCGACAGCCGCGTAATGATAATTACCGGACCGAACATGGCGGGTAAAAGTACGTACATGCGTCAAAACGCGCTCATATGCGTAATGGCGCAAATCGGCTCTTTCGTACCCGCAAAATCGGCAGAAATCCCCATCGTTGACAGAATTTTTACCCGTATCGGCGCAAACGACAACATAATTTATAATCAATCGACGTTTATGGTTGAGATGACGGAAGTTGCAACTATACTGCTACACGCGACTAAACGCAGCCTTCTTATTCTCGACGAAGTCGGCAGAGGAACGAGCACTTTCGACGGACTCGGTATTGCCTGGGCAGTCGTCGAATATCTCGCAGAAAACGTTCGCGCAAAAACGCTTTTCGCGACGCATTATCACGAACTTTCGGAACTCGAAGGGGTAATCGAAGGCGTTAAAAATTATAAAATCACCGTAAAGGAACTCAACGGGAAAATCGTATTTTTACGAAAAATCATGCGGGGCAGCGCAAATAAGAGTTTCGGTATAGAAGTTGCCGCTCTTGCAGGCGTACCGAAAGTCGTAACGGATAGGGCGAAAGTAATACTGAAACGACTTGAAAAGAACGACTTAACCCGTACTATGCTGCCGCAGAATACGAAAAACACGGAAACCGTCGAAGAAAAGACGGAGAAACCGCTTTCGGATGCAGAAGAAATTTTATTATCCACCGATATAAATTCTCTTACACCGATTGCGGCGTTCAAACTCGTTATGGAATTAAAAGACAAGGTAAAAGAAGAACATGAGTAAAATCGTATTGCTTCCGAAAGAAGTTTACAATCGAATAGCGGCGGGCGAAGTAGTCGAAAGACCGTTTTCCGTCGTAAAAGAATTAGTCGAAAACTCCATCGACGCAGGCGCGACCGATATAACGATAAAACTCGAAGACGGCGGGAAAAAACTTATTTCCGTCAAAGACGACGGTTCGGGTATCGAAAAAGACGATTTAATCAATGCCACCATGCCGCACGCTACGAGTAAAATCAGAACGGCCGACGATCTCGATAAAATCGCCACGCTCGGATTCAGAGGCGAAGCGCTCGCTTCTATCGCTTCCGTTTCGGCAATGAAAATCACGTCCAAAGTAAGAGACGCCGAAATCGGGCATTATATCGAATCGAATTACGGCGTTATATCCGACGTTGAACCTTTCCCCGCAGACGACGGCACTCAAATCGAAGTGAGAGATCTTTTCAAAAATACTCCCGCAAGAGAAAAGTTTTTGAAACCGTCAAAAAACGAAGAAGCGGATATAGCCAACGTTGTTACGAGGCTCGTCTTTTCACATCCCGAAATTTCGTTCAGACTGATTTTCGACGGGAAAGAAAAATTACATACCCCGGGCGGAACTCTCGACGAAGCGATTATCGGAATTTACGGATACGAAACCATACGCGACTGTCTGGAAATCGAAACCGTTAAAAACGGCTTGAAAATCAGCGGTTTTATCGGTCAGAACTACTTCGTAAAACCTAACAGAACATATCAGACGATCATTCTCAACGGCAGATACGTTCAGAACGTAACGCTGCAAACCGCTATCCATAACGCATACGCGCCGTATTTAATGAAGCGTAAGTATCCCTTTTACGTTCTTAAAATCGACGTTGATCCCGAGTTCGTAGACGTAAACGTTCACCCGAATAAAGCCGACGTAAGATTTGCCGACAACCACGTCGTTTACGGCGCAATTTATTCGGTAATTTCAAAGGTTTTAGAAGGAAGCGCGGAAGCGATAAACATAATAAAAAACAACGATTATCTCAAAAAACAGTCGATACTCGATTATCCGCAAAAAATCGATTATACTTCTTCGACTTCTGCCGCAGCGACCGAACAACCGCAATATAACAAAACGGACGATACTCCCGAAGAATTCGTATCCGTACCGGTCAGCGATACTCCCGTTTACGTTCCTCCGTACCTTAAAAACGCGGCAAAATATTTTGCTCCCGACGCTCATAAATTATTTGAAAATATGTCCGTTGCCGAACCTACGGAACAAGAAAGACGGGAAGAGAATAAAAAAACGAATATCGACGATATATTTGCCGAAAACAAAAAGTATATCGAAGAGTTGGAAGCCCGAAAAGAAAATTCACAGGCTCAAACCGAAATTCCCGTGGAATCTCCGTTCAGGGTGGTAGGACAAGTACTCACGACTTATCTGATACTCGAAAAAGGCGAAGATATCTACTTTATCGACCAGCACGCCGCTCACGAGAGGCTGCTTTTCGATAAATTCAGCGAAGATTATATAAGCGGTAATCTCGACGAACAAACGCTCCTTCTCCCGTACACTTTCCCCGTAAACGATAAAGAATCCGAATTCATCACGGCGAGATTTCAGGATTTCAGAAAAATCGGCATAGACGTTGCCGAATACGACGACGGTGTGTTTGCCGTTTATTCCTTGCCGCTGTATCTGCTCGGTATGGACATAAAAGCGTTTTTCGAAGACGTACTTTCCGATATGTCGCTTCGTAAAATCGACATGCCCGATATTTTAAGAGAAAAAATCGCGCAAAAGGCGTGCAAAACGGCAATAAAATCGGGCAAAATGCTTTCGCAATCCGAAATCGACAAGTTGTTGGAAAAATTAAACGGCAATATGGGGCTTAAATGTCCGCACGGAAGACCTATCGCCATTAAAATCACCCGTACGGAAATCGATAAATGGTTCAAACGAATAGTATGAAAGAAAAAATACTTATCGTTTGCGGGCCTACCGCATCGGGGAAAACGGCTTTGGCTGTCGATATTGCAAAAAAATATAACGGCGAAGTTATTTCGGCAGATTCTGTCGCAATTTATAAAAATCTCAACATCGGGTCGGCGAAACCCGACGAGAAAGAAATGCAGGGAATCCCGCATTATATGATTAACGTGGCGGATGATACCGCCGAATTTTCGGTTTCCGACTATGAAAATCAGGCGTTAAAAATAATCTATGACATATTATCACGCGATAAATTGCCGATTATTTGCGGAGGAACAGGCTTTTACGTCAACTCTTTGATTTATAAAATGAGTTACGGCAATGCTAAAGGCGATTTGGACTTACGTAAAAAATACGAAGAAATCGCCGAAAAACATGGCAATCTCGCAGTCTGGAACGAATTGAATAAGATAGACGAGCAAACAGCGAAAAAGTTACACCCGAACGATCTCGTAAGAGTTATTCGCGCGATAGAGATATTCTATTCGACGGGAATTAAAAAATCCGAAGTCGTAGACGAATTGATTCCGCGATTCGATTATTTTGCAATTATGCCGGAGATCCCTCGCGAAAAACTTTACGAAAGAATAAATTCGCGAGTCGATAATATGCTTGAAAAAGGACTCGTAAACGAAGTAAAAGGTCTTATAGCGAAAGGGATTACATTGAATAATCAATGTATGCAGGGGATTGGATATAAGGAAATTTATCCTGCCGTTATCAACGGCGAAGAAATTCCCGTAGAAGAAATAAAACGAAATTCCAGACGTTACGCAAAACGACAATTAACGTTTTTCAAGCGCATAAATCCGTATAAGTACGATGCGGAAACGGACGAAAACAAATCAAAATTATATAGTAAAATAGACGAATTTCTCGAAAAACCTCAAAATGACGAATAAAATATCCGCGTTTTAATTTACGCGGATATTTTTTATTTCTGATCTGATTTTAGGGTATACGGTTTTTCTGACCGTAAAAGATATTTCCGTTCCGTTGTTGCAGTAATCTAATTTATAATTTTCAAGATATTGCGTCAACTTGTAAAATTCACCGATTTTTTCATGCGGAACGGTGATTTTTATCTGTTCGAACTGATTTTCGATTTCTTTTTTTATCGCGGAAATAAGTTTATCGACGCCTTTGTTTTGCTTTGCCGAAATTAAAATTCCGTCCGTCGGTAAAAATTCAAAATCACTTATTTTATCGGCTTTATTATAAACTTTTATGATGTTTGCGTTCGGCTTTATACGTATAATTTCGTCTTTTGCAACTTCAGATTGTTCGCTTAAATTACTTGAAGAAACGTCGCAAACGTTCAAAACCACGTCCGCGTTTTCTACGCTTTGAAGCGTTGATCTGAATGCTTCGATAAGGCTGGTCGGAATATCTCTGATAAACCCTACGGTATCTACGAATATGACGTTGAAATCTCCGATTTTTACTTTACGCGCGGTAGGGTCGAGCGTCGCGAATAGTTTATCTTCGGCAATTACATCGCTTCCCGAAAGCAAATTCAGAAGGGTAGATTTGCCTGCGTTCGTGTATCCTGCAAGAGCAACTACTATCGCTCCGTTTTTCTTTCGTCTTTCTCCGACTGCGTTTCGACGTTTTTCAAGGTCTTTCAGAGAATTTTTCAGCGAATTTATGCGATTTCTTATATATCTTTTATTCGTTTCGAGTTGAGTTTCGCCGGGACCTCTCGTGCCTATTCCTCCTCCGAGTCGCGACAAGGCTTTTCCTTGCCCGTTTAAGCGCGGCAATAAATATTCGAGTTGAGCGAGTTCTACCTGCAATTTGCCTTCCGCCGTCGTTGCGTTAAGGGCAAAAATGTCGAGAATAAGGGTAGTCCGATCAATTACTTTAATTTCTAAAATATCGCTTAAATTCTGCGTTTTTGAAGGCGATAGCGTACCGTCGAATATAACCGTATCGGCGTTCGCCGCCCGAATTTCGGTTTTTAATTCTTCGAGTTTTCCTTTTCCGAAAATCGTAGCGGGGCAGACTTCTCTTATGAATTGATATCCCGAGCCTACGACTTCCGCGCCTGCCGTTTTAACTAAACTCGACAATTCTTCGATTCTCGGCGATATATCGCTTTTATCGTATAAAGCGAACAACAAAAATACCTTTTCGTTTCTTTTTCGTTTATCGATCGTTATCATCTTCGTCCTTTCTCAGTTTCACGAATTCAACGGCGTTTTTACGCGAATCCTGACTGATTGCAGCGTAGTGTTTACGGGTAGTGTTTACGTCTTTATGCCCTAAAAAGTCGGCGACGGCATAAATATCTCCCGTTTTTCGGTACAAATCCGTGCCAAACGTACTACGTAATTTATGCGGAGTGATATTTTTCAAAGGCGTAACTTCTTTCGCGTAGTTTTTTACCAGAACTTCGACAGCACGCACGGAAATACGCTTATTTTTAAGCGAAACAAAAAGGGCAGTTTCGTTTTTATCGAGTTTTAAGTCGTATCTGTAATCAAGCCAACGCAAAAGGGCGTCTTTTACTTCGTCGTTATAATACAAAATCGTGCGGCTTCCGCCTTTTCTGGTAACTATGAAACTGTTTTCGTTAAAATCAAAATCGTCAACGTTTAGTCCGACCAACTCGCTGATACGTATACCTGTGCCTAAAAACAAAGATAAAATCGCGTAATCTCTGATTTTCAACTTCTCGTGGTAGGCGTTTTTACGACCCGAAAAAGCATCGTCGCTATCGGCGTAAGACAAAAGTTTTTCAACTTCGTTACCCTCGAGCCTGATTATTTCTTTTTCATGCAGTTTCGGGGTAGGGATTTTCGAAGCAACGTTAGATTTTATCTCGTTTTTATTAAAAAAGTAACGAAATAAGGCTCTTACGGTAGATAATTTGCGTTTTTTACCTTTTTCATCGCACGAAAGTACTTTACCGTTCATTTTATAATGCGATAAATAGTTCAGAAATCGCTCGATATCCGTAGAGGTAACGTCGTCTAAAATCCCGATTTTCATATCTTCTACGGGGATTTTCTTAACTTGCGACAAATAATCGAAGAATATACGTAAGTCGTACGCATAATTTAATCTTGTAAGAGCCGAAGTATTATTGCCGATACCGTAAAAAAATTCGGAACAAAAATAGGGCATTTCAAGGCTTAACGCTTCGATTTTTTCTTCGCAGTCAATATTTCGTTGTAAGTAGTAATCGTTTTTCTTGTCGCTCATAATTATATGATACCACAATCGGGCAGAAAAGTAAAACGAAATATAAATTTTAGCGAATTCGAAATTAAATTTTACGAAAGGATAGTTGAAATATTTGCTCGATATTTCAAATTTATCATTGCGTAAAACACAAGTTTTACGCAATGATACGGTATTTTTTGACGGTTTCTATAAAACAATACTTTCTAAAATCGCTTATAACACGGCGCATTTTCAATTTTTTTATGATTTTCTTCAAAATTTGCCTTAAACCTTGACAATTTTCGTAATTCTTTGTATAATGTATTTATTAAATATTCGGAGAGATTTTATGGACTTAAACGGAGATATGATTCGCGGTCATATCGATACGATAATTCTTTTGTCTTTGGTTGACGGAGACAAAGATTCAAACGAAATTCGTAAAAACATCGAAGAGCGTTCCGATAACAAGTTCAGCGTCAAACAAGGCACGTTTTACAGCGCAATGCAACGCCTCGTGAAACAAAGTCTTATTAAAGAATATCGTTCGAGCGCAACCGACGGCATAAGACGTAAATACTTCAGCCTGACTGAAAAAGGCGAAAAACTCGTCGAAAACAACCGTAAAGAATGGCTCGAATCAAAAGAAGTGATTGATACGTTGGTAGATACCGTTCAGGAAAAGCAGGAAAACGACGTTATAATGCGAGCCGAAGACTTCCCGATTCCGTCCGAAAATCCGTACGAAACTTCTGTAAATTCCGTCGAGAACGCTCAAATTGACGAAAAACCGATTGAAAATCTGCCCGAGGATGCATACGAAACTCACGTTACGGTTCATAGCGAACCCGAAACGCAATCGGAAGACGATTTATTGCAGGATATCAACGCGAAATTGTCCGATATTCTCGGCGAATTAGGCTTCGAAAACGATAAATCGAGCAGCGAAAAGCCTGATAACGAAAACTCAAACGAACAAAACACTCCCGAAACTGAAAATATTTCGCAAGAAAATAAAGCGATTCCGAACGCGAAAATCAACGAAAGACGTAGTTATCCGTTCGAAATTACCGATAGTTCGCTTTACGTTGAAGACGAAACGGACTTTAATCCGACGGTCGAAATAACCGTCAATCACGACGATACCGTTCCCGAAGTCGAACCTGAAAAAAACGTCGTCGACGAGGTTGAAATCGTCGATTCGAACGACGAAAAACCTTTCATTTTTGACGATAATATCGAAGAAAATGAATCAATTGAAAATCTTGAACAAACTGAAAACGTTACTTGTGAAGCGGTAGAAGAAACGAACGTTCCGATAAGCGAAAACTCAACCGAAACACAAACTGCGAACGTTGAGTATACCGCGCAAGAAAAAAACGCGACAAACGAAGAATATTCGGATGAAGAAGACGATTTACTTGCGGTGGAAGACGGCACGACGTCAAACCGCAGAGAATACAAATCGATACTTTCTTCGCTTTTCCCCAAAAAAGAAGAAAAACAGGACGATACGACAGAGGTTGATCGGGTCGATGAACGACAAAACGAGCAAAGCGAACGCTCCTATTATGACGAAAATTACTCGCCTGCCCGTTCGGAAATCGACGAATATTACGAAAAAACCGTTTCCGTCAAAGACAGATATGCCTCCGACAACGAATTCACCGAAATAGCGAACAAAGAAAACGATAGAAGACGACCGACTTATTACGAAAGCGAAGGATCTACCGATTTTTCCGATTTATACAATATGGCGAAACGCGAAGGTTTCAAGATTAAGGCTTCGTATAACACCAACAAATATAACGGCGACAAAGTTTTGGTCAACAAACTTAATTTTCATTCTTCCTTAATATGGTATCTGGTTTTATTCGTAGAAATGCTGATTATGAATTTAACCTTATCAAGAATAGTAAATTGGTCATCTACCGCAAAACTTATTCTGGTCTTTGCGACTGCCGTCTTCCCCGTCGTTTGTTTCGTAATATATAATATAAACAAGACGAAAACGGCAAAAGAACTCGCCTCGTTTAAGGACGTAATCGAAATCGCTTTGATAATAACCTTCCAACTTACGATTATTATTCTTTGCGTAGCGTTGTTTGCGTCGGTTGATTTCGGCGATATAAAAGAAGTAACCTCATTCGTTTTGATACCGTTTATATTCGCGCTTAACGTGCCTATATACTTCATGATTAAATACGCTTTATACGGAACGGGAAAGTATTATATCGGCGATAAAACGACTAAAAAATAAACGTAAAAGTTTCAAAAAACCTCGGCAAAAGCCGAGGTTTTTATTTGTGATACAAACGCTTACATATTGATTTGTTCGACGTTTTCACCCTTCAAAAAATCGGGAACGTCTTCTTCCGTCTTATCCTCATTCTCGGACTCGGGAACGTAATCGGGGTCTGCGGTTTCGTCGTAAACGTCTTTTCTGAACAAGTAGTTATCGTCGCTGTCGCCGCCGTTCATAAGCCTTATTTTCTTCATAAGTTCGTTTACGTCGGGCAACTCGTCGAGCGACGAAATCTGAAATCTCTTCAAAAATTTATCGGTCGTACCATACAAAAGCGGCTTGCCGATTGCGTCTTTTCTGCCTACGACTTCGACTACTTCGAGTTTCATAAGGCTTTGGAGAGCGTAATCGCTGTTTACTCCCCTTATCTGATCGAGTTCGGCTCTCGTTACGGGCTGTTTATACGCAATTATAGCCGCGGTTTCGAGCATGCTCTTCGATAATTCTCTTTCTTTAATCGGGTTAAGAACGGTTTCAACGCTCAATCCGTTTGCGGGATTGGAACAAAATTGCAATTTATTGTTGAATATAAGAAGATTTATTCCGCTCGTTTCGAGATCGTATTTGTTTTGCAGTTCTCTTGCTGTAAGCAGAACTTCTTCGTCGGATACTCCGAGTTTTTCGGAAATATCGTTGATTGCAACTTCATTGCCTGATACAAATAATATAGACTCAATTATACTCGCTAAGGTCTCCAACTTCTTCACTCCTGTCTTCTCTTAATGTAATGGTTATGTCGTCAAACGTTGCGTTTTGTTCAACCGTTAAATACTGTAATTTTAACAATTCGAGCAACGCCTGGAATGTCGTTATGATTTCGGGTTTGCTCGCATGCTTGTTGAACAGTTCGAAAAAACTGCAACTTTCGCGTTCGAGCATTATCGTTTTTATGTAAGTAATCTGATTTGCAACCGTAAACGTGTCCTTCGGAATTTCTTTCTGATCGTTTTTAAGTCGCGTTTCCAAGTCGCTTTTCGCCAAAAGTTCGGTAAAAGCCTTTACAAGTCCGTCAAGATTGAAATCGGTATAAACTATACGTACTTCACTCGCCGATTCGTCCGGAGCCTTATAGAACCTTTCGATGGTTTCCTGTTCTTTAAGGTGTTGGCTCGCTTCTTTGTAAATCTTATACTCTTCGAGTTGTTGAATAAGCGTTTTTCTCGGATCTTCGTCGTATTCGTCGCCGAAACCTTCTTCAAACTCGATTTGCGGTAACAACGCTTTGGACTTTATCTCTAATAAAGTCGCAGCCATCGCAAGATATTCGCTCTCTTTTTTGATATCCATGTCTTCCGCGTTATTTACGTATTCGAGGAATTGTTCTGTTACTTCCGAAACGAAAATGTCTTTTATTTCGATTTCGGCGCGATTGACGAGAAAGAGCAACAAATCGAGCGGACCTTCGAAATTCGAGAGTTTAGTCGTATAATCTACTACGGTTTCGAAATTTTTCGCTTTTTCGGAATATTGATTATCGAGTTCCGCCGATCCTTCAACGTTTTCCGTTAATTCTTCATTCAAATTTTCAGTATCGATTGCCATAATAAAATAATTCCATTGCCTAATTTTTGGGATAAATAACCTATCACGTCGAGATACGGTATATTTGCCCAATCCGCGATGTACCCCAGAACGAATATACCGAGCAAAATGTAAAAGCCGTATCGTCTTACGAAATTAAAGAATTTCCCTCGACCGCCGGTGAGCGATTCAAGTAGCCGAAATCCGTCCAACGGATATATCGGCAACATATTGAACACGAACAAACTTACGTTTATCCAGAACAGCGACGCGATAAAATATTGAATCAACAAATTCAGATATCTTGCCCAATCCGACTGTATATAAAATAACTTATAAGAATATATACACAGCGGACAAATGACGATAGCAAACGTTAAATTGACCAACACTCCCGCAATCGACACCCAAATACACCCGCTTTTTCTGTTTCTGAAATTGTCAGGGTTTACGGGAACGGGCTTAGCCCAACCGAACCTGATCAAAATCATCATAACCAGACCTATCGGGTCGAAATGCGCGAAAGGATTAAGCGTATATCTCCCCGCAAGTTTCGGCGTATCGTCGCCGCACTTAACCGCTGCAAATGCGTGAGCAAATTCGTGCAATGGCAAAATAATCAATATCGCCAAAAAGTTAGCAAGATACAGTACGCATCTCTTTATAAATATTTCCATTACGCATATTATACTTGAATTTTCGATAAAACGCAAGTATTATTCGCGGTCAATCTTCCGTATTTTTTATCCCGTCGATTTTTATCGTCGCTACGTCCTGCATATTGATACATTTTCCGCAGTTATCGCAAACTTTCAACGGATTAAGGTCGCACATTTCGCATTCTCCGCAATCTATACAATCGCGGTCGTATAAAACGCATTTTTTAGTTTTCTCTTCTTCTGTTTTCATACCGCCTATATTATATCACTTATATTTGAAAATTTCAACAAAAAATAATATGAACAAACGTTTGCTTTTATCTTTCCGATGTGTTATTATAAACGTAAATTCACAAAGGTAAAAAGAAATGTCGGAAGTCAGTTCAAAATTAAACGACGTACTCGAATACGTAAGACAGTATAACGAAAACTACGGTTATTCACCCTCGATACGAGAAATATGTTCGGCTCTCGGTATAAAATCTACCGCTACGTGTCATTACTATCTCAAAAAATTAGAAAAAAACGGCGAAATCATTAAAGCAAGTTCGAAAAAACGCGCGATAAGCGTTAAAAAAGACGAAAAATCCATAGATTTCGTGTCTGTTCCCGTAATTGGCACGGTTACGGCAGGTACGCCTATATTTGCTTATGAAAATATGGAAGGTTACTGCCCGCTTCCCGACGAATTCGGCGACGAGAAAGAACTGTTTATGCTTAAAGTAAAAGGCACGAGCATGATTAACGCCGGTATATTAGACCGCGACAAAGTAATCGTAAAAAAGCAAAACTATGCCGAAAACGGCGAAATCGTAGTCGCGTTGATCGAAGACGAAGCAACCGTAAAACGCTTTTATAAAAAAGAAAATAAAATAATACTCCACCCCGAAAACGATGCTTTATCGGATATAATTTTAGACGACGTAACGATACTCGGCGTGGTTGAAGGACTGTTAAGAAAATACTGAAATGCAATACTTAATAATAGATACGGAAAGTTGTACCGGTAAGAGCGACGACGGAAGCCTTTGCAGTTTCGGCTACGCAATTGCCGACGAGAACTTTAATATAATAGAACGAAACGATTTGTTGATAAATCCCCTGCCCAAACGTTTCGCGGTTGGCGATAAGAAAAACCTTAAAAGAACGGGCGTAATGTTTGCCTACGGCATAGACGAGTTTCGCCGCGCTCCGACATTTAAGGACAGATACGCCGATATCAAACGATTATTCGAAGGGCGGCTCGTACTCGGATTTGCCATGGCGAACGACGTAAAATATCTGAACGACGCGTGCGATAAATATTCGCTGCCACGTATCGAATACGAATACATGGACGTACAATTCGTCTATAAATTACTTAATCCCGATGCAAATTCGATCGGGTTAAAGACCTTGGCTGAAAAATACGGAATAAAATATCTCGAACATCGCTCGGACGAAGACGCCGTAGTTTCCCTTAGCGTTCTTATCGGAGTTTTAGAAGAAAATAAAGTAAATTACTGTGATTTTATAAAGAATTACGAAGTTGTATACGGCGTAAATACTTCAAAAGGTCATCATCAGCCCTACTCCGTTTCTGAGTTTAAGGGCGAAAAAGGCTTGTCAATAAGTCATCGACTTAAAAACCTCGTCTACTCCGATTATTTAAGTAAATTACCTAAAAGAAGAAAAGGCGAAGTATACTGCTTTGCCTATTCCGTCGAAAGAAACGACGTTGACATGCTTCGTACACTTATAGACGCCGTTTATCGTAGCGGCAACTCCTATAATCGCGACGGCGACGTATGCACTGTTTACGTAACGAAAACTTCGAACGACGAAGACGAACGTCTTTCGGCGATTAAACAGACGAGTAAACGATTAAAAAGAGTTATATCGTTTGAAGAATTAAAAAAAGAACTTAACGTAGAGAAAGCCGAAACTTTCGACGATACTAAGTTCTTAATTGATTTTCACGAGAAACTTATATATTAACTTATATATTAAAATGAAAGCGGAGATTTACTTTTACGTAACTCCGCTTTTCCGATCCGTCAATCAAATTGTCCAACTACGAGCAACATCCCGTACATAGTCGAAATAAGTCTTTTTGTTTACCGTTTCGGCAGCCAAAGCGTTCGTTCTGCCCGTTTCTACGCCGTTTTTATACACGATTAAACAACCTACTTTGTCGCCTTTTTTTATAGGCGCTTTAATTTTATTATACGGCTCGAAATCGATGACAATATCTTGCTTTTCGTTCTTTTTCGAAAATACGTAAACGTCGTTTTCGGGGATGATTTTTACGTCTTTTTTAATGCCTTTTTCTACTTTTGCCGTAACGCTTAATTCTTTTTCGTCGTCCAACGCCGCTTTGCTCGAATAATTGTCAAAGCCGTAGTTAAACGCCGAAGAAACGTCGGCAAAACGAGATTTACTGCTTTCACCTTTGATCACTACCGCAATAAGTCGCATATTTCCTCGTTTTGCCGTGCCTGCAAGGCAGAAACCCGATTCTGCGGTGTAACCGGTCTTTCCTCCGTCGCACCCCTCGTAAAATCTTACCAATTTATTCGTGTTCGTTATTTCGGTTTTTCTGCCGCCGTGATCGATTTCATCCGTCCAGATTTTAGAATATTCGAAATATTCGTCGTGTTTAACCACTTCCGAAAGCATTTTCGCAACGTCCTTCGCGCAGGAATATTGAGTCGGTTTCGGCAATCCCGTACAGTTTGAAAACAACGTGTCGTCAAGCCCCCATTCTTTCGCTCTTGCGTTCATTTCCTCTACACAAGCACTTTCGGAGCCGTAAAGCCTTTCCGCCATGGCAACGGAAGCGTCGTTAGCCGATGCGACTATTATACTTTTAATCAATTCGCTTGCTTTATAAGGCTTATTTGCGTCGAGAAAGACTTGCGACCCGCCCATTCCGCTCGCTTTCGCGCTGACTGTTACGTCATCCGTCATAGCAAATTCCCCTTCGTCTAACTTATCGAAACACAAGTTAAGAAGCATCAATTTAGTCATACTCGCTATAGGAAGTCGTTCGGTTTCGTTTTTTGCGTATATCACCTCACCGCTTCCGTAATCGACAAGATACGCCGCTTTCGATTTTACGCTAAAATCGTCGTTTGCGGCGTATACAACCGCGCCCGAATTAGGTAAAATACAAAAAATCGCAGAAAAAATAGTCAATAATAAAATAAATAATTTTTTCATAATATACTCCTGACCATATATTCTGCATTTTACGAAAAATTATGCCGCCGAAAATTTCGGCGGCATGTAAGTTAGAATACGGCATACATCGGTCTGATTACCAGTCCGATTATTATTATTCCGTAAATCGTCAATATGAGGCAGGCTGCGAGAGCCATTGCCGAAGTCGTCAATTTATACTTTCTGTCGGGTTTTCGACAACCTTTTTTTCTTAATAAATCGAGATTGCAGGATATTATCGAAGAAATTATTACCGTTAAAACCAATCCTTGTATAAAGGTTACGAAAATAAAAATAAACAGTCCGTCGAATTTGAAAACCGAAATCATAACGCATCCTGCGCCGCCGATTACTACGCCGCGGATAAAAAGCAGGCAATACCCTGCAGGCAAAGTATACGCCACGAGAGAACACGAAAGAGCCAACGCAACATATAAAAACGCCGTAAAAAAGAATTTAATTTCAATAACGAAAACGTTGGTATAACCGAGTGCAACCGTTTCGTAATAAGCGACGGCATTTACGTATACGACGTTATTCACGTCGCAATTCTTATAAAAAATAAACCCCAAAACAAGCCCTAATATATATAATAAAGCAAGGCTTGCCGCGATTTTCCAATTTCGTTTGAGTACGACCGCTCTCGAATTAAGTAATACGGGCATAAAAAAACCTCATATTTGTACTATGATATGAGGTTTTTCTCTATATTATGTCAATTTTCGAGCATTTTCGCAACGTCGATTCCGAACCCACGCGAAGGGTCGTTTATAAATACGTGCGTAACTGCACCGATAATTTTACCCTTCTGAACTATGGGGCTTCCGCTCATTCCCTGCAAAATACCGTTAGTCGCGCTTAATAATTCCCTGTCAGTTATCTTTATTACGAAATTTTTATTATCTTTATCGTTAAAATCGGTTTTTACTATACTTATACTGTATTCTTTCGGGGAAACTCCGTCTATACAAGTTACTATCGAAGCGTTACCTGCAATTCCCACGCCTACTTCAACTTTAGTAAACTTCTTAAACGAAAAATTTTCAGCGGTCTTTCCGTATAATCCCGTGTCGGTATTTTTAGTTATCGTTCCGATATTATCGGTATCGATAAAAATTCCTTTAAGTTCTCCCGCCTTACCGCGTTCGCCTTTTACAAGTCCTATTATCGAACAAAGATAGCAATCTCCGCCGAATACGTCTGATTTTTCTCCGCTTTCGTCTAAAACGGGATGACCGAGCGATGCAAATTCACCGTTATTTCTGAAATACGTTATCGTTCCTATTCCGTTAAGGTCGTCTCTTAAAAATAATCCGAACCGATAATTTCCGCCTACGTCTTTTGCGGGAGTTATATATTTAACGATCTTTTGCCCTTTTCTCGATATAACGACCTCTACGGGATTTCCGCAGCAATTTTTAATCGCTTCGGCTATAGACTGTACGTTACTTACCGGGTTACCTCCGACCGACAATATTACGTCCCCTACTCTGATATCGTTCGTTCTTGCGGGCGACTCTACACCTTTTTCCGTAACCACGTCGTTTAGCCCTATGACCGTCGAGCCGTTAGTTTTTATAGTAAATCCGGCGGGAATACCGCCTAAATATAAAAATTCGCCGCTTGCATACGCTTTATTTCCTACTAACGGAGAAAAAAGCAATACCGCGACGAATATTAAAACGATAGTTCTTATTTTGTTTTTCGTTAAGCGCAGCATTTGCAGTAAGTATGCCGCGTATAACCGAGATTATGCGGTTAGCCACAGGTGATTGTGTTTGAACTCGGTCTTGCGCCGTGTTTTCAGGCTAATACTTTGTTCCGCGACCGTCTTATATTCGTATATTAAGGCGTTCGCGCGCCGCGTCTTAACCTGAAAACGCGACGCAAGACTTGCAGGCAACCAAAACACCGCTATTTTCGATGATTTTTGGTAAAGACGGCTTTGTTCGTACTCGCCCGTACGGGCGAAGTCGGATTTGCCGTCAATATTCGCTATGAGAATAATTTACCGAGGGGTTCCCCTTTAGGGGTGTCGGTATAAAGCACGTAAATATCGGCGTTTTGGCGGGTTCAAACGCAATTACCTGTGGCTAGCCATTAGAGATTTATTTGTTTTTACGTCTTCTTAAAGCGTATATCAATATATATAAAGCGGTAAGAAGAACTATCGACACGATTAGCACCAGATACGCGACCCATATTTCGACTTTGTTTCCGAAAAAGTAAATATTGCAGTCGATGCCGTCTTTTATTTCTTTTATTACTTCGGGCGGGAAGTTCATTGCCGAATATACGCCGTTTAACGCGTGGTTTCTTAAAAGCATCGTTCCGTAAGTGCCGGGCAGAAAACCGAGCGCGGTCTGAAGTCCGTCGCCGAATTGCGAAATCGGCATATACGCTCCGCAGATGAAGCCGTACCCGGCAGACACTATCGTCCCGACAGCCTGAACCTGTCCTTGCGACGAGAGAAACGCCGTTATTACCGAAGAGAGAAGCGTTCCGAAAGCCGACAATAAAATAACGTCTAAAATTACCAGCAATACGTCGGTGAAACTCATATACCAGCCGACCGCTGCAACGTATATAAGCGATACGGCGGTGGCGGTGAGCGTTACTATCAAAGTAGAGATAAACGCCGCGACCGAGTACGATACCGCCGCAGCAGACCGTTTTACGGGGCTTACGAGAAGGTCGTTAGCCGCGCCCGTAACCTTGTCCTGTACCGAAAGCATATTCGAGCAGAACGCTACCGTTACGCAACATACAGCGAGCAGCGACGAAAAGAGTTGCCCCGCTACCGCGCCGTCTATCAGCGAGTTCGCTACGTGGCAGCCTTTAAGCGACGAAACGAAACTGTCGCGATAGATTTTCGCCAGAAAGGTTGCGTATAAAATAAGCAATATAAGCGGGGTTATGAGCGACGAGAAGAACGCGCCCTTGTCTTTGAAAAAGATTTTTACGTTTCTTTTTACCAACGCGATAAACGTTTTCATTTGTCTTCGCCCCCTTTAATGCCCGTAACGGCGAGAAATACGTCGTCCATTTTGCCTTTCGTAATCTCGAAATCGGTGAATGCTTCGGGATATTTTATAATAAGGTCGCGCGCTGCGGCGGTGTCTTTTACTTCTATCCTTATATGGTCGCCGACTTTTTCGTAAGGCACGCCTAAATTTTTAATCAGACATTCGTCGTTTTGATAGACGGTGATAAAGTCGCCCGTGTACTTATTTTTAAGTTCGAGCGGAGTTCCCTCGGCTACGATTTTGCCCGCGTTAAGTATTATTACGCGATCGGCGTCGGCGGCTTCTTCCATATAGTGAGTGGTTAAAAATACCGTCATGTTTTCGTTTTTACGGAGAGAAGAAATAAATTCCCACAGCGTTTTTCTCGTCTGCGGGTCGAGCCCGGTGGTGGGTTCGTCCAAGATTAAAATTTCGGGGTCGTGAATAAGCGCGCGGGCAACGTCGATTTTACGTTTCTGACCGCCCGATAGTTTGCCGAGCGTTCTTTTAAGTAAATCCTTAAAGCCGAGTTTTCCGGCGAGTTCGTTCACGCGTTTTTTCGCCTCCGCGCCGTAAATTCCGTATAAAGCCGCGCGGGATAAAAGGTTGTCTTTTACGGTGAGCGATTTATCGAGCGCGGAACTTTGAAACACCACGCCTATTTTGCGCGAAATATCCCCGCGACCTTCGTCTAAGTCCTTGCCGCAAACGAACACTTTGCCGCTCGTTTTGTTAAGCGTGCCGCAGATTATGGATATAGTCGTCGACTTGCCTGCGCCGTTTACGCCTAAAAACGCGAACAGTTCGCCTTTTTTAACCGAAAACGACAAATCGTCAACCGCGAGCGTTTCGCCGTAGTTTTTAACCAGATTCTGAATTTCTATTACGTTTTCCATAGCGTAAAAATTATACTACGCATAGGTTATATTTGTCAAGAAATTATATTGTTTTAAGCGGTTATATAACGATAGCGTAATATTTACCGTCATCGCGAGCGTAGCGTGGCGACCTTAGGCAGGGTCGCCCCCTCTCCGTCGCGCTGCGCGCGCCACCTCTCCCGCTTCAACGGGAGAGCATACCCGAAGATTGGAGTGTGTTCGCCATGCAGCCGCTCCGACCTTTATTGCGGGGATTGCTTCGTTTCACTCGCAATGACAGATTGAAAAGTGTCATTCTGAACGAATTGAAGAATATCCCGGAAGGGTGGGTTACCGTGGAGTTGATTTTACGGTTGCTCGGATGCAACGTAACGTTGCCCCGGAAGGGTGGCTTCCCGCGGAGTAAATAATAATATAATAATCGACCTAATCGGCGCGGAAAACGGTTCTTTTTACTCTATCGGCGAGTATTCGACTAATTTCTTATTCCCGCGACAGCATTTCCCATAATGCGACCGTATTTCCCACGCGATGAGATTTACCGCTTCTTTTCGATATGATATAATATATACGTTCGATAGCGAACGAAAAAAAGGAGTTGCGATTATGAAAAAATCTATCGTTATACTTCAGGATAATATCGCTAAGGCAAAGGCTTTGGCGGAGGAGTTTGAAAGGAGCGGAAAATTCAACGTGGTCGGCGCGTTTGCCGACGGAGAAGAAGGCGTGAAAGCCGTATTGAGCGAAAGAGCGGATTATCTCGTAACCGATATAATCTTATCGGGGCTTGACGGTCTGGGCGTGCTTGACAGATTAAAGTCGGTAGGGGCGAATACGAAAACCGTAATTTACAGTTCGCTTAAAAGCGACGAAGTGATTTCTACGAGCATCGAAAAAGGCGCGGCGTATTACGTAACCAAGCCGTGCGACGAAAAAACGCTCGTAAAGCGGGTAAGCGACTTGTTTTTGAGCGAAAAGTCTGAAGAAAGACGGGCTCCGCAAGCAAATTCGCCGTCGCTCGACGAAAAAATAAGCCGAATTTTCATTTCGGTGGGAATACCGCCGCATATCAAGGGGTATTCGTATTTAAGAGAAGGTATCAAACTCGCCGTAGAAGACCCCGACGTTATAAACAACATAACCAAAAAATTGTATCCGATGATAGGCGAAAAATATTCGACCACGCCGAGTAAAGTCGAAAGGGCTATAAGACACGCTATCGAAGTCGCCTGGGCAAGGGGAAGAATAAACAACATAAACGACCTTTTCGGCGTTCAGACCTATCTTGCGGGCGAGAAGCCGACGAACGGCGAATTTATCGCTTTAATCGCCGATAAAATGCTTCTCGAAGGAGCGTAAGAATAACGAGTATAAAGTAAGCACCGCTGCGGCGAAACGCCGCAGCGGGGCTGCTTTTTGTGTTGATTTTAGTCTATCATATTGACGATAATCGGGTCGACGGTTTTGTTTTCCTTAAACGCGGTTGCCATTTTGGCGAAGTTTGCGGCAACGTCTTTCAGGGGCGTTACGGGTACGGCGTAATCGGATAAATCAACCGCCTTGTTGGCAAGCATGTTTATCGCGCTTTCGCTGTTGCCGTAGCCGTTCGCGACCGAAAAACATTTAAGGCGTTTTTCGAGCGCGCTTCTGAAAGACAGCCTTACGTCGGGGAAAGAAAATCCCGCGAAGGCGACCGAGGCGGTCGGAGCGGCGAGTTTGAACGCCAGATCGAACGGCATACCCGACCTTGCCACGTGTACCACTTTCATAGTCATTCTTCCGCCCGTAAGCGCGGAAACCTCTTTTTCGGCGGTCTTATCCGCTTTAATCGTGTAGTAAACGCCCGCTTTTTCGGCAAGAGCGAGTTTTTCTTCGGAAGAGTCGATTAAAATCGGCACGCCCTGATAATATATGATGAGTTGAGATATTATCGAGCCGAGTATCGTTCCGCCGATTACGGCTACGTGCTGACCCTTTTCGACTTTGAGTTCGTCGATTACGGCGAGCGCGAGTTTGATAAGTTCGATATAAATAGCCGATTCGTCTTTTATGCTTTGCGGAAGCGCGAACACGTCCGCCGCGGGTACTACCGCGAAATCTTTCAGAAATCCGTCTTTATTCTTGCCCGCGACCGAAAATTCGTAACAGCGTTCGGGATGACCGTTGACGCAATGCGGGCATTTTCCGCAACTGTCCACCGCGGAAACGTACACCCGCGTGCCTTTTTCGAAATACGGCGATTCGGCGGGCAATTCGTTGATTTGTCCGATAGCGGCGTTGCAGGGGATAACGGGGTACTTAACCTTGTCGTCCTCGCCGAGATAGGTTACTATATCTTCGCCGGTGATAAGCGCTTTGGTTATGCGCAGTTTCACGCTGTCGATATCCGTAAGAAGTTCGGTACGGTCTGCCTTTTCGATTGTTTCTTTCGTCGTTATTTGCCAAGCCTGCATGATTACCTCAAAAAAATTTGCCGAAGCGCAAATTCGTCTGCTTATATTATATAACAAAACTCCGAAATTAGCAACCGATAAGTATTAACTTTAACGAAAATTAAAAATCGTAAAATTAAGCCCTTTAACGCTTGACAGCGATAAAGAAAAGGTATATAATGATTTAGCATTTAATGGCGAGCGGCGCGTTTTCGCTTTTTTCGTCGATTAAAATACTAACTGTGAGGTGAGAGTATGAAAGCGGATATACATCCTTCTTATAAGATCGTTACCGTTACCTGCGCTTGCGGCGAGACTTTCCAGACCGGCACCACCAAGAACGTTGACGTGTTAAAGGTAGACATTTGCAGCAAATGTCATCCGTTCTTTACCGGTAAGCAGAAACTTGTCGATACCGGCGGGCGCGTTGACAAATTCAAGAAAAGATATAACATCTGAACTTAACGGCTGGCGGGATATCCGCATAGTCGCGGACGCTCCGAG